>Ga0207718_100505_pt1 | contig 33812 bp, 31 predicted proteins | sample A23M2SouthBayCA_FD_187749 | JGI IMG/M metagenome (GOLD analysis project Ga0207718, IMG submission 187749) | Aerobic enrichment media microbial communities from Eden Landing Ponds, California, USA - A23 M2 (SPAdes) | ecosystem: Environmental > Aquatic > Marine > Unclassified | place: Emeryville... | reverse complement strand
GACGTGGGTGAAGTTATCGGCGAAGACCTCGTACTCGTCGGCCGGTGGCTTCTCGACGGGTTCACCCAGGTCGTAGACCGAGAGATCCGTCGAGACGGTGTATCCCGGCAGCGCGCCGGTCGCCGTCAGGAACTCCAGGGCGATCCGGTAGGCGTTCTCGGCGGCTTCGACCGATCGCTGGTAGCCGGTCTCGACCTCGATGATGGTCGCGTCGGTCGCGAACAGCCGCCCCTCGACGTCGTGGCCCGTCCGCACCAGCGCCGCGACCGACAGTTGTGGGACGATCGCCCGCGTCGAGTCGTCGAGTCCAGGACTGATCGCAAAGGGTCTGGCCGAGGACTGCGTCGAGTGCAGCGAGAGCACCGTACACCCCTGGACTGCGTCGGCGAGTTCCCGTGCGAGCTCGCGTTCGTGAGCGTCCTCCGGAACGTCCTCGTCGAAGGCCCGATTGAGGTCCGCGTCGAGATAGCGCTCGCCGGCATCTAAGGCCTTCTCGTTCGCGACGATCAGTTTGACCGGTCGCTCGACGTTCGCACCGTTCGAACGTAGTCGATCGATCGCCTCGACGCCACCGGGTTCGTCGCCGTGAATCGCCGCCACGATCGCCAGGTCGGCCTCCCCGTCTCCGAGCTGCTCGACGCGCATATCCAACAGTTCAGCATCGATCCTCAAGAGCGCGTCGGGTCCACGTCGGAATCGGAGCTCGTCTCGGTCACCGCCCGTTACTCGGGATCGATACCGAACGGGCTCTCCGTCGCGGTCCAGTCCCAGCCGGGCAGGCGAGTCTGGAATCCGGCCGCAAGCGCGGCGTCGAGGTCGTCGAGTCCAGCGTTGTCCTCGTCACTGCCGTGAGTCCGGATATCGGCGTAGTGAAAGGTCGCTTCGGCGAGCGTTGCACGTGGTTGCTCTCCCGCGATCGTGGCAGCGAGTTCACGGCCAAGCAGTTCGTCGACGATGAACCCCGGATAGTCACCCTCGACGTCGAGTTCGCGAAGGAGGCCGACCAGCGCGGCGACGTTGACCGCCCGGTCGCCGTCGGCGAACACTGCCGTGACGGCGTTGCGATACTGCTGGTCAGTGATCGGATCGACGTCTGTCTCGAAGGCATCCCCCAGATCTTCCCGGAGGCGATTGATCAACGGAACCACGACCGTCACTCTGTCTGCTACCCACGTCCGTTCGGACTCGACGCTGGCTGGCGTCACGTGCATGGTCGTGTTTCGGGGGACGAGACCCTCAACGTTTCCGAAGGTTTTTATTAACCGAGGGGAATAAACAGGTACGGATATCGGTTTTCCGAGTTCCCTCCGCTAGTACTACGGGACCGGACCGATGCGGATGCATCACTGTCGTACCATGACATTACTAATCAGTCGTCGTCGTTGCCGTCGGCCGTCGCCTTCCGCGTCCCAGTCTGGCGCGGGTGTGGCGGCCGTCCGGGAGACGACGGGGGCGTCTCGCAGCTATGAGTAACGTAGATCAGCAACTCGCGGACACGAAAGAGACGATTGTTAGCGAAGTACCGAGCGACATCTCGATCACGGACGTCACGTACGAGGGACCGGAACTGGTCATCTACACGCGCGATCCCAAGTCGTTCGCGGAGAACGGCGACCTCGTGCGTCGGCTCGCGTCGAAACTCCGCAAGCGGATCACCGTCCGGCCGGACACCGACGTGCTCTCGCCACCCCGGGAGGCACGCGACGAGGTCCTCTCGGTCATCCCCGAGGAGGCCAGCGTCACCGATCTTGACTTTCACGAGGACACTGGTGAGGTCGTCATCGAGGCCGAGAAGCCGGGGATGGTGATCGGCCGGCACGGCTCGACGCTTCGGGAGATCACCCAGCGGGTCGGGTGGACGCCCGAGGTCGTCCGGACGCCGCCGATCGAGTCCTCGACGGTCAGCAACGTCCGGAACTTCCTCAAACAGGAACGCGACGATCGCCGGGACATCTTAGAACGCGTCGGTCGACAGATCCACCGCGAGGAGATGTCCGACGACGAGTGGGTTCGAATCACGACGCTTGGGTGCTGTCGGGAAGTCGGGCGCGCGTCGTTCATCCTCTCGACGCCCGAAACCCGCGTCCTCATCGACGCCGGTGACAAACCGGGCGCGGAAGGCGAGTACCCTTACCTTCAGGTTCCCGAGGCGCTCGGCGTCGGGGCGAGTTCGATCGACGCCGTCGTCCTCACCCACGCTCACCTCGATCACTCCGCGCTCATTCCGCTGCTGTTCAAGTACGGCTACGACGGCCCGATCTACACGACCGAACCGACGCGGGACCTGATGGGCCTGCTCACGCTCGACTACCTCGACGTCGCGGCCAAGGAGGGACGGAGTCCGCCCTACGACTCCGAGATGGTCCGGGAGGCGATCAAACACACCATCCCGATCGAGTACGGCGACGTGACGGACATCTCGCCGGACATCAAGCTCACGATGCACAATGCCGGGCACATCCTCGGCTCGGCGATCTCGCACTTCCACATCGGCGACGGGCTGTACAACGTTGCCTTTTCGGGAGACATCCACTACGACGACACGCGGCTGTTCAACGGCGCGGTCAACGAGTTCCCCCGGGTCGAGACGCTCGTCCTGGAGTCGACCTACGGCGGTCGCAACGACTACCAGACCGATCAGGCGGACTCCGAACGACGGCTCAAGGAAGTCATCAACGAGACCTACGACCGCGGCGGATCGGTCCTAATTCCTGCCTTCGCTGTCGGGCGATCTCAGGAACTCATGCTCGTCTTAGAGGAGGCGATGCGTGAGGGGGACATTCCGGAGATGCCCGTCCACCTGGACGGGATGATGTGGGAGGCGACGGCCATCCACACCACCTATCCCGAGTACCTCCGTGACGATCTCCGGGATCGGATCTTCCACGAGGACGAGAACCCCTTCCTCGCCGACCAGTTCAACCACATCGACGGCGGCGAGGAAGAGCGCCAGGAGGTCACTGACGGCGAACCGGCGATCGTCCTCTCGACGTCCGGGATGGTCACCGGCGGGCCGATCATGTCCTGGCTCGAACACTTCGGCCCCGATCCGGACTCGACGCTCATCTTCGTGGGCTATCAGGCCCAGGGGACGCTCGGCCGTCGGATCCAGAACGGCTGGGACGAGATCCCGATCGGGAACAACGGTCGCGGCCGGGGCAACACGCTCTCCCTGGAGATGAACGTCGAAACTGTCGACGGGTTCTCGGGCCACGCCGACCGGCAGGGACTGGAGAACTTCGTGAAGACGATGAACCCCCGCCCGGAGAAAGTGCTCTGTGTCCACGGCGACGAATCCTCGGTCCAGGACCTCTCATCGGCGCTCTATCACGAGTACAACATGCGGACGTTCGCGCCGAAGAACCTCGAAACCTTCCGGTTCGTCTGATCGCTTTCTGTCCGTGTTCCCCCGGTCGATTCGATATTCGATGCCACGAGGCCGCTATGGATCGACCCGTCGGAGGAACGTCCGGATCTCTGTGAGTGCGGCGTCGAATCTGTCACGGATCACGTAGTGGCCTGCCTCCGGGACGTGGACCAATCGACCGGATTGGAGTCTTTCGGCGGCGTCGAGGTCAGCCACCCGTCCCTCGACGTCCCTGTCGGACCGCAATAGCAACGTTTGGCAGGAAATCTCCGGGAGTTTCTCGACGAGCGGAGCTGGGTATCCCTCACGTGCGAGTTCGGCGATTTCGAGACTACTTTCCAGATGACCGGTGGCGAGACGACGGGCATGGGCCGAGTCCATCTCCGGATACTGTTCCTCGACGATTTCTTCGACGGTCTGTTCGTGACCGTTCCGTAACCGCTGTCGTGATTCTTCGAAATATTCGTCAGGATCTCTGTCCGGCAGGTCGTGGACACAGTCCGGATCGACGAGGATCACTCCCCGGGGAAGCTCGGGATGATTTGTGGCCAGCCATCCGACCGTTCCTCCACCGATCGAATGACCGAGGAGGATCGGCTGCTCGATGTCCAGTTCATCAATCAGTCCACGCAAGTCGGCAACCCGATCCGAGATACTGTATCCAGTCTCCGGTGCGTCCGAGCGCCCGTGGCCCCGTGCGTCGTACGTTACCACGTCGTAGTCCTCGGCGAGCTCTTCGGCGAGCGGGACCCAACGTCTGCCGGTGTCACCGAACCCGTGAACGAGGACGATCGTCGGGCCGTCCCCCACTCGATAGTATTGCAGGTCGATTCCGTTCGCCGAGACGGTTCCGTGCGTCCACTCCGCGGGGAGGTTCATGCTGCGTACGCTCTTTGTCCACTGCAAAAGTAGTTCTCATCAGATCGGCAGACGGCATTCGGCACCGACCAAAGCGGTCGTTCCGCTCGTGATCAGGATTCGTAGACGAACCGCTCTACCACCGCCGTCGACTCGCACGTCCGGCCGCGTCCAGTCGCGTACGGTCCGATCATGACGCCGGTGAACCCGTCCGCGACTTCGGTCGCGAGGTAGCGCGTCGACGCGGTCGCCACCTCTTCGCCGTCCACGAGGAAGCGATACGTTTGCGTGTCGGCGTCGACGGCGAGGTCGGTCGTCGACCCGACCGGCGCGCGGCCGACCACCTCCGTCGCGTCGCCGATGCGGAGGCGCACGACGGCTTCCCGGCGGCCGTCGCGCCGCGTCACGCCGACCTGGTAGTGGTGATCCTCGTTCATGACGAGGGCGAGGCCGGCCTCCTCTCCCTCGTCGGGATCGGAGGCGAGCGTCGCCTCGGCGCGGCAGTCGAAGGCCGTCTGTCGGCGACCGACGAACGTGGCCCCGGTTTCGTCCAGGGTTTCGGGACCACCGTGGAGGGTTAGTCCGTCCGGCCCAGTTTCATAGCGCTCGCGGTCGGGGTTGCGGCGGAACTCCCACTCCACGCCGAGGCCGTCCGCGAAGGTCGTCTCGGTGCGATCGACGGACGTTGCCTCGCCTTGGGGTTCGCCCGGAAGCGGAGCTTCCATCTCGGTGGTGACCGGTTCGCCGTCGTTGACGACCGGCCAGCCGTCCTCCCAGGAGACCGGCGCGAGGAACGTCTCGCGGCCGAGGTGGTGAAACCGCGGCCACATGCTGTGCTGGCGGATGCCCAGGAAGACGAGCCACCACTGGCCCTCAGTGTCGACGGTGAGGTCGGCGTGGCCGGTGGCTCTGATTTCGTCCCGCGGGCGACCCCAGTGGGTGAGCACGGGGTTGTCGGGACAGCCTTCGTAGGGGCCGGCCGGGTCATCGGCGCGGGCTGCAACGACCATGTGGCCGGCGTGGGTTCCGCCTTCGGCGACGAGCAGGTAGTAGGTGCCGTCGCGCTCGATGACGTGGGGCGCTTCGGCGTAGGGATCGCGGAACCCCTCCCAGACGGGGTATGGGTCGCCCAGCTCACCGGTCGCCAGGTCGAGTTCGGCCTGCTTGATGGGCGCGTCGGGGTCGTCGGCGTGGTACGTGAAATAGCAGGTGTCGCCTTCGAAGAAGAGGTCCGGGTCGATGCCCGGCGCGTCGACCCACGTCGGGTCTGACCACTCACCGGCCGGATCGTCTGCGGTGACGAAGAAGTGGCCCCCGTTGGTGACATTCGTGGTCACCATATAGAAGGTGCCGTCGTGGTGGCGCAGCGTCGGTGCGAAAATTCCCATCGAGGAGCGGGCTCCCTCCAGGGGCAACTGGTCGTCGCGGGTGAGTGCGTGACCGATCGGCTCCCAGTCGACGAGGTTCTCACTGCGGTACAGCGGCACGCCGGGGAAGTACTCGAAGGAACTCGTCGCGAGGTAGAACGTGTCTCCGACCCGGCAGATCGTCGGGTCGGGGTGAAAGCCCGGGATGACGGGATTGTCGTACTGCATGACCGGGCAATCTCGAAGGAAAATATTAGTCCTGTCGGTGTCCTCGCTCCCTCCGGTTTTAAGTGAGCTCTCACACTTGGCGAACCATGTCTCTCGACTTCGATCCGCGGACAACGACGTGGTACGACGAGCCCGCGTCGGCGTGGCTCGAGGCGCTGCCGATCGGGAACGGCCGCCTCGGTGCGATGACCTTTGGCTGCCCGGGCACGGATCGGGTGCAGTTCAACGCCGACACGCTGTGGGCGGGCGGTCACGAGGATCGAACCAATCCCGAGGCCCGCGAACACGTCGAGGAAGTCCGGCGTCTCATCTTCGACGGCGAAGTCGAGCGCGCACAGTCACTCGCCGACGAGACGTTGATGGGTGACCCCATCCGCCTGCGCCCGTACCAGACGTTCGGCGACCTCTTTATCGACGTTGGCCACGACGCTGTCACTGACTACCGGCGCGAACTCGACCTCTCGGCCGGCGTGACGCGTGTCCGCTACCACCACGAGACGACCACCTACGTCCGCGAGTACTTCGCCTCGGCCCCGGACGATGCGATCGTGATCCGGCTCGCGACCGACGGCCCGGAAAGCGTGACCGCGGCGGTCGGGCTCGACCGGGAGCGCGACGCCGTCGACGCCGTTCGCGACGGGACGCTTCAACTCCGGGGACGCGTCGTCGACGAGCCGGACGACGATCGGGGCGCTGGCGGCCAGGGGATGGCCTTCGAGGCTCGCGCCAGCGTGACCGCACACGGCGGGGACTTCAAGCGGGTGGCCGGCGCAGACGCGCCGGACGGGTCGAGCGTCGGTCTCGCGGTCGAGAAAGCAGACGCGGTGACGATTGTGCTGACCGGGTTCACGAGCCACGAAACGGACGACCCGGGTGCGGCGTGTCAATCGGTTTTGGACGCGCTGGCGGACCGGCCCTACGACGACCTGCGGGAGGCCCACGTCACCGACCACCGCACGCTCTTCGATCGCGTGGAACTGGATCTGGGCGACCCCGTCGACCGGCCGACCGACGAGCGCCTCGATCGAGTCACTGCGGGCGAGGCAGACCCGCACCTTACGGCGCTGTACGCGCAGTTCGGCCGGTATCTCCTCATCGCGAGTTCCCGACCAGGGACCGAGCCAGCGAACCTCCAGGGGATCTGGAACGAGGAACTCGACCCGCCGTGGAACAGCGGCTACACCCTGAACGTCAATCTCGAGATGAACTACTGGCCGGCCTTGCAGACGAACCTCGCGGAGTGTGCGGCCCCGCTGTATGACTTCGTCGAGGACCTGCGCGGACCGGGACGACGCGTCGCCGAGGCTCACTACGGCTGTGCGGGATTCGCCGTCCACCACAACTCGGATCTCTGGCGGAACGCCGCGCCCGTTGATGGCGCTCGCTGGGGGCTCTGGCCGATGGGCGCGGCGTGGCTCTCCCGGCTGGTGTTCGACCACTACGCGTTCACTCGAGATGAGGAATTCCTCCGCGAGACGGCCTATCCGATCCTCCGCGAGGCGGCGGCGTTCGTGCTCGATTTTCTCGTCGAACATCCTGTCGAAGAAGGAGACAAAGCAAACTGGCTGGTGACCGCCCCCTCGAACTCGCCGGAGAACGCTTACGTGACTGACGACGGCCAGGAGGCGACGGTGACCTACGCGCCGACGATGGACGTGCAGTTGACTCGTGACCTCTTCGAGCACTCTATCGCCGCCGCGGAGGTCCTCAACGTCGAGGACGCGTTCCACGACAAGTTGCGGGCCGCCCTCGATCGTCTCCCGCCGATGCAGGTGGGGGCACACGGTCAGTTACAGGAGTGGATCGAGGACTTTGCGGAGGCCGATCCGGGGCATCGCCACATCTCACACCTCTATGGCGCACATCCGAGCGACCAGATCACGCCCCGGGACACCCCGGAACTCGCGGACGCGGTCCGAACCACGCTCGACCGACGCCTCGAACACGGTGGTGGTCACACGGGCTGGAGCGCCGCGTGGCTGGCCAACCAGTTCGCCAGACTGGAGAACGGCGAACGGGCCCACGAGTGGGTCAGGACGCTGCTCGCCGACTCGACGGCACCGAACCTCTTCGACCTCCACCCGCCGTTTCAGATCGACGGGAACTTCGGCGCGACGGCAGGCATCACCGAGATGCTGCTGGGGAGCCACGCCGGCGAGATTCGCCTCCTGCCGGCATTGCCCGACGCGTGGGCCGAGGGATCGGTCTCGGGGCTCCGGGCCCGCGGCGACTTCGCGGTCGACATCGAGTGGTCCGGTGGCAGTCTCGACAGCGCGACAATCCGGTCGGGGTCCGGCGAGCGTTGTCGCCTGCGGGCGACACCGGACGTTCGCGTCGCAACAGCGGACGGAACGTCCGTCGACACGGATCGCGACGACGGCACCGTCGCTTTCGAGACGACGCCGGGCGAGCGCTACCATGTGACTGCATTCCCTGAGTGACTCGGCGACGGTTGAGACTCCCATGGGGGCGGGTCGGAACACGGTACGAACTATCACATCGGACTTATACGCGAGGAACGCTACCCTTCTTTCATGGAGTACGTTAGACTCGGAGAGACTGGACTCGAAGTATCACCGATCGCGCTCGGGACGTGGCGTTTCGGGATGGAACACGAGGAGACAGGCGTCATCGAGACGGACCGCGAGGACGCACACGAACTCTTAGACGCCTACGCCGATGCCGGGGGGAACTTCATCGACACCGCCAACGGGTACGGCGGCGGTGACAGCGAGCGCTGGATCGGCGAGTGGCTCGACGAGCAGGATCGCGAGGACTTCGTGATCGCGTCGAAGTGCTACTGGTCAGACGTCTCGCGCTTCCAGGAGAACCTCTCGGCGAAGAACGTCCGTGCGGAGGTCGAAGGTTCGCTTGAGAAACTCGATACGGACTATCTCGACATCCTCTATCTTCACCGCTTCGACGACGAGACGCCCATCGAGCGGACCCTCCGGACCATCGACGATCTGATCAGCGAGGGCAAAGTCAACTACGTCGGGCTCTCGACGGCCGACGCCTGGAAGCTCACCAAAGGGCTCTGGAAAGCCGACGTCAACAACTACGAGGCCTTCACCGTCACGCAGCCGCAGTACTCGGCGGTCCACCGCGAACCCGTCGCCGAATATCTGGACGTCTGTGAAGACCAGAACCTGGCTGTGTGTCCGTACTCGCCGCTGCACGGCGGCTTCCTGACGGGCAAGTACGAACGCGTCGGCGAGGACGAGGTCGAGGCTCCCGACGGATCGCGTGGTGACATCGACGAGCACTTCGAAGACTGGTACCTCCGAGAGGAGGCCTGGGACGTCCTCGAGGAAATCCGTGCGATTGCCGACGAGGTCGATGCTTCGCCTGCCCAGGTCTCGCTGGCCTGGTTGCTGGCTCACGAGGACCTCACCATCGTTCCGATCATCGGCGCGCGGACGCCCGACCAGCTCGAGGAGAACCTCGGCGCGATCGAGATCGACCTGTCCGACGAGCAATTCGAGCGTATCGACGCCGCGATCGAGAACTGAATCGCGGCCGACTCGTTTTAGACGCTCTCAGTTTTCGACTGTCTCGGCCGGATCGACGGCCTTGCCGCTTGCTGGGTCGACGCCGACTCTGTCACAGTGTTCGTACAGCGGGCACGCCTCGGGACCGTCGAGGCAGGCCGGCTTGCGCGCCCTGCAGTACTCCCGGCCGAACTGGATACTCGCGGTGTGGCCGAAGCCACACTTCTCCTCGGGAACCGTCTCTTCGAGCACCGCACGGACCGCCTCGTGGTCGGCGTCCGGCGGCGCGATGCCGAGGCGGCGATAGATCCGGTGGACGTGTGTATCGACGGGGAAGACGCCGTTGCGCCCGCCGGCGAACAGTAGCACGCAGTCGGCGGTCTTCGGACCGACGCCGTTCATCGCGAGCAGCGTCTCCCGGACCGCTTCGGCTGGCTCTTCGCGGACGAACGCGTCGAAGTCCGCTTCGCCGCCGTACTCCTCGCGGACGCGCTCGGCGATCTCGATGATCCGGGCGGACTTCTGGTTGTGGAGTCCGGCCCCGGAGATGGTTTCCGCGAGTTCGGCCTGTTCGGCGTCGGCGAGCGCGTCGACGAGGTCCACGTCACCCGCGTCGGCGTCTGTCCCGGAATCGTACCGCTCCATCAACGCGTCGTGGGCGGGCTGGCTCGCCGCGTCGCTCGTGTTCTGACTGAGGATCGTCCGGACGAGTGATTCGAAGGCGTCCTGGCCGCCGTAGGTCTTCTGCCAGTACAGCTCGCCGAGGCGGTCGACGACCGCCGCCGCGGCCGTCTCTCGATCGCTCGCCTCGAACGTTACCACCGATCCCCCGCCTCCTGGACCGCCGCTGATGTTCTCGACGGGTTCGGCGTCCTCGCTCATGGTTCTATCTGGGCCTCCCATCGTCAAAAACGGCCGCATCGCGTCGGGGTGTGGCGTGTGGCTCACCTGCTCGTCACTCGACGATCAGGCGCATCGTCACCGACGCGCCCGACGCCAGCGCGGCGACGAGGTCCCGATCCAGATCCGCCGCCGCGGTGTCGGCGTCGATCATGACCGTGCGGTCGTCGACGTACTCGCTGGTCCGGATCACCAGCGAGCGGTCGTTTTTGAAGGATAGATCCGGGTGGCCGCGACCCGTGATCTCTGTCTCGTGTTCGGCCGTCGAGAGCGTGGCCATGATCTCGCTCTCCGCGTCCTGACACGCCGCGACGAACGCGGGGTCGAAGTCCGCGGGGACGCGGTCGGCCTCGATCCCGACGATGCAATCCCCGGCCGGGGTGAGGTAGTCGTCGCTGGTGAGCTCGAGGGTACTCCCGTGGCTGGCGGTGACGTTCTCGTGACCGTCGGCGTCAATCACTTCGTCCATACTCGCTGGTTCGGTTTGGCGCACTTCAGCCGCCCGGTCCGTGGCTGTCTCCGGGTCGGCAGAAACGACAGCCGGTTTTCCTCTCGAGGGAACGCTACTCGGCCGCCCGCTCGTCGACGAGTTCCTCCTCGATGTTCGTCTCGCTGAAGTAGGCGGCAAACCGGACGCCGACGAGGCTGACGACGATCCCCGCGATGAGGAACACGGCGAGGCGTGTCCCCGGTGCGAGCGTGAATCCTTCGACGGTGACCACGCCGAGATCGACTGACGAAATCGTCACCGACGCGAACACGCCGGCCCGCTCGAGGAAGTACCCGGTGACGCCCCGGACCACCAGCCCGACGGCGACGACGCCGAAGGGGAGGTTGAGGTAGGCGTTGCGGACCCCTTCGTGACGGAGCAACTCGTCGAGCAGCCGGCCCGTGCTCGCCGCCAGGGCCGCTGCCGTCAGCCAGGTGACTGCGTCGAATCCGAACCGCATCGCCAGGATGAGGATGCTGTCGGAAGCCGTCGCCGAGACGCCCAGCGCACCGACGAAAAACCCGATCAACGAGAGGCCCACCGCGACGACGTACGTGACGAGGGACACCTGTCCGGAGTAAAGCGCGTTGTGTATCTGGCCGGGCAACGTCTCGACGTATTCGTCGATCCCCAGGCCCTTGTACAGCAAGAGCAGTCCGACGGCCGCGGCGATCGCACCCAGCGCCATCGTCACGCTGTTGACGACCAGGAGGAGGATCGGCAACGCGAGCAGCGCGGCCCCGATCGGCACCAGGACGGTCTCCCGGAGTTCCTCGTCGGCCAGGAACTGTTTGAGCAGGTAGTACGTCGACTCGATGTCCCGGGCCTGCCGGACCACCACGCGGTCGACGGCGTCGACGGGGACCCGGCTCTCGATGATCGGGACGAGGCGCTCGTCCTCCGTGCTGTCGGTGACGACGATCGCCGAGTCGGGTTCGTGATCGTCGAGCAGTCGCTCGGTCTGTCTGGCGACTGCTCGGCTCACGCCGACAGTTTCGCCACCGCCCGAAATGACGGCGATGGTCACCGCCTCGCCGTCGGCTTCGAGATCACGGGCGACACGCAGCCCTTCGAGCAGGCAGTTCACCCGACTGTCCTCCGGATCGTCGATGCCGAACTCGGTGACGAGTGATTCGACTGCGTCGGCCCCGACGATCGGCGGATCCGCGACGCTCGCCAGGTCACCCCCGCGATCCAGGCACACCACCAGCGTGCTCACAGTTCACCAGAGGCTGTCGATCCATAAAAATCCCAAGCAACCCGGCGGTCCGGTAGAGAGTGAAACGAAAAGAACTTACAGCAGACCTGTCTTCTGGAGTTTCATCAGGTCTTCGGTGTCCAAGGTTTCGCCGTCCTTGAACTCCTGGTAGATCTCCTCGGCCTCCTCGCGGGCTTCCTCTTGTTTCTCCTCGCGGCGCGAGCGCTCTTCTTTCTCCTCCTCCTTGTCGAGTTCGCGAAGCCGCTTCTGGACGCGCACGAAGTCCTCGTGGTGCTGGTCGGCTGCCTCCTGGGCCTCGACGAACTTCTCGTGCATCTCGTCGGCCTCGTCGCGGATCTCGTCGGCCTCGCGATAGGCCTCGATCATGTTGTTGTGATGCTCCTGGGCCTCGTCAGCGAGCTCGGTCACCTTCTGGTGGTGTTTGCTCGCTTCGGAGCGGATCTCCTGGGCCTCGGCCTTGAGCTCGTCGATGTCACCGGTCTGATCGAGTTTCTCCTTGCGCTCGGCGAGCTTCTCGCGTTTGGCCTCGATCTTCTCGATGAGTTCCTGCTCGTCCTCGGAGGAAAGCACTTCCGTCTGCTGTTTGAACTCGAGGTCCTCGATCTCGTCCTCGAGCTGGTCGACGCTTTTGCCCTCGTTGAGCTCCATCTCGTCTTTCTTCTGTTCGACCTTCTCGAAGAGCTCGTTGGCCTCCGCGTTGAGATCGTTGCGTTTCTCCTTGTGTTCCTGGACCTGCTCGTTGAGTTCGTCGCGCTTCTCGCGGTGCTCCTGGGCTTCGTCGACCTTCTCGCGGGTCTTGGCGTTGAGATCGTCGCGCTCGGATGCGCGCTCGCTCGCCATCTGATTGAGATCGTTCCGTCGATCCCGCAGTTGCCCGGCGAGTTTGATAAGTTCGCCCTTCGATTTGGTTTCGAGGTCCTCGTCCGTTACCGATACGTTCTTTGATTCATCAATCGAGTCTGTCATGATTACTCCTCTGTGCCATTCCCGCTCCGGCATTCGACAGTACAGTCGCTACCGACTTGCTTTCGCCTTATAACTAGATTCCCTGTCATTTTGGGCGTCGCACGATACTGCCGAACGCTCGGGGCGTTCAGGTATCTGGTATTACAGGAGACACTCATTTAAGTATTCCGGTGATTGCGGTCCATGGTTCGACGTATCACACGTCTCAGGACCCCTCTCCGGGGGATGTGAACCACTCACACGGGAGTTTATAAGTCGTATGTGTTCGAGGCCGAACGATCCGACAGTGACAGCGTGATCCTTTCGGCGTCTGTCGGAATCGAGAGCGACGTCACTGTCTCGTGACTCCCGGCGTCGACGGCGACGTCGGTTTCACCGGTGTCACCGTCAACGTCCCAGGAGAGGTGATCGGCGACGTCGGTCGGCAGGTCGTTGCAGATGACGACGTCGGATTCTGCGCCCGCCCGGGGGTCCGACAGCACGGCCTGAACCGGCTCGAAGGCGTCGGCGAGGGCGGCGTGTGCCTGTTTGGGCCTGCCGTCGCGGGTCAGGACGCCCATCCCCGCGTCGGCAAGATCGCGAAGCGATGCGGCCACAAGCACGTCCGCCTCTCGCAACCGGAGGCGTTCGGTGACCGTTTCGATCACGGATCGCTGGTAGGCCTGTGACGCCTCGACGCCCTCTGAGACGCGATAGTCGTGGATCTCGCGGTCGAAGCCGGCCACGTCGCCGGGGGCCTCGATACCTAGCGAGCCGGCACCGTATTCGGCGACGATCGAGCCGAGCGCCGGGTTGCGATCGAGGAGGGCGTCGACGTCCGCCGCGTCGCCGTACTTCCAGCCAGGGTACAGCGCGGTCGCGTCCGGTTCGATCCCGGGCGGGCCGACGACGGGGAGGTCGACGACGTCCTCCGGGATCTCGGCGGCGACCGTTTCGGCGGGTTCGTGATCGTAGCTCGCCCGAAAGCGTCGCCACCGCAGGCGGAGGCGATCGAGAACCCCGGATCCGAGCGCTCCGTCACCCAGCGTGACCGGATCGTCGTGGACGCTGATCGCCGCCAGTCCAGGGTGGTGATCGTACGTCGAGACGAGTCGGCCGACGAGCTCCCGACCGCGTTCGATGTCGAACGGCCCCGGCCCGGTCAACGGCAGGTCCTGCCAGACGAGGACGCCGGCGTCGTCGGCCGCTTCGTAGACAGCCGGCGACGGGACGTGGGCGTGAGCCCGGATGAGATTGGCGTTGAGGTCGACCGCTCGCTCGACGTCGTCGGGCTCGGCCGCGAGCAGGCCGATCCCGCGGGCCGTGATCGGCGTGTCGTTGACCGCCAGCCCCTCGCTGTCGTCGTAGCTGACCGAGCACAGCCCTGTGGTCAGCGTGCGTTCGTCGTCGCCGAGTTTCGCCCGGATGACGTAGCGGTTCTGCTCGCCGAGGTCGTGGGGCCACCAGAGCGCGGGATCCCGGATGTCGATCGTGTACTCGACCGTCGTTCGCTCGCCGGCCCCCGCTTGGACCGACGTGCGATCCATCATTCCTCGGCCCCGTCGTGACCCTTCGGGCTTGACGGAGAACGTCACCCGGTCGTCGAGCGGGGTCTCGGCGACGACGGTCGTCCGGACTTCGAAGCGTGCGCCGTCGTCGTCGACTCGCGGCCGAGCCGAGAGATCGAGGACGTGGTGGTCGGCGTACGTCTCGATATCGACATCCCACCAGATACCCGGGACGGCGAGTTCGTCCGGGACCTCGCTGGTCTCGTAGCTTCCGCCGAAGCGGTCGTCCGGCCGTCGGCATTCGACGACGAGTTCGTTCTCTGGCGCGAGCGCCCCGTCGAGGCGGAGCCGAAGCGGTTCGAAGTACGCGTCGTGCTCGCCCAGAAACGTGTCGTTGAGCCAGACGCGAGCGTGCGCGTAGACCCCCTTCAGGACGGCCATCGCGTGTTCCGCCTCGTCTGTCCGGGGGTCCTCGAACGTCGACCGGTACGCCACGGCGTCGCTACCGGCGAGATCCGCCGGCCGACCCGGCACCTCGACCGGCTCCCACGTTGCCGGGTCGGGCTGGTCACCGCCCGGCTCGACTGTCGCCGCCCGCCACTCGTTCACCATACGTGTGGCGGGGAGCGCCGCCGGCATATCCTTTACGTACGCCGGCTCTCCCCCATCCGGCGTGGGGGTTTGGCGGTCCCCGTCCGTCACTTTCAGTTTCACTCCGGGGTTGGCGCGCTTTCATGCCCCTTGGGGACCAACTCGTAGCTATGCTCGAATCGCTCACGCCGACCTGCGAGGCCGAAGGGTGTGATCGGACCCTTCGCGACGACGACCGCCAGCTCGTCTACGAGTCGCCGGGTGGGACCCGTCACGTCTACGAGTGTGACTGCGGGGCGGTCACGATCACGGTCACCCAGTGACGCGCATCGCTTGCACCCCCAATCGGCGCTGGGGACGACCGCAACACTCAACCACGCTGTTCGACTAGCCGCGGTATGACCGATACCGCCGACGGTGCGTGGGTAAGTCTCTTCTCCGGCGGCAAGGATTCGTCGTGGGCGCTCTATCAGGCGCTCGAACGTGAGCTTCCCGTCGAACGACTCCTCACCGTCCATCCGGCCGGCGATTCCTACATGTATCACGTGCCGGCGACCGAACTGGCTGGCCTGGCTGCCGAGAGCATCGGCATCGCGTCCGTCGAGGTCGAACCCGAGGACTTTGCGGCGGCCGAGGTGACGGATGCGAGTGCACAGGGCGACCGCGAACTCGAACCACTGGAGGCCGCCTTGGAAACGCTCGACGCCGACCTCGACGGTGGCGTCGCCGGTATCGTCGCGGGAGCCGTCGAGAGCGAGTTCCAGACCAGCCGCATCGAGGGACTCGCGACTCGCCTCGACGCGGAGCTGTTCGCCCCGCTGTGGCAGCGTGACCCGGTCGCCCTCGCCGAGGCCATGCTCGATGCCGGTTTCGAGATCCGGATCGTCAGCGTCTCGGCGGCCGGCCTCGACGAATCGTGGCTCGGTCGGCGACTGACTGGGGACGCTCTCGCCGAACTTTGCGAACTCAACGCCGAACACGGCGTTCACGTGCTGGGCGAGGGTGGCGAGTTCGAGACCGTCGTCACCGACGGACCACACATGGACCGGCCGATCGCACTCGAATACGCGATCGACTGGGATGGGACCAGGGGATCGATCCGGATCGAGGACGCGTGGCTCGAGTAGCGTCACGGGCGTCGAGGGAGCCAAACCGATACGCGCCGACGATCACTCCCAGATTTCGGGACCGTATCCGGTCCGGACGATGACGACGCGATAGCCGAAGAAGATAGCGATGATGACCGCGAGTTCGACCCAGAAGCTGAGGGGGCCGACGACGTCGTTCGCGATCACGAGCGTCAGGTACGCCAGGGCGACCATCACGACGTAGTGCGGGACGAGGTCCCGGATCATGTCAGTGTCCATCGAGCCACTGTTGGGGAAGGAGCCCCATCAAGGTTCGCTCCTGACGGGTCGTCGCCGTCGCCTTACGTGCCGTTGGTGATCTCGGTGTGTGCGCCGATGAGCGCCCCGGCGAGATCGAGGTTCTCGACGTGGGTCTCCCGGTCGATGATCGAATTCCGGATCTCACAGTCCCGGATCGTCGCGTCGGCGAAGACGATCGAGTCCGCGACGGTCGAATCGGCGATCTCTGCGCCCGGGAGGATGTGGACGTTCTCGCCGATCTCGGCGTCCTCGACGGTGGCGGAGTCGGCGACGACGCTTTCGCCGTCGAGCGCCCACCCGATCGCGTCGAGATAGCTCTCGGGCGTGCCGATGTCGAACCACGCGCCGTCGAAGGTGAAGGCACGGACGTCGCCGCGGTCGACGAGCCATTCGATGAACCAACCCGGTTCGTCCGGGTTGTTGTCGCCGGCGAGGTACTCCTCGAAGCGGACGTCATCGGCCGGGAAGGCGTAACACGCGATCGAGACCAGCGTGCTGTCGGGATCGTCGGGCTTCTCCTGGAAGTCGACGACTTGGTCGCCGTCGACGCTGATCAGCCCGTAGGACTTCGCTCGCTCGCGCGAGCCGACGTCGTAGGCGGCCAGCGTCGGCGTGTCGTTGCGCTCGAAGGCGTCGATGAACTCGCTCACGTCGAAACTGATGAGGTTGTCCCCCGCGACGACCAGGAGGTCCTCGCCGGCCAGCCCCTCGCGGTCGACGAGCTGGGCGAGCGCTCCGACGACGCCGAACTTCTCGTCCTCCTCGACGGTCTCCTCGACCGAAAGCGTCGGCTTCTGGAAGTCCGTCTCCGCGATGTGATCGAGGAAATCGTCGGCGAAGCGCTCGTTAGTCGAGACGTAGACGTCCTCGATCCGGTCCTCTGCTTCGAGTTCCGCGAGGACGCGATCGATGACGGTCGAGTCGCCGATCGGGAGGAGCATCTTCGGACGGTTGCGCGTCACGGGCCACAGTCGCGTCGCATAGCCACCGGCGAGTACGACGGCGTGCATGTACGCCCCCTCGTGATCGGGTGCCAAGTTCTTTTTCCATTCTTTCAAGGCTGGTTGGGACATACGGGCAACTATTGCCGGTGTTGCGGCCGAGCCGATCGTTTTCACTGGATGGGAAAGGGCCGTTGGATTATGGCCCTACTCGCCCAACGTTCAGACAACAATGCCCGGCATGCGTGCTGAGATCGAAGTTCTCTCCCCTGACGCCTGTCCAGTAGCTGGATTCTCCGAACAGGCTGACGGTCCACTCACGTCCGTCTCCCGGGCCGGCAACGCCGAAGGGAAGATCACCGAGGAGTTCACCGTCAGCGGCGACGCCGCTCTCAGCGACGACCGGCTCAGCCAGCTCTTCGAGTACCGCTCGGCCAGCGTCTATCGGTTCCATCACGAGCCTCTGGATTGCGTCTGTGAGTTCGTCGAGGATCACGATCACCCCATCTCGGAGATCCGGGCGCAGGACGGCTCGCTCGTTCTCTCGTTACACCTGACGACAATCCAGGACTTGCGTGATCTCGTGACGGACCTCCGGGAACGGTACGGAGCCGTTCGGATCCGGTATCTCCTGCAGGTCGAGAGCGACGAGGAGGGCTCCACCGACGTCATCCCGATCGATCGTAGCCGGCTGACCGATCGCCAGCAGGAAGTCCTCGAGACCGCCTACCGGATGGGCTACTTCTCGTATCCCCGCGACGCCAACGCGACCGACGTCGCCGCCGAACTCGGCATCGACGGCTCGACGTTCACCGAACACCTCGCAGCCGCCCAGTCGAAACTGATGGACGAACTCCTCGCGGAGATGTGAGCGATTCGCTGTACGTGTCCTGCGGGGCCGATGGTGAGCCCGGCGACCCGGATATCCGGATTATCGAAGGGTGGGAGTTTCGGCCGGCCTTATTTATGTGCACGACCGATCGCCATCCACGATGCACGTCGCAGACGACGTCACGGAGTTCATCGGGGAGACGCCGCTGCTCAGACTCGACGATGGCAGCGGGACGGCAGTCCTCGCCAAGGTCGAATCGCTGAATCCCTATTCGGTCAAGGATCGGATCGGCAAGTCGATGATCGAAGCCGCCGAGGAGCGCGGCGAGATCACCGATGAGACGGTCGTGATCGAGCCGACGAGCGGCAACACCGGGATCGCGCTCGCGAGCGTCTGCGCCGCCAAGGGATACGATCTCGTGCTCACGATGCCCGAATCGATGAGCCAGGAACGCCGACAACTGCTCGCCGGTCTCGGCGCGGAGTTGGAACTCACGGACGCCGAGGGCGGCATGGGCGGGGCGATCGATCGCGCCCACGAACTCGCCGAGGCGTCCGACGACACCTTCGTCCCCCAGCAGTTCGAGAATCCCGCGAACCCCGCCGCCCACCGCAACGGGACCGGCCCGGAACTCTGGGAGGATACTGACGGCGACCTTGACGCGTTCGTGGCCGGGATCGGCACTGGCGGGACGATCACCGGTGTCGGACGGTTTCTCAAGGACGACGTCGAGGCCGCGGTGGACGTCATCGGCGTGGAACCCGCGGACTCGGCCGTCCTCTCCGGCGACGAACCCGGGAGTCACGGCATCCAGGGGATCGGCGCAGGGTTCGTCCCGGACGTCCTCGAGACGGACCTCCTCGACGATGTCGTGACCGTCGATCGCGAGGAGTCGATTGCGGAAGCACGCCGTATCGCCCGCGAAGCGGGACTCGCCGTCGGAATCTCCTGTGGAGCGGCGGCCCACGCGGCCAGACAGGTCGCGGCCGACTACCCGGACGACGCCGTCGTCGCGACTGTCCTGCCCGATACGGGCGAGCGCTATCTCTCGACCGATCTCTACGCAGAAGCGTAACCGTCGTCGGGTCCAGGGTGGCGTCTTCGGACGGGTTCACCGTCCGGTGGTCCGTACGAATTTATAAGTATCTTCCATGTATTTTACCGAACGAGTATACTATGTCAGCTGACCTCTCAAGGAACCGACGACTCAACGAGTGGTACGAAGAACGGATCGGTCAGCCGGGGACTGACGACGAGGTGACCGGCTACTGGATATTCGTCCTCGGGCTGTTGCTCGGGATCCTCGGCATCTTCATGGTGATCATCAGCGAGCCGGCCTCCGCGCTCCGTGGCTGGGGCATCGTCGCCGGCGCACTCGCGCTGTCGTTGCTCGTTGCCGGTCCGCTCGTCCGCCTCCCGTTAGATCAGTACGCCTCGATCTTGATCATCGTCGGGCTGGTCGTCAGTATCGCCGGCGTGCTGTGGTTCACGATCGCGTATCCGGACAACTGGCGACCACAGTCGAGCCCGATCATCGCCGTCTACGCGGTCGGCCTCCTGATCATGGCCGTCGGCGGCGTCTTCGCGCCGTTGTTGATGACTCGTTCCGAAGCGGAAGCGAGTCGCCTCCGGGTCGCACTTGGCGACGCTATCGCCGACGAGACAGACCTGGCGGGCGTCGTCGATGACCTCCGGGCGGCACTCGAAGATGCCGACGCTGACGAAGCCGACCTCGCCGCCGAGATCGACCGGCTTCGCTCCGACCTGACCGACACGGCTACGGACGAGGGGGACCTCTCGGCTCGGCTCCGGACGCTGCGGGACAGCCAGTCCAGGTTCGAACTCTACGAGGACGCCGGCGGACAGTGGCGCTGGCGGCTGCGCCACCGCAACGGCAACATGCTCGCCAACGGCGGCGAGGGATACACGCGCAAACACAACGCCCAGAAGGGGATCGCGGGCGTTCGCCGGGACGCCCTCGGCGCGGAACTGCTGTTGATCGAAGCCGAGGAAGCACTCCCGGCCGAGGACGAGACCTTCGAGCCACTCGAGGCGATCGAGAGCCAGGCCACCTTCGAGGTCTACGAGGACAACGCCGGCGAGCATCGTTTTCGGCTCCGTCACGACAACGGGAACGTCCTGTGTGATTCCGGTGAGGGCTATGACTCCCGGAGCAACCTCACGCGGGCGATCGACCGGATCAGGGAGTACGTCGGCCCGGCGGCGTACCTCCGGTTCGACCCGACCGGTTTCGAGATCTACGAGGACGCAGCCGGTGACTATCGCTGGCGACTGGTCCACCGCAACGGCAACGTCCTCGCCGACAGCGGCCAGGGCTACTCGCGGTATCACGACGCCCGCCGCGCCGTCGACCGGCTTCGCGAGGATCTCGACGACTACGAGTTCGAGATCTACGAGGACAACGCCGGCGAGTACCGCTGGCGACTGACGGCGAGCAACGACCGGATCGTCGCTGACAGCGGCGAGGGATACAACGATCGCGACGAGGCCGAAACGGCCGTCGAGCGCGTCGAGAAGTACGCACCCGACGCCGACGCCTTGGACGTCGGTCCGGCCGCTTTCGAGATCTACGAGGACGCTGGCGGGGCGTGGCGCTGGCGGCTGCGCCACCGCAACGGCAACGTTCTCGCCGACAGTGGCCAGGGCTACGAGGACCGCTCGGGTGCCCGCGACGGGATCGAGAGCGTCAAGCGCAACGGCCCCACCGCCGAAACCGAAGACGCCTGAGTCCGGGCCGACGCTGCAGTGGGTCGGGGTGATCGGCCCGACCATCCTCCTTTTCGGGGTTCGCTGCTCTGGACCGTGGTGTTTTATTCGCGTCGGAACCGAGAGGCCGATATGATCCTCTCAGACGCGGACATCCTCGACCGGCTCGAATCGGGCGACCTCGTGGTCGAGCCACTCGACGAACCGGACCTCCAGATCCAGCCTGCCAGCATCGACCTCCGGCTCGGCCGGGAGTTCCTCGAGTTCCAGCACGCCAACATCCCGTGTATCCACCCGACGAGCGAGCAGGAGGTCGCCGAGTACGTCGAGGAGACTGTCGTCGACGACGACGGCGAGTTCATTCTCCATCCCGGCGACTTCGTGCTCGGGACGACCGTCGAGACCGTCGAGATCCCCGACGATCTGATCGCCCACGTCGAGGGCCGCTCGTCGCTCGGCCGTCTTGCGATTGTGGTGCACGCTTCCTTACCGTATGACGAGGAAGTGTTCCTGTGGACGCCCGAGAGCGGGTTCGGATTTTACCAGATTGGGGAAATTGTCGAAAACGAACAGCCTGCACGCGCGGTCGCGTTTGATCCGAACACTTTGCGAGTGAGTACACACCGCATCACAGATTACATCACTAATCCGACAAAACGTATCTATCGAGTGACGCTCGATTCGGGCCGAGAAGTGCTCGTGACGAAAGATCACAATCTTTTTACACTCGACGAACACGGCGGCGTTGTCCGCATACCGAGCGACGACGCCGAGGGAACGGCCGTCATGGTACCAAGCCACCTTCCCGGCTCCCCGAGTGAGCACCGATCTGTCGACGTCCTCAACCATGTCGAACCGACCGAGACGACGATCTATGCCAGTGATGGTGTCGGCTACGTCGATGATTCCGACGTTTCACCGGGTTCGATGAGACACTACGAGGCGAACGAAAGCGCTCCTATGGAGGCGATCCCCCGACTTGCAATGCCAGACGAAGTCGAAGTCGCGTTCCGACAGAGTACGACGCGACTTCCCCGTTCAATTCCACTCACGAGGGAGTTCGGATGGGTCCTCGGGTTCTATATCGCCGAGGGATCCAGCCGGAGAAAGCAGATACAGGTATCTAACACGCAGCGAGAGTATCTGGAGCGCTTTGGGTCGTATTTCGAGGCCTACGACACGAGCCTGTCCTGGGACGAGCGAGAGCGGATAACCAAACTTACGGTCTGTTCTGCACTCTGGTCGAAGATCGTGCGGAGCCTCGCCGGCTCTGGAAGTGAGAAGGAGATCCCGTCCGAAGCGTTCGACTGGCCACGCCCCGTACTCGAGGGTCTCCTCGCGGGACTGCTCGACGGAGACGGCTGCCGACGGGACGAGCGCGATACGTTTTATACGGCCAATCAGTCGCTTGCGAACCAGGTGATGTACCTCGCCACGCGACTCGGCAAACTCGGGTCGATGTACAGTCGCGAGCGCGAACGGCATATTCCGATGAGCGACGTCGACTGGGAAGGGGAGATGTGGTCCGTCGACGTGAGTGGTGAACGTCACAAGCGAGGCCAGTACGTCCCAATACCGAACGAACTCCTAAGAGACCTCCGCGAGGAAGCCGATATGCGGATGATCGATGCCGCGGAAGCGATGGGATATGCCTCAAAATCGAGCGTTTCCAACGTCGAAAACGAGGAGTACGACACCGTAAAACGTGATACACTTCGCCGATTCAGAGACGTGTACGCTGAGGCCGGTGCCGACACGGAACGCCTCGATCAGATCCTCGACGGCGGCGTTCGCTTCGAGAAAGTCGTTTCCGTCGAGGAGACAGACCGTGTCGAACCCACGTATGACCTCGAGGTCCAGCCGAACGGTCGGACTATCGAGAACTTCCTCGGCGGTCGCGGCGGCGTATTCCTCTCAAACACAGCGGGCCTCTGTGACCCCGGGTATCGGGGTCAGATCACGCTCGAACTCTCGAATCTCGGTACTGCACCGGTCGCGCTCACGCCGGGCATGCGCATCTCCCAGTTGACCTTCACCGAGTTGACCAGTCCCGCCGAGCGACCCTACGGCGAGGAGCGCGGCTCGAAGTATCAGGGCCAGAAAGGGCCACAGGCGTCCCGGATCCAGGGCGATCGGGAGTTCGGAGGCGACCAATGACGACGATCGTCTGCGTCGGAACGTCGCCGAGAAACGAGCATGAGTTCGGAGGCGACCAATGACGACGATCGCGTGCGTCGGAACGTCGCCGAGAAACGAGCATGAGTTCGGAGGCGACCAATGACGACGATCGTCTGCGTCGGAACGTCGCCGAGAAACGAGCATGAGTTCGGAGGCGACCAATGAAGTTCGTCGAGGAGGTCGTCGTCGAGGAGTTCCTGCCGACGTTCCGGTCGATGCTGGCCGAGCGGCTTCGCGATCGGGGATTGACACAACTCGAAGTCGCCGACCTGCTGGGGATCAGCCAGAGTGCGGTCTCGAAGTACGCCCACGGCGAGGTCGAGCGCAACGAGCGACTCCTCGACGACGAGCGACTCCAGGAACTGACCGACCGTCTCGCGGACGGACTGGCGGCGGGTGAGATCAGCCCCGTCCAGGCGCTGGCCGAGGCGGAGGTGTTCGTCCGGCGACTCGAACAGGGAGACCTCCTCGCACACCTCCACGAGGAGGCGTTCCCGCCACTCGCCGAGCACGCCGGCACGCTCGCGATTCACGATCCCGAGAGCCGGGTGCGCCAGTCCGAACAGGTCCGGTCGTCGGTCCGACGGGGGCTGGGGATGCTCGAAAACGCCAGCGGATTCGCCCGGCTGATCCCCGCGGTCGGGTCGAACCTCGTCGAGTGTCTCCCCGACGCCGAGGGGATCGACGACGTCGTCGCCGTCCCGGGCCGTATTCTCGACGTCAAGGGACGGGCGGCCGTGCCGGGCGATCCCGAGTTCGGCGTCAGCGAGCACGTTGCGAGCGTCTTGCTCGCCGCACGCCGTCACGGGAGCGACGAGCGGGCGACGCTGAACGTTGCCTACGAACCCGAAGTCGTCACTGCACTGGAGGCACAGGGTCATCGCGCCGTGGAGTTCGACGCCGAGACGGAACTCGATGCGGCGTTCGATGCCGTCGACGTCGTCGACGCCGACGTCCTCTACCAGACCGGCGGGTTCGGCGTCGAGCCGATCGTCTACGTCCTGGGACCCGATGCACCGACAGCCGTCTCGCGAGTCCGGGAAATCCTCGGCCAGGTGTAGCCGATGGTCGACGTCCGGGCTGTACAGCGGTTCTACGGGCGCTGGGCGCGATACTACGACGTGCTCGCTGACTCCACCATCGTCGGCCGGTGGCGTGAGCGAGTCGTCGAGGGGCTTGCCCTCGATCCGGGGGACGTGGTCGTCGAGATGGGGTGTGGAACGGGGGCGAACCTCCCGCTATTGCGCGATCGTGTCGGTCCATCGGGGACGGTGATCGGCGTCGATCTCACGCCCGGGATGCTTCGGGAAGCACGCCGGTGGATCGAGCGGGGTGGCTGGTCGAACGTCCACCTGCTCGAGGGTGACGCGACCCGCCCCCCGATCAGCGCCGGCGTCGACGCCGTCCTCGGGACGTTCGTCGTGGGACTGTTCGACGAACCGGCGTCGGTGATCGACGAGTGGGTATCGTTGCTCGGGCCGTCCGGCCGTATTGCGATCCTCGAGGCCGGGCCGAGCGATCGACGGGCTGCGGTCCCGTTGAACCTCGCATTTCGGGCGTTTACGCGATTCTCCGCGCCGTCGAGTCGGCGCGCCGTCGAATCGCCAGCGTCGGTGCTCGGCCACCGGATACGGCTCGCCAGGGACCGACTGGATGCCCGGACGACCGATACCGTCCACCACGAGTTCGGTCTCGGATTCCTCTCTCACTCGGCCGGATGTCGTCCGTGAATCGCGGTGTATTGGGACCTGAACGCTTATCCGGACTGGCTGCCGAGATTGAGAGTAGATGGTTTCCCGAGGGCTCCTCACTGTGGTGGTTCTCCTGCTCGTCGCGGCCGCCGGCTGTAGCGGGCTCGGCGACGATCCGGACGTCCCGACGGTCACTCCTGCGCCGGTGCCGGAGGACGAGACCCCGGACCAGGTCGTCACGACGGAAGTGACCACGGAGCCGGCGGCGACGTTCACCCCCGAGAATCCGTCGGCTGTTGGCCCATTGAACATGCGCGATCAGTACTCGACCCAGGTTGCGTTGTGGCGGCTTCGGCAGTTGCTCGCCGTCGACGTCGCCGAACCGACGGTCGTCCGTCGTCTCGGCCCGATGATCGATCCCGGGCCGAATCCGGTCTCGATCGAGAGGTCCGTCGTGGAATCGTTGGGGCCGGACGTCTCGGCGAGTGGCGGGACCCTGTACGGTCGCGTCGACACCGGAAACGCGACGATTCACCTCGTCAAGGGCATGCACGACGCGACACTGCTGGAATACAACCTCGCGTATTTCCACGCGCAGTTGATCCAGGACCGTCTCGGCTGGACAGACGCGATCAGTGTACACGAGAACGGAACGCTCGATCAGCGATTGGTCGCGTTCGCGCTGCACCGCGGCGGTGCTGCGTTCGCGGCAGATAGCTACGCCGAGAGGTACTCGCTGTCGATCGACGAACCGGTCCGCGAGTGGGAGTTCTCCTGGTTGGATTCACCGTGGCTCGCCCGTTCCGCACTCGACGCCGGATACGACCACGCGCGTGGGAACGTCAATCCACCCAGTGCGCTGGGTCGGTTGTACACCGACCCGCCGAACACGACCGAACAACTCCTCCACGGGTTCTCCACGGAGACCGAACCGCCGCGACCACTCGACGTAACTGTCGAGGACGGATCCGGTTGGAACCGGACGGCGACGGAACGGTTCGGCGAACTCGGCATCCGGGCGTTGCTTTCGACCCGAATCGACGGCGAGGAGGCCGATCGTGCGGCCAGAGGCTGGGGGAACGATCGGATTCTCGCCTTCGAAAACGAAACCGACTCCGGCGTCGTCTGGACGACGACCTGGGATCAGCCCGCCTACGCGGACCAGTTCGCTACCGGGTTCGAGCAGTACGCAGCTGCGGGCGAACCGCCACAGGCGTCCGTTCTCAGACGGCCGGACTCGGAAACGGTCGTCGTCGCCGCAGGGTCACCGGCGTTCGTCGACGCGACGACGATCGGCGCCGAGAACGGCAGTGTCCGTGTTTCTATCGGGGAGTAATTCACTTCAGACGTAATCGCTCACGAGGCCCGGATGGACCGCAGCTTTTCTGCGTTGTGCTCCGATTACGCCGGGCTGGTGGTGTCGGTTCGAGCCGTGGCGGCGACTGTCTTCACGGATCCCTGACTGGTTCCGGCGACGTGATTCCGCAACGCGTCGCCGTTCGATCTACGGCTGCCTGCCGCTGGGTTCTGGCTGTAGCGCAGGGGAACGCATATGGATATCGCCCGATAATCTATCCACCGTGATCTATGTCGCACACCTTCTCGGCCTGGTCCTGACGGCCGTGTCGTCTCTCGTGGTTGCCGGGTGGATCTGGCAACAGACGGACGACCGGGCCGGGACGGTGATGGTTCTATTGCTGGCGACCCACGCGACGATGGCAGTCCTTGTCGCCGCTCAGCTGCTCGTTGCACCGCTGGCCTGGGAGCGGTTGCTCGTTCGACTCTGGCTCGCCCTCGTTCTGATCGCCCCTGTTTTCTGGCTCGTGTTCGCAATCGTCTACACCGGGCACGAGTACTGGCTGACGCGACCGTTGTTGGCCGTCGCCGTCAGCTATGCACTCGCCCCGGCGGCCGCGTTCCTCACTGAGCCCGTACACGGGCTGTTGGGCATCGAATACGTAGTCTATCAGGAGCCGTTTGTCCGTCTCAGTTGGGTTGCCACGCCGGGGTTGGCTGTGCTGTTTCTCGTTGCGATGGTGCCGGTCCTCCTCGGGTTCGGGATCGTCCTCCGGATGCACTTGCGCTCGCGACGGACAAGTCGCCTCCAAACTGCGGCCGTCCTTCTCGGCATGCTGGCCGTGTTCGTCCCGACCGGCCTGGCGACGACGCCGTACGTCCCGGTCGTCGGGTTCCCGTACGGGATCCTCGGGTCGGGGCTGTTTGGGATTATCATCGGCGTGGCGCTGTTCCGCAACCGGATGTTCGGCGTCGCGCCACTCGCACGCGACCGGCTGTTCCGGTCGCTCGACGACGGGGTTCTCGTCGTCGACGCCCAGTATCGCATCGTCGACTACAACGACGCGATGCGGTCGGTGTTACCCGACGTCGGTGCTCACGTCGCCGAGTCACTCGCGGACCAGTATCCGCGCCTGCTGGCAGCCGATGGGGGCCAGCCGTCGGACGTCTCGGCGAGCGGTGCCGACAAACCAGATCGGGATACCGATACGTTTGCCGGGACAGTTTCTCTCCCCCCGTCGGAGCCGCCGCGTACCCTTCGGATCAGCGTGTCTGTTATTTCGAGCGGGGGCGAACCCCGCGGGTACGCGCTGATCTTTCGGGACGTTACGGAACTGGAGGCCTACGCCGCCGACCTCGAACAGAAGACCGAACAACTCGAACGGTTCGCGAGCGTCCTGAGTCACGACCTCCGCAACCCGCTTTCGGTCGCTATCGGCGGTGTCGAGATGGAACGGGACGCCCGGGAATCGCCCAATCTCGACCGGGCGATCGACGCCCTCGATCGCATCAACGGCATGATTGACGACCTCCTGGCGCTCGCCCGGGAGGGCGAGGTCGTCGAGAACACGCAACTGATCGCCCTCGAAGCAGTTGTCGCGGACGCCTGGGAGACGACCGACACCCACGGAGCAGCCTTGGCGACCGATCTCGAGGGAACGCCGATGATCATGGCCGACCGGTCCAGACTCCAGACGATGTTCGAGAACCTCTTTCGGAATGCTGTCGAGCACAACTCGACGAACCCTGACTCTGACGGTCCAGAAGCGTCTGGCGAGCGTGACGGAGCGCCCCTCACAGTGACAGTCGGGCAATTGTCCGACGGGTTCTACGTTGAGGACGACGGCCCGGGTATCCTGCCCGAAAAGCGAGACGAGGTCTTCGAGTACGGCTATAGCGACGACGGCGGTACGGGGTTCGGACTGGCTATCGTCCGGTCGATCGTCGACGCCCACGGGTGGTCGATTTCGATCGCGGAAGGCCGAGACGGCGGGGCCCGTTTCGAGGTGACTGGCGTCGAACGTCGAAGTGACGACTCAGAGTAACGATGCTCAGTCGTCGGCCGGCGCAGGCGTCGTCATGTCGACCGGATCGGCGTCGACGCCGAGTTCCTCCAGCGCGACCTGTGCGCCGCGCTTGCCCGAGAGCAACATCGCGCCGAAGGTCGGCCCCATCCGCGGGAGGCCGTGGGCTGTGGCGACTGCCATCCCCGTCGCGATGAGACCGTCGTGGACGAGTCCCGTGTGTTCGACGACCGCGTCCTCGCTCTCGGCGACCCACATCGAGTCGTGACCCGGCGAGTCGTGGCCCGGCGCGCCGTAACTCTCGTCGTCGGTCGCGTCCATCCCGGTACTTCCGGACTCGGCGATCCCCTCGGCGTCCAGGACGCCGCGCTCGTCGAGTTTCTTGATCGCCAGGGCCTCGTGGCCGGTCGCGTCGATCACGAGGTCGGATTCGACGGCGATCGGATCGACGCAGGTGATCTCCCGTGGCAGTGCGTGGACGGGCGTCCAGTTCATCACGATGCCGCCGACGCGGTGGTCCTCGCGGACGACGATGTCGGTGAACTCCGTCATGTTCTGCATCTTCGCCCCGGCGTCACAGGTGGCCTTGATGAGGCCAGACGTCGCTTCCGGTCCGTTTGCGACGTAGAGTCCGTCTTCCTCCTCGGACTGGGTGTAATCGACGTCCAGTTCGTCGAGGACGTTCTGGGCCGGATCCCGCACGGTGACCTTGTTCATCAGGAAGCCGCCGAGCCAGAACCCGCCGCCGAGGTAGTTGTTCTTCTCGACGACCATCGTTTTCACGCCGCGCTCGGAGAGTTCCTTGGCGGCCATCAGCCCGGACGGGCCGCCGCCGATGATGATGACGTCGCTCTCAGTGAAGTCCATGAACTCCTCGGTCCATTCCTGGGTGATCGCGCGGGTGACCGTTGCTTCGCCGACATCGCTGAACTGATCGAACTCGTTCGCGTGCATACCACCTAGTGGTACTACTAACAAATATTAAGTGTTATGGTCGCGACAACTCCGGGGGTGTTCGGTGAATCACAACAGGAGGAATCGGGCGTTCCTATTTTGAACCGCCGACGTCACGTGCCAACCCGAGCATCTGAGCCGTTGGAAGGTGCCATCCCCGCGAGACGGCGATCAGGCGGGTTCCCACGGTGATGGTCGCACACGTGGCCGCGGCCAGGGCGATCGTCCATCCGGCCGCAGTCACCACCCAGAACGAGAGGCCGCCGAGCACGGCAGGGCTGGCGTAGAAGTCCTCAAAGAGGATAAACGGGGAGCGATCGAGCAGGATGTCGGCATACGCACCGCCACCGACCGCGTTGATGGTGGCGACGGCGACCACGCCAAAGGAGGGGATCCCGGCCTCGGTCGCGACGATCGCTCCGGCCGTGGCGAAGGCCGCCAGGCCGATCGCGTCGGCGACGAGCGTAATCGGGTGATCGTCCGGCGAGTCGAGCAAGAAGCTCAGCGCCAGCGCGAGACTCACGCCGAGGGTCCCGAGCGCGATTTCGCCGACGTTCTGCAGTGCCAGTGGAATCCGACCCACCAGCACGTCACGGGTTGCGCCGCCGCCGAACGCGACCACGAGGCCGACGACCAGGATGCCGAAGACGTCGAAGCGCTCGCGGATCGCCTTCGCCGCCCCCACTAAGGCGAACGCGACCAGCCCGACCGAGTTCATGACGGCGAACGGGTCGATCAGCACCGTTTCGAGGAACGCTTCTACCACTGAGTGAGTCCACGGTGAGCGGGGTCTTGAGTTCTCCGTTCTCCGCAAGCGATCTCTCTTCGATCTCGGACTACATCTCTTCGGCGATGTCCGCGGAGACCGTCGTGTCCTCGCCGACGACCGTCGAGACGTCGATCCCCTGAATCAGTTCGACGAGATCGACCAGCTTCGGGAACGTGTAGATCGTCAGCGAGACGTCGCCGTCGCCGGCGGTGATCTCCGAGTCGATGACGAAGGCGATGTCTTCGTCGGGCCACCCGCCCATCTTGTCGACGATGCCACCGGCCGGCCCGTAGGCGAAGGAGGGGGTCGACATTCCGATGGTCGTATCGAGGACGTTCGCCCAGCCGTCGATGTAGCCGGAGGTCATGATGTTGCCGACTTCCTGGATCGCCGATCGCTCCATGTCGCTGAATCCTTCGGAGCCGTCGTCAGCGCCACCGACGAGCATCCCCGCTAGGTCCTTCGCATCGGCGGGTTCGAGCATGAAGAGGACGTAGCCATAGGGCGATTCGGTCAACTCGACGAAGATCCCGACGCGGCTCCCGTCGCCCATGTGGGTCCGGACGTCTTCGATGTCGAGGAAGTTGATCTTCGAGACGGCGATTTCGGTGTCCAATCCCGCCATCTGGTTGAGGTGATCCGAGACCCGCTCGGACCCCTCCTTTGCGATCTTGTTGAACAGATCGAGTTTCCGGACGTCGACTTCGAGACTCATGTGGCCTCCTAATTGTCGTGTTCACGTAAGTACTCCGCTGGTCGTCCGGCACGGCGGCCGTCTCACTCCGAATCGCCGGCTCTGATCGCCTCCTCAGCGGCTATCAGAGTCTCGTCCGGATCGAATTCGTCGATCATCTCCTGGAGTTCGTCCGCTGACCGGTCACGTAACGTCCGGGCGTACTCCGTCATGTTCGGGACGGCCCGGATCACGTTGTCGACGATGGGTACGGCGGCGACCTGCGCCGACCGCGACAGCGGATTGAGGTCGATCACGATCTCCGTCTTCCCCATCTCGCCGAGCGCCTCGGCACGGTCGCCGTCCTCTAAGGGCACGACGACCGTGTCGGCGTCGCCGATCCCGTCAGCGTCGACTTTTGCGCGTTCGTGATCCAGCCCGGGGATACGGGCGTCGGCAGTCAACCCTTTGACTTCGCTGGCCCCGTGTTCGCGAAGGTGCTCGGCGATCGCTTCGATCCGTTCCTCGGTACGATTAAAGAGGTTGACTTCCAGGTCTGCTCCCGTCGCTTCGGCCAGTTCGACGACTTCGTCCGGAACCAGCGCGGCGACGTTTCCGTTGACCGAGATCACCGGATGCTCGGCGACCAAGAGGTGGGCGGCTGCGACGCGCTCGGCCCGGTCGGCGCTCTCGATGGTCCGCTCGCCGAGTAGATAGTCGAAGGCTTCGCCCCGCCCCTGGGCGATGAGCCCCTGCTGGCTCGTGATCCCCTTCTCGACGCCTTCCTCGATGCGGTGGCGGGTCAGCAGCGATTCGTACCGCGGGTGACTTTCCGGAACGTCCACATCGCTCATGGTTCCTGTCCGGGCGGGGCGGTGAAAAACGTCGCTACTCCGGCCCGTCCGCCGATCGGTCGGTGATCTCCCTGCCCGCATCCCCGTCGTCGACCAGTGTCGCCCCTGCCGGATCAATCTGACAGACCTGTGGCTCGCATCCGGCCCTCGACAGTCCTTCGCCGAGGGCGAACACCGTCTCGCCGAGCATTGCCATCGACGCCTCGCCGTCGACGGCTGCGACGTCCGTGATCACGTCTCGAACTGACTCAGTCAGGAGATCGGCTTCACGAGCGAACCGCCGGGACGCGTACATGAACTCCGCCACCGTCGGCTCCCCCACGACGGTCGAGAGAGCCTCGTTTCCGGCATGGGTCAATCGGTCAGTGTCGCCACCGATGACGGTGGCAGTGTCGAGTTCGCCGAAGGTGACGTATTCGACTCGGGAGCGGGCCGGGATCGCGTCGAGGCGGTTCTCCATCGGTCCGCCCGGCTCGAGTCGAAGACTGATGCCGCCGGCTGCCTGCGCGACGACGTCACCGAGTCCGGTTCCGGCCTGGACCTCGGCCCCGTGAGCGATGGTGACGAGTTCGTCCCGCGAGAGTCGCCGGTCGAAGACGGCGTTTCCGGCCAGTGCCGTCCCGAGCGCCATCGCCCCCGAGACGCCAAAGCCCGCCCCGATCGGGAGATCCGTCTCGCCGATCACCGTGGCTTGCACGCCGAGCGCGTCGAGTACCCGCCCGACGGCCTCGACCTCGACGCCGACGTCGTCTAAGACGACCGTCGTCTCCTCGGCCGGCCGGACCGTCACGCGAACCCCATCGGTGAGCGTCAGGCCCCCGCCACGGGACCCGGTCGTCGTCGGGTCGTCGGTCCGCTCGACAGTGAAAAACCCCGTCACGTGTCCCGGGACGAAGGCACTCGCTTCGTCGGTCATCGCCCGGGTTTCGGCCGCCTCCCGGTAGAACCCTTCGGGACGCGCCCGGTCGACAGATTGATGTGTGTTTACGCTGTCACCGGACGTATACACATGCCCTCAGTCAGCGTCAGGCTTCCCGACGACGAGAAGGACGAACTCGAGGCCGTCGCCGAATTGCTCGCGGAGGACCGGAGCACGACCATCCGGAAAGCGTTGCGTGAGGGGCTCGAGGAGTTACGTGTCCGCCACGCGGTCGAGCGCTATCAATCCGGCGACGTCGCGTTGAACGAGGCTGCCCGGCTGGCGAACGTCACGGTCGCCGAGTGGCTCGAGATCGCCCGCGAGAAGAATCTGACCGTCCAGTTCCGGCGCGAGGATCTCGAAAGCGAGGTCGAGGCGGCCCACGAACTATGACCCGGATCCACGTCGGGCCAGGCCCACTGGTCGACCTCGGGACGGTCGGTGAGACGAACCTGCTCGGCGCCTTCGACGGCGAGATTGTCATCCCGGAGGTGGTCGCGAGGGACGTTTCGACCGAACCGGCGAAGACGAACATGGAGAAGCTAGTCGCCGACGGTGGGGCGACCCGCGAGGAAATCGACACTGACTACGCCGAGCGGGCGGCGGGAATTCTCGGTGTCGAGAAGCCAGTCGTCGAAAGTCGTCTGCTGGAGCCCGTGCTGGCGGCCATGGACGACGATCAAGCGGCGGACGCCGTAGAAGACGAACCGGCGGTCGGCCTCGTTACCGACGATCGTCGGTTGCGGACGGTCGCCGAAGGATTGGGGGCAGCGGTGACCGGCACGTTTGGCGTGGTCGTTCGGGCCGCGAGCGAGGACAAGTACCTCAAGACGACCCAGGCGAAACGGATCATCCGCCGGATCGACAGCCACGGGTTGCACCTGACGGGCGAACTGCGAGCGCAGGCAATCGGCGACGTGTGACACATTTAGAACGGAAGACGACGTCGCGGACCGTAGTGGATCGCGGGCGAGCAACTCTCGTCCGTTCGCTGTCGCCGGAATCGGCTCGGTCTCTCTTGATTCAGTGAGAGAATCCCGCCGTCTGCTCGTGGCGTCTTCGACGCCACGCTGTTCACGGCGGGCGTGACTCGCGTAAGCTCTGTGCCGCTAACCACCGGAGACTGCCGGCCTTGAACCCCAACGCTTAGTATCGTCCGTGCTGACAGTTCACAAACGCGTTCCGCCGACTCCCGATGGCTGGCGACCGTGGGAGTCAGGTCGCACTCCACCCATGTCTGCGGTGCGCGGGACGCCCGGGTGATGGGTTGTCTCCGAGAAGGTGTGAACCGCGACGGCACAGGTGCCGCGAGGCACGACCGCTTGGGAGAGAGCCGCGTCGAGAAACCGCGCGGCGATGACTTGCTTGCGGAGGGGACCCCTCGTGACAGGGCCACAGGACGCTCCCGGGCGAGGGCCGAAACCCGCCCCGCCGACCTCGGAAGAGCAAGTCCTGAAACCGACCGGCGGCAGGCCGGGTTCCCGCTGTGTAGGGAAGCCGCGTCGTCGTCGGGTGGTTCGAGAGAGCGAAGCTCTCTCGTCATCTGCTCACGGCGCTTTGCGCCGTTCGCAGGTTCGTGGGACTGGTCCCACGCTCATCACG
>Ga0207718_100502_pt1 | contig 34014 bp, 37 predicted proteins | sample A23M2SouthBayCA_FD_187749 | JGI IMG/M metagenome (GOLD analysis project Ga0207718, IMG submission 187749) | Aerobic enrichment media microbial communities from Eden Landing Ponds, California, USA - A23 M2 (SPAdes) | ecosystem: Environmental > Aquatic > Marine > Unclassified | place: Emeryville... | reverse complement strand
CCGCCTCGGTCTCCTCGGCCGTCGCCGCCTCGGTCTCCTCGGCCGTCGCCGCCTCGGTCTCCTCGGCCGTCGCCGCCTCGGTCTCCTCGGCCGTCGCCGTCTCCGTCGCCTCGGCCGTCGTCGTCTCCGTCTCCTCGGCCGTGGAGCCGCCAGCGGTCTCGCGGAACTCCAGGGTCCAGTCCTGGGCCGGGGCCGAGAACGATTCGGCCTGACCGTAGGAGAGTTCGTCGATCAGGACGGTGCCGCTCTCGTCGCCACCGTCGGAGACGCCGCCGGTGGATACGTCGTCCATCGAGTACCCCTGCTCGAGGGCGAGGAGCCCGTAGACGACGGCGGTTTGTGCCGTGCCTGCCTGGAGTTCGATCTCCTGCTCGACGACGGAGTCTTCCACCCCACCGTCGGCGGAGTCCTCCAGGAGGGGAGAGCTACCGGCCGCGGTGATCTCCAGCTGGTACGTCCCCGGCTGGACCTCCTGAAACGCGCGGGCCTGGCCGAAGTCGATGTTCTGGATGACCGAGTCCTCCAGTTCCGTGGGCTCGGACGTGGCGGTCGCGGTGGCCGTCTCGGTCGCCTCGGCCGTCGCCGTCTCGGTCCCTTCAGCCATCGCCGTCTCGGTCCCTTCAGCCATCGCCGCCTCGGTCGCCTCGGCCGTCGCCGTCTCCGTCTCCTGGGCTATCGCCGCCGCCGTCTCGGTCCCTTCAGCCATTGCCGTCGCCGTCTCCGTCTCCTCGGCCGTCGCGGTTTCGGTCGCCTCGGCCGTCACCGTCTCCGTCTCCTCGGCCGTCGCCGTGCCGCCGGCGCCGTCGGACCCACCGACTCGGCTGAGGCTGACCTGCACCAGGGGCAGATCCGGCGACGCGTGGACGAACCTGATTGCGGCGGCGTCGTCCTGTACGGACGAGTTACTTCCGCCCGCGGCCGCGACTAAGTTACCCGTCACTCCCGCGATACCGATCGCTCCCGCACCCTGCATCAGTCGCCGTCGTGTGACGTTGGGTTCCATTGCAGTTGTTCGTCGTTCGGTACACGGTTTGTTACCAGGAGATGTCGAGGATAAAATACGGATTAGGAACGAACGACGTGCTGACCTGACTTCTAGCTCGCCGGTTGCGTTCCCGAAGAATGGCGTGAACGGCTGACAGTCCGGATCGAAGGGACGGCGTCGGGTAGCGCCGCGTCTCAACGGCCACAGAGCGGAACTGCGGTGAGTCGGTCACCGCCGTGACGTCCGACCAAGCCGATCCTACTCGCAGCCCCGGGTCAACAACCTCTCGTTACGAGGCCGCAATCGTCCGTTACCCGCGGGAGTCCGCTCCGAATCCGCGTCCTCGTTCGCACGTCCGGGTTCGATCGACCGGTGTTCGTCGATCGCCGCCGGAGAGCCCCGGTTCGGGAGGCGCTACTCGGGGAGCGCGCCGCTGCGGACGCCCGTCAGAAGAGCCCCCCGTCCGACCCGCCGTCGTCGACGCGCTCGCCGTCCCGCGCGGTCTCGACGGTGACGAGCTGGAACCCCTCGGGTACCGACTCCGGAGAGACGCCGCCGTCGGCGCCGGGGGTGCCGGTGGTCTCCCCGTCGCCCCCGTCGAGGATGCCGTCGCCTTCGTCCTCGCCGTCGGCGGCGGGCGTCTCGCCGTCGGCGACGGGCGTCTCTCCGCCGGCCGCACCGCCCTGCTGGGTCGCGCTCTCGGGGTCGAAGTACCCCATCGCGAAGCCGCCGTAGACGGCGCCGCCCTCGAGGGTGACCTCGGCCCGCTCGACGCGTCCGCTCTGCACCTCCTGCGTCTCGCCCCCGGACTCGTCTTCGGGCGCGCCGGGAGTGCCCTCGGGGGACTCGGTGGTGGTCTCCCCGCCGTCGTCCTCGACGGCGACGACCTGCATCGCGTCGACGTCCGGTACGGCGTGGAACACGCGGACGCGGGCCTGTCCCGTCTGGTCGCCAGCGTCGATGGCCGTCGTCTCGACGCTCTCCGTCGTCGTTTCCTCGCCGTCGAGCACATCGTCGCTTTCCGTCGTGGTGGTCATGGCACCGTCACCGCCAGCGCCGGGCGCGGAGAGGTCGTCCTCCAGGACGGCGAGGGTCAGGCCGCGATCGCTCTGCTGGGTCGACCCGGTCTCTGTGTCACCGGTCGTGCCGTCGCCGGTCGCGCCCCCGCCCATCGCGTCGCCCGAACTCGTCTCGCGGAATTCGAGGGTCCAGTTCTGTGCTGGAGCCTCGAACGACGCCGTCTCGCCGTAGGCCAACTGGTCGATCAGGACGTTGCCTCCCTCGGTGCCGCCCATCTCGCCGCCCGCGATGTCGTCGCCCATCTCGCCGCCGGCCGCCTCCTCGCTGACGTCGTCGCCCATGTCACCGCCCGTCGCCTCGTCGCTCTCGCCGCCGCCCATCTCGCCGCCGTCGGCGCCGGCGCCCTCGGACGCGCCGCCCGCCTGTCCGGGGCCCTGGCGCTGGGCGAGCAGGCCGTAGGCCACCGCGGTGTACGTCGTGCCCTGACCGATCTCGATCTCCTGGTCCAGGACGACCTGCTCCTCCTCGTCGCCGCCGAAGATTTCGTCCAGCAGGCCGGAACTCTCCGTCGCGGTGACCTGTAGCTGATAGGTCCCGGGTTCGACCTCCTGGTAGCCGCTGACCTCGCTGAACTCGAGGTCCTCGACGAGCGGTTCGTCGCCGCCCGGTGTCCCAGCCTCTCCGCCCGTCGGCGTCGCCGTCGCCCCGACGCCGCCGTCCGTCGCCGCCTCTCCGTCCGGCGTCTCCGTACCGCCCATACCGTCGGTCGCGCCAGCCTCGGAGACGCTGACCTGGATCGTCGGCGTGTCGGGTGACGCGTGGACCACGCGGATCGCGGCGCTGTCGGTCTGCGCGGTCGAGCTCCCGCCCGCGGCCGTGACCACGTTGCCGGCGAGGCTCGCGACGCCGATCGCTCCCGCCCCTTGCATTACTCGTCGTCGTGTGACATTGGTCTCCATCGCACCTGCACGTCACCGGCGACACGGTTTGTTACTCTGCCACATCGATAATAAAAACAGAATTTGGGCTGAACGACCGGACGAGGGGAATTACTCTCCGCCGATTGCGTCGGGAGTCGGAAGTGCGACGAGGCGGAACAGTCACCGACGGCGGGACGCGTCCGGAGGACCGTCCGCGGGTGATATTCGGGCGAAAGCGTCGGGGTCGGCGCCCCCGAACCGGCGGTCGACCGGCCGGACGGGGAGAACGCCGTCGGCAATTGACCGTTACCTCGCAGAGTCTCGTCCGCGGAAACGCCCGCCGACGGGAAAGCCCGTCTTTCGGCGGGGAGCGAGGCCGGGGAGCGGCGTGAATCGAGTGACAGTGGCGCTGTCGCTCCCCGAGGAGCGCTCGCGGCGCGCGTCGTCGGCCAGTGGCCTGAAGACGGGTATCCGGTCGCGCCGACGCGCCGGGCCCGACCCCCGACCGTCGCCGAGTGGCGTGAGAAGCGGTTGCCCACCCGCGATGCGGTGGCGAACGGAGGGAAGAGCAACCGTCCTCGTCGGAGCCGCGAATCCTTGGCCGCGCCGCGGCCGGAACGCGCCATCCGCTGGCGTTCGTCCCGGTGCAGTCGGGCCGTTTCCCCCCGCCTGAACCGCGGCTTGCACCTGACGGCAGAAGAGACACAAGCGTACTCCCCAACGACAGCACGCAATGGCATTGCTCCAGCAAAACGAGTCGAAGGGCACAGAGGAAGTCGAGAAGATGATCGATTCGACCCCGATGTCGGCTGGCGATCCGATCGCCACGATCGCGGCGGGTTCGGTTGTCTACGCGTGGTACAACTTCTACGTCAAGGGCGACAAAGAGGCAGGAATATTCGTCGGCCTGTGGGCACCGACGCTGCTCGCGGCCGCCAGCTACCTCCAGCAGAAGGACATCATCCGCAAGTTCAAGCAGGGACTGTCCTCGTTCTGAGGCCGCCCCCGAACAGCCACCCGTTCCGCGCCGGCGCCCGGGACCGGTCGGCGTGACGGCGAACCAGCACCCGAACGCGGGTGCCGTCCCTGGTACTGCAAGGAATTTCCTTACGCACCCTCGAACCCAACGGAGCCTATGGCCAGCGCATCCGACATCCAGGCCACAGAGACGACAGACGAGTTCGTCCACGTCCGGTTCCGGGACCCCGACGAGTTCGACACGATCCGGACGCCCGACTGGGCCCGGAACGTCGCCGAGTCGGTGTCCGAGGGGAGCGAGGTCAGGATGGGCAAACGGAAAGGCTCCGACGACTGGGAGGTCCAGAGCGTCCTGATCGAGAAGCACGTGGGCGAGGACGAAGCCAGGGAACAGGCGACGAAGATCGTCGAGAAGATCCGGGACTGACGGCCCGGGACCGCACCCTGCTCCCGCCCCTGCTCCGCGCGTCGGTCGCCATCCCCGGCGTCGCCCGGCGACCGGGGCGGGCACCGGGCGGAATCGGGAGACAGACGTATCCCTCCGAGACCCGACTACCGCCCATGGCGAGAGATCCGCGGCTCTGCGCGTTCTGTGGCGACGACTTGCTCCAGCGGGGCGTCTCCGGCTACCCGACCCGCGTGGGCGCGGTGGTCGAGATCGACGACGAGGGGCAGATCGAGGCGATGCGCGAGGCGGCCGACGGCCGGCAGGAGGCCGGGGCCGTGGCGGCGGTCAGGGTCGGCGTCTGCCCCGCCTGCCTCGACGCGCACGACCTCGGCGACGACCCCGATCCCGAAGCGGTGGTCGCGCTGACCGACGAACTCTCCATCGAGCGGACGGTGCACGTCGAGCCGGGCACGGACGAGGCGTAAAGCGGCGGGCGTGGCCGCTCAGTACCTGGTGCTCGTCGCCAGCGGCGGCCCCGAGCGGGGGCCGTACGGCGCATCGTCGAGCCACTCGCCGGCGGGCGTCCAGTAGTCGGCCAGTTCGGCGGCGACGCGCTTTTTGAGCTTCGTCGTCAGCTTGTCGCCCTTGAGGTACTCCAGGGCCTCTTCGGCGGCGGCGGTGTTCCACTCGGCGGCCTTCTCGCGCTGGGCGGCGAAGTCCTCGACGGCGGCGCGAGCGACGCCGTCCTCGCGGGCCTGGCGGGCGAGCGTGATCGCGGAGGCCGCGGCGTCGGCGTCGGCGATGCCGGAGTTCATCCCGCGGGCGCCGAAGGGCGCGAACAGGTGGGCCGCCTCGCCGACCAGCAGCGCGCGCCGGTGCTGGTCGACGAACGAGTCGGCCACGACCTGCTTGAAGTGGTAGGTGGAGACCCAGCTCACGCGGTCGCGGTAGCGCTCGCCGAGGGTCGTCGCCACGAGGTCGGCGACGACCTCGTCCTCGGTGAAGCGCTCGGGGTCGTCGTCGGACTTGCCCTGGATGTCGACGCGCCAGCCGCCCTGGAAGGGGACGAGCAGAACGTTCCGCCCGCCGACCTCCGGGTGCTCGTAGTGGAAGATGCGCTCGTTGAGCCGCTGGTCGTCGGGGTGCTCGTCGACGTCGACGATGAGGTAGAAGTGGTCGGACTGGCTGCCGTGGAACTCCGAGCCGATCTCGTGGCGGACCTCCGAGCCGGCGCCGTCGGCGCCGATCACGTAATCGGTCTCGTACTCCTCGCCGTCCTCGGTCTCCAGTCGAACCCCGTCGGGGCTCGTCTCGACGGTCTCGACGGCCGACTCCCACTCGACGGGGACCCCCTCATCCTCCAGGGCCTCCATGAGGAACTCCTCGGTCTCGACCTGCGGGAGGCTGGTGAAGTGGGGAAGTCCCTCGGACCCGCCCGCGTTGGAGTAGGTGCGTGAGAACACCTCCTTGCCCCGCCAGAGCGTCTTGCGAGTCGGCCACACGAGGCCCGCGTCGGCGAGTTGCTCCCCGAGGCCCGGGTGGTTGCGCTCCAGCGTCTGGAGCGTGCTACCGTGGACGTAGATCGCCCGGCTCCCGGGCCGTTCCCGGTCCTCGGGGTCGGCCTCGAGGATGCGAACGGGGACGTTCCGGGCGCGCAACGCGAGCGCCGCGCTCATCCCGACCGGCCCCGCGCCGACGACGATGGTCTCGTTCGGAGCCGCCTCGGAGTCCGTTGACGTAGACATAGCTCTACATCGACGTTTGTAACGGGAACACTTGTCGGTTCTGACAGAGGCACGAACGCAACCCGTGCGCTACAGTGTCACGGTCGACGACTGTCGAACGCCGGACGAGTTGACGGATCGTGTGATCGCGCCCGGCGGCGGTCAGAACAGCCGTTCGACGGCGTCGCGGACGTCCTCGCCGTCGGGGAGCACCTCGTCTTCGAGTTCGGGTGCGTACGGGACGTGCACGTCGGGGACGCCGACGCGCTGGATCGGCGCGTCGAGGTCGTAGAACGCCTCCTGGGAGAGGCGCGCGACGAGTTCGGCGTGGGTGCCGTAGGAGACCCAGCTCTCGTCGGCGACGACGAGCCGCCCGGTCTTCCTGACGCTCTCGGCGATGGTGTCGGTGTCGAGGGGGTACAGCGAGCGCGGGTCGATCACCTCGACGCTCAGGTCGCCGTCGAGGTCCTCGGCGACCGACAGGCTCTCGCCGAGCAGGCGCTGGGTGGCGACGACGGTGACGTCCTCGCCCTCGCGCTCGACGCTCGCCTCGCCCAGCGGGAGCGTGAAGTCGGGGTCCGTGGGCACCGCCTCGGTCTGCCCGTAGATCATCTTGTTCTCGAAGACGGCGACGGGGTCGTTCGACCGGATCGCGGACTTCAGCAGGCCCTTGACCGCGGTCGGGGTGCCCGGTGCGACCACCTTGAGCCCGGGGACGTGGGCGAGCCAGGTGTGCATCGTGCCCGAGTGCTGGGCGGCCGAGCGGGTGCCCCCGCCCTCGGTCATACGGACGGTGAGGGGCACGTCGGCCTGCCCGCCGAACATGTACCGCATCTTCGCGGTCTGGTTGAGCAGTTGCTCGGCGGCGATGCCGACGAAGTCGGAGAACATGATCTCGACGATGGGGCGCTTGCCCTTCGCGGCGGCGCCGGCGCCGGCGCCGACGAGCGCGGCCTCGCTGATCGGCGTGTCGCGGACGCGCTCCTCGCCGAACTGGTCGAGCATACCCTGGCTGGCGCCGAAGACGCCGCCGAAGCCGCCGACGTCCTCGCCCATCAGGAACACGTCGTCGTCGCGCTCCATCTCCTCGACCATCGCGTCGTGGATGGCCTCGCGGTAGGTCAGTTCCTCGGTCTCCTGTCCTCGGTGCTGGGTGTCCTGTGACATCTCAGAGTAGCGTCGGGTTCCGCAGTTCGTCGATCTCCGGTACGGGGTCGGCGTACATGTCGTCGTAGGCGGCCTCGGGATCGGGGCGCTCGGCGGCGTCGGCGAACTCGACGGCCGCCTCGATCTCGGCCTCGACGTCCGCCACCAGCTCCTCGAACCCCTCCTCGGTGAGGTCGCCGCGCTCGATCAGCCGGTCGCGGTAGGTCGCGATCGGGTCGCGGTTCTCTCGAACCTCCTCGACCTCGCTCTCCTCGCGGTAGGGCTCGGGGTCGGCCTCGAAGTGGCCGTGGTAGCGGTAGGTCTTCCCCTCGACGAGGGTCGGTCCCTCGCCGGCGACCGCCCGCTCGCGGGCCTCGTCCACGGCCTCCCAGACGGCCTCGACGTCCATCCCGTCGACGGTGACGCCGGGGATCCCGTAGGCCGCCGCGGTGTCGGCGAGGTCCTCGATGTTGTGCTGCTCGTCGGCGAGCGTGAACTCGCCGACGCCGTTGTTCTCGATCATCACGATCAGCGGGAGGTCCCACGTCGCCGCGAGGTTGAGCGCCTCGTGGACCTGGCCCTGGGCGACGGCGCCGTCGCCGATGAACGCCAGGGAGACGTTGTCGCCGCCGTCGAGGTGGTTGGCCAGCGCCGCGCCCGCCGTGATGGGCACGCCCGAGCCGACCACGCCGTTGGCGCCGAGCATCCCCTTGTCGGTGTCGGCGAGGTGCATCGAACCGCCCTTGCCCTTGCAGAGTCCCTCGCGTCGCCCGGCGAGTTCGGCCATCATCCGCTCCGGGTCGAGCCCCTTGGCGAGCGCGTGGCCGTGACCCCGGTGGGTGCCCGTGATGTCGTCGCCGTCGTCGAGCGCCGCGCAGGCGCCCACGGCGGTCGCTTCCTGGCCCAGACACAGGTGGACGGTGGCGAACTCGAGGATGCCGTCGGCGCCCAGCCGACTGGCCGTCTCCTCGAACTCCCTGACGAGTTGCATCCGACGCAAGGCGTCGAGGCGCCCGTCGGCCGTCTCCAGATCGAACGTTACCATGCCCGAAGCCACAGGGGGACGGATGATAAATCCCGGCGTGGCGGTCGACAGAGACGCGCCTCGCTTCGGAGGGATCGACACGAAACGCGCGGCGCCAGGCGAGCGGTCGGGCTACTCGTTCGGGTGGTACGTCTCGGTCTCCGGGGGCCCGCCGTCGCCCCGCTCGACGACCTCCAGGATGACGCCGTTCATCTCATCGCGCATGTCGAAGTACCAGAACGTCGAGCCGTTGAACACGCCGCTCTGGACCACCGGAACGCCCGCGTCGATGTAGCTCTCGGCGACCGCCCGCGGGTCGTCGTAGTCGAAGCAGGCGACGTGGTGGATGCCCTCGCCGTGTTCGTCCAGGTGTTCCGTGTAGGAGTTCTCACCCTCGACCGGTTCGATCAGTTCGACGTCCATCGGGCCGGCGTCGGCGGTGGCGATGCGGAACCGCTGTTCGGTCTCCTCGCCGCGGTAGGTGGCCTGCTCCAGCGCGGGCGGCTCGAACCGCAACACGGTCCACGGGCCCAGCCCGAGGAGGGCGCCGAAGCGATCCATCCCGTCCTCGAGGTCCTCGACCACGAGACCGACCTGACTGAGTTCCGGCACCTCCACGTCCAGCGAATCGACATCGAAGTCCATACCACACGTCCAGACGGCGCCACCATAAGTTCGATGGGGGGACGGATGGTCGGCGGCGGTGATCGGACCCGACGGCGGCGACGGGTGCGACGGCGACGGCGCGCACGGGCGTGCCGGGTGCTTTTCCGTGGCCCGCACCTACGACCGGGGCATGTGCCCCACCATCGAGGTGAGCGAGGAGTTCCGCGAGCGGGTCGATTCCCACTGCCGGGACGACGAGACCCCCGAGGAGTTTCTGACGGAGATCCTCAACCACTACGAGTCGGAGGGCAACCCGCTCTGGGAGGGCTACGGCGGCCCGCCGTAGGCGGCGCGTCGGCCGCGACCACCGCCGGATTCCGCCGGGATCCGCCGTTCGTGCCGAAGAGAGACGCGTCCCGCCGAAACAGTTATTTCACCGTGGTATGTGGTACCATACATGTCGCTGGTGGGGTGGGCGATCGTCCTCGGTTTGCCCGTCTTCGCGCTCGTCCAGTGGTGGCTCATCGTCAGGCTCGGCAGCCGGCTGGAGCTGGACGAGGGCGCCGGGAACGGGATGCCCCAGGTGACGACGTACGGGGCCGCGATCCCGGACGTGGATGACCCGCCCGCCCCGGCCGCGTCGGGGACGGTCACCTGCCGGACTTGCGGCGCGGAGAACGACCGGGGGTACGACTACTGCGGGGACTGCGCCGCACGACTCGTCTGAGCCGGGCGCCCCGAGACGGTGACTCCGACTGCCCTCGCAACGCCGACGCTCAGACCGCGTCGGTGAGCCGGCGGTACTCCTCGTCTGAGAGGTCGATGCCGCCGGCGGCGACGTTCTGCTCCAAGTGGTCGAGGCTCGCGGTGCCGGGGATCGGGAGCGTGACCGGCGAGTGTTCGAGCAGCCACGCGAGGGCGATCTGCGGGGGCGTCGCGTCGTGGGCGTCGGCGATCTCCGCGGCGACCTCGCTCACCGCGCCGAGGTCGCCCTTGCGGATCGGCACCCAGGGGATGAAACCGATGCCCGCGTCCTCGCAGGCCCGCTGGACGTCCTCGTTCTCCCGGTTGGCGACGTTGTAACGGACCTGGGCGGTGGCGACGTCGAGGTGTTCGCGGGCCACGTCGAGTTCCTCGACGGTGACGTTGCTCACGCCGACGTGCCGGACCAGCCCCCGGTCCTGTATCTCGCCGAAGGCCGAAAGCGAGTCCTCGAAGGGCGTGTCCGGGTCGGGGCGGTGGAACTGGTAGAGGTCGATGGTGTCGACCCCCAGGCGGTCGAGGCTGCACAGCACCTGGTTGCGGATGTAGTCGGGGTCGCCGTGGGTGAGCCACTCCTCGTCGGCGTTACGCAGGAGGCCGGCCTTGGTCGCCACGACCACGTCGTCGTCGGGGCCCAGTTCCTCGCCGATCAGCCGCTCGCTCACGCCCGGGCCGTAAGAGTCGGCGGTGTCGACGAAGTCGACGCCGAGGTCCACCGCGCGGCGGAGGAGGCGACGGGCGGCGGCCTCGTCGTCCGGCGGGCCGATGATCTCGGGGCCCGTGAGGCGCATCGCCCCGAAGCCGAGTCGGTGCACGGTCAGGTCGCCGCCGATGTCGAACGTGTCGCTCTCGTTTTCGAGTGCGTCGGCCATATCTTCGGAACGTGCCCCAGCCGAAAAGCGCTTGGGCACGCGGCGGCCCGCGTCGGGAAGCGGCGACCGCGAGCGGTGCGGGAGCGCTCGGCAGGACGACGGCACCTATCCCTTTCGCACCTCGGCACGTCCGGCGCCAGACCCCGAATCGTACACGACCATGGCGGCCCGATCCGCAGACAATGGTCAACGCAGCCATCGTGGTGCTCGCGGGCACGGAGTCGCACGCCGACCTCGGCTACCTGGTGAACGCCCTCCAGGCGGCCAAGGAGTTCCGGGACGAGGGCGACGAGGTGCAGGTCATCTTCGACGGGGCGGGCACGCAGTGGATCGCCGAGTTGCAGGATCCCGACCACACGGCCCACGCGCTCTACGAGGCGGTCGAAGAGCACGTCCACGTGTGCGAGTTCTGCGCGGGCGCCTTCGAGGTCGAAGACGACGTCGCCGAGGCGGACGTCGAGACGGTCGCAGAGGACGAGGGCCACCCGAGCGGCCGCTCGCTGGTGGCAGACGGCTACGAGGTCCTCACGTTCTGAGGCGGGGCGCCGCTCACTCCTCGCGTTCCTTCAGCCACTCGTCGAGGAGCGACCGGATCGCCGCGTCGCGGTTGCCTCGGTGGTCGGCGAACGCGACGTCGTCGAGGGCGTCGACGGTCTCCTCGTCGAGTTCGAGCGTCACTGCGTCCAGGTCGTCGAGGCCGAGCAAACCATCGTCCATCAGAACGGGGCGACGACGGAGGAGGTCAAATAACCCAGTCAGACGCCCGTCGGGCGCGCGTGTGACCCCGCGCGTCCGGACAGTTCGAGACGGGACGCCGCCGCACCGACCGGCACCGACTCCACCCGACCGATGGCCTCCCCCGACGCGAACGGCCACGGAGGGCACTGACTCCCTCGATCTCGGTTGGCGGTGATTATCACACCCGATATTTCGAGGCGCACAGTTAAATACCGGCGGTGAGAACCGTCCGGAGATACACGATGTCCCCCGAACGGTCCTCCTCTGCAACCCTGGTCGAAGCGTCCCCGTTCGACGGGCCGGACTGCCCGTCACGACCGGAAGTCGGCTCCGCGGCCCGGGTGTTGCACGTCGACTACCTGCGGAGCCCCCACCAGCGCATCAGGCAGTGGTCGCGGCGGGCGGACGAACCGGCCGCGCTCGGCATCGTCCGCGTCGGGATCAGCGACGACGAGGCCGCCGCGGTCGAACGGTCGGTCGACGGGGACGAGCGCGCCGTCACGGTTCGGGCCGTCGAGCGCCCGCAGAACCTCACGGCGCTCGGGCTCGCGCTCGTCGACCTGCTGGAATCCTGGGCGGTGCCGGGGGACACCCACGTCTGCGTCCACTCGCTGACGGCGATGCTGCAGTACGTCGGGGCCGACGCGGTGGGGGCGTTCGTCCGGGAGGTGACCCGGCAGTGCGCCCGACACGGCGCGGCCGTCCACTTCCACGTCGATCCGACGGCGCACAGGCGCGGGACCGTCGAGCGACTCCGCGGGCTGGTCGAGGACGCCCGCCCCGGCGAGGAGGCGTCGTCGGCGGGCGTCGCGTAGCTCCCGCGGACGCCGGCCCGGGCGGCCGCCGACGCTCAGGCGTCGTCGCCGCCGACGTAGACCGTCCGGAGGCGGACGCCGCAGTCGGGACAGCACAGCGTCTGCCAGGTGTCTGGGTCCAGGTCGCCGACGGTCCGGGTCCGGGTCGCGTCCTCGACGTCGACGGCCCCGCAGCGGTCACAGCGGAGTCGATCCGGGGGCGCGAGCGTCATCGGACGACGGGTGGCGTCGGAGCGACGTAAGCGTCTCGGCGTCCGCGGGACGCCGGAGGAGTCGCACCGTCTGCGAATCGACGGGAGGTTCATCGGCGTCGGCCGCCAAGGCGTACCATGGATCGCAGAGCCTTCCTCGGCGCGGGCGCGGCCGCCGGCCTCGGCGCCCTCGCCGGCTGTTCGACCGCGGTCGGCGCGGTGGCCCCGCCGGCCGTGCCCGAGGCGTCGCTGTCCGAGGGCGGGTGGACCCGGATCGACCAGAGCCAGCGAACCGTCTTCGAGCGCGAGGTCCTGGGCACCCGGATCGAGGCGAAGGCCCACACGCTCGTCTTCGAGGACGCGCAGTTACGCCGCCAACTCGACGAGAAGACCCTGGGCAACGTCGACGGCACGGTCGCGGTGATCTCGGCGAGCCACGTGGACGTGAGCGGCGACCTCGACGGCCTCCCGGGCGTGCGGTCGGAGATCCTCTCGCGCACCGAGGCCGCCGCCCGCGAGCGGTTCCGGGAGCGGATGCGAGCGCAGGGGCTCACGGACGTCGAGCGAACCGGGACCGGAGAGCTGGGGATCGACACGGGCGAAACGGCGCGGCTCACCACCTACGCCGCGGCGTTCCCGGTCGACGAGTTCTCGGTGCCCCTCGGGGAGTCGGAGTCGCTCACCGTCGAGGGGGGAGCGCTGGGCGTCCACGGCGACCTCGCCGTCTGGCACCACCGGGACTACGTGCTGATCGCCGGGGGCGTCTACCCCGCAGAGAACTTCACCCGACAGGTGGAGACGGCGCTCACCTCGGCGATCACCGTCGACGTCAGCGTCGACCTCGGCCTCGAACCGGCCGCCTACCGCAAGGAGGTCCGGGGGATCCTGACCGCGGTCGAGTGAGCCGGACCGCCGGCCTACGCGCTCGGATCGGGGGTCGACCCGGCGTGGCGCCCGGAGATCGACTCGATCCGGAGGGACCACCCCTGGATGTCCCGCATCGGCTCGGACTCGGCGAACAGGCTCGGGAACCAGGCGTTGTCCTCCAGGGCGTCACGGAGGGCCGGCCACTCGTCGTCGCCGACGCGTTCGAGCGGTCCCCTGACGACGACGCTCGCCCAGTCGTGTTTCCCGCGGGCGTCGACGACCGCGAAGCTCGCCCGAACCGTCCGGTCTGCGTACCACGCCTTCTCCGAGTCCTCGGTCGACTGGAGGAACACGAAGTAGAGCCGGTCGCCGTCGAAGCCGAAGGACATCGGCACGGCCTGGGCGACGCCGTCGTCGGCGAGCGACAGGATCCCGTACCCTTGCCGGTAGAGGAGTTCCGTCGCCGCCTCCCGGTTCATCTCGACGCCGCGGACGTCCGAAGATCGTGACATGCTCTGACACACCGAACGAGGGTAGGGCGGCGGCGAGCATAAACCCGCGACGCGGTTTTCACGCCGCGGGAACGGCCCGACGGTCGATGGGGGACCGAACGGAAGGACCCGGGCGACGGAACGCGGACCGACAGCGCCGAGGGAGAACAGGCGGGCCCGACGGACCGTGACGGGAACGCGAAACCGAAGCGCGACCGGAACGCGAAACCGAAGCGGCCTCGCCGGAACAGACCCGTTGGCGCCCGAATAATTCCGGTTATGCTGGACATAGTTAACCCCGTTCGACGCCTCCGTCCGCGGTATGTCACCGAGTGCCATCGACCTCACCTGCCCGTCGTGCGAGGCCGCCGTGCGAACGCACGTCCCCGCGGCCCAGACGGACGGCGGGGAGGACGCCGCGCCGGGACACAGCGCACTCACCGGCCAGCCGGTGACCTGCGGGCGCTGTGCCCACGAGTTCGAGGTGTTGTTCTACCCGTAGGGCGCGGGGGCCGGCAAGCGTTCGCGCTCGGAGCGGCGCGGAGCGGGGGGTTCGACCGATTCGAAGGCCTTTTAGCCCGCCTGGGCGTTCGACTCCACAAGTAACCATGGCAGACAAACCGGCCTCGATGTACCGGGAGATCACGAATCCCGCGTACACCCGACGCGAGTACATCACGGGGGTTCCCGGGTCGAAGATCGCCCAGTTCAACATGGGCGACCTGCAGAGCGACCCCGACGACTACCCGATCCACATCAGCCTGAAGACCGAGGAGGAGGTCCAGATTCGCCACGGCTCGCTCGAATCGGCGCGCCTGTCGGCCAACCGGCTGATGCTCAAGCACGTGGGGCCGGAGAACTACAAGATGGTCCTCCGCAAGCACCCACACCACGTCATCCGCGAGAACAAGCAGGCGACCGGCGCGGGCGCGGACCGCGTCTCCGACGGCATGCGCCAGGCGTTCGGCAAGCCCGTGGGCACCGCCGCCCGGATCGGCCGCGACGAGACCATCTTCACCATCTACTGCGACCCCGAGGACGCCGACGTCGCCAAGGACGCGCTCCGGCGCTCCTACAACAAGATGTCGCCGCCGTGTCGCATCGTCGTCGAGAAGGGCGAGCAGTTGCTCGTCGCCTGAGGGCCGCGACCGGCGTCCGTCGGCGCCGACGGGCGATCCGAATCGAGGCCACACTTTTCACCGCGCGCTACGCCCCTAGCCCATGCTCCGGCTGGCCGTGACGACCCGCGCCGAGACGTTCGAGCGACTGCGCGAGCCGCTCGACGCGCGGGGGATCGAGGTGGTCCACGTCCGGCCCACCGAGCGGACCATCCCGCTCACCGACGCCCCGACGGCGGAGGTCGACGAGCCGGCGTCCGACGCCGGGAGCGCCCCGTTTCCCGCCGTCGACGTCGGCTTCGTCTACCCCTCGCGGGTGATGGAGGGCGGGGCGGTCGACGCGCTGCTCGGGGTCCCGTGGGTGAACGACCGCGAGGCGATCCTCACCTCGCGCAACAAGGCCGGCGTGCTGGCGCGCCTGTCGCGGGCGGGCCTGCCCGTCCCCGAGACGGTGCTGGTGTCGAACCCCGCGGACGAGGACGCGCTGGTCGACGCGGCCGAGGGGATCGGCTTCCCGCTCGTGGTGAAGCCGAACTCGACGACGCGCGGGGTCGGCGTGGCCCGCGTCGTCGACGTCGACTCGCTGCTCGGCGTGACGGACTACCTCGACCTCATCCACGAGTTCCCCGCGACCGGCGACCGCTCGTTTCTCCTCCAGGCGTACCTCCCCGACGCCCGGGACTACCGCGCGATGGTCGTCGACGGGCGCTACGTCGGGGCCGTCGAGCGCCGACTGCCCGAACCCGACCGGGCGGCGGGCAAGTGGAAGCACAACGTCCACCGGGGGGCCGAGGCGCGCGGGGTCGACCTCCCGCCCGACCGACGGCGGCTCGCCGAGCGCGCGGCCGAGGCGCTGGGGATCGACTACCTCGGCGTCGACCTGCTCGTGGCCGGCGACCGTGCGGTGGTAAGCGAGACGAACGCGCGGCCGACGGTCGACGCGGCGACGAAGTACGAACCTGGCTTCTTCGACGACCTCGCGGCGCTGATCGAGCGGACGGCGGACGGAGCGCAGTGATCGGACGACCTCGCGGCGCTGACCGGCGCCGAGGGCCGCCGCCGTGCGTCTGTGGGCGAGGGGAAGACCGGTCGCTGGCGGGCGAGGGGAGCCACCGCTGGCGGGCGAGCGTTCGGAGGGAAGATCGCGGGCGCGGATCGGGTTACTCGACGTCGATGTCGGTGGAGTCCTCGACCTTCTCGAAGGTGACTTCGAGGACGCCGTTGCGGAAGGAGGCTTGCGCGGAGTGTTCGTCGACGCGGGCCGGGAGGCGGACGCGCTCGTCGTACTCGCGGCGGTTGGAGGCGGCGGAGATCGTGAGCATCTCGCCGTCGCACTTCAGGTCGATGGCGTCCTTCTCGACGCCGGGGAGGTCGGCGACGAGGCGAATGGCGTCGTCCTCGTCGTAGACGTCGACGTGGGTCTCGGTCGTGAAGCCAGTCCGATCGGCACCCGTCATCTCGTTCATCATCCGCTCGATCTCGTTGAAGATGTTGTCGAACGGATCGTCCCGGTCGTCCCTGTGCATATCGCTAGGGAGGAGACGGGCGGGCAAAAAACCTTCTGGCGGCCGCAATCCTGCCCGCCGGGACGCGACACCGCGACCCGGACCACCGAAAGCTACATACGAACGTGACGCCCACATCCGTTAACGGGGCAACATTAACTCCATCATGAGTAAAAAATCATACCTGAGTGCCGGCGACGACGTCCCCGAGGAAGACGTCGTGCGCCTGGGACTCAACGGTTTCGGGCGCATCGGTCGGAACGTCTTCCGGGCGGTGCTGGACGACCCGCGGGTGGCCCTGGTCGGCATCAACGACGTCATGTCGGAGGACGACGCCGCCTACCTCGCCAAGTACGACTCCGTGATGGGGCGCCTGGACGGGGTCGAACTCCGGGACGGGAAGCTCACCGTCGGCGACACCTCCGCGGAGCTGTTGACCGTCCAGAGCCCGGCCGAACTGCCCTGGGATGACCTCGACGTCGACGTCGCCCTGGAGGCGACGGGCATCTTCCGCACCTTCGAGGACGCCAACTGCCACGTCGAGGCGGGCGCCGACACCGCGATCATCTCCGCGCCGCCGAAGGGGGACACCCCCGTCACGCAGATCGTCTACGGCGTCAACCACGAGGAGTACGACGGCGAGGCGGTCGTCTCGAACGCCTCGTGTACGACCAACAGCGTGGCGCCCGTCGCCAAGGTGCTCGACGAGGAGTTCGGCATCGAGGCCGGCCAGCTCACGACGATCCACGCCTACACCGGGAGCCAGGCGCTGATCGACGCCCCGATGGGCAAACGCCGTCGCGGGCGCGCCGCCGCCGAGAACGTCGTGCCGACGTCGACCGGCGCGGCCAAGGCGACCACCGAGATCCTCCCCGAACTCGACGGGAAGCTCGACGGCATGGCGGTGCGCGTGCCGATCCCGAACGGCTCGCTCACCGACCTCACGGTGAACCTGGAGGCCCGCCCCGACGCCGAGACGATCAACGACGCGTTCCGCGCGGCCGCCGACGGCGACCTCGCGGGCGTGCTCGGCTACACCGACGACGAGGTCGTCTCCCGGGACATCCTCGGCCTGCCCTTCTCCTCGTACGTCGACCTCCAGTCGACGAACGTCGTCGCCGACGGCCGCCAGGCCAAGGTGCTGACGTGGTACGACAACGAGTTCGGCTTCTCCTGCCGGATGCTCGACCTCGCTCGCTACGTCGCCCGGTAGCGCCCGCGGTTCGTCGGCTGTACTCCCGACCGGGCCGCCGCAGTTCCCCCACCGCTAAGTGACAGAGCGGCGTCTGTCCACCCGATGACCTTCAGGACGCTCGACGATCTGGCACCCGGCCAGCGGGTGCTCGTCAGGCTCGACCTCAACTCCCCCGTCGAGGACGGCGTCGTCCAGGACAACCGCCGGTTCGAGCGCCACGCCGAGACGGTGCGCGACCTGCTCGACGACGACCACCGGATCGCGCTGATGGCCCACCAGGGCCGCCCGGGCGACGACGACTTCGTCTCGCTCGCGGGGCACGCCGACATCCTCGCCGAGCACGTGGGCCACGACGTCGGGTTCGTCCCGGACACCTGCGGCGACGAGGCCCTCGACGCCATCGAGGCCCTCGACGCCGGCGAGGTCCTGTTACTGGAGAACACGCGGATGACCGACGACGAGTTGCCCGAGAAGCCGCCGGAGGAACACGCCGAGAGCGACTTCGTCCAGTCGCTGGCGCCCGCCTTCGACGCGTACGTGAACGACGCCTACTCGGCGGCCCACCGCTCGCACGCCTCGCTCGTGGGGTTCCCGCTCGTGCTCCCCGCCTACGCCGGGCGCGTGATGGTCGACGAGTACGAGGCCAACAGCGCGGTCGCCGAGCGCGAGTTCGACGGCGACGTCACCATGGTCGTCGGCGGGACCAAGGCGACCGACGTGATCGACGTGATGGAGTCGATCGGAGACAAGGTCGACACCTTCTGCATGGGCGGCATCGCCGGCGAACTGTTCCTGCGCGCGGCGGGCTACCCCGTCGGCCGAGACGTCGACGACACCGACCTGTTCGACGACCAGTGGGAGCGAAACCGCGAGACCGTCGAGACGCTCGTCGAGGAACGCGGCGACCAGATCCGCCTCGCCAGCGACCTCGCCTACGAGGACGACGCGGGCGAGCGCGCCGAGGTCGACGTCGAGGACGTCGAGGAGAAAGACCGCCCCTACCTGGACGTCGGGGGCGACACCGTCGCGGACTACGACCCGGTGATCCGCGACTCCGCGGCGGTGTTCGTCAAGGGCGCGCTCGGCCTGTTCGAGGACGAGCGCTTCGCCGAGGGGACGGTGGGCGTGCTCGAAGCCATCGCCGAGACGGACTGCTTCTCGGTCGTCGGCGGCGGCGACACCTCCCGGGCGATCGACATGTACGGCCTGGACGAGGACGACTTCTCGCACGTCTCCATCGCCGGCGGCGCGTACATCCGGGCGCTGACGGGGAAGCCGCTCGCGGGGATCGAAGTGCTGAAGCGAGAAAACTGAACTAGAACCGTCTCAGTCGTCGGCGAACTGGGCGCGCTGGTCGTAGCCGTCGGGGGTGCCGCTCCCGATGCCGATGCCGATGGACTCGTCGGTCAGCGCCATCGACTCCGCCTTGTCGGCGAGGCCCGTCACCGCGCGGATGGCGTCGATGTTCTCGGGGATCACGTCGGACTCCTGGTGGATCGCCTGGAACAGGTAGAGGTCCGTGCCGCGGGTGGCGATGGACTCGCCCCAGACGCAGTTCTCCCAGAGGTCGCCGCGCGGGCGACCGGCGTCGAGCGCGAAGTCCTTGAGTTTGCCCGCGCCGTCGATGCCCATGCCCTCGGAGATGACGTAGATGCGGGGCTCGGCCTCGAGCAGGTCGCGGACGTGAGCCGCCGAGGCGCTCGACTCCAGCGTGACGTTGAGCGCGTGGACGTGCATCAGCGTCGCGGGCACCTTCAGCCCGAGCGTGTCGATGTCGAGGTCGTCGAAGATGGTCTGGACGTCGGGCCCGTGGTGGGAGGGGATCGAGATGGGGTTCGGGAGGATGTCGTTGATCGGGCCGCGGGTGTTCTGGCCGGGGTCGCCGCCGCGGCGGACCAGCGTCGCGCGGACCTTGTCGACGCCGTACTCCTCGCGGAGGGGGGCGATCACCCGCGAGAGGCCGGTGGTGTTACAGGAGACGACCCGCACGTAGTCGGCGTCGCTGGCGGCGTCGAAGTTCGCCCGGGCGTTGAAGGAGACGTCCACGAGGTCGGCGTCCTCGCCGCCCTGGAACAGGGCGGGCGTGTCGTAGGACTCGTAGAGGGACTTGTTCTCGGCGCCGATGCCGGAGGGGGTGCAGTCGACGACGATGTCGGCGTCGGCGACCATCTCGTCGACGGCGCCGGCGATCTCGATGCCGGCCTCGGCGAACAGCGGTTCCCGCTCGGGAATCGCGGCGTACATCGGATAGCCTCGATCCGAGGCCGTGTGGGCCTCGAAGTTCGGCTTCGTCTTGGCGACGCCGACGACCTCCATGTCCGGCTGGAGGGCGACGGCGTCGGCAACCCGTTTTCCGATGGTTCCGTAGCCGTTGATTCCTACTTTCAACATGGACGAAACGAGACTGCGAAGATAGATAGTTATTCCGGTGGTAAGCCGGTAGAAATTAACTACCCGTTGAGTAATCGGGTTTCCGTCACGCCCCGCGAGCGCCAGGACTCTCGAAATCGTACAGTAGGAGACTCGTATCGACCTATTAGCGGATCTCGTATCCGTCCGGAGACGTATATAGTTATCCGGGGCCGAGCCGTGGGAAACGGTGTCGCTAATCGCGGATCAGGCCACGTTACCCGGGGGCATCCGCGGTGACCTTGCGGTCGCCGGGCGTCGGCGACGGGCGTCGACGACGGGCGCCCGGACGGCGTCGCGCACGCGATCATTAAACGGGCCCACCTGGTCGCCGGGCGACGGGATCACCGCCATCCCGGCGGCGAGCGCGGGAGCGGGGGCGGAAGCTTGAACGGGACGCCGACCGCAGGTCCGACCATGACAGACGACTATCTCGGGGACGCCGCCGCGACCGCGATCCACCAGTGTCTCGCGCTCGACGGGGCGGAGTCGTGTCTCGTCGTGACCGACGACGAGCGCGAGCGGATCGGCCGGGCGCTGTACGACGTCGCCAGCGAGGTGACCGACGACGCCCTCTACCTGCAGTACGCGCCGCTCGACCAGCACGGGCAGGAACCCCACGACGCCGTGGCGGCGGCGCTCCGCGAGGCCGACGTGTTCCTCGCACCGACGACGAAGAGCCTGAGTCACACGCGCGCGCGCCATCGCGCCTGCGAGGGGGGCGCCCGCGGCGCGACCCTCCCCGGCATCACCGAGGACGTGTTCGTCGCCGGCCTCGACGCCGACTACGAGTCGATCGCCGACCACTGCGAGGCGGTCCTCGAACGGGTCGCGAACGCCGACGAGATCCGGGTGACGTCGCCCGCGGGGACGGACCTCACCGTGACGGTCGGCGACCGCGAGTGGCGCACCGACACGGGCATGGTCCACGAACCCGGCGCGTTCTCGAACCTCCCGGCGGGCGAGGTGTTCGTCAGCCCGGCGTCCGGGGACGGCACGTACGTCGTCGACGGCACCATGCGCCCCCACGGCCTGCTGGAGGACCGGACGCTCACCTTCGAGGTCGAGGACGGCTACGTGACGCACATCTCCGACGACGACATCCGCGAGCAGGTCGAGGCGGCCGCCGAGGAGGTCGGCCGGGACGCCTACAACCTCGCGGAACTCGGGATCGGCACCAACGTCGCGGTCGAGGAACTCGTCGGGTCGGTCCTGCTCGACGAGAAGGCGGCCGGAACGGTCCACGTCGCGATCGGCGACGACGCGAGCATCGGCGGCGACACGGAGGCGCCGCTGCACCTCGACGGGATCGTCCGGGACCCGACGGTGTACGTCGACGGCGAGGAGATCGACCTCCCGCACGCGTAGACCGTCCGAAACCCCGCTGGGGGCGGCCGACCGGCCGTTTCGGCGGCCTCGACTCCGCGGACTTTTACGCGCGCCGGCCCAACGACCGGCCATGAGCGAAACGAGCGAACGGATCGGGGCCGCCTGTCCGTCGTGTTCGCCGGACGAGGCGACCGCCCACGAGGTGCTGAAGCCGGGGGGACAGGCCACCGTCCGCTGTACGGCGTGCGGGCACGTCCACAAGACCACGATCGAGCGGGTTCGCGAGGTCGAACGCGACGTCGTCGTCTCCCAGGGCGGCGACTCCTTTACGAGCAGCGTCGAGGCGCCCGCCGAGGAGACGATCGAGGTCGGCGAGGAGTTCGTCCTCGACACGCCGGAGGCGATCATGCTGGTGCGCATCACCGGGCTGGAACTCGGCCCCGAGAAGCGCGTCGAGTCGGCGCGGATCGAGGACGTCGACACGATCTGGACCCGCGCGGTCGACAACGTCTCGGTGAGCGTCACGATCCACCCGACCGACGGCAACCGCGACCGCTCCCGAACCGTCGACCTGCAGGTGCCCGGCGACTACGAGTTCACGGTCGGCGAGACCGAGTCCTTCGGCGACGAGCGGTTCACGATCGAGGGGCTGCACGTCCGCGACGACGCCGTCGGCTACCGGTTCGACAAGTTCGACCACGAGGGCGACATGGTGTTCGCCAAGGACGTAAAGCGGGTGTACGCCCGGGACGAGACCAGCGACGCCTGGTCGGTCTGGTAGGCCGGTGACGCCCGAGCGCTCCGACGGCCCCGGCGATCCGGGCCGCGACCGCGACGGCGACGACACCTACCGAGACGCCCGGAACCGGCTCGTCGACCGACTCTCCTCCCGCGCCCGCATCGCCGACCGCCGGACGCTCGACGCGATCCGGGCCGTGCCGCGCCACGAGTTCGTCCCCGCGCCCCAGCGCGACGACGCGTACGCGGATCGACCCCTCCCGATCGGCGAGGGACAGACCATCAGCGCCCCGCACATGGTGGCGATCATGGCGGAACTGCTCGCGCCCGACCCCGGCGACCGGGTGCTTGAGATCGGGACGGGCTGTGGCTACCACGCCGCTGTCACCGCCGAACTCGTCGATCCCGGCACGGTTTACAGCGTCGAGTACCACGAGGACCTCGCCGCGGCCGCCCGCGACCGCCTCGCCCGACTCGGTTTCGACGTGGCCGTCCGCGTCGGCGACGGCCACGCGGGGTGGCCCGAGCACGCCCCCTACGACGGCGCCTACCTCACCTGCGCCCCCGCGGACGTCCCGCCGGCCGTGGTCGAGCAGGTCCGGCCCGGCGGCCGGATCGTCGCCCCCGTCGGCCGCGGACGGCAGGAGCTGATCGTGTTGACCCGGCGGGCCGACGGCTCGGTCGAGCGCGAGCGCCACGGGGGCGTGCGGTTCGTCCCGATGCGCGGCGGCGACTAGGCCGGGTGGGACGGCCGCACACGTGACCCCACGAGCGACCGCACACGTGGCCCCCGAGCGACCGCGAGGACGCTGACGCGCGCTCGACGACAGCCCGGTGCGTGGCCGGAACGGGACGCGTCTGCGGTCGTGACCGTCAGCCCGCAGAACGGATGACGGCGCCCACCGCGGGGTTGATATTCGTCCAGGCCGGACCCCCCGCTATGGACCCCGCGGTGCTCCGTGCGGACATGGTCGACGGCGTCGAGCACGCCATGGATCTCGCGGCCCCGGTCGCGGAAGCGATGCGGTCGGTCCCCCGCGAGGAGTTCGTCGACGACCGGCCGTACGACAACCGAACCGGCGAGCGCGCGGGGACGACGGTGCTGGCGCCGGCGACGGCCGCGACGCTGCTGGACGCGCTCGCGGTCGAGCCGGGCGACGAGGTGCTGGTCGTCGGGGCGGGCGTCGGCTACACCGCCGCGGTGCTCGCGGAGCTGACCGACCCGGAGCGCGTGCACGCCGTCGACATCACGAGCGCCCTCGTCTGGGAGGCGCGCGGTAACCTCGCCCGGGCGGGCTACGACGCCGTCCTCGTCGACCGCCGGGACGGCGCCGACGGACTCCCCGAGTACGCCCCCTTCGACCGGATTCTGGTCGAGGCCGCCGCGGTACGGCCGCCGCAGGCGCTGCTCTCCCAGCTCGCCCCCGACGGCCGGCTCGTCATGCCGCTCGGTGCGCCGCCCGAGCAGCGGCTGGTCGCCGTCGCCGCCGTCGACGGCGGGCCGGACTTCGAGGTCGTCGAGGAGTTCGAGGACGTCCGGTTCCGGCCGCTGCTGGTCGAGGGCGAGCAGGCCGACGGCATCGCCCGGAACCGCACTGAGCGCGAGGACCGCGAGTTCGCCCAGTCGGGCTACTTCGCGCCCACCGGCTGGGAGCAGGACTGGATCGACTGGGACAGCCAGTTCTGAGCGGCGAGCCGCGGGTCGACCGGCTTCGGCGCCGTCGTTCGCCACCGGCTTCGGCGCCGTCGTTCGCCACCGGCGTTCGGTGGCTGTCGCCGCCCGGCGCTCGCCACCGGTGGCCGACCGGCGTCAGTCGCCGTCCCCGTTCGCGTCTCGGATGACGAGCACCTTCGTGTTCTCCCGCCGGTCGACGTACTGGCTCCCGGCGGGCGGCTTGACCGAGAGCAGCAGCGTCCCCTCGTCCTGGTTGGCGCGGAGCGACGGCGAGGCGTCGAGCGTGGCGCTGCCGTCCGAACCGGTGGTGGCGTAGGCGACGTCGTCGACGCCGGCGGTACCCGCCTTGAGGACGACCGTCGCGTCCGCCACGGGATCGCCGTTCGGGTCGACGACGTCGACGGCGATGGCGTCCGCGCCGGGGCCGACGACCTCCGGCTCGGGGCGGACGTCCAGTTCGGTGACGGCGAGCCCCTGGATGCCGGTGAGCATGTTCATCATCACCGACAGGCTCGCCACGCCGACGACGAGCGCGACGACGAGACGAACCGGCAGCCCCTCGATGGCGCGCGTGTCGTTTCGGAACGCGCCGAGGGCGAGTCGGTCGCGGACGGTCGTGTGCTGCCCGGAGTGCCTGAGTGCGTCGAGCATGGCACGGGGTGGCCCCGGCATCGCACTTGAACCCTCGTCCGGGCGCTTAAGGGCGATGCCGGGACCAGACCGCCCATGCACGTCCTCGGACGCCGGTCGAGCGACCCGGCCGGCCCGGTGGGTCGGCTCGGCCGGTACCGCGCGACCGACGGGAGCGACGGCGCGCCCGTCCACGTCGACCTCGACCGTCCGCACACCGCGCTCGTCGTCGGCAAGCGCGGCTACGGCAAGACCTACACGCTCGGCGTGGTCGCGGAGGCGGCCGCGCGCGCGCCGGGCGTCGCGCCCGTGGTCGTCGATCCGATGGGCGCCCTCGCCGGCCTGGCGCGGCCGGCGACGAGTGAGGCCGGTTCGGGGGACGCCACGACCGAGGCGGTCCCGGCGACGGTCGTCGACGCGCCGACCGTCCCGGCGGCCGCGGTCCCGCCCTCGCTGTGGCCCGACCTGCTCGGCCTCGACCCGACAGATCCGCCGGGCGCGCTCGTCTGGCAGGCCGCGAGCGACGCCGAGACGCTCGCGGGCGTCCGCGCCGCGGTGGCCGACAGCGACGCGCCGGGGGGCGTCAGGCGCGCCGCCGAGAACCACCTGCGCCTGGCGGCGTCGTGGGACGTCTTCGACCCGGACGGGCTGGACGCGGCGGCACTGCTCGGGGGCGAGGCGACCGTCCTCGACCTCTCGGGGCTCGCGGACGCCCCCGCGTCGGCCGTGGTCGCGGCGGTCGCCCGCGCGCTCTACCGCGCCCGGACGGCCGCGGCGGACGGGGACGGGTCGCCGTCGACTCGGCTCCCCTGGCTGTTCGTCGACGAGGCCCACGCCTTCTTCGGGGGGGTCGCGTCGGCCGCGCTGCGCCGCGTGGTGACCAGGGGGCGGGCGCCCGGGGTGAGCCTGGTCGCGGCGACTCAGCGGCCGAGCGCGCTTCCGTCGGTTGTCAGGTCGCAGGCCGACCTGCTCGTGGCCCACCGGCTGACGGCCGCGGCGGACGTCGAGGCGCTGGCCGCCGCCGCGCCGACCTACCTCGACGGGGCGCTCCGGGAGCGACTCCCCGAGGCGCGTGGCTGCGCCGTGGTCGTCGACGACGCGACCGAGGCCGTCCACGGCGTCAGCGTCCGCGAACGGCGGACCCCCCACGGCGGGGGGAGCCCCCGGGCCGGGACGGCGGCCGTCGACCGCACCTCAGGGACGGGGGACGCGGCAGATATCTCGCGTGATAACGGGCTGGCAAGGTAATTATGGCGGGAGGGAGATTTCGCGAGCGGAATGAAACTCCGGACGAGATACGCGCTTGTGCTCGTGTGCGTCACGCTCGTCCTGGGAGCCGGCGTCTATGGCGGGGTAGAGCTGTACAAAAAGCGGCTGGTCGACGACTCCAACGAGCAGGTCGCGGCGACCGCCGAGCGGACGGCGAGACAGCTCGACGCGGCGGTCGATCAGAAACGCGACTTCGTCGGGTTCGTCGCGTCGCGCCCGCGAACCGCGGCGTTCGACCGGAGCGACAGCTACCTCCGATCGATCGTGGACAACTCCCGCTTTTTCGCCGCGCAGGTCGTCGCCGCCAACGGCACGCTGATCGACATGTACGGGGACGTGACCGGCGAAACCCAGCAGGAGGCGATCGGCTCGAACGTCGGCGACCGCCGGTACGTCCAGGCGGCGCTCGAGGGCCGGACGTACATGTCCGAACTGCGGCGCGCGAACGGCAGCCAGAAGTCCTTCGCGGTGTTCAGCGCGCCCGTCTTCGAGGACCGCCGGATCGTCGGCGTCCTCGCCATGTCGATCTACGTCGACCGGTCGACGCTGTTCGCCACGGTTCAGCCCCTGGAGACGGAGGCGCAGACGGTGCAGATCTGGAGCGGGGACGAACTCCTCTACGGCGCGCCGGAGTCGTTCGACGACGCCATCGGTCGGTCGGCGACCGTGGAGGCCACCGACTGGCGGGTGACCGTCGTCCGGGATCGGTCGGGGCTCGTCGACCGCCTCCGGATTCTCGCCATCGTCCAGGGGGCCAGCCTGTGCGGGGTGTTGCTCGCGGTGGTCGCGTTCGGGCGCTGGGAGTACCGGACGATGGTCGCTCAAGTCGAGCGGTTGCTCGCCGGGTTCACGGCGCTCAAGCGGGGGCGGTACGACCACTCGGCGCCGCTGGAGGCGGGCGAGGAATGGCAGCGGATCGGCGACGCGTTCGACGACCTCGCCGCGACCCTGGAGGCACGCGAGGAACAGCTTCAGGCGCACGAACAGCGCCTGGCGGTGCTGAACCGGGTCCTCAGACACAACCTCCGCAACGAGATGGGCATCGTCCGGGGGTACGCGGAACTCGTCGCCGCCCGGTCGTCCGACCCTCAGGTCGCCGCGGCCGGGGAGACGATCACCGAACGGGCCGACGCGCTCACCGACCTCGGGAACAAGGCCCGCCGGGTCGAGGACCTGATCGGCGACGAGACCGCACCGCGACCCGTCGACGTGAGTGAGGCGGTTCGCGAGGTCGTCGACGACGTGGGATCCGGGTATCCGGCAGTAACCGTAGAGACGACGATCCCCGACGGCGCGCGGGCCACCGCGCTCCCGACCATCACGGCGGCGATCGAGTACGTCTGCGAGAACGCCTGCGAGCACAACGTCGCGGCCGATCCGCACGTCCACGTCGACGTCGAGACCCGGGAAGAGGTGGTCACTGTCCGGGTCCGCGACAACGGAGCGGGGATCCCGGAGCACGAACGGGAGGTCCTCCTGAGCGGCGAGGAGGAGCCGCTCCATCACGGGAGCGGGCTGGGGCTGTGGCTCGTCCACTGGATCGTCGAACGGTCCGGGGGCGAACTGTCCTTCGAGGAGGACGGCGCCGTGGTCGTCCTCGAACTCGACCGAGCGGACGAGGCCGGGATCGACCGGGCGTTCGAGACAGGGGGCGGCCGGACGGACGCGCAGTCAGGGGCGGGCGACCAGCCGGGCGGCTGACGACAGGCACGGCAGTGCACGGTGTGCACGACAGGTCGTGCGCGGCCACGGGATGGGACGCGACCCGAACGGACGGCAACCCGAACGGACGGCAACCCGAACGGACGGCGACGCGCCGGTCAGGGCGTGAGCCAGTCGGGCCAGGGAGGCGGGGTCGCGAGGGGGGCCCGGCCGTCGAGCAGACCCGCGAGGACCCGGACGTTTGGGGGCGTCGCGCGCTGGAGCAACCGGCTGACCAGCGGGAGCGACGTCCGCGACGCCGGTCGTCCGGACTCGGCGGTCTCACCCCGAACCACGACGGTGCCGGCCGGCCGACCGTCCACGTGGATCACGTGGGTCCCCGGCCGATCGAACGAGGTCGTGAACGTCACCTGCCGCGTCCCGCGCGCCGCGACGGTGACGTCTCGGAAGGCGATTGACCGTCCGTCGACCACGAGCGACGCGGTGTAGGCTCCGTCGGCGTGCCCGACGTTCGTCACCCGACCCGTGACCTCGACGCGCTCGCCGGGTCGGACCGACGACCGGTTGAGGTCGACCCGGTAGAGGTCGAACTTCGGCTTCTCGACGGCGATGGCGAACTCGGACATCCCCGGCGAGTCCGCTCGGAATCGCAGGTGGGTGGCCGTCTCCTCGACGAGGTCGGTCGGCAGTGCGCTCCACTCACCGTCCTCGTACCGGTACATGACGACCCGTTCCGGGGCCGCGCCGGACGCGCGGAGCTGGGCCTTGCTCACCCGGAACGTGTACGAGACGTCGTCGACCTCGGCGTTGGAGATCGAGTGCTCCAGCCGAACGCGTGCGAGCGATTCCGCGGCGCTGTCGACCTCGAACTCGGGGGAACCGGGAAGACGACTCTCGCTCGCGCGGACGGTCATCGAGAAGTTCCCGCCCCGACGAACCGTCGTCTCGATCTCGTCGAACGCCGCGAAGTCGGAGCGGGTCGACTCGTGGGTGACGTTCACCGAGACGTGATCGCCCGCCTCGACGTTCGAGACGCCGACGCTGACCACGCTCCGGTTGTCGCCGCGTCCCGGGACCGCGTCGCGACCCCCGCGCCAGCGACGGTCGGCGGACGGGCCGGCACGGACTGCCACTGCGGGCGTCGCGTCGGCGCGCCGCCGAGTACCGTTAGAGCGGGCGGTCGGCGGCACGTTGTCGGGGCTGCCTCGTCGCGAGCGGTTCGACGCCCTCGCGGACCCGTCGGCGGACACGTCCTCGGGCGGCCCCCGACCCGTCCGATTCGATGCGGTTCCGTTCGACCGCTTCTCGGCCGCCCGGCCAGCGTTCCCCCGATCCGCCGGCGGGCCGCGAGTTCCGTCACGCCGTGTATCGTTCCCCTGTTCCCTGCCCGAAGCCGACGAACCGCCGGAGTCCCCGTTTCCGTTGCCCTCGCTCTCGTCTCCCTTCTCGTGCTTACTCGAATCGGAAGCGCTGCCGGAGTTCCCGTTCCCGTCGTCCGTGTTCGAGTCGGAAGCACCGCTGGAGTTTCCGTTTCCGTCGTCCGTGTTCGAATCGGAATCGCTGCCGGAGTTCCCGCTCCCCTCGCCCGTGTTCGAAGTGTCGCTGGAGCCCGAAGTGTCGCCGGAGTCCCTGCCGCCTTTGTCCGTGCCCTTCCCCGCCCCCGAAGTGTCGCCGGAGTCCCTCCCGCCATTGTCCGTGCCCTTTCCCGCCCCCGAAGCGTCGCCGGAGTTACCGCCACCCGGGGGCGCCGCGGCGCTGCGGTGCGGTCGATCGACGGCGTCGAGTGCGACCGTAGCCCCCCCGTCCGCCGAGTCGGAGGCGGGAGCGGACACTCGCTCGCCGACCGCGCTCGCGGCGGGGGCGGTCACGAGCGCCGCGGTGACCGAGACGACGAGAAGCGTGGCGGCCGCTCGCCGGAGGCGTGCGACCGCGTTCGGATGCGGGTCGGTGAACATCTGTTCCTCTGGCGAACGGTTCGGTGCAGAATCGTTCTTGATAACGAATTGTGCGTATCGCTTGAAATACTTTTGGATTGATTTGTCTGAATGGGATAACGCCGGCTCGTGCGTTTTCCCTCTCGAACGGAGACCCTCGCGGATCCTCCATCCGTTCTTCGAGAACACTCGGGGCGGGTGGATTGGTAGAATACTCGATACGTATCGTTCGATGCCCGGCGAAGAAACGACGGTATCAGCGGTGATAGGCCACCGCTGATCGAGGCGTACGGAGAGGCCAGCGTTCGGTCGTCCGCTCTGGTCCGTCGGCAGGGTGGAACGGCGAGACGGCAGGGTGAGGACGGAAGGCGACCGTCAGGTTCAGGCGCGTCCGGACCCGACGAACCGGTGATGGAGCGCGACACCGACGGAGGGGGACGGTCGGTCGGTCGGCGGCTGCTCGACGGGTTCCTCGACAGGCCGATCCTGGGACTGTACGTGGCGGTGCTCCTGTTGCTCGCGTTCGGATTTCTCGTGGCCAGCGTCCTCCGGTTCCTCTGAGTCGCCGCCGGAAGTGCGTTCGCCGGTCGAGCGGTCGTGTCGGCGAGCCAATCGGCCTGACGGGGGAAGCCAACATATATTACCGGCCACATGGGAAGGTACCGCATGGTCAGGGTCGAGTGCGAGAATCTGCGAAAGGAGTTCGGTAGCGGTGGGCGCACGATCGTCGCGGTCGACTCGGTGGACCTCACTATCGAGGACGGGACGTTCGTGACGATCCTCGGGCCGAGTGGCTGTGGGAAGACGACACTGCTTCGGATGCTCGCCGGGCTGGAACGGCCGACGAGCGGATCGATCTACTTCGACGGCAAGGACGTCACCGACGACAGCGTCCAGGAACGCTACATCGGAATGGTGTTCCAGAACATCGCGCTGTTCCCGTTCAAGACGGTCAGGGAGAACATCGAGTACGGCCTGAAGTACACCGACACGGACAAGCAAACCCGGAGGGAGGAAGCCACCGAGATGGCCGAGATGCTCGACATCGAGGACCTGATGGGCAACAAGCCCAACCAGCTCTCGGGGGGGCAGCGTCAGCGCGTCGCGCTCGGTCGCGCACTCGTCCGCGACCCGAACGTGTTCCTGCTCGACGAGCCCATGGCCGCGCTCGACGCCGAACTCAAGGTGTCCCTGCGGACCGAACTGAAGGAGCTCCACCAGGAGTTCCAGACCACGACACTGTACGTCACCCACGACCAGGAGGAGGCCATGACGCTCTCCGAGGAGGTCATCGTCATCAACGAGGGACGCATCCAGCAGCAATCCCCGCCGTTCGAGATCTTCACCGAGCCGAACAACATGTTCGTCGCCCGGTTCATCGGCTCGCCCAACATCAACTTCTTCGACGCCACGTACCGCGACGGCGAACTCGTCGTCGACGAGTTCGAGCGCTCGGTCCAGGTCCCCGACGACATCTCGGAGGACGTGATGAGCGAACTCCGCGAGCGCGATCTCACCATCGGGATTCGCCCCTCCGATATGCGGATGGTCGATGTGGCCGACGACCCCTTGATCAGGGCCGAGGCGCAGCTTTACGAACAGCTCGGCGACGAGACGATCCTGCACACCACGCTCGGAGGGGGCGAGGACGTCCGCGCGCTGATCCCCCCGACCGTAACGCCCGACGTCGGAGAGGCGGTCCACCTCGACTTCGACCCCAGCGGCGTCCACGTCTTCGATGCCGAGACCGAGGAGGCCATCGTCAACGGCCTCGGAGCGAAACCCGGGAGCGCGTCGGCCGCCGACGCCGAAGAATCGCTCTCCTGACGCCGAAGAGCCTTCCTGACGCCGATCACGGCGCAGTAGTCGGGACCGAGTACCCGTCGAGTCCCGATCGAGACCACGCCCGGGCACTGCCGCGAATCGAACGTCGCCGGCACGTTTCGAACAGTTCACCTGGATAAACATATTCACACGTTTAACATAATTGTTAAATGCTAAAGGCGCTGTTCACAGTACGGAAATGACTTCGAACAGGCGGCGGTTCATTCAAGGTGTCGGTGCAGCAGTGACAGCCGGGCTCGCGGGATGTAGCTCGAACGGCGGCAGTGACGGGGGCTCGGGCGACGGCGGCAGTGACGGTGGCTCCGGCGACGGCGGCAGTGACGGTGGCTCCGGCGACGGAAGCTCCGGCGAAACGACCGGATCGGCCGGGAACGAGACGCTCGAATTCCACTTCGTGGCGTCGACGCCCGCGACAACGACGCAGGAGGCGCTGACGGGCGCCGTCGAGGCCTGGGGCGAACAGCTCGACGGCTACGACGTCGAACCCACCATGGAGTTCGTCGGCGTCACCGCCGCCTCCCCGACGCTGAACCAGTACCTCGGGACGGGGAACCCGCCGCACCTCGTGATGGGCAACGCCGAACTCGCCCAGTTCTACAAGAGCGTCGAGGACACGACGCAGTTCCTGGAGGAGAACTTCAATCTCCCCAGCCGGGCGTACGGCGGTCCGGTCGGCGGCAAGTCGACGGTCATCCCGGACCACTTCGTCGTCCAGGCGCGGTGGTATCGAAAGGACCTCTACGAGCAGGCTGGCATCGAACCGGCCGAGACGTGGTCGCAGCAGGTCTCGAACGCGGAGGCGCTCGCGGACACCATCCCGGACGGGATGGAACCGGAGCTGATCCAGGCGAACCCGTCGAACACGACGACGTACCTCCAGAACCACCAGTGGTTCCACACCCTGGGTGTTGACTACATCGAGCGCACCGGCGACGCGATGGACGCCGTGCGCGTGAGCCTGAGCGACGACGAGCAGCGCTCCCAGTGTATCGACATCCTGAACCACCTGAACACGATGTACCAGCACTCGCCCGAATCGGTGAATTACGGGTTCATCGACATGATCTCCACCTACCTGGAGGATCAGGTGGCCGTCACGAACTACCCGGGGCGCATCCTCGACAACGCCACCGACCAGGCGCCCGACAAGCTCGACGTCACGGGCGTGGCGAAGTTCCCGATGCCCGAGGGCTTCGACGGCACGTACATGGCGGGTCACAACCCGCAGATGCTGACCGTGCCTCAGACCGAACACTCGGACCTGGCCTTCGACTTCCTCGAGTTCTACTTCGGGTCCGACTACTACTTCGACCGCATGCTGGGCGCCGGGCCGAACAGCACGCCGGTCACACAGGAACTGCTCAACGACGACCGCCTCCAGAGCCACGAAACCTGGGACAACCCGGCCGGCCAGGAGTACACGGAACTCCTCAACGAGTACTGGGACAACGACAACTACTACATCGCCCAGTACGGCCGAACCGAGCCGGCGTCGGTGTACTGGTCGACGCTCATCAACGGCAGCAACCTCATCGGTCCCGAGATGCACGCCAACGCCTCCACGGGCCGGACGTCGTCCGAGGAGGCCGTCGACCGGGCCATCGAGCGGCTCAACAACGATCTCCCGGGCGTCGCCGCCGAGTACGTAGAGTAGGTCAGAAAACTCGACCGCCTCCAGAAGGGACGCGACTCGCGGCGTCCGTCCCGGCCGTCGTATTTGATGGCTGAAATTTATGGCGACCGAACATGTGTGAGCGGTGAATCCGTAGGTTCAATAAACACGGTTCCTATCGTGACAACAACAGTCACCCACAAGTGCTGCTAGCCATGAGCAAACGACATGCATATAAAATGACATGAGTACGCAAAACGACATCACGAACTGGATTCGGACGCGGACGGATCGGCTCGACAGTCGATTCGGGGAGTACGACCTGGCGGGAATGGGGATGCTGGCGCCGGTCGTCGCCTTCTTCGTCGTCGTCTCGGTCGTCCCGATCCTGTACGGGATCTGGCTGAGCTTCCAGACGGGGACCGGCGCCGTCGACCTGAGTTACACCGGCGTCGCCAACTACGTCGAGGTGCTGCAGGATCCGATGTTCTGGTCGTCGGCGTGGCGCGGGGTCATCTTCGCGGTGTACTCCGTCGTGTTACAGCTCGGGATCGGGGTCGCCATCGCCCTGGCGCTGAACCAGCGCATCAAGTTCGCCAACATCACCCGGGCGATCATCTTCCTCCCGTACATGATCCCCACCATCGCCGTCGCCGCGATGTTCAAGTGGATCCTCCAGAACCGGGTCGGCGTCCTCAACTACATCCTCATCGAACTCGGGCTCATCGCCCAGCGGATGACCTTCTTCACCGAGGCGCTGGCGATGCACACCGTGGTGTGGGCCTCGACCTGGAAGTGGACCGTGTTCGTGATTCTGCTCGTGCTCGCCCGCCTCCAGTCGATCGATCCGACGCTGTACGAGGCCGCGCGGACCAACGGCGCGAGCATGTTCCGGCAGTTCATGGACGTGACGCTCCCGCAGATCAAGTCGATCCTGCTGCTGATCGTGCTGCTCCGGACCATCTGGCAGTTCAGCAAGTTCGAGATGATCTTCCTGCTCACCCAGGGCGGCCCGTTCGACGCCACGACGACGCTGGTGATCTACGCCTACGACTACGCGTTCGGCGACCTGAGCTTCGGGCTCGCCTCGGCGACGACCACGCTGCTGTTCATCCTGCTGATCGGCTTCGCCGTGGTCTACTTCGGCGTGTTTAGCCCGGAGGAGGAAGTGGAGGTGACCGACGGATGAGCACTGCCGACTCCCTCGGCGCGCGCATCGGCAACCTGTTCTCCCTGGAAGACAAAGGGATCTACTCGCTGCACCGGCTGGCGGTGTACGTCGTCGTCGGTCTCGGGCTGGCCTTCTTCGGCTTCCCCATCTACTGGATGGTCATCTCCAGCCTCAAACCGCGCGAGCTGATCACCGCCTACCCGCCGGAGCTGATCCCCAGCACCGTCACCTTCGCCAACTACGAACAGCTGTTCTTCGAGACGGCCTACATCACCTGGCTCACGAACAGCCTGATCGTCACCGGCGGGGTGATCGTGCTGTCGGTGGGCCTGTCGACGCTGGCGGGCTACGCGCTCACCCGCTACCGCATCCCCTACAAGAAGTGGTTCGCCGCG
>Ga0207718_100500_pt1 | contig 34074 bp, 30 predicted proteins | sample A23M2SouthBayCA_FD_187749 | JGI IMG/M metagenome (GOLD analysis project Ga0207718, IMG submission 187749) | Aerobic enrichment media microbial communities from Eden Landing Ponds, California, USA - A23 M2 (SPAdes) | ecosystem: Environmental > Aquatic > Marine > Unclassified | place: Emeryville... | reverse complement strand
CGGAAGCAATGGCGGGGCACGGTTCGAGTTCAAGCGGTCGAAATAGTACCCGTTGTCAGTGAGCAAACCGTGCCTGCGGCCTATGCATTGAGAGAGCCAGTCTCAACTTCCATTGAGTGACCCTCCATCTCGAATTACCCTGCAGCAGGTCTCAGGTCCTATTCCTTAGTACAATCCACCTACGAGGAGTAATGTCTGAGATTCCGGATGCGCTACGACTCTTCTACGAAACGAAGATCGGAGAATGCGATGGCCAAAACGTCGTCTCAATCCCAACGGGGCTCGTCGGGGAGAGTACACTCGCACCCGAGGACGTGTATCGAGTTGCACTGATAAACTCATCAGCCATCATGGGTATAAAGACAAAGCAGCGAAAGAGCCCTCGCAAGACGTACCGAGAACAGCCCAAACCAATAATGCTGAATCAACGCCAGTCGAAGAGAGTGAAGTTCGGACGGTAACAATCGATACGCTCGGCGATCAAGGAGATGGCATCGCGAATGTTGAACGCGGGTTCATCGTAATCGTTCCTGGAACGCCGCGGCGACAATGCCGAAGTTGTGATTACAGACGTAAAATCCTCAGTGGCGTTTGCGGGGCCATTCAGCGATCGGTAGCCGGCCTACTTATGCCACCGCTTCCCCCACATTCAGGCGTTCTCGTCACTAACACACTTCATCAACTACATTCATTAGTTGTGTTCATTAATAGTGTTCACTAATGATGTTCACTATCCTACCCAGATACATTCAACAATGAATGAAGACACCGAACTTTCAAGATGGGTGGAGTTTATGGAGTAAGCATGTTAGCGTACTCGACGTACAGTGAAGCAGGCGGGGTCGGAAAAACGACGACGGCTGCAAATCTCGCTGTCGCACACGCACGTGCCGGCCTCAAGCCGCTTGTCGTCCCGCTTGACCCCCAGGACGGCGACCTATCACGGCTATTCGGTGTCGATACCGAGCGAACGGAGTCCGTCGACAACCTCGTCCGGCACATGATTCGCCGTCCGAGCGGTGACTTCGACGACTTAATTCGGACGGTCGAAGGCGTCGACATCATTCCTGAGCACAACATGCTCTCCGATCTCGCGGAATACCTTCAGCGAGAGAAAGACCAAGCGGAGGCGATGGGCGAGGCGTTCGGAATGCACGCTCAACTACTCCGCGTCCTCAAAGAAGCAGGCGTCCCGGACGAGTACGACGTTCTCATCTGTGATCCGCCTGCCACCGAAGGCCCGCATCTCTACAACGCGATCCACGCGACACGGTCGCTGGTCATCCCGGTCGAACCGAGCGCAAAAGGTCGGGCAGCAGTGCAGGGACTCGAATCGCTCGTCGCGGGCCTCGAAGACCAGCTCGACGTCGAGGTTGGCGTACTAGCAGCTGTCCCAGTTGGGTTCAAGAATACGCGCGACCAACGGACGATTCTCGACGAAATCGAGTACCCGATTCCGGAGGTTATCGGCGAACGGGCGTCGCTGATGGAGGGTTGTTGGATGCAGCAGTGTTCAGCATTTGAGTACGTTCGCGAACATCGTGACCGACATCGGGACTACGAGCTGGAGACGCTCGCTCAGTTTGACCGGATTGCGCGGCATCTCGAAGAACAGGTTGGGATTGAGGCGCCGAATCCGCCCGAACCGGGTGACCTCGACCATGAGGTGCTATCCGCATGACGGGGATGAAAGAAGGGGCTGGTGAGGATCCCTTCGAAAGCAGTGAGACACCCACCGAATCCACTCAAGAATCGAGGGATGAATCATCCTCGAAGGTGGAGTCCAAGCCTGAAGATGAAAATGCAGGTAGCACGGACTCGACTGATCGACAAGCGATACAGATTCCGTACAAGTTTCGTCGCAATGGCGTGCAGGACGGTCGTGACCGTGTACCGCTGTTTCTCCAGAGTGATACGAAAAGCGACGAACGCGACGCCCAACGGGAACTCGAAGACCGTTTCGACGACGACGTCTCGCTCACCGACCTTCGTGAGGCCGTGATGAAAGTCGGCCTCGATCATCTTGACGAGGTAGAAGCACACCTCGAGGAATGGGGCTACGGGATGACCTTCGACGAATAGAAAGATCCGGCAAGCCAGTTTTCTGTTCAGTGGAGCTCAGCACGGATAGTTCAAAATCCCGGATACCATCGGAAGAAGAGGGAAAGATAGTCCGTATCGGGCCGATCGGACGATTCTCCTTGTCTGTCTATGCGGTCATAGAGAGCGAACGGACAGGCGTTTCTCGAACTCCTGGTCAGTTTTTTCTTTGATTTCTCGCCGCACTACCTCAGGATTGGATGCTATCCCGAATTCGTCATCTACTGAGTCAAAGCTTAACGTCATGAGAATGTCCAACAGTAAGTCAATCCGACGGTCCTGGAGTGATTCATAGGTCCAGAAAGAATCGAAGTAGGCCACAACATCGCGATCTACATCCGAAACGTCCCCACCATTGTGCTGGTCACGGAGCCTGTCGAGTTTGTCCCGATCAAGGTCCCCATATTCAGCCGTGAAATACCGATTGGGATAGATACTCGCGAAACCGTCGATCTCGGAGTAGTACTGCGTCATTTTTTCAGCGAGTGGCCGATTACTCGCACCAATGTTGTCAGTGTCACGAAGTAAGAGAAAGTTACCAACGTCGTCAATGAAGCCTTGCGTGATGAACTCGGAGATATTGTCCTTCACTCGTTCTTCCTCTTCATCGAGATCTGAACGCTGAATCAGCTGGATGTAGCGTTCAATCTCTGATGCGATTTCGATATCCGGATCCGAGCCAAGCTTGAAGAACTCACGAAGCCACGTGGGGTCTTCCGGGTCGCTGACAGGGGTCTGCGGGAGGACGTGTTCGAGATGCGTGTTCCCCATATTCAGCTCTCGCTCCACAGCACGGCTGCCCTCGTCGAAGTGATCCTGAGCCATCTTCCCGAACAGAAGCCGCGCTGTCCCGGTACTCCAAGACTGAGTCTGTACGACAGTATCGATGAACCGGTCACCGAACAGTGTCGGGGTCGAGGAGCGCATTTCGGTGATGAGGTACTCTCTAGACGCCTCGTACACACTGTCTGGAGTGGCGTCGGCGGTTGGTGCGAGATTGAACTCCTCGACAGCCTCGATGAAAACTTCGCTGAAGATGTTCGGCCGTTCTGATATGAGGAGGCGTCGCAGGTTGAGTTTCTCGATGGTCTCTAGTACGCGGTAGAATTGCGTCGCATCAGGTTCCGACTCGGGATTGGTGTGATAGTAGAGCGCCAAGACAAATGGCCGCCACTGGTCCATCTGTTGGTTATTGAGACGAACGAGAATGTCTCGGCACTGTTCTCGATGACTGGCGAGGTCGAGGTCTTCGACAGGGAGTTCCGTGGTTGTGATATCTTGATAGTAGTCGACGAGATCGTGCGCGTAGTCGAGAAATGCCTTTGCTTCCTCAAGGCGCGGAGGCGGGGTACGACATCCGAATCTGAGTCGATATTCCGCGTATCGAAAGCGTTGGTCAGTTCAGCACTTGCGTCGCCGATCCTGTCGATGCCATCGTCAACGATACTCAGGTAGATCGAGAGATAGTCGTCGATAGCATCACCATCAGTGGCGAACGCCACGACGATGTCTTCCCATTTTTTGACGTACTCGTCTTTGACATCCAATTCTATATCCTCAGATGGGCACTCAATGACCACTGACGTGAACTGACTACCACCATCGAGATTTCTATTACAATAAATACTATTTTATATTTAAAATATATATGTTTCTACTCTGGTCTTTGTGGGCTGAAAGGCCGCTAGCGCGAAGGAGTCGCCTTCGTGTGGACTATCGAAACGTGGTTGCGGAAGCTGTGACGAAGACAAGCCACTGGTGTTCACACTCGTTGAGCGCGGCAGTGATCAGCGATATATCATCCCAGCGAGATAAGCTGGCGAATCAACCGTGTAACTCCTCCTTGGCAACCGCGACGAAGAGTCACTGACCGTCTGCACTACAGATTTCGAGCTTACGGCCCACTCAAAGACGAGATGAACCTCCAGCGAGAAGGCCTGATCCACGTTGATGGAGACAGACAGGTGAACACCTGCGCGAGCCACACAGGGCGTCTCAAAAGACAAGCTCACGCTTTATATCAAAGCTATCCAGCTACGTCGGCGCATCTTACGCAAACACAGCCGAGATATGCTTAAATAGGCCGTTCGAATTACGTTTTGACTCACCAACAACCTGCTCTCCATGAGCGTCCTTGAAAAGAGGGTTGTGGTCGTCACACCATGACTGCGTTGTTTTTGATCACGTGAGATAAGAGCTTGGCTAATTGGTTCACCTCGCTCCCTTGCAATACGGCTCCTACCTCCAAATTCTCGCTGAATCCGTACTTGGTGAAATTTGCGCTCCCCAGATAAGCAGTATCGTCATCTACAAGCAGTACTTTAGAATGTAACGTATACAACGGCTTGTCAGAGTCTGGCCTCGGTTGATAATAATCGTATACAGTCAGCTCGCCATCGCACTCTTCTGCGACTGCGACCAGTCTTTCGATAGCTCTGAAGTTCGGTCCGCCTTCTTCCAACTCTCTCGATACCAGAGTCAGATCGACCCCCCTCTCCAGCGCTCCTTCGAGACCAGGGAAGAGCCAGTCCATGCCGCTGACTTCCAAGTACGGACTAACTAATACGAGTGACTCCTCAGACTCGCGGCATAAGTTCAGTAACCGACTTGTTATTTGTTGCATGCCAAAGTCAACAGGGTCGTAGTTCTCGAACGCTGGATCCTGGCTCGGAAGCGTGCAGACAAACTCAAAGGAAGGTGGATCATTCTCCTCTGATTGCACGTCTAATACCTTTCTGGCTCTTCGAGCGTCGGTCAGGAGATCTACACATGCTTCGTATTGTTCTGTCAGCGCTCCGGTTGGAGACGTGATGTACCCGCGAGTATCGAGGAAATCGATGAACGTGTACACTACGTCGGATTCTATTCCTTCAGTAACCTCGGCCAAGTGGGCGTCGGTTTGTTCGTCGTCTGAAGCAGTTGACTGGACTACGCCGGCGATGACGGAGTCGATCGTACGGGTATCCCCCAACAGGAGTGCAAGATCGACGGCATCTTCTAATTGAGACTTTCTTTCCGTCATCGGATTAGAAATTGATGTACCCGTTCAGGTTACGGTCAGCCATCGTCTTCGAGCCGAAGACGAAGTCTCGCCCCAAGTTCCGGTTGAGGTGTGTACACGATACTTCAGAGAGATACATGCAGTTGTGGCACGCAGACCCGTCCCGACTACAGACGGGATCGTACACACAGTCGTTACCTCGACGATCGACCTCGCCGAGGAGTTCACGTAGACTCGCTTCGATAAGAGTGTACAAGCCTCCGATGTTGAAATCGGTCCGTTGATTGCTGTATATGACGAAAGAAAGCGACCTCGGGAGGAGGAATTCAGCGAGGCTCGTCCGAGACATGCCCGATAGTTGGGTAGCGTGTTTCAGAACGATATGAGAGTACGAGTGTACCAGATGGTAGACGAAGTAGGTGATAGCACTAGCACGTTCCTGCTCGTCCTCGGCTTCAATCGGTATCGTCTCGAAGTCCGGAATCTCGCCGACGTTTGCAACCAACCACGCGCGGACGTCGTTCTCGTCCCACTCTGAGAGAGGTTCCGTATCGGCTGGTTCTGCTTCTGTCGTGCCGAGCCAACTGTCTACTTCTGCGGCATTCCAGTCCTCCAAAGTCGGGATCGATCGCACACCAGGGATCGAACTGGAGACGATATCGTCTCGAAGTTTCTCTGCGAGTTCGTCGTCGAGGCGGCTGTTCGAGAGGAGCCACCGCATGACTCGCATTGGCTCTAGACCGAACTGAACTGCTTCGGTCTCTACTGTGTCGGCAAAGAGCGGTGTACCGTCACCTGACGAATCGACCTGAGATTCTGTGAAAGCTACGAGTCTGGAGTCACTGGGTTCACGATTGAGACGTGTGAACCCGAATACGACGTTCGTGATAGGGAAGTCCTCAATGAAAGCTGCTTCCGTGAGTCCGAGTTCTTCCAGTTGATCTTCTACTTGATCTGCTCGAAGCTGTCTCTTTTGTTTGCTCTGAGGATCGTCAGAACCTGCTTCTAAGATTACGTCACGCGCCGTACGACGGTCCAATTGAATATCGGCACTGAGGTACTGGAACACGTCGTAGACTGCCTGTTGTCGGCGGTCGCCTACTCGTTGCTCCACATCCAAGAACGGGACCATCTGGACTACTTGATCCCCGATGGGATCGCCTTCGTCCTCCATCTCTTCCAGTTGTTCTTCGAGGTTTTCGATCTGTGATTTGATCTCCTTCGCCCCACTATCCTCGTACATCCTCCGGTACTGCTCTAACTGCCATTCGACTTCTTCACGCTCCTCGTTCGCTTGCCTGGCATCCAGCTCTATGTCTTCGAGAGGATCCGAAGAGATGCCAAGATAACGTGCCATAACCGCTTTAGCGAAGCGGGGATCCGATGCGTCGGCAGACGAACCAGATCCGATATCGATCACGGTCAAGTGCCTGGGCTGGTAAGCTGAACTCGCTCGGTGGACCGTGAGTTGCATCCGAGGATTCTGGAGGTCACAGTCACACCACCCCTCGATGTCTTTCGAGTTTTGGCAGTTCAAACATCGCCACTCTGCGTTCCGGAACCGCTGACTTCCGTAACTCTCGAACTTCCAGTCGTCGAAGCTACCACACTGGCTACACCTGCCAGGTCTCGGTGTCCGGAGTTCACCACACTCGTGAGCGAACACGAATTGGTGCTGTTGTAGCTCTCCGTTGCAAGAGTCGTGTTTGCATCTGAGACTACGATTGTACGTCGCGACTTCGTCGGTGTCGTCAAACGTGTGTATCCTCTCACACGTAGTGCAGCGGAAGAGCAGGGGGAACAGAGAGGTATCAACCTCACGTGGTTCTACAAGTTGGAACGAATCTGGATATTGTGGGAATCCGACAGCCCCGTGTCCAGAACCTTCTTTCCACGCGTGGACCTTGTTGAGGACTTGCTGGCCGAGGAACGCGACGTCGAGATCACTTCGTTCGACACCGTCGATCCCAACGACCTGGTGTATGCCGCTACCGCCCGTGTAGTCGAAGGTGTTGCCTGGAAGGTAGTTGAATAGGACCTGGGACTTGCCTCGTTTCATGTAACCATCGTCGCTCATCTTTTACCTCCCTGAAAGGGTGTTGAACAGTTGTCTGTTCTCGCGGTCGTGTGGTTTGAACGGGATCGGTTCGTCGATATCACGCAGGCTCGTCATCGGCCCGGGGTTGAGTGCGTCACTGGCCATATCTGATTGAATGTTCTCTAAGTTGGTGAAGGCGCGATCCCGCTCCCTATCGAGTATCTCTCTGAAAGCCTCTGGGAGCTCGCCGATCAGGTCGCTGCCGTAGGATTTCTCCAATAGTTCCTGGAACTCGGTACTATCGTTGATGCTTATCCCGTAGGAACGACCACGTCCCGACTGGAGAGAGCGGATCAATTCACTCGTCTGATCACCGAAGAAGAGCCGTTCGCCGCTCTCGTACAGCCACTGGTTGAGGTTCCACGCGAAGATCATGCTTGGTAGCGTCCGACGAACGCTGAAATGACTCCAGCGGTTCAACGGAACTGGTTCGACGAGCCTGTCGAGATACTCGTGGTACTTCTCGAACAGGTGGTAGTGGCTCTGATCCCGCTCCCTGGCAGGGTTGAAACAGAGAAACACTACACCAGGGTGTTTACGACCTGCTCGAGAGCTCGATTGGATGTACTCGGCCGTCTGACGCGGCATCCCGAAGAAGATCATGGAATTGAAACGATCCACGTCCACACCGTGGCTGATCATGTTCGTCGCAGCGATGGTGTTGTAACGGTCTTCGACTTCTTGAGGGGGGTCTTCGAGATTACCTAGAATGTCTTCGACGTCGTCGAAGGGGGTATCTCCGGTGAGTTCGGCGAGATACGGTTCACGTAGACCGTCCTCACGTAGATATCCCGCAATCTGCCCGCGCATCGATTGAGTGAACCGATTCTTGTCTCGTTTACTGATCGTGTAGGTGAGAGCCGTCTCGTAGAGGTCGAGCAAATCCAAGAGATCGTCGTTGTCTTGGACGGTCTCGAACCCCAATTCGGCGACGATATCCAGTGTAGAGTCCGCTTCTAGAGCCTCCTGCCGTAGTGATTCGATGGCTCCTAAGTAGAAGTAATTCAGTTGGATGATCGCGTTGATGTGAGTCTTTCCGTGAGGCATGATGCCCACGAAGTGCCGTCTAGTCGTGTCTTTGGTCGTCGCGTAGAAGTTCTCTCCAACTTCTGGGCCCTGAACCGGGAAGCGCTCGGCCTTCCGGAGATACAGTTCTCGAGCCTGTTCGTCGTACTCTTCGATCGTCGCTGTCGCCCCGACGATCTTCGTGCGCTGTTCACCGTTGTACCTCTGATAGGCATCTACGAACGTCTCGAAGTGACTATCGAAGGTTCCGAGAGACTCTTCCAAGAGGTGGAGTTCGTCTTGAATCTGGAGGCCTGGTGCGATGTCGTATGGACTTCCGAAGGGTGTCTGTTCTAACCGAACCAAGTGCCGACCTTCGTCGGAGTTGTCGCCACCGTATCGCGAGTGGCATCCGTACTTTTCGGTGCACTCGTCGAAACTTGCGAAGCCGTGGTCGGGACACCAGTGGGACATCTTCCCCGCGTAGAGATGTGCCGACTTACGTTCGTACCCGACGGCAGTTATCTTGTCGATAGTCCCGACGATCATCGTCGGTGCGTATCGATACAACTCGTTGTCCACGATGTGGATCGGGAGTTCGTCGTCGGCGAAGATCCGATAGTCCCCGCTTCCGTGGCGATCTCGGCCCTGATAGGCGCACTCGCCGGAAGAGGCCGTGCAGTAATGGGCGAGTCGAAGATCGTCCGTCGCCCGAATCTTCACCTCACTCCCGCAGACCGGACAAGAAGGGAAGATCTTCACTTCCTCTCGCAGAGATTCCGCTTCGGGATCCGCGTAGCGTTCGAAATCCCTCAGGAAGTCCTCGGGTTCGGCACTCCGACCTTTCGCGTAGTTACTCAACTTGTTGGGCGTGTTCTTCGATCCAACCAAGTATCCTAACGTGAACGGGAAGTACCCATCCCCCGAGATGTCGGGTTCCTGAAGACGGAGTAATTCTGCATGCATCAGAATTTCGCCGATACGTTGGGTCTGCTGGAGTGAGAGGAGGCGTAGTGGGAACCGAGTCCACGCGGTGACTCCGTATTGCTTCCCTCGCTTCCGATCGAAGAAAGCGTTGAACACAGCCAAACCGAGATACGCCTCGGTTTTCCCACCACCAGTCGGGAACCACAGGATATCTACCACGTCAAGAGCTTCTAAATCGCTCCCGTCGAAATTCTTCGCGTCTTCACCTTCACGCCAACTCACCTCGTTCCACTCATCGTATTCTCTGCTTGCGACATCTGGAACGACGCGAAGAATGAAGACCAGCTGGAACAGCCGCCACGAATCGTACTCCATGTCACCTTCTTCGTCGGTTACTTTCTCGACAAAAGTCTCGTTCATCAACTCGAAGGACCGAGCAACGTGGCCGTCGCCACTGGACAAGTCCCAGCGGAGACACTCTATCCCACGGCGGAACCTCTGTATCTCCTGTCTGAACGCCTCACGGTCTTCCTGGAAATCTTCTCGGTCCTCTGCTCGGAAATCCGGGTCCGACTCGTACTCCTCCAAGTACTCGTCGTACGTTTTTGACCCGTACGTCTCCATCTGGTCCGCGATGTTCTCTAACGCGTCCAACCCACCACCTTCGAGATCACTCAGCGTCTCGAAAGAGGTATCCAACGAAGTGGCGAAGCTGTCTGGATCACGGGTGACGTACCGTCTATGACGATGCGTAGGTAAGTACGCCGTTCGGAGTGTCGATTCGTCTATACGAGTGACGGTGCAGTTCGTACCGTGTCCCGGAAGTTTTCGGTCGTATCGGAAGTCCTCGTCGAGGCGCTCGAACGTGAAGTCTCGGAACTCGCCTTTGCTAAGAGATATTTCTGCGGTGAGATCGAAGAGTGTCGTATCGTACGTATCTGCACCGTATTCGGTATCGTACCCAGTGGTATCCGCGTTTGGACTCGACGTATTTTCGACCGTCAATGTTCCACGGACAAGACCGTCTTCCTCCGCAAACTCACATTGGACATCTAAGTTCCACGGTGGAACGAAAGGAGAGTCAGGAGCCTGCTGGACGATCCGTTCGACGATCGTTTCGAAGTTCTCTCGCTCTACATCGCTGTCGTCTCGGTTGAGTAAACCTGGCGGGAACTGATAGTCTCCGGTGTAATCATCGACCTCAACGTGACTGCCAGTATCGGCGCCGTCTAAATCTCCCAAAGTGATCGACTGTGGGTCTGGAAGATCAGCTGCTGCTCTCCAAACCGGTGGGCTCGAACTTTCTTCGTCGATAGCGCGTACCCGATCCTTTAGCTGATTAGTGAGAGTACGTAGAACCGATCGTTCGACGCCAGCAGTGACTATGTCACGTTCTTCGAACTGGTCCATGGAGGGGATCGTGACTTCGATGGGAGACGACTCGAACTCTATTCGGCGGAAGACCTGGGCGAGTTCTCCTTCGCCGCCCTCTTCTTCAGAGTCCTCGTTTCCGGAATCTTCCTCGGTCACGACAGCTACCGCGTCGTCGCCGGTTTGCTCGTCGTACGTCGGAAACGACCGATAGTAGACGTTCCCCGAGACTACGACAGTGAATTCTGTCGCTGTTCGGGGATCGAAGAGAAATTCGGCCTGAATAGCAGACGGTGAGAGTTTCGCTTGAAGATCGCGTGAGAGGCCGCTGTAATCGGCCTGTTCACTCGAGATTATCGAACCTGCAAAGTAGGTATCTGAGGGGAGATCGGCCATCGCCTTGTCGTCGCCGTCACGCTTCCCGGTACCGCTGATCTCTGCTAAGACACGGTCACCGAAGTAGCGAGACAGGCGGTCCTGATCACGGTACTGTGCATCGCCAGCATCTGTTGGTGGTTCGTCTATGAACCCCGAGTGTGACGGCGACATCTACTGGAGAGTGCCAAGAGGTAGCACATTAATCTGTCGCCGGAAATATATTATGTGCGTGTTTTCAATCCCCTCTGACCACTTTTCCGACCTTCCCTGCTTCGACTTCGTAGGTTTCGCTCAAGACACTCTCTACAGTCTTCGCGACGGTCGCGTCTTGGACGTCACTGACGCGGAGTCCGCACTCTTCCAAGAGCCACTCGTCTGAATCGGCGTCGTGAGCCGAAAAGACGATACTCCCCAATTTGTTCCCGACGCGGATGTGGAGGCTCCGGACCTCTTCTAGTCCAGCGAAGATTTCCTTGCTGTGTCCTTTGAGCACTTCGACATCGTATAGTTCTCCGAGCGCCCGGATCGGGGCCGGTGAAGAAGGCCCTAGCGTACTCTTCGTGAGCCAGTTGTAGATAGCCTGTGCGCCTCTAGTCACCTCTGGTTCGTCGTGTTCGTGGGCGTACTCTTCGAGATCCTCTTCGATGAGTTCCGCCATCCTATGGCGGGTCAAGTCTATCATCGGTTCCGATGGATCTTCGTTGTGGGCCTCTTCGATGTCGCGCCAGAACTCGACTACGTGATCGATTCCAGTCGTCCAGAGATCTAACATGGACAAGTAGCGCTGGAACTGTCCACGGCACTCCGAGTGAATCTTCTCAACCACGTGTTCGAACACGTCACGTCGGCTGTCGTCTTCGATAAGGAGAAGTCGATCACCACGCTCCAAACTGGCTGTCGATCGGCGTTCTCGACTTACCCCCCGTTTCCCATCTACGAGGGCCCAAACTAACCCAGAGGGTTCTTCGAACATGTAGTCTCCATCTACGAACTCGACTTTGAGAGCGTCTGTGTATCCCTCCACACCAGACGTACTCGTTACATCACTCCGGCCTTCGTCGATGGTCTCTCGTTCCGAGCCGTCGTCGTACGCGAGCTCTTCGTCCCAAAACTCGTCGGGATCGTCGTCCGAAGAGAGACCTTTCAGGTCGATCGAGAGATCGTCGGGAGAGATCGTGTGACTCGCACCGATCCGGTCGGCGCTGGATTTCGAGCGTCCTCCAGACGAGGTAGTCTCGGTCTCGATCTTCGTTCCTCCCGAACTGCTCTTCTCTCGACGTTCTCGGTACGTCCTCGGCCGAGGCGTCCGTGGCTCGGCTTCAGACACGTACTGTCGAAGCCCGTCGGTGTCGATGTGGAGCTCCTGTGCCGTGCCATACTGGACACTGGGACCACTCCGCCAGTCGGCTGTCTCCGAAACGTCCTGTAATCGCTTCTTCAACCGGTTCGTCTCCCATTTGTACGACAAGAACTGTTGTCGAGGCGCCGCGCCCGATTGGACAGTCGAGTAGTGACTCCTAGTCGGGACACCGGGGAAGATCAGAACGTCTGATTCTGGGACGGTATGTGGGTTGTAAAGGCTGTGGAACTTGATCTCGTCCTCGAGGGCACCTCGTTTCGAGAACTCTGTCTTCTCCGCGATGAACGAGCGCAAGAGAGATTCCTGTTTACGTGTGGCCGTCAGAACCGTCACCTCGTGGTCGTCGTCTCTGGCTGCACGAATCTGCTCGGCGATAGCGTCGGCTTTCGGGTTGTGGACGGTCAGAAGTTCGATCATCTGTTCGAGCCCGTCACACGCGTCTTCTAGCATCGGTTTTGCACCAGTGACATCTCGTTCCAGTACCTCTGCTCTCGATCGTAGTCGATCGACCTTCCCCTCTAGAGTGTTACTGGCTCCCCAGGAACGGCTATCGTCGAGGGAAGAGAGTGAGTCGTGGAAATCGACAGAGGTGGGGAGAGTGTCGAGGTACATGTACAAAAAGTAGGTGCTACCGATAACGTCGTTGCTCTCACCAGAGTACTCGTCGTCTGTCCCTTTCGGGAAACGCGCTGCTTCACCGATGAGCTGGTAGGTTTCGCGAGCGACGGGTTCGAGATCACCGTACGTCAGCGGCACGATGGAGCGCGAGATCCCCTGGCGGATGTTCTGTAGCGAGTTTTGCGCGTCGGTGAAGGGAGACGGGATCGAGCCGCCGTCACTGGCAGTTCGTTGACCGTGGAGATGACCATCGTCGGCGACCCCTTGGAGCAACTCTTCGGGAGCAGATTCGAGCGCAGACGGCGACCACCCCCAAAACAGGATCGGAGTGTCCCGGTCGTCGTTGTTCTCTTCCAGCCGATCCAGGTATGGGTGGTTCGGCGAGTCGAAGACCATTATCCGGGGAATGTCTCGCTCTTCGGCCAGATACCGATACGTCTCCTGAGTCGATCTATCGTCTAAAAGTCCCGTAGTGAAGTCAAGGACGAAACCCGAGAGTTGCAGATCTTCAGAGAGCGTGTTAGCGATTTTCTTTCCGAATGTCGTGTGGACGAGGGATGCGGTGAAAGGGTTGTCCGGATCCCACTTCTGAGGCTTGTGCCCTGTGATATACGAAAGTCTGCTACCGTCTCCAGTCTTGACCATCGGGGCGGTGAAGTGGCCGAGAGGCTCTGGTTCAATGTCGTCTCCCGGCTGGTGAAGAGGGCCGAGTCCGAGCTTGAAATATTGTTCACGGATCCCGGTTCGATTACTTACGAACAGAGCAGGTGGAGTCGGACCTCGCGCCTGGAAGCCGACTGCCAACAACACGGGAATCTGCACGTAGGACGGTGGTGACGGATAGATCAACGCGATATCACGACCCGACTTGTATGCACTCGCAGCAGCGGCGACGTACGACCGGTCGAAACGTGAGAGGGCGGTTCTCTGACCCTCGTAGTAGAGTCTCCCGTCTTCGTCGGTGACGAGAACAGGTGCTGCGTCACCTTCTATGTTGAGCACGTCACTGTCAGACATGGACTACCAAAGACGTTGATGTCAGCGAGTCATAAATCAGAGGGTTATATTCACTCAGTGATAGGCCGCATCTCGTCAGATCCCACTCTGCGAGTTACCAAGTCCCGTCAGCTGAGCAAATCAAGAGAGGCGTTTGATGAATGATCGGACTTCGTCGAAAGCAGCTTCCGCATCGTCAACAGCCGTATGATACTCACTACCGATCAATTCCGTAAACCCAGGTCGGTGATAGTCAGGGCCTGCGGTTTCGGCCGCTTCAACGTGCCACTGAGAACCTCTATATTGGAGAGACACGACTTGGATAGGAACATCCGTGCCAACAAGATTGACCTCTGAACGGTCCCATTCGTACTCACTGTCGTCCAACTCACGAACCCACTGGTATCCATCCGAATCGAAGTGTTCTCGCTCCCAAGTACGACCGTTCACGACGATCGTTTCCTCAGGAAGATCCTCTTCGGCGTATTCCACGCTCATGGCTACGATTTCGCGTCCGACCTTCTTATGTATTGTTGAGGAATCCTGGAGACGATGCTTTTCTATCGTACACTTGTGATAGGGTTAGAGTGCAGTTTGTGGGCTCTGCAAAATGGGACACTCGCAAGACCAGTAGGGCTATGAACGTCAGACAGCGCAACTGAGTGTATACTATTCTATGTCTGCAATTATGCGTTGCGTAAGGTCACGTGCGTCTTCTTCTGATAACGCTTCAAGCTGCACGTTAGTCAGGGCGTGGTTGAATCTTCGTGTAACTTCGTCAATGACGCCAGAGTTCTCGTCGGCGAGCTCATCACAGATGGCGACGACAGCCGGTTGATATCGTGCGAACCATCGATCGAATACCTTGTTGACGATCGTCTGGTTCGCGAATACCTTCTCTGTCAGGGTGTAGTCGTCTCCCTCAGACGTCAGTTCGGCGATCCACCATAGTCGGTGGATCGCGTTGGAGTAGAGGTCCGAACCAGCACCGAGGAACTTCTCACGCATCGCAACTTCGGAACGGTACTCCCAACGATGCCGAACGAAATCGGGATACCGATTGACGGCTATCCAGTGCCACAGCCCAGGGTCACCAGCAGTCCGTCGAGTGATGTCCAGACATCGATGGACGTCTTCGGCGAGAGCTCCGTCCATCGCAGTGTCGGTCTCGGAGTACTCGTTCAGGATTCTCTCGACTCGAGTGTCGAGCGTCTGGAGATCTCCCGACGCTCCACCCGGCATCGGTTCGACGTACTCCTCCAACGCTTTGTCGGGAATCTCTGCTTCACCTTTCAGGAACTCTTCGCCGACGAGTCGTTGCCCGTCTTCGACTAGTCGATATAGTTGCTCTTCTTCTGCCATATCAGATCCGGAGCCCTTCCTCCATGAGGTTGATGAGTTGTGTTCTCGGGTCGATGTACTCCTGTAGTTCTCGATCGATTCGTTCCATCAAGTGAGGTAACGTCTCGGGGTCGGTGACGTCCGCTCGCAGCTTGTGGGCGGCTTCCGAGACATCGTCTACCTCGTAGAGGTTTCGAGCGAACGTCTCGACGACAGTCTGCTGCCACTCGTGTTCGACATCACCGTCCTCGTCGATTGCACAAGCCGCTCGGACGATCAGCTGAGACCAAACACCGTAACTGATCTCGTCGAGAATCACGTCTCGCATCCGCGCTTCGGCTCCGACCGACCCTCGACTCTGGAGGATATCGGTGATGCGAGGGTGGTCCGAGTTGATCCACAGTTTCGGGCGTTTCTCGTTCCGGAAGTCGAGGTAGTAGAGCTTGTCACCCTCCGGAAGATGAGCCGCGCGTGAGAAGCTGACCTCTTCGCCGTCGATCGCGGGTGGTTTCTCTCCAGGAGGGAGATCTACGACGATGGAGTAGATCGTCCCGCTAGCCAGTCTGAAGTTCTTCTGTCCGGCGTACTGGCCGTTCGTGGGCCCATCACGCGTTCGTACGAGGTACGGGCGCAGTTCGATCGTCCCTCTGACCATCTCCTTCGGTATCTTCACCGTCGCATTGTACGATCCAGAGCCGGTGGGTTCCTCAGACACGATAGCCTTCTCGCGGTAGATCGTCTCGTGGCAACGCATCGCGACGTAGAGTTTCGCTGGTGGATCGTCACGCTCTGACTCCGGAAAGACGTCTTCGACGGTATCTTCCGGGACGTCCAGACGCCCGAACAAGCTGACTTTCTCCCAATCTTCGCTCTCCTCCGGCGACGGGAGCGTCTGTGTCAGATCTATCTCGGTCTGCCCTGGTTTGAGGTCTAACTCCTTCGGTTTGGACCCATCTACGGAGTACTCTTCCAGCTCGAAGTCGAGACCACTATCTCGGTATTTGAACGGGAGGGTCGTGCTCCTGTGTCGCTGCGTGTGCTTAGTCAAGATTCGTCATCCTCCGTGGTCTGGACCTCCGCCTTGATCTCGATCTGTGTCTCGCCCACTTTCCCGCTCAGCATGTCTTCGTTGTCGGTTGCACGAGAGTGACCTTCGAACGAGGCGTACTCCGTACTCGCTTCTGCGACTAACCGAGCTGTCCCGTTCTCGTGGACCTTCGTCACGTTCTCGGCGTCCACAGATATCGATTCGACGGGGATCTCGTCGTACCTCGAGCCGTCTTCACCGATACCTGTGAGCGATATCTCGGCGGTCCACCCTTCGAACTCTTCGACGGCAGGTTCGATTCGACCCGAAAACGTCCAACGATCACCGTCGAACCGAGACGAACTCTCGATCTCGAATACTTCTGACGGGGCAGAGTTACCCGTCACCCTGGGGGCTCCGTTTCCGTGAATCGGGAACCGGTTCAGCACGTTGTCGGAGAGGATGTCGGTACCTCCGTTGCTCTTGGCGACGAGATGACGGAGGCCATCGCGCATCGTGTCGAACATGTCTTCGAGAGCCGTCCTGAACCCACGCTGGTACTGTTCTCGTAGGTTCTCGGTAGACTCCCACTCGTCGTGTTCGGGAGGTTCGGCGAAACGCAAGAACCGATCGACTTCTTGATCGGAGTCAGATGGTGGGAATACGGAGTCACTACGTGCCTCTCCGCTGGCGAGTATGGCGTGGAAGTTTCGGTCGCCGAAGGCCACTCGACTCTGATCGTAATACTTCACGACCATCCCTGCACCTCTGAACAGCGCAACTCTGTTGAGGTAGGTATCGTCGTCTGCTGGAGAGGCCAAGCGAGCAGCCAGTCGAACTTCGCCATCTGGAGTCTCGGAACCGTCTGCCCGTGGAGGGATATTCAACGGGATATCGAGTCCCGCGACGTCACCAGAATTGTCGAGCAACTCGTTCTCCGTGTATCGTGACTTGAAACACTCGAGGAACGGTCGGATAGACGGGACGTCCTCCGTCTTCGCTTCGTACGTCTCCTCGGGTGTCTCGACGGTGACCTCAAGATCGTCACGGAAGATAGCCGGCCAGAAGTACTTGACCGAAGCCTCTACGAACTCCTCCGCCAAGTCTTCGATATCAGGTCGTTCGTCCCGAGTAGGGTCTTGGAAATCGACGACCATCGCACTGGTGCCACTGGTGGCTGGGCGTGCGACGTGCAGACTTTCGGCGAGCTGTTCCGCTTTCTCGCCCCGTATCGACATGGGACGGACACCGTCGTCCGTCTGCACGGATTCACACAACCATCCAGCACCCTGATACGTCGTGTCGTCGTCCGGTAGTTCGTGGGTCGGGAACTTCGACCGCGCTATCACTCGCGGTTCCGGTGTTTCCTCGGACGTCTCTATCGGGTGAGAGTTGAAAACCACCGTGGAGGCTCCGGAGAACGTCCAGAGGACCGACTTACCGAGCCCGTAGGATCCGCCGGCAGTGTCGTCTTGTTTGCTGCTGTACAACTCGTCTCGGACGAGAGCGGCGTAGTTAGAGTCTTCGTCCCAGGTGCCCGTGAGCCCTGTCGTGTTCCTGTCCTCTACGATCAGAAGACGTAGTTCGGACTCGGGATCGTCCATCTTGTCTACGAGGTCGTCGTACCTTCGTCCGTGCTTGGCACGGGAGACAGCGTTCAACCGGTCCTTGAGTCCAGATTCCCAGTCTAACGTGTCGAGGAACGTCTCTTTGTCCGCACCAGACAAGGTGACGAACCGAAAGGTGACCTGGACTGGATCATCGTTGTCCAGCCCTTGATCGTTCGCGTTCTGTAGCACTTCTCGGACGAACGCCTCAGAGTCGTGATCAACAGAGTGCTTCGTCGGGTCGTCTCCATATCGTGGGGCACCAGGCCCACCACTGAAGAAGAACCACTCTGCGTCGCCCGCTGTGTCGTTTGGACTTCGAGTCATTTTAGAATAGATATATCCTCGTTGTGTCGGGCGACCTCGATAAACGTGTCGGTTCCGTACATTAGTGTGGATCTGTTTCGAGTTGCGACAGAGCAGAACGTGGTGCAATAATAAAGTGCTGACAGATCAATTCAAAGTGTATGGAGATCGGCGGCTATCAGTTCCGAAGAGTATTCACAGATATAGAAGATATCTCGTCAAACGATGTCGGAGTATACGTAGTACTCTGTCTGGTTTCAGGAAGGCCACATTGCGTATTGTATATCGGCACGTCTGAAGGCGGTACGCGGGCAGACGTGACACCGACCGGTAATCTTCAGTATACGTTGGCGAACCACAAGAGGAGTACATGCTGGGAAGAGAGTACTCACGGAGAAATCGGCTACTGTGTTAAGCAGGTCTCTGATAATAAGAAGCGTATCAGTATCCGAGACGAACTCCAGTGGAAATACGTCACCCCTTGTGGTGTTGACCCTTGGGACGCACCACAGACAAGTGATCAGTGGGGTGAGTTCGCCGATAGATACGGCCCACGCGGTTCAGAATCGGTCTGACGAGCAGAACACCCAAAACATTGTTCAAGAGAGGAGTCGTGACGTAATATCATGGGAGGCGGCTTCCCAGACGGTGGGTTTGCGATAGAAGTTGTCCACGCAGGTAGCCGTGACGAACTGATCAGAGTATTCGCCGAGTACAGAGTGGTTCCAAAGAAGAATCCGATGGCCAGTAGTGAAGTATCCAAGTCCGATTATATCTTGGAACGTAGAGGCGACAAGGTAGGTGGAAACGAACATACAGCGGGACTGAGACGCGGAAATCGCTGATGCAGAAGCTGGGAATTGATTCGGACGCTGCCTGTGATAGGATCCGAGCAGAGATCAAAAACCATCCCCGCTGGGGAAACAAAGCCTGATCAAGATCATAAATACATGTCGAGTTATGTGCAGCGACTCGTAGAACCACTTCCCGATCGAATGGTGTCCGCTACGCGACAAATTGTCGAAGGTGCGTCTGAGCCAGACGACACTTACAGACGTTACAGCGAAGACGAACGCGGTCAAAGGAGTGTAGCCTTCCAAGACAGCGAGAGTGAATCCCCGATATTCCGTATCGAAGTCCATCCTCCTCAGCCTCCGGACCAAGTGAACAATCGTGTTGACGTTTACGTCCGAAGTGCAGAGGATGGGCTTCAACGAGTAGCTCTACTCCGAGATCACGAAGAGAACACCATCAACATCACGTATCGAGATCCAGATACAGGTGAAGAGAAACAAAATACACGTCGTGGATCTGATGCAGGAGATAACGCGGCAGCTTTCGTGATAGATACACTACCCGAACTACAATCAATGAAAGAGAGTACGTAGATAGGTATCTGGGACACCCATGTGGTCACAGATGGTTTCCATCTCGAAAGCGAATGCAGCTTCTGCTTTCCGGATCTGATGCGGGCACCACCTACTGCGATACGTGTTCAGCTCACTGTTGGTTCTGAACTTTGTCCATCTTACACTGGACACACAGATCGTCAGCGAAACACGCGACGTTGTCGTACGGGCAATCGTATTCTTCCACTTCCACCGACAACCGGCGTTTCGCGTGCTTCCACTCAGTCTCCCAATCATCGATATCCATGTCTACAGAGTCGAATACGATGTCTCCGTCTCTATCGATTATCTTGACCACCGTCGTAGAGTAGCGGTTGCCTCTGACCACTTTGATGGCTTCGTCGTAGGAGGAGCACCGGACGTCTTCTCTTCCCTCGTCGTCGTCCAAGAGACGGACTGTAAGTGAGCCGTCGTAGCTCTCGGTGGGCTCGGAATCGTTCGGCATACCATCTGGTTATCATTCTATCACAAAAATCCACGGTCGGACTGGTGCACTAGCACTTATGTTGGGCTGCTAGGAAGTGATACTATGAAGATCACTGCGGTGGACCTCTTCTGCGGCGCGGGAGGCCTCAGCTACGGTCTGGAGCAAGCAGGTATCTCGGTGAACGTCGGCGTTGACAAGGACCCACACTGTAAGCACGCATACGAGCAGAACATCGACGCCGAGTACAGGCAGACGGATGTACATCCCCTCTCACAGGACCCCGAGCGTGTCGCGAGGATGTTCCCTTGGGACTCGGACCTTGACGTTCTCGGTGCCTGTGCGCCTTGTCAGCCGTACTCGACGATGGGGCACTCGAAAGACAAGACACACGAAGATCACCAGAAGTGGGGACTACTCAAAGACGTCAAGAAGATCGTCGAGTACGTCGAACCAGACGTCGTCGTCACCGAGAACGTCCTCCAAGTTCGAAAAGACGACGTCTACGACGAACTCGTGCAGACTCTCGAAGACCTCGGGTACCACGTGAACGATGACGAAGACAAGAAAGTCTACTGTCCGGAATACGGGATCCCACAGAATCGGAAACGATGGGTGATGATGGCCTCGAAAGAGGGGCCCATATCTCTCCCGGACCCGCTTTACGAAGACGAATCCGAGTACCCGACTATCCGAGAGACGATTGGGCACCTCCCGCCAATCCAAGCTGGCGAGGTCCATCCAGAGCACGACCTCCATCGAGCGCGAACGCTCTCCGACAAGAATCTCGAACGCATCCGGAACATGGAGCCAGGTGGTGACTGGCGCCTCTGGGAAGAGGAAGGGCTAGACCACTTGCTCGCAGACTGCCACAAGAAATCCAGTGGGCGATCGTACAAAGCTCCGTACAGTCGGATGGAACCCGACGAGGTCGCACCGACGATCACGACCCAATTCTACAACTACGGGAGCGGTCGGTTCGGCCACTACGACATCAATCAAGACAGAGCACTCTCGATCCTGGAGGGGGCGCTGCTACAGACGTTCCCAGAAGACTACGACTTCTACGATGAGTGGGACGAAGTCGGTGTGAAGAACTTGGGGCGGCTGATCGGAAACGCCGTCCCGCCCCTACTCGGGGAACACATCGGCAGAGGTATACTCTCTCACGTAGGTGCCGAAGTACCCGCAGTGAGCGCCGGGGTGGCCGACGACTGACGTACTCAGACCTGTTGACACAAACACTCTCAGTATAACAGCCTAAGCGTCGGGTTTTTCTTCGGGTGGCCACCAGGGAATCCGCTCATTGTGCTTCTCCAGGAACTCGGCGGAGGACGGCTCTTCAGGCAGGCTGATTATCTCACCAGCCCGGTCCAGAAGTGTTCTCTTCAGGAACTTGTCGTCAGGCTCTAAATCGGGATTCACCACTAACTCCCCGTCACCGGCCAGTGTGAAGAGATTGAGGTCAAACGCACGATGGTGGTTGTAGCAGAGCAAGAGCCCGTTCGCGGGGTTACCTCGGTTCACTTCGTCGTCGCTCCAGTCAAGAATGTGAGCGGCTTGCAGGAGCCCGACCTCCGAGATATTACAGAGTACACACTCGTCGCCGTAGCGATCTCGAATCGTTGCTCGGAAATCGGACTGTCCGACCCGCGACGTGGTGGTTGAGATTGTCTCTCTAGTTTCAATCTCTCCCTGACTGTCACCGTTCACGTCCTCCCCGGTCTGGGCTGGTTCGTCGTGATTTCCCTCAAAACGTTCGCGAGCACGTTCGGCTTCCCAAGCGAGTTCGTCTTCGTTCCCATAGAATTCCTTCCAGATTTCGTAGCAGGCCTCATTGTAATTGGTGAGTCCCTTCGTCCCCGACGGATCTATGGCTCGATAGTTGGCGAGACGCATCGCGACCGCGCCTGGACTACGGCCAATCAGTGCGGCGATTTCCTGGACGGTCTCATCTGAGGAGTCTTCGAGGTAACCATCCTGGTTCAAGTAAAGGTCAAGTGTGACGAGGTATTCGTCACGGGTCCACTGTTTTCCTGTCATATATTCGCTCTGGCGACCCAACTGTTGAATGGAAGAACTCACACCTCGATTATCAATCTAACTGATGTACTTTCTACCCCGGATTATCGTCTTCTTAGACAGGACACGATGGAGTATATTCCATACGATTATGATGGGGACAATCCACGCTTGAGCCGTGCCCGAACAACGCTCGCTGCATCAGCTCAACCAGTACACCTTCGCAAGAAGGGAATGGAGCGCTAAGCAGGAGTTTGGGCTTGAAATCTGCTAATCACTGTATAGCCGGTGCCGGAGCCGGAGCGGTCTGGAGATTCAATACGGATGCGAGAGAACCCCTCCATGATGAGTCATTCGAGAGAGGAACAGTTTCGCTCTGCACTGTTAGGGTGGGCAGAAGGGAACTTGCGCGACTTCGCATGGCGCGACACGGATCGCTCTCTCTACGAGGTGTTCGTCGCCGAGTTCTTCCTCACACAGACGCCCGCAGGAAACGTAGCCGAGATATATCCCGAGTTTCTAGAGCGATTCCCGGACCTCCGCGCGATCAACGCAGCGACCGAAGAAGAGATCGTGGCCGTGATCGAACCGCTCGGTTTCTACAACATGCGATCAGAGGCGCTGAAGAGTATCGCGGCAGAAAGAAGCGAACTCCCAGAGGACGTCGAAGAACTCACCGAACTCCCGCGTGTAGGGCAATACGTCGCCAACGCGACGCTCTGCTTCTCTCGTGGTCACCGGTTGCCCATCCTCGATAGAAATGTCGAAAGAGTATACAGCCGTGTCTTCGGAGCGGATTGGCCAGAGAGTACATCAGAACAGTTCGACTTCGCCGAACGACTCCTCCCGACGGACGATCCACGTACTTACAACCTGGCTCTCCTTGACTTCGGAGCGGCGATCTGTCAGCCCGACCCGCTCTGCGAACAGTGCTTCGCGAACGATTACTGCAAGTACTACGAGACTCTGTGATCCCTCCTACGGATGTTGAGTACAACATGTGCGGATAGGGCCCCTGTTTTCTAGATGGTTCTTTCTGGTACTTCTTTTCAGGATAAGTCGTGAGGCTTGTAGCCAGGAGCCGAGCATTGCTATGATGGCTATCTCAAGAGGCCTGTCAAGAACTACTGAACGTATCATGAACCCAAGAAAGACTTAATAGGTACGAGCTAGAACCATTTAGATGGATATGGCGCGTCCAGAGATCCCAGACGTAGAAAAAGAACGGATCGAAGCAATCTACGAGCGACACCGTGGTTACACCCCAAAGAGCTTTCAAGAGGCTCTAAGCACTGTTGCTGACTTAGCTGAAAGAGCGGTTGATGATAGAGAGATAGAGAGCGAGCTACCTTTCAAATATAACGTAGAAGACATCGGTTCCAGGATCGTTATTCATCTCTCACCCGAATCAGAATCGGGAATCGAACGAACAAAGTCAGGACTCTCAACGCAGAAAGCGGTTATTGATACCGACAAGATCTACGAAGCGCTTCAGGAGATCGAGGGGGTCGTAAATGCGCACGGAACTAGAGATTCGATCGTTAACGTAGTTGTCGAAAAAGACGCAGAGCGTTCGTTCGACAAGGTTGTCGATGACGTATTCTCGGTATTAGCTTCCATCATCCAACGTGAAGAGGACATGGTAGAACAGGTCAAGCAACGGGCCGACCAATATGCCTCGCAAAGAGACTCAACCGACACATGAAACGCCGGAAAGTCCTCAAAGCAGTTCCCGGAATTATTACGGGGGCTGGACTGTCTACCGTTGTCTCGGGGAAACAAGACCCGGAACAGGTGGTTCAGCTTGTACCAGAGCCCCACAATCTCTCTCAATCTGTCGAACCAGAGACTCCTGTTACCCACCGACTCGCCTGGAAAACTGTCGGAAATGAAGGGCCGGATGTTCTGCGGGAGGCCCTTGAGGTAACATCATATCAGGCGTATTTCGACGATGAACCACTGGTACATGGAACACAGCATTGGGGACCGATCCACCTCGAAAATGAAGCCTCAGTTCGTGATCGATGGGTGGTTGAATGGGAATTCAGATTACCAGCAGTTGCATCTGGTACTCACGAATTCAAAGTCACCGTTGACTATGATCAACCGTTCACCAGCAAGATGCGGGAAGACTACGAGATAACGCGGACTGAAACGGACATTCTGACCGCCCAGTACACTGTTTGAATTTTGCTGGAATCTCCCCTAGGGCCGAATAGTCGTCCTCCCAGGGCAATCAATAAGTGGTAGTAATCTAATTATTGTACTATATGCACTGTTCGCATTTCTATGACGCGGGAGAATACATGAATCATGGAGATGCCGGATCACTCTTTCCGGTCTCGGAACTCCAGGGACGTGTACACACCCATCGAGACGCTGAATTAGCACTCGGAGACGCATCCCCAGAGTCGGTCGTGGTCGTCAGACCGGATGGACTGGCGAGCAGTTACTCTCTGACACAGCGAGCGTTGTGCGCTGTCGAAATAGCGTCGTTGGCCGAGGAGACTCTCGACCGATTGAAGAGTGAGAGCGGTGTCGATCTGGCAGAGTACGAGTTCGTCCAGATCGGACGGCCCACGAGACCGAGTCAGAGCCGAAGTCTCGGGGAGTTTCGGGATCCAGAGACGTCCACAGAGACCGGGCGAGGCAGTAGCAGTGTCCGGTAGAAAAATGTTTAGTCGGGAGAGGTCTTAGCATATAAACGACCGAATGCACATCTCTGCCATCGATCTGTTCTGCGGTGCTGGTGGGCTCACTAATGGACTGGAGCGTGCCGGTATCTCTGTGGAAGCGGGCATCGATATCGATCCTGACTGTGAGTATCCCTACGAGCAGAACAGCGACGCCGAGTTCGTTCTCGAGGACATCGGCGAACTCGCACGAGAGGAACCAGAACGGGTCGCAGAGTACTTCGACACTGAAGCCGACGCGACACTATTGGCCGGGTGCGCCCCGTGCCAGCCGTTCTCTCCGCTGACTCACGGATCGGACAGTTCCGAGCACTCGAAGTACGGGATGTTGCGAGCGTTTCTGGAGATCGTCAGAGAGACCGAACCCGACTTCGTCGTCATGGAGAACGTCTTCGAAGTCCGCCACGCCGACGTCTACGACGAATTTATCAAGGGCCTTGACGATCTCGGCTACAATTTGAATCCAGAGAGTGACAGACGTGTCTACTGCCCGGAGTACGACATACCACAGACCAGGCGTCGATGGGTCGTCCTCGCGTCGAGACAAGGACGAATCGACCTCGGGGCACCGTTGAAACCCGAACCAGAAGAGTATCCCACCGTCGAAGATCGTATCGGCCACTTAGAACCCCTAGAGGCAGGCGAGACATCCAAGAAGGACCCTCTACACACTGCACGCGCGCTCTCTGAGAAGAATCTAAAACGGATACAGCACTCAAGGCCTGGAGGGAGTTGGAGAGATTGGCCCGAAGAGCTACAGCTCGACTGCCACAAGAAGGCGAGTGGTCAGACGTACGAAGCGGTATACGGCCGGATGGTCGCCGACGAACCAGCACCGACCATCACGACGCAGTTCTACAATCTCGGGAGTGGGCGGTTCGGTCACTACGATACCGACCAGAATCGTGCACTGTCGCTCCGTGAGGGGGCGATGATCCAGACGTTCCCCGAAGACTACCGCTTCGCCCACGATCTAGAAGAGGTAGGGGTCACCAAAGTCGGGCGTCTGATCGGGAACGCAGTGCCTCCGAAGCTCGGAGAAGTCGTCGGCGACAGGATAAGAGAGTTTCTCACGTGGATGGATAGGCAAGCGACAATCACCGACTTCTAGCTCATCCAGAGCCATTTTTATATAATTCCGACATGAAGTGGGAGACATGCCCGAAAAGACCTCGAACAAAGTGAAGAAAGCTGCTGATAAAATTCTCCGCAAGGTCACGAACGAAGAATACAACGAAGAGAGCAATCGCTACCGTGACAAAGACGACAAAAAGTACACTCGTGGACCACACCACGACGAGGAAAAAGACGAGAAGTAGACTCTCTAAAAAGCCGTCAGCTCGTACTTTCGACGTGGTCTCGAATCTTCCCAAGCTGATCACGGATCTGGTCCTTTGATCGTGCCTCAAGTTGGGTCGTCGAGAGTGAATTATTGAACCGCTTGGCGATACTCGTGATATTCGTTCCACTCTCGTCCCAGAGTTCTTCGGCGAAAGCGATCGCAGCTGGTCGGTATCGTCGGAACGAACTGTCGAGTACGTAGTTCACCAAGCGCTGTTTGTTGAACAGCCGATGGGTCGCGAGATAGTGATCTTCCTCCTCGTCGTAGGTGAGGTGGGCACCCCACCAGAGACGAGCCAAGTGATTGGAGTAGAGATCCTTCTGAGTTCCGAGGAACTTCTCTTGGAGATCGTCGTCTTGGCTCCATCGGGACGTGATGAAGTCTGGGTACCGGAGGAGAGTCAAGTAATGCCACATCCCTGGAACCGCTGCTACTCTCGGTGGCACGTCGATACACTGGTGGACTATCGGGGCGAGGTTCGAGTCCATCGCAGTCCGTTGTCTCCGTCTACCGAGGTCGAAGACGGCCATCGAAGCTTCGATCGCCTCGTTGAGTCGGTCGTAGTCGATGTTCGCCTCGTCTACTTCGAGAGTGCGGAGGTGGTTCTCAAGCTCGTCCGTAGGCGGTTCGGAATCTTCTTCCGCCGGGAAACGGTCGTGGGACTTTACGAGATCTTGACCCGAATCGGCCAGTACGTGGATCGTCGTCATGGTGAGTGCTCCTGAATGAAGTAGTCGAGATCCTCGGCGTATCCCTGATAGAGTTGCACGGCTTCACAGAGGTCGGTTATCAGTTCACGTAGCTTCGATGGATCTGAGATTCTATCGCTGAGTTCCGAGACGACTATCTCGTAATCGACATTTTCGCCGAAGAGGTGTGTACCGAGTTCAGATTCGGAGATCTCTTCGACTACGCCTTCCTGCCAATCGAACTCCGGTTCACCTGCTTCGGCGATCGTCGTCCCAGTGAGTACCACGAGCTGGATCCAGAGGGAGACACCGAAGTCGGCCTTCAGGAGGCGTTTCATGTTCGGTCGGAACCCGTACGTGTTACCGCTCTGGAGGACGTCAACGACGTTCTCGTTCTGATCGTTGATCATCATCTTCGGGTTCGGAGTCTTGCTGAACGAGTGTACCAGATCTTCCGGAGGCATACCGTCTTGTGAGAAGTCGCGATACACGAACGGGAATCCGTCAGAGTCTTTCGTGGGATGGTCTACGACTATCGTCCAGCTCTCCCCACCGGCTACACGCATCCCGTCGTTCGGTGCGTACGGGAGTCCTTCCCGACACGGTTCTGTCCTGACCAACCGCGGTGTCATGACCACGTCGCCGCGGAGGAGCGATCTATCTAGCGTGAGCTCCACGTCGTAGCTCCCCTCTGAGACAGGCGGATCTGCGACGTTCTTTTCGAAACGGAGCTGTGTCTCTTCGGCATCGACGATCACGATCAACTCTGCTGGGAAGGGTGGCCCCTCGTCGTCGGGAAAGACACGTTCGACAGAGTTGCCGATCGTCACGTCTCCCTCTATCGTGACTTCTGACCAGTCCCCGTAATCGTACAGAGGGATCGTCCTGTCGTCGTAATCCGGACTCCCAACGTCGCCACCGTCGAAGGAGAAGCCGCTGATCCCGAACTGGAGGCACCCGTCTGCGTAGTGGTAGGGCATCGACTCGTCACGTGACTTCGAGCTGCGAGTGTTCGCGGGCATCAGGAATCTTCCTCCGTCTCGATCTCGGCCGAGACGTCCAACCGCGCCTCGGTGATCGCTCCGACTTCGAACGCTTCTCTGACGTCTCCGATACCGTCTACGACTTTCTCAGAGTTGCCTTCGAACTCTATCTCGTCGGTCGAGCCGTCAACCTTGAGCGTGACGGAAGACCCGTTGTACCTCATCTCTACACCCGGCGAGAGTGGCTTCACAGATTGGACCGGTATAGAGTCCGAGGACGACTCATCGACGTCCAAACGATCGATGGTGATCGTGACACTCCACGGACCGTGTTCTTCGTCAGTCGGCCCGCCTTTTCCGTAGAACATCCAATTGCCATCGTCGAACCACGTCTCGGGTTCTGCTTCCCAGTCCATCACGGGGCCGCCACCTTTGCTCTCGTCGTCGTTCGTCCGCCCACCCATAATCGGCGCGACGTCGTCCATATCTGGCACTTCGTCGCCTGACTCAACGTCTTCCTGAACCACTTCTGCCAGTGCCCGCTCAAGTCGTTCACCTTCCAGCGCAGCGATCTCTTTCACGATGGTACCGCGATAGTGCTTCTTCAGGTAGTCGTTCTTGCTACCCTGCCAGTCGTCGTGCTGGGTCGGTTCGGACCGCTTGAGGAACTTCTCGACCGCTTCCTGCTCTGGCGTAGGTGTGTCTCCGTTAGGCGATTGCGCTTCTCCGCAGACGAGAACCGCGACGAAGTCGTCACCTCTGTCCGCGACACTGCTCTTGTCCACGTAATCTACGATCATCTGCGCACCCCGGAGCCTCGCGACCCGGTTCCGGCTCAGATCGGGATCGTCGCTTTCGTCAAACTCTTCTGTATCGGTCGGGTTCAATTGTCGGATGAGAAGATCGACGGCAGTCTCGTACTCTGGGTCGGGAGAGTCTAACACCCCTTCGCTCTCTTCTGGGACAGTGATATCGACGCTCGTCTTCGCCACAGAGCCGGGGCCGTCTAGTTCGTCGGTGTCAACGTCGAAGAGCTGAGAGTAACACTCAACGAACGGACGTACACCTGGAGCATCGTCCCAGTTCGCGACTTCCTCGTCTCCGTCTGGCATACGGATTCGGACGTCCAGATCACCACGGGAGATAGCCGGCCAGAAGTGCTTCACAGCGGCGTGACGGAACTGTTCAGACAGATCTTCGGGTTCGGGATGCATGTCTTCGCCAGGGATCCGGAACCCGACGACCCCGATACTCGTGCCGGTCTCGTCGCTCAGCCGACCAACCTGTAGTGTATCTACCAACTCCGAGACTGCGCCATCTCCGTTCCAGAGGGAGGGGGGACGACCCAGACGGTCTATCTCCGAGTCGTCGGTGTACCCGAACCAGCCGTGATTAGTGTAGGTCCGATCAGCATCTTCGTGATCGTGTGCCGGGAGGATGCTTCGGCCGATCAACCGCGGCGGCTCTTCGTCCGCGCTAGTCGTTTCCCGCGGATCTGAGTTGAACACCACCGTCGAGATACTCGAAAACGCCCACAATACAGTCTTTCCAACGCCGTGGCTTCCGCCGGAACTTGAGTCCAACTTCTCCGAACCCCCGAAGTCTTTGACGAGTGCGCCGTACGGTTGGGAGCTGTCGTCCTCTTTTCCGACCAACCCCGTCGTGTTCTCGTCGTGGACGGTGAGTACGAGCAATTCGTCTCCTTCGAAACTATCGACGAAACGTCGGAGGCCTGGGTCTCTAGCTTGTTCGTTTTCGATAGCACGTTCGACGTGCCACTCCAGGTTCGCCGGAGGGTCCGTCTGCCCAGTCCACTGGAGCGCTTCAAGGTACTCCTCAAGTTCGTCTCCAGTGAGTCGATTGAATTCGAACGTCACTTTCACCGGTTCGTCGTTTGGTAGTCCTTGATCGTTCGCGTTCTGTAGGACCTCACGGACGAACGTCTCTAATTCACTGTCGAGCGCTTTTTCGGTAGGGATCGAATGATAGTCAGTCAGCCCCGATGCTTGGTCTGGAAACTTCCACTTTACCTCAGTCATATTTAGAGATGGTGGGGGGAGTATCGACGGCAGGCGTACGGAACATATACTCCACAGATGGACAACACATTATTAAACGTTGGCTATCCAAACAAATCTGAGATAGGCACTGTCTAGTTCTGGACCTCCTGAGCTGGCGTTCGTCCGTCGAGCGCTTGATTTGGCCGTTCGTGGTTGTAGTGGTGTCCGAAGCATTATAACCACTGCCTGGCGCTTGATTGACTGCCCTGCCAGTACGTATGGAAGCGGTCGATTCGCATGGTGACGGTCTGGAACCACTTTTCGATGTGGTTCCGTGTTCGATAGTCGAGCTGACCGCTCAATTTATGACGTGCAAGGGCAGTCAGATAGCCACCAGCATCGACGAGAAACTCTGTCTCGGCGAGATCGTGTTTCTCGGTGAGTCGATGAAGGAACGCCGCTGCCGGATCAGTCCCACGGCGGCTGAACACGTCAATTTCGAGCAGTAACTTGGAGTCGGTGTCGATCGCCGCATACAGCCACTTTTTCTCACCGTCAACCTCAATTTGTTTCTCGTCGACCGCGACTCGCGACGGCGCTGCCGTCGGCGGGTCGCTCTGTGATTCAGACAGTGTATGCACCCTATTCCAGACCGCTCCGTGAGAACGGTCGACACCCAACAGTTCTAAGATCGCCACCGTCTCCCTGATCAACAGCCCCGCCGCGTGGAGACGTGCCCCAAACCGCCGGACAGGTGTCGGGGTACGCTCGTTCTCCCAAACGTCTTGATCGTCCGTTTCTAACGTTTCTCTGAACAGGTCTGCGAGTTCCATGAGCAGTTCTCGCTACGACCTGCTCGTTCCTCAATCCCTCAACTAGACAGTGCCGCTCACGAGAAAGTGTTGCTCCTGCTAATGAGCCTACTCCGGAAACCCCCTGAAACCTCAAATTACCACAATTAGGAACCGCATAACAGCGAGGGATTTCATCAAGTACCATAGGGCTGAATGGGCGGTTTCCGGAAACAACCCGGTCACGTTTTAGTACTAGCCAGAAAACCACTCTATCGGAATCAAATGATTCGCGATGCTCGCGTTCTCCGAGCTGGGTTCGTCCCTCGAGAAGTAGAGCATCGTGACGCCGAGGTCAACCACCTTTCCAGCGTCCTCGAACCCATCACGAATGGGGAACCCGCCGACACGGCCATCGTCACTGGACCCAGTGGGACGGGAAAGACGTGCATCTCGAAGTTCGTCACCGAACGCTTGCGTGAGGAAGTCCTCGACGTCGAAACCACCTACGTCAACTGCTGGCGGAACTACACCCGATTCCGGGCGCTCTACCAGATTCTCGATGACCTCGGCGCGACTATCGATATCCACCGACAATCGACGCCACACGACGAACTCATTGACCGTCTCCAGCAGCACGACGGCCCGCGCACCGTCGTCATTCTGGATGAGGCCGACCAACTGGAGGATCCCAACGTCATTTACCACCTCCACAGCCTCCCGCAGTTCGCAGTCATCTGCATCGCGAACAAGGAAGAGGAGCTGTTCAGCCGCGTCGACGACCGCCTCGTGAGCCGGCTGCGCTCCAGCGAGCACGTCCGAATGGACAAGTACCACGACGAGCAACTGTACGACATCCTGAGTGCACGGGCAAAGTGGGGCCTCGACGAGAATGTCATCACCGACGACCAGCTCTACCGAATCGCCGACGCGGCCGCCGGCGACGCCCGACTCGCAATCGGCATCCTTCGAACGGCTGCCGGCAAGGCCGATCGCGAAAACTGCGAGCGGATCACCGACGACATTCTTCTGGACGCCGCCGAGGATGCCCGGGCACAGATTAAGCAGAAGAGCCTCGATTCACTCACGCCGCACCAGCGGGTCGTCTACGACATCGTTCGCGAGCACGGCCCCGTCGGACCAAGCGAGATCCACGAGCGCTATACTGAGGAGGTCGATGACCCACGGACGAAACGGACTATCCGCACGTACCTCTCAAAGATGGCTCAGTACAACCTCCTCGAGGCGGAAGGGACGAGTCGGGATCGAGAGTACTCGCTCGTCGATTCGGCAGCGGCGTCGCCGATGCAGTGACTGTGACCCCGTCAGCTATCAGAAACTGAACTCGCCGAGGCCCGATTGCTCGTGGTCCAGCGTTTCGTTGGCGTAACGATCCTCAGTTCTGGATCCCTACCTATATCGGTTTATAACTAAGCAGGTCCAAGGGGAGAGAAATAGATGTCTATCGCATCTCGATTGCCACTCGATGCAGAGGCAGGAGGAACTAATCTCACCTGTCCACAGTGTAATCAGCGGCTCGGCATCATCCAGCTCCTCAGACACTTAGAGCGGCGGAACATATCGCATAGTAGCATTACCCCGAATAGTTATATGGAGTGTCCGGTCTGTAGTGCCTGGTTTTTTCCCGAGAATGCCTTCTTGACCTGTCTTGAGGAGGTTGCTGAAACTGGAGATTCATACCGATCGTACCCTTTCAGTATCGGGGGCAGTCAGGGACTGAATTATACGGACGTAATCGTCGGGGAAACATCCGAACACACCCTTAGCAATCTGTACAATGGGTACGAGATTGAACCCGGCTCACTCATACTGAAAGGTGCGGAACGCGCTAATGTCGACGAAGACAACCGCTTACCGATTGATACTCATGAAAACTCAGTTACTAGGGCCACCTTAGCCGATATCCTCCTTGTCTCAATCACTCAAGTCGCACCGCGAAAAGTCCTGGTTACTGCGAACCTCCGCAAAGACGAGACTGAGCAAGACGAGGTCATGGCAGGCGACGAAATCACCCTAATCTATCAACAGAATCTCCTCCAAACCGAAGGGACTGATCCGCCCTGGATCAAATTACTCCGCGAAGCTAAGGCGGCCATCAACCGCGAAAACCCGCTTGCTGCCGGACCCCTCCTAGTCTCTGCAATCGATAATTGTCTCTACCGTCAAGTGTACCTCTACTATCGATGGCAAGGAAAAGACCATAGCGCGGCTATTGATGCCGTTATACAGTACAAAAGCAGTAACAAACTTCGCCGAAAGGACTTGGCCAAGGATGCACTAGACGACATTTCCGGAATCACCCTTACTGCCCACGATGGTCCATACTTCGATAAATGGGACCAGTTTCAGACATTTCTTCAGCAGCGCCATGACATCATTCATCCTACTGACGATGCAGTCCCCGTAATCGACACAGAAACGGCGGTTGACCGGTTCAATCTCACCGTCGACCTGATTCTTGGCCACTTTGATCTCGTCTGGCGAGAAAAGGAGTAGAACAAATCAGAGTTACAAGGAAGCAGCATCATAATCAACTCTCAATCTTAACCAACATTCTCCCCCCTCCGTATCAAGAACGTTGGTTAAAACCATCTGTACGACAGAGTCTGATTCTGGAAACGTTCTCGGAAACAGTCAATCGTTCGCGGAAATACGACGACAGAGAACTGGTTGCAATCTATCTCTTGCCTTCCGTGAAACTCGGAAACGCCACGCCGCGGCTTATCGGGAACGTAGACAACTAGTCGAGTATGAGAGAACAGTCAACGTCGAACCGATTGGCGGTGGACCAGCCGACACGGGGGGCAGACCGCAATCGGTCCCTCGCTGACCAGGCCGATCCGGCTACGGACGAAATGCTGCTGCCGCAGCTCGAAGACGGCATCACCCTGCTCGACGTCGAGGGAGGCCGCGGCGTCCCGATCCTGCAGTCGCTCGTACTCGACCATCTCCTCCTGCACGACGGGCCCGCCTTCTGGATCGACACAAATGGTCACGCGACGACGACGACACTCGCTCAGATCGCGCCCAGTCAACGGTTGCTCAACCGAATCCACGTGGCACGCGGATTCACCGCCTACCAGCACTACGGCGCCGTTTGTGATCTCCCGACGGCAGTGAACAAGTCGATCCAGATGTCCACCACCGATGCCGGGACGGCCGATCGAAGAGCACCAAGTAGTGCCGAGGACACGTCTCCTCACACGCCCGCCCTCATCGTCGCGCCGGCCGTCGACGTCCAGTACCGCGCCGACGATACCCTCGGCGAAACCCACGCGGAAACCCTTCAGGCTCGAACTCTCGCCCAGTTGGCGACCTACGCCGAGGGCTACGACATCCCGGTGCTCGTTACGCGAAACGAACGAAACGAATTCACCGAGTCAGTTGCGACGGTCGCCGACCACCACCTGGAGTGCAAGCAAACACGAATGGGGCCGCGAATCCTCGGCGAGGACTTCGAGACGCTCGTCTATCCCGTCGACGACGGCGCGTACTACCAGACGACGTTCGCGTACTGGCGGCAGCTGCTCGCGGCACGCGCCACGCAGGTCGGCGTGGAACCGAC
>Ga0207718_100499_pt1 | contig 34225 bp, 30 predicted proteins | sample A23M2SouthBayCA_FD_187749 | JGI IMG/M metagenome (GOLD analysis project Ga0207718, IMG submission 187749) | Aerobic enrichment media microbial communities from Eden Landing Ponds, California, USA - A23 M2 (SPAdes) | ecosystem: Environmental > Aquatic > Marine > Unclassified | place: Emeryville... | reverse complement strand
TCAGGGCGTTACAGCTTCGGAAGCGCGTCCGCCGCAAACCCGGCGACGAAGCGCTCAAAACCATCCTCAAAACTGCGCTGTGATGTCACCAACAATCCTTTACCCATGAGCGTCTGAACAATGCCGCTAGTACATGTCTAACTTTCTATATCGCGAACACGGAAATATGACAACGACAATCTATGTACGATGTAATTGCAAGCGCAGTGAACCACCCCGACGCAATTCGGCCTTACAGGAGCCTGTTCAACCACCGGAGCTTGGACGCTCTTGCCAGCACCGACACGTCGATTCGGGTCGTGTCCCCAAGGCCGTTCGCTCCACCCTTTGGACCATACTCCGACTACTTCTCGCTCCCTGACGTCGAGGACTGGGGAAACTACGTCGCACACCACCCGCGGTTCCTCTATCTGCTTCCGAAGCGCTTCTTTTACGGTCTCTCCGGTGAGTCGTTCTCTAAGCGGGTCCCCAAGTATGTGGAACGACGGTTCGAGGTCCCAGATGTCGTCCACGCTTGCCACATCTATCTCGATGGTTACGGGATGCTTCCCTATTGTCGGAAATACGATCTCCCGCTATTCGTTGTGTCTCACGGGAAACTCCTGAACACGTTCGATGAACAGCCTTGGTCGGTCCAGTCGAAGATTCGAGAGACGCTAGACGAAGCGACTGGGGTCCTTTGCGTCAGCGACGCACTCGCCGAGAAGGCCTCAAGCCTGACGAACCCGTCCAAGGTATCGACAGTTCCGATTGGAGCCGATCCGTCGAAGTTTCCAACGGAGAAAAAGCAAGAGATTCGTCGGGAACTCGGTCTCACCGAGGACAAGGTTGTCGTGCTGTTCGTCGGCAGCTTCGTTGAGCGAAAGGGTATGAAAGAGTTGATCGAGTTGCTCCCGCAGTTGGACCTCCCGAATGCAGAGTTCGCCTTTGTGGGCCATGGAGGCGATATGAAGCAAGAACTCCGTGAAGCCATCTCTCGGAGCAGGTTCTCAACTGAGTATTTGTTTACCGGGGTGTCATCCGAGATGTTACGTCAGTGGTTTGCCGCGGCCGATCTATTGTTGCTCCCGAGCCACGCCGAGGGGCGACCGACTGTCATCTACGAAGCAATGGCCAGTGAGACGGCAGTTCTCGCGTCGGACGTGGGCGGCGTTCCGGAACAGGTGGCTGATAACGAAACCGGCGTCTTACTTCCTCCCGGCGACATCAATACTACCAAAAGTGCGCTTACCTCGCTTGTCGACGACCCCAAACGGTTAGCTCGCATGGGTCGCCGAGGACACAAACGGCTGGTCGAGAATGGGTGGACGTGGTCGGGTCACGCCCAGCGGGTCCGAGAAATCCACACGGACGCGATCCGATGAACGGTGTACCACCGACTGACCTTTTGATCCTATTTGGCATTTACACTGCTGACCAGCAATTAGAAGCCATTTACTAATATATGTCGTTCTCGATGTGTATCTCGAACTGAAATGAGCGGGATATCGGGTGGTGAAGTCGACGAAGCGTCGTTGCGCAAGATGCTTGACGGCATCTCGGGAGATGATTCAGAAATTAGGTGGCGTCACGAAGCGGGCAACTACAGTCTCGGAATTCGGTATCCACAGACCGACCCGCACGGCGCTGCAGTGTGGGAGGACGGTTCGCGTGCGGGCGTCATCTACGGTGCAATCACGAATCTTGACGAACTTAGCCTGACAGTCGACCAAGCCCTGGAGCAACTGTTAGACCGTCCGACTGAGGTTGCCCCGAAACTCGAAGGTGGATTTCTTATCGTCTGTTACGATGCGACTGACAACCGATTCGTCCTTGTGACCGACAAATTGGGTGCGCGATCATGTTACTACACAACGAACGCCGGATTTCAGTTCGCCACTGCGGTTGACGTGCTCCTTCCAAATATCAAAGAACCCACATTGAACGCACAGGCGGCAAACGACATGCTTCTAATGGGTCACCTATGGGGTGACCACACCCTAGTAACCCAGATCAAAGCGATGCGACCCGCCACTGTCTTGGAAGTCGTCAACGGTAAACGGTCGTTCGAGCGGTACTGGAAACCCGACTACAGCGAGGAAGAATCTGGACCGGAGTACGTAACCGAGTTAGTGAATCGGTACCGACAGGCGATTCGTCGGACGTCGAAGACGTTGCCGAGCGAAGCCGGCATCTGGCTCTCTGGCGGGTTGGACAGTCGGACCACGGCGTCGGCGCTTATGGAGCAAACATCCCCAGAGGGGTTCAACACGCTCCGAGCCTACACCTACAACGCCAACCCTCCCACGGGAGACAACACGCGAATCGCCAGTGATGTCGCCCAACGCCTCGGAATCCCACTCAAACAGATCCCGTTCACCGCAGAGACCGTCGCCGAAAACTTTGAGCAGATCATCGAAGCCACCGACGGGACCGTCCGCTGGATATCGACGCTCAACCTCTCGGCGACGTACGCCGTCGACAGGGTATCGCCAGTGATGATGGAGGGGATGCAAGGCGCTCTCGTTGGCGACCACCTCCTCCGACACCATCTGGACGGTTCACGATCGGCAGTCGAAGCGCAGTACGAGAGCGAGGCCGGCAGCAGCGTTGAAGCAGTTCAGCGAGTCCTCTCGCCCGACATCGATCCGTTTTCGACGTTCAAAGAGGAGGTCAAGTACACTTCTGAGCTGAGTTCGAGAGAACAGGTGCTGGACATCCACTTCCAGAACTATTATAACCGACATACGTTGGCGAGCAATCGACTCATGCGTGACTGCGGTGGGAGTCGGGTTCCCCACGCCGACGGCGACTACTTGGAATGGTGTGCCAAACTACCGCACCAGTATCGTAAGGGGACAGTCTCGCTCCCAATTGGTCAGGAGGATCGAATACCGCTGGGAACGTCACCAGTGAAGCTTGAACTCTCACGATCTATCTCACCCGAACTCACCGATATCACGTATGAGCGGACGAAAATAAAACCGAAGTGGCCGTACCCGTTCCATGTTGGAGGGTTCTTTACGAACGTCATAGTCAACCGTCTCCGCTCGAAACCAACGTATGGAAACGGTCAACTCGCCGATTTCTGGATTCGAGATGTTGACACTCGTCTCCACGATCGCGTCGCTAAACTCGTTGACGACGCGGCGTCACGGGACCTCTTCGACGGCGATGCAGTTCGAGAGACGTTTGATGCGCACATGAGCGGAGCAAACAACGCTCCGATGATCTCTCAGATTACGACGTTGGAGTACTGGATACAGACCCACCTCGATTGAGGAGACGAACCTGTCCGTCCAGTTATGAGGCGTTTAATCGAACTAGACCGAACCGCGTTCCAGTTCGTTCCGTTACTAGTCGTGGAATGTCGCGCACTGGCACCGGTATCTAGGGAATAACTATGTTAGCAGATCGATTTGCAATCCGTCGAAGAGGTATCTGGACTAATGCTCCACTGCACCACGACAGACGAATCGTGGCTTGCCCAAATGTATCGAGCCATCAACCGAGGTCGGGGTCCGTTCTTGGCGACGCTCTCAGACTATCTTGACAAGTTACGCGTCGTACTGCGTGCTTCGGAGGCATCCGAGTCGCATCAATGCGCTTTCCGTACAACTGCGAAGGACGTGACCGGTGACTCCACCGACATTAACGATTCGATGGCCGTACTGGCAGTCACTACGCACCGTCCCGAGGAGGTCCTGAACTCCGTCATGGGGGACGATGGCGGGACGGCTGTCGTTACCATCGATGGCGAGAAGGGTACGATCGGCCGGGGTTTCGACGCCATCCGAGAAGTCAGGCGGTCGATTCTGAGCCACGATCCGGATGTCGTTATACTTGACTGTCATGAACTACTCGGGTTCCTTACGACGGTCCTTTGCATCCTGTACGGTGTTCAAGTCTTTCCCCGTCTCGTCGGTGATACGTGGCGTATTTTCGGCGAGGAGGGGGTTCGGAAGGCCCATCGGGAGCATGATTATGGTCGCCTGTTAAACTACGCTCTCAGTCTATTGATCAATCGGTTTACCTTCTCACAGGCGGCAGGGTTCATTGTCGTCTCGGAAGACCTGAAGCAGGTGACGCACCGCAAGACAGGGTGTCCCATGGACCGCATTGCCGTTGTCCCTGTACCGCTTACGATGGATACTGCTCAAACCGGCCAGGCCGCCGATGCTCGTCGTTCGCTTGATATCAAGGAACGACAGGTAATACTCACGGTCACGAACTTGGCGTTCGAGGGGAAGTACGAGGGTGTCAGGCAGACTGTCGATGAGATACGGTCGCTTCTTGAAGCCCATCCTGACCTCGCCTACGTAGTTGCGGGAGACGGCGAGTACCACACGGACCTGCAGACGTACGTCTGTGAGACGATAGACGATCCCGATGTCCGACGCCGCATCTACACTCCCGGATTTGTCGATGATGTCTCCGATCTGTACGACTTAGCAGATATCTTTGTCTACATCTCGTATCTAGACGGTTATCCGAACGCTGTCCTGGAAGCACAGACTGCTGGCCTACCGGTCGTTTCTAACGGCCAATACGGGATGTGTGAACAGATAGACCACGATGAAACCGGTTTATTAGTGGACTCTTCTCAGGCGGGTGCGATCCGTGCGGCGGTTGAACGACTGTATGCCGAACCGGCTGACCGAGACCGGCTCGGACAGAACGCGCGAGAGACCGTTTTAGAGCGGAACGACCCAAAGGCAGTCGCACGGCGGTTACGTGCGTCTCTTACCGCCATCGCTGACGGTTCGTCGGAGGGTTGACTCGGTGGTATACAATCAGTCGGAAGGGAAGTCGACCGGCTGTGTCTCACACCGAGAAATTATCTACGACCTGTTATTGACATCCGAAAATTGGCCCTGCCTCTACTCGTTGGTGAGGCCTTCAGTACGTCAGATAGGTAATTATGCACATCAAAAGTATGATAATACAGTTACTGGCACAGGACGACAGCTGGTCCGAAATACCCCGCTCACTCACCAGATGGCATAGAGGTGCCAATCAGCGCGTGTGTACGCTCAACAGCAGAGAGGCAGACACATAACAAGCACACAGACCCGATCCTATACAATGACTCAGAGCCATTCGATGAAAGACCGAGTAGAACCGGAACAGCGCGATCCGCTCGTGAGCGTTGTGATAACGACGTACAACAGGCCTTCGTACCTGGAAGCGGCTGTCGAGAGCGTGCGGAATCAGACGTACAACCATATCGAACTCGTGGTCGTCGATGACCACTCCGAGACACCCGCGCGTGACGTTCTCAATGACGGATCGTCCAACGAATTTGTCAACCTCACCTGTGTCCGACACGAAGAAAATCGGGGCGCAAATGCAGCGCGAAACACCGGAATTGGAACCGCGAACGGTGAGTTCGTCGCCTTTCTTGACGACGATGACCGGTGGGCGGAGGAGAAGGTCGCCCGTCAAGTCAACGTCTTCCAGCGTTCGAACGATGTCGGCTTGGTTTATACCGGTGCCAAAGGTATTCAGGGCGACGAGAAGACCGTCCTCACTCCTCCCAGAATCCAGGAAGACATAACGAAAGCCCTGTTATGCCGGAACGTTGTCGGAACACAGTCGTCGGTCATGGTTCGGTCTGATCTCGCAGCAGAGACACCGCTCGACGAACGATTCCCTGCTTGGGCCGATCTTGAGTGGTACGTCTCCCTCTCGCAGAAGTGCGAATTCCGACGACTTCCGGATCCACTGGTTGAGTACGAGTTTACCTCGCCCGGACGCCTGTCCGACGACTTCGAAAAGGCCGAGCAGGGATACAAAGTGTTCGTCGAAAAGTTCCGCCCCACCGCTGCAGAGTACGGCTACCTGTTTGAACGGAAAATGCTCGGTTGGGCCGCGTACCGGGTCGCGACAAGTGCCTTTTATCAGCAAAAGTATGAGGATGCGCGGCGCTATTTGAAGCTGGCGATCCGTCGGTACCCCTTCGAACTGGCGTTTATGAAGTACTACGCCGCGTCGCTGGGGGGCCAGTCGACGCATCGTGCCGCGCAGTTCATAAAGCGATTCATTGCATCCGGAAGCCTCTAACCCGGTTTGAGCGCAGTCAGTGGTTACGTGTATCTAGAACTCCCAGATGAACGGGTCGAAGAGGATTCGATCCTACAACTCAATGACTGGACTAGTGAGTGGTCACCGAATGGGTTGCTTCTTACGACAACGCTCTCACATATTGGTATATTGGAGCACTGTCTACTTCTGGATGACCTCAGCTGGCGTTCGTCCGTCGAGTGCCTGGTTTGGCCGTTCGTGGTGTAGTGGTGTCTGAAGCGTCGTAGCCACTGTTTCGCGCTGGATTGACTGCCCCTCCAGAAAGAATGGAAGCGGTCGATTCGCATGGTGACGGTCTGGAAGCACTTTTCGATGTGGTTCAGGATTCGGTAGTCAAGCCGACCGCTCAAATCGTGACGTGAGAGGGCAGTCAGATAGCCGCCAGCATCGACGAGAAACACTGTCTCGGCAACATCGTGTTTCTGAGTGAGCCGGTGCAGGAACGCCGCCGCGGGGTCAGTCCCGCGGCGGCTGAACACGCCAACTTCGAGAAGCCGCTTTGATTCAGTGTCGACAGCGGCGTACAACCACTTCTTTTCGCCGTCGATCTCGATTTGTTTCTCATCGACCGCGACCCGAGACGGCTTCGCCGTCGACGGGTCGCTCTGTGCTTCAGACAGTGTATGCACCCAATTCCAGACTGCTCCGTGAGAGCGATCGACACCCAGCAGGTCTAAGATAGCAACCGTCTCCCTAATCGACAGCCCCGCAGTATGGAGACGCACCCCAAACCGCCGGACGGGTGTCAGGGTGCGCTCATTCTCCCAAACGTCTTGGCTGTCCGTTTCCAACGTTTCCCTGAGCAGGTCTGCGGGTGTCATGAACACCTCTCGCTACGGCCTGCTCACTTCTCAATCCCTCAACTAGACCGTGCCCTATAAACGGTAATGCGTCCCTACTAATAGGAGTTTAACATATTATCTAATATTTATATTTATAAATATTTATTAAATTTGGTATGCAAGAAATATGGATTGAGCAGTAATATCACTAAGAAAAGAATCAATCTGTAACAACGTATAAAATAGTAAATAGGGATTACTGGTTTGTAATGAACTCCAACTCCGGAATCATTGTCCACGGCTGGGTGTGTGGCAGAACGAGAGATGCCTTCACGGGTAAACTCAATTCTGTCAAGATTCCCAAAGATGAATCTAACTACACTGTCGGTAGTAATCCGATGGAAGAGACAGATCAGCTAAGATCCACTCCGACTGAGAGTTTAAAGCCCGTAGCTGCTGGTGATGGCTTCGGCATGCAGAGTTATGGCGATCTCGGAGATTGTTTCATCAGCTGCTGAGGACCCACGACGAACACAAATAATAACGAATACGAAATAATAACGACCAGAAAACTAATGTCAAACCACAGATACAACACTCCGGCACAAGGAACGCTTGACTGGCACTACCCGCTTAATGAGAACTTCGAAAAACTCGACAACGATGTCGAAGTTCGGGACGTGGAAGCAAATAAGGATAACTATACCCCTGCCTCGGGCGCTAAGTTCTTTGCAACCGACAGCGGTGCGGTATACATCGGCGATGGTTCCACTTGGAAACTCCAGGGGTATGTCCATCGCGCAGGTGGCGGCGACCTCGGTAACTATGTCAACTATGAGAATGGCTTAGCTGATGAGGAGATTAATAAGTTCATTCTCGGGCCAGAGGAGAAATTGGAGGTCGTACGCATTGCCCTTCCAGTGAAAGGTGCCTCAGAGGGAACGACTGAACCAGATGTTACACTCACAGTGTACGAAGGAGGTACTAACGACGAGAGACTTGTCTCAGTATCCGGCAACGAGTTGAAATCCGAGACATCAGACTCGTCAGCACCCTGGGTTACCAGCAACTCGCCTGTCACCGTGGCTATCTCAAACGCTAGCGGCGAAGACGTCAACGTAGTCCCTAAAGTGTGGGTCAACATCCGGCGGTGAGTAAGATGACGACACTTGACATCCGGGATTTCGGGGCCGCCGTCGATGGGAAGACGGACGATACCGAAGCTGTCCGGGATACTCTTGACGCAGCATCGCGTGGTGACACCGTGTTCTTCCCCGCGGGAACGACGCGAGTCGGTGATGGTTATAAGCGGTCAGTCTGGATGGACTCGACGCACTCCGGCATCACACTGAAAGGGACCGGAGAAAGCTCAGTCATCAAACAAGCTGGTGGGCACACGGCTAATAATCAAGTCCTTTATATCGAGGGAGATACGAATCCCGAAGATATTACTATCCGGGACCTGCGTGTCCACGGGAACCGAGCCAACAACAGTGCGTTAACCACAATCGGGGTACTGGCCTGGCCGCCCGGCAAGACATCAAATATCCTGATAGAGAACGTCTGGGTTGAGCAGTGCTCGGAATCGGGCATCCAGATATCGACCGGTAATGTTACCATCCGGAACTGCACAACGTCATACTGCGGCCGCCATGGAGTCAATCCCGATACATCGGATCCGAACGGGACCATCCGAGTAGAAGACGTTCTCAGCCACCATAACGACAAATATGGTATCGATGATTCCTGTGGCGATACGGTAATCGACGGTTTCGTCATCCACAACTGTACATATGGGATGAAACACACTGCCGATACCGAACAGTCAATCGTTCGGAACGGGCGAATCCGTGACTGTGACACAAACGGGTACGCGACAATCATTCCGAACCACAAGTGGCCATCCTCTAGGCCGGACATCACGATTGACAACGTCATCTCTGAAGGGAACTCACAGTGGGGATTCAGGTTTGATGAGAATGCCGACTACACTGTTGGTGCGATAGAAGCGCGAGAGAACAACCAAGATGGGAAAGTGGCCCAGGTAGGGATGTTCAACAACTCTTCTGTAGACGCCCAAGAGATCCACTCATACGACAGTGTATCAGGTGCTGGTGTATACTTCACATCCTCAAGGAACTCTACGATAGATACGTATTTCCACGCCGGGAACCCTGACGGCGGTCTCAATAAGGACGACTCAGGGGGTAACTTGAGCGTCAACGCGGTGAGGAACAAACGAGCATCGAATATCTCGGTTCCGACCGAGGACGAAGTCGGTGCGGGCAACCTTTCCTCCGACAACCCTGCGACAGCGATCGAAACCGTCGCTGGGGTGATGCAGTCAACGGATGGGGTACTTGGCACTCGATAATCCGGAGGTGTAAGTCGACAGCCAGTCAAAATTTTTCAGTCACCGATCATACGGCCCCGGTTACTTAGTGCCTTCTCGACGGTATCGACAGTGGGGACGTACTAGGATAGAGAAGTATATACCGTAGGACACATATAACGAAATCCACTTGTCATGATGGGAAGAATATCAGGGAAATGTTTAGCCGTCGGCAGATACTCCAAGCCTCTGCCCTTCTCACAGCGTCTCTCGCGGGGTGCAGTTCGGACAGCGACAAAACGGAACCCCCTACGAGTACGCCGGCCGCTCAGAAGACAGAAACACCACCGACGACAGCAGAGGTGAACGTCCTCGACATCCGGGATTTCGGGGCCGAAGTTGACGGGAAGACGGACGATACCGAAGCTGTCCGGGATACTCTTGACGCAGCATCGCGCGGTGACACCGTGTTCTTCCCCGCGGGAACGACGCGAGTCGGTGATGGTTATAAGCGGTCAGTCTGGATGGACTCGACACACTCTGGCATCACACTGAAAGGGACCGGAGAAAGCTCAATCATCAAACAAGCTGGTGGGCACACGGCTAATAATCAAGTCCTTTATATCGAGGGAGATACGAATCCCGAAGATATTACTATCCGGGACCTACGTGTCCACGGGAACCGAGCCAACAACGCAAACCGAACTACGCACGGCTTCCTCGCGTGGCCTGCCGGTGACACCAGGAATATACTCGTTGAGAACGTTTGGGTTGAGAATTGTTCTGCGACCGCCTTTCAAGCGAGTACGGGCGGCGTCCGGTTCAACCGTTGCACCGCTCGTCATAATACAATGCACGGGTTCAATCCTGACACCGCCACCCCGAGGCGGCGAATTGAGGTGACAAATGTGTTGAGCCATCATAACAGGAACTATGGGATCGACGACTCCTCGGGCAACTCCTATATAAATGGTTTCGTCGTCCACAACTGTACCTACGGGATGAAGAACACCCGAGACACCAAGCAGACCGTCATCAAAAATGGCGTCATTAGAAACTGCGATACGAACGGATATACGGTCAACATCCCAAGCCGCAAATGGCCGTCGTACCGACCGAATGTAACAATTGACAACGTCCTTTCGGAAGGCCACGGCAACTGGGCGTTCCGGTTCAGCGCGAACGCCACATTCGATATCGGAGCGGTCGAGGCCCGCAATAGCAACAAAAACCAAAATAAACCCGGTCAGGTCGCGGTAGTCGACGACAGTGAAGTCAAAGCAGCAGACCTTCGATCTTACAATGCGGTGGAGGGGGCCGGACTCTTCTACAGTAGCGGGCAGGACTCGAAGATCCAGAACTTTTACCACACCGAAAATCCGGCTGGAGGCATAGTCGGTCCGGCAGCACATAAACTCGATATCGTTACGGAGCAGCCGATGTCGCTGGAAGACATCGGTACAGTGAGCGTCCCGAGTGTGAGTTCTGTCGGTGCGCGAGAGGATCAGGTGTCCGAAAAGCCTGGATAGGACCCCGATCCGGTTCAAGAAACGTATTCAGTTGTATGGATAGTCTCCTCCGTTACTCTGCGTATCCGAGTCGTCGAAGCCGGTCTTTGACTTCATCGTTCACTTCGACGTTGTTCGACTCGCCGTCGTGGGTTCTTACCATTTGAATGTGTTCGTCTACGGCCGTATGCAGACGGTCACGAACGTCCGGCTTCTTGTCAATACAGTTGTGACGTTCCTTGGGGTCATCGACTCGATCGTAGAGGAAGCTCTGACCGTCGTTGAGATATTGAATGAGTTTATAATCACCTGATGTCGCCATTATTCTGCCGTCGACCTCTGTGTAACCCTCGGTGAAGACGATACGATCGTCCGGTGGATCGGCAGCCAGACTCCGCAGGTCGTCACCCATGCACGACTCCGGGATGGGATGGTTCGCCGCGGAGAGGAGCGTCGGAACGAGGTCGATGTTTGAGACAGGAGTGTCGACGGTCGTGGTGTCGAAGTCCGGCCCATTGACGAGCAAAGGAATGTGTACTAGTTCATCATACTGGACTCCATCGGGATGGAAAACGTGCCCGTGTTCATTGAACGCCTCACCGTGGTCGGAACTGAACGCCAGTATCGATTCGTTGAGGTCAAGATGGTGGCCGAGGTCGTCAAGGAGGTCTCCGAGACAGCGGTCGAGGTACTGTAGTTCGCCGCGGTACAGCCGTCGCAAAAGGTCGATGTCGTCCTCCGACGCATCTCCCCTCTGATCGTGGACCCGATGGAAGAGTTTGACCGCACGTCGTTTACTGATATCCTCGCTTACCGTTCCCTCGTGTGGATAGTATGGCGTATGAACATCCATGTAGTGGACCCAGATGAACTTCGGACCGTCGGTCTGATCGACCCACCTGACGACCGAGTCGTTGATGTCTTCAGCGTTCAAATAAGGGTCGCCACCGATCTGGATCCCAAGGTTTGACCCAACGGATTGGTACAGGTTTCGGATGCCGTCCGAGAGACGGTCAGAACCGATACGCCGGGTAATGAACTGCCATGCCTCCGACGAAAACGTCGCCTTATCCATCTCTTCGCCCTTGTCTCGTCCCATGTAGTAGTCGAAGCCGCGGTCGTATCCGTAGTCAGTATCGAGGTAGGGGTTCGAGTGAAAACCGCCGGTCTCGTATCCTGCCTCTGAGAACTGCTCTGCGACGTGAGGTCGGTCGGGACCGAACCCACCCTGTACCGACTCGAACATCCACGGATACGTGCCGCTGAATATCGACAAGAACGATGACTTGGTGAACCCTGCGTTTGAGAAGGCGTTCGAAAAAGTCGTACTCATTTGATGCAACGAATCAAGCGTCGGTAAAGAGTCGATGACCTCTGGTCCGTCGAACACGAAATCTGCACGGAGAGAGTCAACAGTGATTAGTATCACATCTTTCTGTGAATGAGTCCCAGCGTCCATAAGAGGGCGAACAATCTACGTTAAAAAAGTTATGTCCTCTGTAACTATCTTCTGGTTAGTCTCACCCGGTAGTATGGGATGGTAACCACCGAGGAGCATCTCCGTCAGAGCGACACGCAGTCCACAACCATTTGCCTTCGTACGGAGGCACGCCGCGAAGGTGGCCGGCCAAGGTTTTTAGCCGAGTTCAAAAGTATCCGAGGTTCTTAAGCTTCGCTTCCACCTACTTTCGATCCACATACGAGTGGTAACTTCTCCACAGGCAGTGCGGCGATGTGAGCGTGAACTAACATCACCATGGCCAAGCAGTGGTTGACCAATTCAAGATGCGCTCTCCAGAACTAATCAGCACCGAGGATCTGAATGGTTCTCCCTGTGGCACTGTCGAATACGATTCTGTGTGCGTCAACTGGGCTTCCGAGCGGTTGTGAATCGGTATTGGGTGGCACAATGATCATGACGTACCGGCGCTCAATTCCGATACGTTAACCCAAATATGAGTGTGACGGTACGCAGTGTCAGTCGATACATTTTCCGGCGGGTCGTTGACATAGAGGAGATAAGTCAGTCTGAGGTCCTTGCCGGCCATGTCTGGCGTAACCATGTGCTGTCGCTGCCAAGTATCGTTTTGAGCCACACTCGTGTCGAACCGGTTGAGCTGGCTCGTCTCTAAGACGGCAACCGAGTCGTTCGTGAACTGGACGCGCTGGAGGAGAATGACAACGGTGTAGTTCCGGACGCCACCCTCTTGATTATGAATACCGATTACGAGCTGTTGCCGCTCCCCAATCTCGAACTGCTCTGGATAGTTATCGGCGACGAGAGTATCCGTCTCAGGGTCTTGGGACAGGAGGTAAAACTCGGTATATCGTTCGCCTTCGGTCGGATTCACGACGACAAACGTGGCCCCCACCATCGCGAGCAAGAGGCAGACAACGAGCGCGACGTTCAGGTACATCTCGAACTCTGTCTCGGCGCCCGTCGCCCAATCGCGAACCCTTGGAGGCCACGAGCTAATCCGGAGAGTGAACCTATCTTTGGATGAGAGCTGCAGCCGGCGGTATCCGGCGATAGCCACGAACAGAAGTGTGAGAGCACCGATCGCGGTAAGTACCGTCTCACGGTAGATTCCCCAGGGTGTAAAGTTGAGAAGCAACCCAACAAGCGGAACGCTGGCCACGCTCAAGCCGAGCGAGAGGAGTGCTCTCGTAGCGGGGGAGACTGAACCGTCTAATCCGGGTTCGGTTACACATCGCTCGGGCTGCATATCGATCAACCCGTCATCGTATGCGGCGGGGAAGAGTGCGGCTGTGAATGTGTAGCCAGGGAGGAACAGAATGAACCCGGCGCCGACCGAGAACAACACTACTTCGGGGACGAGACTTGGATTGAGCGTGGTCGTGAGCATTATCGCGACAATGGTGACGACGAGAGTGAGGTCGGTGAGGCAACTGAACCGGGACAATGGCGGGATTATTGAATCATTAGCCATGGATTACATCAACCTCCGTCTGTATTCTGACAGGACATGCATTCACGTTAGTTCCTCCGTTTCGAGTAGCGTCGAGCCCACGGGCCCGCGGTCAACGAGCACCGCGCCTGAATCAACTTGGAGCCAGTGGGACCCCGGGTTGGCGATTTCGCTACTGGGTGTGTTGGACGCCGGCTTCTCGTTGGACATTCGGCAGTAGTACCTGCACAGTTGCTCGCTCAGCGAGGCGGGTTTGACGGCGCTGCGGTCTGTACGGTGCTTGACGGTCCGCTGGATTCGATGGCTCACCTGCTCGAAACGGGAACACTCCGTCAGATAGCTGAGTGAGATCGAGGCGTCTACCCACAGTTCGCGGATGTCCACCATCCACGGTTTCCCGAGCACGCCGATAAATAGCCCCCCCGCATTCATTGATACTAGTGGGTTAAACGCAATGACGACATTTATCCGGTGGAAATTGATAAGTAGCCATCCGAGCGCTTGTACAGTGAAGACGAGGTAATAAGCCACCTGGCTTACCAACCCCGGGTCCTCCCGCATCGGCTGTGACATCCAGGGACGGACGACAACGCCGTCGATAATGTAGGTGGACTGAAGTTTCCACGACCGCTTGAACTCGCTTGGTTGATAGCACAACCAGTGAGCCAGCACCGTCACGACTGGGGCCTCAACGGCAAGCGTCGTCTCGTCGTCGCGAATACACGACGAGGTTTTTCTCTTCTCCAGCCCTTCTGAGAGTCGAAAACCGCTTAATGAGTGGTCCCGGTCAACGCCCGAAGAGATCTGCAGTCTCGCCGGTCGCTCATCGATTGATTTCATCATGTACTGATATTCGCGGTCGGTCTCCACCGCCGGGCGAGCTGTCTCTTCTCTTGACCCTGCCTCCGAGGGCCCTTCCAACCTCGTGAGTATTTGCTCCCGTCGGATTCGGTGTTATGGTTGTGAGTGTCCGTTGGATTCATCTGTTCTCTCTTCGTATTTACTATACTTACTTAAACGCAGACTACTATATGGAAACCGGTTCGACGGCAGGAATTAGCCGTTTGTGGCCGACGAACAGTCGCCTCGTCTCTGGACTATCCGTTGAACGGCGAATCGCCGCGATTGCCCGCGTAATCGAGTATCGCGGTACGCGAGTCTACCCATATGGCCTTTCGATTGGCAGGAGCCCGCTAACTAAAATATCTATCAGTGTATGTGGGTTGTTGGGGTCCGGTTGTATGAACTGGCGGTCGTTACTCAAGACGCACCAGCGAGACTATTGTCGCCCGTAATCCCCAATGTATCATGACAAGCATGATTTTCTAACCGCCAAGGTTGGATAATCAGAGCGCCAGTGCCGGACAAGACGACCTAGAGCGAACGGACCCTCTCAAAAGAGAAATTCCGAGATTCGCTGGAAGACGATGGCGCCGAAAACGACGAATCCGAACGCTGTGAGCCACCGAAGCAAAACCCACCACCTCTGTTCGGTGTCGGTGGGAACGAACAGTTGCCGCACAACTAGGAGTTCGATGAAAGAGATGGTGAAGAAAATCTCCGGTGTAAACAGTTCCCACGCGATGAGGGCGAGCAGCGTGATGGCCATCCAACCAATCTGCGTGTAGATAACCCACCGAAATCGATTCTCGGGCATCAAAAGGGATTTTCATGGTGGGAACTTAACAAGTCACCGCATAACGGATGTTTGTGTTGGTCTATATGAGGACAAGTGTGGGCACCTTGTAGTAACTAGGATCTCCATTACTATACTTTTGAGTTTCAAGAGATGAAATTAGTGCATCTATCTGTACGACTATACGGACCATTCAGGACGAATGCAGCAACCGTCTCAGGGTGGAACGAGGCCGTGTGTTCTCCCCATCTTAATCAACTGTCCCGGTCAAATCACCCCCTACTGATATATTAGCATGTCCCGCCCACTGGTTGAAACAAAACTACTCGCATTGGTTGGGCTAGTACTCACCCTGTTCGTCGTCTTGATAGCAGCGGTCGTTCCACCCGCAAACGGCTACGAGGCGTCAATATACGAGGTGTACCCTTGGTACTTCTGGGTGTCGGTCGTCGGAGTGTTCCTCGCAGGACAGTTGGCCATCCTCCGGAGTGCTCACGGCGACTTGGAAGGCGACCGAACGTGGCTGTTTGGTCTTGCAGCGATGTTCCTCGTGAGTGCGATCCTTCTCCTCATGCCCTACATCCGCGGATACCCTGTGTACGGGAGGGCTGACGTGCTGACCCACATCGGGTTCATAAAGAACATCTCCAAGCAGGGGTTTGTTGAGCCGTCCAACATCTACCCAAGCACCCACCTTCTTGTCCGGATCCTCGCGTTCGCGACCGAATCGGAACCGATGCAGGTCATCAACATCATCCCAGCCGTCGTCTCAGTGACGTACTTCGGCTCGATGGTGCTGCTGCTGTCACAGATGTTCGACCGACGGCGGATGTTTCTGTTCGGACTTGTGTTTGTCTCGGTGCCGAGCCTCGGCGCGCCGCATCTCCTCGCGGTGCCGTTCACGCACAGTATGCTACTCGTCCCGTTCGTGCTGTACTTGTTCATCAGAGAACAGCGGACGAACACGCTGCCCGTTCGGATTGCGCTTGTGACGGCCGTCATCTCGCTCGTCATCTACCACCCGTTGACGACGCTCTTCCTCATCGCCGCGTTAGCCATCTACTGGGTATTCAAGCGGACGAGCCGATTCGCAGATGAATACGTTGGTCCGACGAGCAGCCTCTCGTTGCTGGTGGCTGTTTTCGCGGCCTGGTACTTCACGTTCCCGGGAATTATTTTTCGGATCGAGAGCATCCTCAATGCTTTTTTGGGGGAGGAGGAAAGTACCTCAACGCTGGAGAACTACAGTTCGACGATTAGCCAGACACAACCCGACCTCGCCGACATCCTCACCCTCGCGGTGTATAAGTACGGTGTCGAGGCTTTGACGGTTGCCCTCGGTGTCGGATTCGTCCTCGTCGCGTTCCTTCTATGGCAGCGCGGTCGATTCTCACCGAACATTTACATGCTGACTTTCAGTGCTGTGGTTCTGACGTTCACAGTTGGGTCAGTGTTGTTCTTTACTATGGACCTTATCGTCGGGTTTGGCCGGCCGCTGCTCATGGCTCAAATCCTCGCGCTTCCCCTTGCGGGGGCATTCTGGTACCTGATCTGGCGGTTTAGCCGAGGAGTAAGTGATATCGGGAGCACCGCATTCACGGGCTTACTCGTCATCTTGCTGGTGTTATTTGTTTCTCTCTCGACGTTTACAGTGTACTACTCACCGAATACCTCGCAAATGAACCACCAGGTGACGGAGATGGAGGTTTCCGGGACTGAATGGTTGTTCGAGAATAGAAACGAGACGATAGCTATCGATGAATTTGGGATCTCACAGGACAGATTCTACGACCTTCACTACGGGACGGAAGGCGAGCGACCGAGCATACGTGACGAGGAGACGGGGCCGCCGGAGCACTTCAACTACACCGTGAACCGGTACGCCGGTGAGAGTTATGCATCGGACTCGTACCTCATGCTGACGAAATATGGTCGGATCACCTATCAGGAGAAATTTCCCGACTACGAGGAGTACTGGGCCTACAAACCAAAAGACTACGAACGGCTTGAGTACGACCCGACGGTTTCGCGGACGTATGACAACGGCGAGTTCAACAGCTACCTAATAAACGGTACGAAGGCGTAGTAAACCTCTAACAGATGGACAACACGCGCTGACGACCTCCAAATCCCATTTATTAACTGTCAGAACAGTATCTGCGGTGACTGCTACTTTGAACGCGGAGGAATACAGTACCGATGGTCAACGATAAGAAGTTCGGCACACCAACGTTGGTATCGCTCGGCGGCATCAGCTGTGGGGCTGTGGCGATGACGAGCGTCAGAGCCCCCTCCGAGAGTGCAAGACTTTGCTTTCCGAAAAACTCGCATCGATAAACGCCTGCAAACTCTATTGGCAGGCCATTGGTGGGCGGCCTCCTCCGGAATAAAGTCCGTATCATCGAGACGGTGTATCACTCCAGTTACTTGTTGATATATTATCAAAATCAACACGGACCGCTTAACCATCGAGATGGCATGTCATTAGAGAGTTTGACATCCTACTGTCTTACCGTTACCACACAGAAGGCGGTAATCTGGCACCGCCTCACGCTGGCGACAGGGGAGAAATCCTGGCGATCGGATACCTTGTGATCCCGGTCAGATTAAAACGGGGACGGATAATCCGCAGTTGGGGGAACCAGTCAGATCGCGTCCTGAATCGCTCTTAGCTCTGCACGGAGTCCCCAGTTGAACCGGGTTTCGAGGACGGCAACCGCTCCGAGATAGGTCACCATGCCAACGACGACGAGGACCACGAACTCCAGCGCCGCCCACGAGAGTATGAGCTTATTACTGACGAATAACACTACTATACCCATGATTGCACTCGCGGTGGTTGGGTAGATGACTTCGCTGAAGAGATCGAAGACACTTATTTCGATCTCTTTGACGGTGACGTAGACATTGAGCGGCAACATCAACACGACGTTGATCAGAAGGATGGTCGCCGCCGCTCCGGCGATACCGTACGCCTGCGTTGCGGGGTAGATACCGATCCCCATCCCAACGATGGAGACCGCCTGCATCTTCGTTTGTAGATCGGGACGGCCGACCGCTCGCCAGACAGACCCGAACGTCGAGACGAAGGCACGACAGGTCCCGTAGAGCGCGAACAGTTGCATCGTGAGAACCATCGGGAGCCATTCGCTACCCAGAAACACCTGTGTAAACGTCGGTGCGACGACCGCGATACCGATACCGGCCGGAAAGGCGATGAGCGTCGATAGGCTAACCACGCGGAGGAACCCGGAACGAAGCGCCTCAGGGTCGTCTTGGATCTTCGAATACGCCGGGAAAGCGACGCCAGAGACAACGTGTGAGATTTCGGTCGCTGGGGCGTTAGCCAACCGATACGCCATCTGATAGTATCCCAATGAGGCCGCCGCCAGAAACCACCCGATGAACGCGTCGTCTCCCTCGTTCTTTATGAAGCTTAATGCGTGCGATCCCGTTACCCACTTCCCGTAATCGACGAGTTCCTTTGCGAGGGACAGGTCGAACGTTGGCCTCGGACTGTAATCGTGGAGGAAGTAGGACGTGATAGTGCGCGTCCAACTCGTTGCGAGGTATCCAACCACAAGCGCCCACACGGTCTGTGACACTACGGCGAATCCGACGGCTATCACGAATTGGGCGACAGCGCCCGAGACCTCAAAAATGAACTGCCGCCGGAACTTCAGTTTCTTTTTGAAATAGACGATCCCGGGATTCCGGAACCCATACACGAGCGGTCCCAAAGCCATCACCGGGAGTATCGAAGCGGTGCGAGGTTCCCCGAATACTTTACTGAGGAATGGAGCGAGGATGAAAATGATACCGGCCAAGATGATGCCACGTCCGATGTTCAGCATCCACGCGGTGTTCAGGTATGCGTTGACGTTCTTGTTTTCGTTATAAATGAGCGCGTCATTCAGTCCGAGTCTCGTGGAACGGTTTATTGCCGAGATTACGAGGAGGGCGATTCCCATGAGGCCGAACTGGCCGGGGGTGAGCAGATTCGCCAGAATCAATACCATAACGATCTGCAACCCGCGCGACAAGACATTAGTCAGCCCCATCCAGACACCCCCAGCGATAGACTGCTGTGTAAGACTCGTGCTGGGTGTGAGAATTTGCCTGAGTTTTCTCAGATATCGCCGCATCGGTTACGGCCCCTCCAGAGCGCAAATCTGACGCAGCATTTTTCGTTCATACCCTACTCCGAACGGTTCCGTAGAAAACGAACGTGTGGCTGGATAACGTTGTCTATTCATTGCGGATAACCACACCCACATATCTGATTGTTAGTGGCGTTGTAACACTCTCTAGGGTCTGTCCAAAATTAACGTTGACCCACTGAAATGCACAGGCGACCGTAACGCTCTCATCCGTTACATCCACAATATTGAATCCGAAGAGTACCTATTACGTCGCTGACTGCGTGGCTGTCCGGCGTTGGTCGGGCCGCCACATCTTCAGCAGGTCTGCATCAGAGAGAACAACGATCACTCAGCATTCACTTTTTTCGGTTGAATAGTTGGATTCTCACAATCAGGATGGTCTGAAAGGACGACAGCTAATTAATCACTGAAACTTTCTAGCTCGGAAACCGAATAATAGCGAAGCCCAATGGACGTCTATTATGCGGAAATTGTGGTCAGTCATCAACGAAATGTCTTCGTAAATCCGGACTTGGTTAGTAAGATACACACTTCAATACCGCTTGTAAGTCTTAAATAATCGGCTACTGCCGATATAGCTCTAATGAGTGAAGAATAATTCCAGTGAAGGATGAAAGAATTCCAATAATCGTGAATGTAGCGCTAGCTAGGGCGTATCCAAGCAGAAAGCTTCCGGACTGGATATAATTGAACATCGTAAAATGAATGAATATAATCCCGATGACGACGCAGGTGACACCGGGAACACAAAGTAGCATGATAGGATGATCTCGCTCGACCGTCCGAACAATGTTTCCGACGAGCATAAGGCCGTGTTCAACCGGGCCGAGGTTGTTAGAAGCTTCCACGTCGTAATCTATCGTAGTAGGGGCTTCTGCTATCTGGTAGTCGTTGGAGTAAGCGTGGTATAGAATATTTGTGCTTGCATCCATTCGATCCCCGATTGAGTTGTCCGCTGCAAGTGAGCTGATCGCCTTTTGACTATACACCCGGAATCCGCTCTGCGTATCGCTGAGCCGTTTAGACGGATTGAGGATACCGACGCTAAGATTGGTCATGAAATTGACGGTGAACAGACCAAACCGCCTGTATAACGGCATCTCGGTCTCGGCGGCCTCATCGAACCGATTCCCAATGACAATCTCTGCCTTAGACTCCCGCTGACGTTCAATCAATTCCGGGATATCACTGGGGTCGTGCTGTCCGTCAGCGTCGAGAACGACCAAGTAGTCGGCGTTACCTCGGTCAGCTTGATCAAAAATACTGTTGAGCGCACCGCCATATCCGACGTTGCGGTCGTGCTCATACACTGTGGCACCGGCTGCCTCCGCGACTTCGACGGTGTCATCAGTACTCCCGTCGTCGACTACCAGAACGGTATCGGCGTATTCCCTGGCTGATTCCACCACCGTTCCGATTGTCGCCGCCTCGTTGTACGCCGGAATTCCGACCATGACAGTCGGCTCTGTGTCGGTGACCGGTTCTAGACGGGCGTCGATAGTGAAATTCTCAGTATTTTTCAGGGCTTCGCGGCTTGCTGGGAGATTGACTGACCCCTTCTCCTCGCCGTGGTACACGAGTCCAGGATATCCTGCCTGCTTAGCGAACAGTCGTAACCGTTCGCGGGGGGTTTCAGTCTCAGCCAAATTTCCAGAGGGAACAATCACCTCTGCATCGAGCCAACGGGCAAAAGTGAGCGCTTGGAGGTTAGTGTCGACAGCAGCTGTAACGATTGCCTGGTGTGCCCGCGAGTGTATGCGAAGAATCTCAGCCGCTATCCACTCGGCGTTTGACTCGGTCGCAACTAGTCCCACTGCGGGCAGGTTCTTCGAAACCTCACGGATACCGTCATTTGTGGGCGATTGCTTGATTTTATCCGACATCTCAGTCCCACTCCGGAACCGCTCTCAATGGCGGTCGCTCGGTGTGGTCGACCACACGTTCCGGTACGTGTACTGGTATCATTGTGTCGGGTAGTGGACTCCGTTGTGCTCCGCTGTGTAGGAGTTATCATATTGTTATTCCCAGCTTTCCAAGGCTGAGGCCAATCAGTGTTATTCGCAGTGAGCAGGTAACAAAGTTTAAACTGGCCGGAGCGGCGCAGCATGTGTCCATTACATGCGCCCGAAATTTAATTCGTCGAATGGCCTGCGATACGAACATCCCGCTCTCAGAAACAGGATGTATGTGTACGAATAACTTAAAACGCGAGAAACTCAAATTCGAATCACATGTCTATGGATAATGTCAGCAATTGTCGGGTGCTAGTCACTGGTGGTGGCGGGTTCATAGGAAGTCATCTAACGGGGGCACTGGCGGCAGACAACCACGTGAAAGTTCTTGACGACTTCTCGACGGGACGGCGAACAAACCTCCCAGAGAGTGTGACTGTCATACAGGGAGATGTTCGAGATACGGCGACAGTCACTGAGGCGATGGAAAGCGTTGACATCGTTTTTCATGAGGCCGCGATGGTTAGTGTCCCCGAGTCAATCAAACAGCCAGTCGCCTGTCACGAATTGAACGGGTCGGCGACCGTCAACGTTTTCGACTGCGCCCGCCGTCAGGCTGCACGGGTGGTGCTCGCGTCCAGTGCTGCCGTATACGGCAATCCTGACACGGTCCCAATTAAAGAAGAGGCGCCGGCCGATCCAGACACTCCCTACGGGATCGAGAAGCATCTCGGTGAACAGTATGCACAGTTTTATACGGAACAGTACGGCCTACCGACAGTCCCGTTACGGTACTTCAACGTCTATGGACCGCGTGGCCTTGACGGAGAGTACGCCGGTGTGATCGGCACGTTCATCCGGCAGGCCCAGGCTGGCGATCCGCTAACAGTCGAGGGAGACGGGAAACAGACACGGGATTTCGTTCATGTCGATGATGTCGTACGTGCGAATTTGCTCGCAGCCACAACAGATGCTGTCGGCCGTCCGTTCAATGTCGGAACTGGACGGAGCATCACGATCAACGAACTCGCCGAAATTGTTCGAGATGTCGTCGATACGGATGTAGCAATAAAACACGTCCCCGAGCGATCGAATGATATCGAAGAGAGCGAAGCGGATCTCACTGATGCACGCAAACTGCTGGGGTACGAGCCGACGATGTCACTTCGGGAGGGTCTCAAAGCAACGATCAATACTGAAGGGGAATGAGGTATTTCTCCTCGCCAACAGGGTTATCGGGACAGTGGTGAAAAAATCCTCACAGGAAACGGCAGAACTAATTACATCTATCACTTGTCATTTTTGTCCTACCTGATACTGTTACATACAAATAGATCTACAAACCTCTGGAGGCTGAGACTTTTTTACGGAATTGCGCTCTCATCTTTCACTGATGCCAGTAACGAACGATTTGGTACAGAAGGTAACAAATAGGGTGATACGGGTAAATCTACACGTAATCCCTCGATGGACAAAATTTGTTAGCCGCGACCTATAGCACGAGATCACGTTCAGTACAGATTTCATTCATTTCCTAGCTCTCGTCCATCCAGCCTGAAGATGTATTAAGAGTCGCTAACCAAGGGAGTGGATTCACAAAGATACACCAATGCCGGAGTTATCCATCATCATCCCTACGCTAGATCCCGATGTGGATTTCAGTTGGGAGCAGAAACTGGAAGTAGCAAATGATGAGGGCGAGATTATCGTCTGTACCGAGGGGAGTGCTGCAGCCGCAAGAAACAAAGGAATCCGCGAAGCAGACGGTGACAAACTAGTGTTTCTCGATGACGATTCAGTCCCCAAGGGCGATTACTTCGACCGCGTCTCGGAGCTGTTGGACGAATATCCGGCCGTTACTGGCCGTATCCACGATACTGGGTCCCCCTACACGCGCGGACTGTCTGACCAGTACGACCAAGGCGATCATGGACACGTCACTGACACGGTCGTCGGCTGTAATATGGCGATTCGCCGCGAAGTAATAGAGGACGTCGGTGGGTTCAACGAGCGCCTGCCGTACGGGCATGAAGAAGCGGAGCTGATAGATCGTGTCTGCGAAGCGTACACCGTGTGGTACTCGCCGGATCTGCAGATAAAGCATCCATTTGCTGAATCGATTCCGGATTACTTAGAAAAACAATACCGGCACGGTAAAGAGTCTATTACTTATTATAAAATCAGAGGAGATAGTGTCCTGAGGCGGATCGTGGGATCGACATTGATTCCGACCTCTTATATAGATACAACTGGGTCGAAACCGGTAATCACTGCAGTTGGGCAGGTCGTTAGCAATATCGGGATGATACATGGGTATTTGACATACGAACTGGCAGGTTCGGACCTCTGACTCGATGCCTAATCAGACCGTCCCTGTCTCTTAGGCAGCGGTTGCCCTTCCGAAACCCAGGCTACAGTGGCGCGGCCACGTCAACTGAACAGACGCTTCAGTCGGGCCACGAGACTCTTCGAACGGTCACCGCCGCGGCGGCGCTGCTGGACGGTCCCCGTCCCAGCAGACCCAGAGCCTTCGCCCTCGCTCTCCGGTGCGTCGCCGTCAGCGGCTTCGATGGCATCGGCGATCATTCCTTCAGCGTCGTTGACGGCGTCTTTGACGGTGCCTTTGATCAGCGGAATATCGCTGAATCGGTCCTGGCTAACCGATGTATCTGAGGCGATGATGGCGGCGTCGGCGGCTGCGATGTCCGCTTCGGAGAGTTCGTTCTCCGCGCCCATCGCCCCTTGGACTTCCACCTTGATGTCGTGGCCTAGCTCTTCCGCTGTCTGTTCGAGATTTTCGGCTGCCATCTGACTGTGTGCTATTCCAGTGGGGCAGGATGTGACTGCGACGAGTTTCATGTGTCTAGTGTAGTGTGGACTTCGCTGCGGGTTGCGGCGAGTCGGGCGCTGTCCGCGCGCTCGCTCGCGGAACTGTACTCGGTTTCGCTAACGGCCGTCTTGACCTCCGGAATCGTCACGGCGCTCATACTGAGTTCGTCGAGGCCGAGACCGACGAGCAGTTCCGTCAGGTCCGGGTTCCCGGCCATCTCGCCGCACATGCCGACCCAGGCGTCTTCGGCGTGCGCCGCCGTGGCAGTCCGGTGAATTGCACGGAGGACGCCCGGATGCGTGGGGTCGTGCAGGTCGCTGACACGCTCGTTCTCGCGGTCAGCGGCCATGACGTACTGCGTGAGGTCGTTCGTCCCGATAGAGAGGAAATCGACCCGTGCGGCGAGTTCGTCGGCCATGAAGGCAGCACTCGGTGTCTCTATCATAACGCCGACTTCGGGATCAGCAGCCTCGGTTTCACGAGCTTCAAGATCGGCCGCTGCTGCGTCCAGCCCGTCGAGCGCAGCGTCGAGTTCCTCGACTGTGGCGACCAGCGGGAACATGATGGCGAGGTCTCCAGCCCCATCTGCCCCAGCGCGCAGAAGCGCCCGGAGTTGTGTGGCGAACAGGTCCGAATCGGGGGCGAGCGAGCGCCGGATTCCCCGCTCTCCGAGGAATGGGTTTTCTTCTTCCGGGAGGTCGAGATAGGGAATCCGCTTGTCGCCACCGATATCCAGCGTCCGGACGACGACGCGCCCGTCCGGGAACGTGTCAAGCGCCTCGCGGACGGCCTCGTACTGTTCGTTTTCCGACGGCGGCGTCTCCCGGTCGAGAAAGAGGAACTCGGTCCGGTAGAGGCCGACGCCGTCAGCACCCCGCTCCGCCGCGGGTTCCAATTCCGCTGGTCGGCCAACGTTCGCTGCAACTTCGACGTGTCGCCCGTCGGTGGTTGCGACGGAGTCGTCCACAATAGCTGCTCCCGAGTCACTTGCTGCGGTCGCTCGCTCGGTGTCGTCAGGACTGACTAACACCTCGCCGCTGTCGCCGTCGATCACGACCTCTGCTCCGCCCTCGACAGATTCGAGAGCGTCGCCGACACCGACGACCGCTGGCAGCGCAAGTGACCGGGCGAAAATTGCCGCGTGGGACGTCCGTCCGCCCGTGACCGTGGCGAACCCGGCGACGCGTTCGGGGTCGAGTTGCGCCGTGTCGCTGGGTGTCAGCCGCTCGGCGAGGACGACGCTTCCCTCAGGTAGGTCACCGAGGTCGACTCGCTCGCCGTCGGTCAGCAGACGGAGGAGTCGGTCGCGCACGTCCCGGAGATCGTCCGCGCGCTCGGCCATTCGGCCGTCCATCCCCTCGAACTGCTCGATGTGTTCGCCGAACGCGGCGTCGACGGCGTTCGGTGCGGGGAGCCCGTCGCCGACCATCGTCTCGACGGCGTCCTCGATAGTCGGGTCTTCGAGAAACTGGATGTGCGCGTCGAACACAGCGGCCTCGTCTTCTCCGACGCGTTCGGCGGTCGCCTCGCGCTCGGACTCTAGTTCGGTGCGGGCGGTGTCGACGGCGTCGGTGAACCGCCCGACCTCAGTCTCGGGATCGAATTCCACGTCGTCTGGATCCGGGAGCGAGATCTCGTGACCGTACCAGACAACTGATCCGACGCCGGAGCGCGGCGTTGCACCGGTTCCCTGGAGCGTGCGTTCAGCCATCGTCAGTGTCCAGTTCCTCCTCTGGCGTTGTCAGTATTCGTTCCAGTTCGTCAAGCACTGCCTCTGCATCCGGGCCGTCGGCGACCAGCTTGATATCATCGCCCTGTCCGACACCGAGGCTGGTGACGGCGATCATACTCGCCGCCTGAACCAAGTCACCGTCCGGCCGACCGGCTGAGACCTCGGCCTCGTGGTCGTTGACGGCCTGGACGAACGCCGACGCCGGCCGTGCGTGCAGGCCGGCTTCCGGAACAATCGTCACAGTGCGTTCGACCGTCATGCGATTGCCTCCCGGAGCGCGTCCTGAACAGTCGCCTCGTCCTCTGCCTCGTGGAGCCGGTCCCGAACGTCGTCGTGCATCAAAGCCCGCGAGAGGGAGCTGAGGATATTGAGATGCTCCTCGCCGCCGGCTTCCGGGACGAGAATCATGAAGATGAGCGTCGCGGGCTCGCCGTCCATCGAGCCGAAGTCAACGCCCTCTTGGGAGCGCACGAACGCGAGCGACGGGCGGCTCACAGCGTCAGTCTTCGCGTGTGGGATACCGATTCCCATCCCGACACCCGTCGTAGTCTCCGATTCACGCTCCAGGAGCGCTTCGAGTGCTCGCTCGCGGTTCTCGACCCTGCCGCCGTCGACTAGTAGGTCGAGCAGGGACTCGATGCACGCTTCCTTCTCGGCGGGCGGTTCGGACAGCGAGATGTGGTCCGCCGGAATCAGCTCTTCGATGTCGTCCGCTGAGATTGGGTCTGTCATTGTAGTCACGGTGGTTAGTCGTCCGTCGGTTGCGCGCTGTTCGTCTCCGCCCCGGCATCAACGCGGTCTTCGAAGTCCGGCTTGATAACCGTCGCGACGACGGCCGTCACGAGCGAGCCAAGCAGGATGCTGCCCAGGAACGCGAGCGGCTGGTTCGACAGCAGGACAACGAAGATGCCACCGTGGGGCGCAGGCATCGTTACGCCAAGGGCCATCGAGGTCGCACCGCCGACGGCGCTGCCGGCCACGATAGCCGGAATGACGCGGAGCGGGTCCGCGGCCGCGTACGGAATCGCGCCCTCTGTGATGAACGAGAGGCCGAGCACGATACCGCTTTTCCCGTTCTCGTACATCTCCGCCGCGTACTTGTGCGGGGCGATGAAATTCGAGAGAGCGAGGCCGATCGGCGGAATCATCCCGCCGATCATCACCGCGGCCATCGGCGCGTAGATCTCTTCAGTGATGAGTCCGGTCGCGAACACGTAGGCGACCTTGTTGACCGGACCACCCATGTCGAAGGCCATCATCCCGCCGAGGATGAGGCCGACGACGATAGCCTGGCCGCCCTGCATCGACTGCAGGAAAGAGGTCAGCCCCTCGTTGGCGAGTGCGACGGGGACGCCCAGAACGAACAGCATGATTGGCGTCAGGACGGCCATCGTCGCGACGGGGATGAGCAACACCGGCATCATCGGCTGGATGAACTCGGGGACGTCGAGGTTCTTGAAGAAGCGCGCGACGTACCCGGCCAGTAGGCCAGCGACGATAGCGCCGAGGTAGCCGGCACCGGCCTCACCGCCAGAGATGCCGATTACTGTCGCCGCCTCGGCGACGACGTTCCCTTGCTGGAGGATGTATGCCAACAGGAATCCCGGGGCGAGTCCAGGACGGTCGGCGATGGCGTACGCGATGTACCCGCCGAGGATCGGCACCATGATCGTCAGCCCGGCCACGCCGATCTGAGCGAGGAACCAGCCTGCCGACCCGGTGTTCTCGAACACTGCCTGTGTATCCCCTATCGCGTACGCGACGGCGAGGAAGATACCCCCGATAGTCACGAAGGGGATCATGAACGATACGCCCGTCATCAGGTCCTCCTTGACGGAGGTCACGTGAGAGCGAAGGACGCTCTCGGCCCGGTTTTGATCTGCCATGGTCAACGACGGTGTCAGCTACGCCTATTGGGTAACATAAAGGTACACGTTTGAGTGTGTTATTCACCGATATTGAGCGGTATTTGGATTTGGGCGATTGTTTCTGCATGGAACTAGCACTACTAGCTCGATGGAATAACAGACATATGTTTGTTAGCCGCCGGCAACTATTGGGGTGAAAATTCGAATGGGCGGTGACACGCGCGCCATAGTGCTTATACCCGTCACTCGCCCACACCGAAATATGGGTTCACTCTCGGTAGCCGGGGAGGTGGCCACGTTCACCGTCGAGAAGATCGGGGGGATCGACGAGACGACAGTCGAGGTCCCACCAGGGGTGACAGTGCTTCGAGGCCGGAACGCGACCAATCGGACATCGTTTCTCCAGGCGGTGATGGCCGCCCACGGGAGCGAGTGGGCCAGCGTCAAAGGTGACGCCGACCAGGGGCACGTCGAGCTTTCACTGGGAGGGGAGACATATACCCGAACGATGACCAGAACCGCCGAAGGAGTTGCTGGGTCGGGCCTCGGCCTTCTTACTGACTCGACAGTTGCGGACCTGTTCGCGTTCCTGCTCGAAGACAACGAGGCCAGGCGAGCCGTCGAGCAGGGTGACGACCTTCGGGAGATCATTATGCGGCCCGTCGACGTGGCGTCGATCCACCGACAGATACGTGCGGCCGAACAGCGCAAGGAAGAGATCGATGCGGAACTCGACCGTATCGCCTCCCTAAAGCGTGATCTCCCCGATCTCGAGCGTCAGCAGGCAGATCTGCGCGACGAGATTACCGAGACCAGAAACGAACTGCAGCGCGTCGAGGAACGGATCGACGAGCGGAACGTAGATTTCCGGACGACCCAGGAAAACAGGGAGGAACTCGAAACCGCTCTCGACGAACTCCAGGCGACTCGGTCCGAACTGAAACGCGTTCGCGATGATATTCAGTCAGAACAGGAGAGTATTGCGGCGTTGCGCGACGAGCGGGGGCGCCTCGCAGTCGAACGGTCCGGCCTCCCCGAATCGCCGGACGAACGACTCGAAGCGCTCGAATCGGACATCGAGCGGCTTCGAGAGCGTAAACGGGAGCACTCAGAGTACACCACGCGACTGCAAAACGTCATCGGGTTCAACGAGGAACTGTTAGCCGGCGAACACCGTGAAATAACCGACGCTATCGATGCAAAGCCCGAGAGCGTGGGAGACATTACGGACCAACTCTATCAGGGGTCCAAGACGACCTGCTGGACCTGTGGCTCGCGAGTGAAACCGGAACGTATCGAGTCGACGCTCCAGAGCATGCGTGACCACCTTCAGGAGACGGTCTCGGAGATCGACGATATCGAAGACGAGCTCGACGAACTGACCGCCCAACGTGATGATATTGCGGAGACACGCACGCGAGCGCAGGAACTCACAGCGACGATTGAGGAAGTCGACGTCGAAATTGAGCGACGGCAGACGACTGTCACTGACCTTCGCGAGCGACGCGACAACCTCTCTGCCCGCGTCGGAGAACTTGAGGAACGGGTCACGTCGCTCCGGACCGAGGAGTTCGACGAAGTGCTCGACCTCCACACGAAAGCGAACGAACTGGAGCTGAAACTGGACCGGCTCGAATCAGAGCGAGACGAGGTAAGCGGAGAAATTGCCGATATCGAGTCGGAAATCCGCCGGAACGACGAACTGGCTGCCCAACGGGAAGACGTGGTTGAGGAACTGATCGACCTCCGGTCACGTATCGACCGCCTCGAAGCCGAGGCGACCGATCAGTTCAACGAGAAGATGGACGACCTCCTCGATATTCTCGGCTACGGCAACATCGAACGGATCTGGCTCGAACGGACCGACACGCCCGATGACCCGGTCCACGACAGCGACGACAGCGTCACGGGGTCGACGTTTACGCTCCACGTCGTCAGGAGCACCGAAGGCGGAACTGTCTACGAGGACACGGTCGGCCATCTGAGCGAGAGTGAGCGGGAAGTGACCGGGCTCGTGTTCGCACTCGCCGGCTACCTCGTCCACGACGTGTACGAGGAGGTCCCGTTCATGCTGCTTGACTCACTCGAAGCCATCGACGGGGAGCGCATCGCCTCGCTCGTCGAGTACTTCGCGGAGTACCCCCCCTATCTCGTCGTCGCGTTGCTTCCCGAGGACGCGCAGGCGCTCCCGGATAGCTACAACCGGATTACCGATATCTGACCAGGTACGGCCTCCGCGCAAGAACCGGACTGACCAAGTCAATACGGCCTCATTGACAGTTACAGCTGCCCCGGTCGAGAAGGTCGCTGATGCTGTGGCGCGTCCCGCAGTCCTGGCAGCGAATATCGATGCTCACGAACACTCGGTACTCGCCGATAGTGAGTTTGTCAGCGGTTTTCAATCGGTCAACCGTATCTCGAACGATTGTCTCGACGCGACTGCGGAGGCGGTCAATAGTCCCGCGTTCCCGCTCGACCTGCTCGGTCCCGGTTCCGGGGTCGTAGCTCACATCGCGGACGTTCCTCAAATAGTATCGAATCGCCTGATACGTGACGAACTGGTCCTCCAGCTTAGCGACGTCGGTGCCGGCCCGTTCGAGTCGGTTCCGCGCTTCGATCCGTTTACCAGCGCTGACGTCGTCAGCCGTCAGGAGTCGATAGAAGTTCGCCGGTTCGCCATCGATAACGTCCATACCCGCGTCGCGGATCGCAGCCATGAGCACGGCTTGATTGAACCGATCAGCGAGGTCACGGAGGCTCTGTCGCTCCTGATTGTCCCCGAGCCAAGCGCGTTCCAGCTCTGCACCCATCGACGCCAGTCCGTAGGTTTCGATCAACTGTGCGACTTTCGACTGCTCTGACCCCATTGTTCCCAGAACGCCGCAGCCCGGCTTATCGGTTGCGTTGTGATATCCGCGGTTCTGTCGTATATTCAGCGGTCAGACCCATTAAGAGAGTAGATTCCACTATTATAGACGAACCCACTCGTAACGTATGGATAAATAACCTCGGTTTTGTATTTATAATCTCGTATTCAGAGACGGATAATCACCGTCTGATATAGATAGCCGCTACTACATCTATTTGTGCGGGCTAACTGGTACGCTCTCGGTACCGCCTATCTACCACGAGAGTTTTATACCTGACAATATAAGCGCGAAATTACACGATGGTCCCCTCCACCCGACGTGCTCTCCTCCACAGCACATGCGGGCTAGCGACGATGCTGGCCGGCTGTAGTGGGATGTTCGAGGGCAGCGACGAATCAAAACGCACCGCTTCCGAAAACGATGGCTTTGCCGCTCCAAGAACTGGCTCGGAATCCGACCCCGAGGCGGTTGTCACACGCGTTAACGCCGACCGTCAGCCTGTCTGGCTCGATGATGGAGACAGTCGGCCAACCGAAAGCCGACACACCCGTCGATTGGAATCCAAGATTATCGATACGGCATCCAAAGCGGACCGGCTCGCCGTCACCGAAGACGTGGACAGTTCGCTGATCGAAACCTTTCTCGACGGGACTGACTTCGAAACAGAAACCGTCTATCTCCAGAATGTGATGATCGAGGAGTGTTTTCGACTAACGCTCTGCCAGATCAGCTGGACAGCGGATAAAATATCGACCGACTACGGTCGGGTGAGCCGCCCCTACGACGAACCCTGCACAGCGGGTAGCAAGGTGTACGCGGCATGGTTCATCAGGATTCCCGATACAATCAACGCCGACGACATCTCCAGTTATTCGTCCTCAATCGGAGGCAATGGCTGCGACGGCCAGCGAGTCAGTGCCGAGGGGGAAAGCGGGGGCGGGTCAGCACCGAGTAGTGACCGCCGCCCCGGGACCGGTGGTGAGCAGGCATGACCGACGAGACGTCCGCGGCGGGCGGGGAATACGCTCGGCTGACTCGGCGTGGTGTGCTCGCGCTCGCTGGGGCCAGCGCCATCGCTGGCTGTAGCAGTATCGAAAGTGTGAGCGGGGGAGGCGAGGCAACCATCGATGCCTACAACCTGCCCGATGTCCAGCGCGACGAGGAGCGAGAATCCCCAGTCCCCCCATCGATCCCGGTCGACATCGCAGCGAGCCATTTCGACGCCGCGCGAGAGCGGGTTCGCTCGCTGCTGGCGACGCTTCCCACGCCACTCGGGCCAGAAGAGATACCGAACGGCCACATCCGCCAACACCTGACGGACGCCGCCAGCGATGCTTCAGACGGCCTCGACGATGCGCGGACGGCACGAACCGGGCTGATGGCGCTCCGGTCGCTGCGTTCGGCTCGCGAAAACGCCCGCTACGCCGCTGCGGGGTGGGGCTTTGTCGACCGTGGCCTCACCGCCGCTCCGCTCAGAGACGAACACAACCGGACCGTGTCGGCCGCCCACGAAACCCGGCAGGAGCACGACTACGTCGGGACGGACCCGGTGCGCGCGGCGCTGGTCCACGCCCGCATCGAGACGGGGCTTGAGCGGGCCAGAGACATGGATGTCGTGCCCAGGGAAGAGTCAGCGTTGCTGTCGGTCGCCGAATGGGGCGCGACGGCCGAGTCGGCACAGGCGTATCTCAGCGACGCTCGCCACATACAGGCGCAGTTCGCTGCCTCGCTCCCAGCCGATGCCGGGACCATCAGGCCGACGCTGACCGATGCAGCAGAAGCACTGCTGGCGGACATCCGCGACAGGCAGGCGGATTTGCCGCCGGAAACGACCGCTGACGACCGTACTCCGGGGATGATGGTTTTCGAAGAGCTCCGCTGGGAAGCCGAAAGCGGTATCGGCCGCCTCACGGATGCCGTCGGGCCCGCGAGCGCCGTTATCGATGCGAACAGCCGGCTCGCCCGGTTCCGAGCACTCGACCGCGTTCAGAAACGACGGGAGGCGGACGAACTCGCTCGGCCATCGGATGGGACAACGGTTCGCGACATCAGGCAGACCGCGTACGATGCACTCACCGCGGCCCTCGAATCGAGTTCGCAGCCGGAGCTGGTCCGGACGGTTCTCGTTGACGCCGGCCACAAGGTCATGGCCGCTGACCGTGGGTTAACGCATCATCAGGGAGAGATTGCGGCGTCAACTCTCGATCGGAGCATTGCGGACTACTGGCACGCGACAGCACTCGCTCGTTCAGCGTCGGCAACAACGGAACAGACCGTTTCGGCGCTCCAGTCCAACTAAAAGGACCATTGCGGACAACAACGCCGCTTTGGACCAGCGGTGAAAAACGCCCTCACTGACGCCTGGGGGTACTTCACCGCTCCACAAGACGTTTGCATGAGGCGTCGTAGCTATCGCGTATGAGTTGGTCCCGCCGAAACGCGCTCTCCGCCCTTGCGACGGGGTTTGCGACCGTGGTCGCCGGCTGTCAGAGCGGTGACGAAGTGGCAGGTCCGCCCGACGAACCGGAGCCCGACGCAGTCGAGCCGACCGAGATCAGACAGGTACGGATCGACGGAGCCGCGGTGCTGTTCACGCACGCCGATACCCTCCCGACCCCCGACGAGACATCGAACAGACATCGACGGGCAAGCGCCCACATCGCGTCCGGAACCGAGTTCGAGGAGTACCGCTGGGGGGAGACACCAGAAGCCGGGCAGTTGCGTGAGTTCGTCAAAACCACCGACTTCGAGGAGCGGTCGGTGTACCTGCTGTCGACAGTGGTCGACGCATGTCACAAGGTCCGACTCGTGTCGATGCGGCGTGATCCTGATGACGATCCCAGCGGTGACTTCTGTCACACGGTGCGACCGGCCGACGTCGCCTGTGATACTGATGACGAGGACACGGTCGGGTTCGCTGTTCGGCTCCCGTACACTGTGCCCTCATCGACCGGCCACGGAACGGGGATGAGTGGCGACTGTCGCGGCCCCGACCGACCGCCGGCCTTCGAGGCGACGGTCGTGCCACGGAACCGGAGTGATGGCTCGTGAAACGCCGTGCCTTCCTGGCAGCTTGCGGTGCCGGAATCGGCGGCCTTGCCGGCTGTAATCGCCTATCGAGCCCTGGTGCCAACGAGGAGCCGGACGTGGACACGCGGTCGTTAGCGGCAGAGTTCGAACCGGTCGCACCGCCCGAAGCTCCGTTCACCACAGCGGCACTCACAGAGCGGGTCCGAGCACACGAGCAGCGAGCTAGCGAACTGCTCGCGGACGTGCCGGCGGACCCGTCGATACCGAACGAGGCCGTCAGCGAGCAGCTCGGCGCCGAGCGGCCCGAGACAACACCGGCGGCAACGCCACCGGCTGACGAGAGTGCGATGCGGTGGCTCGACGAGTGGCGGGGCTACCGGTCCCGCGCCGCGACAGTGTGGGGGATTTACCGGGCGGCAACGGGGACCGACGATAGCTCGCTCGTTGCAGAGCGACGCCACAGCGTGCGCCAGGAGCTCGGTACTGTCCGGGCAGACATATCCTATCTGGGGCCAGACCCGGTTGCGGC
>Ga0207718_100498_pt1 | contig 34273 bp, 28 predicted proteins | sample A23M2SouthBayCA_FD_187749 | JGI IMG/M metagenome (GOLD analysis project Ga0207718, IMG submission 187749) | Aerobic enrichment media microbial communities from Eden Landing Ponds, California, USA - A23 M2 (SPAdes) | ecosystem: Environmental > Aquatic > Marine > Unclassified | place: Emeryville... | reverse complement strand
AGCTCCACGAGGACACACTCGACGAATGAGACGATTGAGAGCTGACTTCTCTCGTTGGGAACCGTCAGTTCGAGATCCGCCCACGGCGTATCGCTTGATTGTTCTATCTGTTCGCCACGTAGCCGCGATTGCTGTCGCTCGTGTTCTGAAGACATAGTAGTTCAGTGGGCGCTCACTGCGCCCCTCACCCCTCTTGGGGGGTGAGAAAATCCACCGCGAATCGCGTCACCATTCAATGAGTGTCTTCTGATATGTTTGCTATAGACATTCGTCGTTTGCTGGCCCCTCGGCCAGAGAGCCAGCGGCATTTGCACCCGTGTACCCTAGCCTTCCTTTGGAATATTTTGGAGGTACAGGGAGAATAGAAAGCCGCTTAGAATTGGCGATAGGCCCGTCGGGCTGTTCTAAGCCGTTAGTGAAGTCTTCGACGAGATGCAGCGGAGACATTCGGCGAGAATAGTGCTTGACGAGTAGCTGAAACCAGCGAAATCAGGGAATAGAGGGAGATCTAAGAACGATTGTAGTCAATACCGGTTGACGCCATATAGCGGCACATATTCTACAACTGCTAGTAATCCGCTCTTTCTACGCAAATCGTGTAATACAGGGTCTGAAAAGAGCATGACGGGCTTTCTAACAACCTCGTTTTCCCTCTCGCATAGAAGTGTGTGAAATATGGTAGTTGGTCTGTCGGCGTCAGGATCTTGGAGAAGTCATTCCCTTATGAAGTTGATATATTTTGAAAGCGGAACGGCTGTTCTGCCGAGTTAGTCTTATGCCACCGACCGGGCTGGTTGCTCCGCTGCAGGGGCAGGAGGTTCGTGGGTTCCAGACTCGGGGTGAGTCTCTTCCATTCACACGTACACGATTGTCCCGGAGACGAACATCAGGGCGGCGATGACGCCTGTGACCCATGCACCAACGGCGACGCCGCTATACCCGAACGCCTCGTCGATGCCGACGTCGACAGCAGACCCATTAGAGGTCGAAAAGACCCGGCAAGCTGAACAGGCTGCCGACTAATTGGACGTCTTCACGTCTAATGGTTTTACGGGAGTCGAGACAAATTCCGAACGCGCTACGACCGCGACGTGGCATAATATGCACGGCACAACCACTTGCACGGTTAAAGTTACAGTCTCAATCTCCTAAGAATTGTGTGATGAGATCAGCGAAAAGTAGACACTTTCGCCCTTAAGTCAATGTATGGAGCCAACAGGCTTCAGAGCAAACTATGTCAACGAAGAATGGCGGCTCAGTCAAGCGATTTTGCCGTTTTCGCACACAGGCAGAGCTACCTCATGGCAAGTTAGTGATTCAGGGAACCGGTCACATCATAACTGATAGTAAATAGAAAGATAACGGCACGTCTGTGCCGTCTGAGAACCAATCTACTCTTCCTGAGTATTGAGTGTCTCTCCGTTGTCGTTATTCTTAAACTCTGTTCCGCCACACTTCGGACATTCCTCTTTCTGGGGCCACAACCGACCATCTTCCGGTAAAGCGGTAACAAAATTACCGCAGGACCGGCACATCAGCAGGTTCAAAATCTAACCTCTTCGCACTCAACCATCTGGTTTAACCACGGCTCAAGCGCCCAGTGTCCGTGGTACTGGATAGATTTACTCCTCACATCATAGTCAATGACTTCCACCTCAGCCATTCTTGGCAGGGTTGAGTGGTACAACGTAGTCTCTACTTGTTCGCTATTCCTCTCGATGCGGTTCTTTTTAAGAATGAATTCTACAAGGTCACTGACCGTCGCTTGTTCCGTTGAGTATTTTCGGAAATAACTGAGGACTAGACGACACTCTTGGTTGGCGAGAACTCTGAAAACCCTGTCTAACTCTTCTGGCGGGATTGAGTCATCGTCCATCAGTGTTACTCTTATATTCAGCATGGACGTCCAGCCCACGGATAGTTTTTTTTTTGGATTATTGACAATTCATGTGGCCCTTCCGGCGCTGCCTGAGTTCAAGTACTCTACCAAACCGGAATACCTCTAATAAAGCCCGTATCCCCCGAAGTTCGTCACTCAAGCAATAGTTTGATCTGGCACAACAGCGCGCAGTGTCGTAACTGGAAATCGCAGTGCGTGGCACAGGAATGTCCCAATCTCGGATAAAGGGGGAAAATCTGTCAAGGACACTCATGGCCTCGTATAGACCGCCAACCTCCACGAAACCGACGAAATCCGACCTAGAACTCCTCTCCAGAAGACCCAATTTCATTCAGTTGGTCGTACATCTCATCCGGGAAGGGAAGGCTCCCCCAGATCGAGTATGGACACTCGTCCTGTCCGATGCAGTACCGCTGCATATCGTCGTTGTCGCAGTTCATCGGAAGCGGGGTGTCACCTCCAATCGTATTCGAGAACTCGTAGCGAAGTTGGTAGTCGGTGACCTGCTCGTCGTACCACGGCCACCGAGAGAAGATGTCCTTGAGATCCGCGACAATCGTCTCGAGGTCACTGTCCTGGTACTGTGGCAGCCACATCACCATTCGGGCGAAGTTGTATAGGTCCTTTCGGACTGGTTTCTTCTCGTGGAGACGTTCGGCCATGTTCGCCATACAGGGGAGTTCGAACAGATCTTCGATCGACTCGACGTCAAGAGGCTGGACGCCACGCGAAGACTCCTGAATCCGATAGTGGTTCGTATTTCCGTGCTGTCGGATCGTGAGATTCCGATGGTCGCGCTGGGATGCAAGGAGATTCCCAAGACTCCGAGGACTCGAGATGCGATTACACACGTCTCGCTTCCAGTCCGCTTCTGGATCGTACGCCCCTACTGCGTCAAACAGCTCCTTCGCCGAGTAGAACGCTCCCAGCGTGGCGGCCTCGTCTGGAGCGTCTCGAACCGCGTCCCGAAGCACACGGATAGTCCGTTCACCGGGGTTCCAGTCTCGCCAGATCCGTTCGTGGTGTCCCGTCTCGATGAAGCGGTCGATACGCTCTGTGATGGCCGACTCATTCGTGGTCAGCCACGTCAGCTGGTCTTCTGAGAGGTTCTCCTCTTGGACTCGCAGGAGCTTCTTGAACGCACGTCTGGCGTACTCGCGATACTTCGTGTCGAAATCACCGACCGGTACGTAGAGGCAGTTGTCCTTGACGCGAGTGAGCAGTTCTCCGGTCCCTCCTGGCTCGGTGTCGGCGTGAACGAGGCAGTCCCTCGACGCCGCAGCCATCGGGATTTCGAGATACAATCCACCACCGAAATCGGGCATCTCCTTGATTCCTGTACAAACGCGACCAGGGTGCGGACCATCCTCACCGGGATCTTTCGCGTACAACACCTCTGCAATATCCTGTTGAAGGCTCCCGTCACCGAACTCTCGAAGAAGGGAGGCAAGGTTGTTGACATAGAGCTCGCGAATATCGTAGAGGACCTGCACCTTTCGTGGTGGGGCGTGCTCGAACTTCGGGTGTGCTTTGACGCAGATCGCACTCAACGTCGCGAGGACGGCGAGAGTTCCGGGTTCGTCGACGAAGGGCTCCTCTACGGCATTGGCCCTGACGTCTTCTTTGAACGCCGCTGTCCCGAACCGCTCGAGGTCGTTTAACAGATCGTCTGGTTGGTCTTCGCCGTCGACGATGTAGCGATTGTAGCCCCGCGTGAACAGCTGGTTGATGCGGGCCGTTCCGTATTCGAGTGGGAGCGTCGCAACGCGATAGGCGGTACGCTCGTCCTCGACAGGCGTCGACCGACTCATGACTGGAGCACCTCCGGTGTCGCAGACCGAACGTCGAAGGTCGGGCTCTCAATTGGCATGACGATGCTACAGACGTCAGCGTGCAACGAGTAGGGCAGTCGGGCGACTCGACGACGGTCGGCGGTGACCACTGGATCGATGGGAATCTTGTAGGTGTCTTGTAGAAGGTCGTTCAGCACTTCTCGACTCTTGGCGTCGTACCGATGGGCTGGATCACTGTCGAGGAGGTAGACGTGGACGCCCTGGCCGCTGTACACCACCATCGTCTCCTCGGCGTTGAAGTCGTCCTCGAAGATATCTCGCACCTCGAAGCCGTACTCGATGGCCCGTTCGATATCCTCAAAGGCATACGGATACCCCTTGGGAGCAGCGTCGAGGATTCCTGCGGCGTTGAGGAGCGTATCATCGTCCCGGTCGTCGACGTCCTCCGAGACCGTATCCGCTGCTCGGTTCCTGGCGATATCTTTCGCATCGATGTCGACGAGGAGGACCCAGGGTCGCTCCCAGTGATCCAGCGCGTAATAGACTGCATCAGGACACGGGTCTGGTTTGTCAAGCAGGTCTGGATCTGCGAGCGCGAAGTTACTCCGGCCGAGTGGATCATTCCGTGCTGGATGCCGGATGAATTCGAGGACGTCGTCGAACTCCTGAAACGCTGCGGTGGTCCGCTCTCCGGAGGTGTTCGTCTGCCACGTATCTCGCCGAATGAAGTCCTTGTCTGGGACTCCGTCTTTCCGTACTGGGTGGGGTTCCCGAAACGCGAGTGCGTACTGTTTCGGTCCCTTCGCTGTGATGAACGACGGGAGTTCGTCAAGGTATGAGGGGAACTCCTCGGCGTAGTATCTGTAGATCTCCTCGCGAGTCGCTTGTCGCCAACTCATGAATTGAACTCTTGGTCGAGTTTGTTGAAGCTCCGAATCGTCGTTAGCCCAGCTGCGTCGAACGATTCAACGGCCTCTCGAATGTCCGAAAACGACCGGGCTGCACGCCCGCTCACACTGCTCTCAATTCGATCAGCCTCAGAGAGACAGTCCAGTACCTCGACGGCTGTCTCGCGTCTGTTGAACGCCCAGACAGCGTTCGCATCCACTGCACTCTGACACGGCTGTCGAGCTTCTCGAACATCTGTGCCCGACGCTCGACATCCGTCAGGTCCTCACGACGGGTCACGAACGGATTGAACAGGAACCCGATGACAGGGAACTGCGTCAGTTTCTCGGCAGGTGTCCCTTCATCTCGGTATCTGTCGTAGACTTCGAGCGGCGTGACCTCGACGCCGATGTAGTAGCGGACCTGCTGGATGCCACGATCACGCATCTCCTTGGGGCGCGTTTCGCGGTACTCCTCGAGGAGTTCCCGGAAGATCGGGTTCTGCTTGACGTCCTCGTCGTTGAGCCGCTCCTCGATCGTCTCGGTGATTTGTTCCACCGGAAACGACCGGGTTGTCGCGTGGAGTTTGAGCTTTGAATCGAGTTCTTTGTTGGCGAACTCTTCACCCGCCTCCTGGAGCTGTGCCCAGTCGTCTGACATGGCGAAGTCCATGTTCCCAGGGTCGATCTCGATGAACGCTTCCATCGTTCCGTCTGCCCGCTGAATCGCTCCAGCACCAGGCCACGCCCGCTTGACGTTCGTGAGGTCCTGCGTTCGCTCGTCCGGTTTGAACGGCGTGTAGTTCGCAAGTCCGCCCTCGTTTCGCTCTGTCTCGTTCGTGGTACTCTCGGGCTCTTCTGGGGCACTGAACGTTACTCTCGGACGCTTGGCGTAGCGATAGACGTCCTTCGTCCACGTCCACGCGTTCAGGTGGTCGGGAGAGACGTAGATGACGGCAACGCCAAACCCCCATCCACCCGCTACGAACGGGAGGGCGAGTGACTCGATTCCGGTGAGGCCAGCGACGAACAGCCCGATGATCGGGAAGGCGATGAGCACGCCGACGTCTCCCTCCTCGATGTTGAGGTAGGGAATTCGACTCTCTTCGCCGAACTGGTCCATGATGCGCCGTGCGGCTGCGTCTTGATCCGTCGACATGGGTGCTTAGTAGATTCCAGGGTCGTTCTCGGTCCGCCGGTACGACGGCGTACTGTTCTCTTCGTCACTATTCCCTCCTCGAGCTGCGGCCTTCTGCGCGACAGCGTGACCAGCAGCTGCCTTTGGTCCCCAACGGGCCGCGGTCGTCGCGACGCCAGCGCCACCGACGTACGAACCCGCTGCGACTCCACCGATGAGTGCCGCCCCCTTCGTCGCGCCTCCGACGACCTTTGCAGTCAGCGGAGTCGCGTACTTGAACGTCTTCCAAGTGAGATAGAGAGCGATCAGTGGTAGTGACGCGGCTACGAGGTATTTCAGAAATGCGCTACTGGGGACAAGCGCGCCTTCGGAGTAGAGGAGGTCGTATCCTTTGAACACTACCGCTGCGGGGAGGGGTAGAACTGCGAGCGGAACGAACCGCTTGATGAATCCCATTGAAATATCGGAGAGAACGGGGATATTCCCATAACCCAAGGCGAACGCTATCGGCATTCCATACACGTACACGTAGAGGAGGATTTCCCGAATGTAGTAGAGGGCCTCAAGTGCCCACATCGAGAGTCCACCAACCAGAGCAAAGACGAAGGCGAGTGCTGGATTGCTCAAAGAGACTTCTAAGAAATTGAGCATCGCACCTCCTAACGAACTGAGGCTCGGCATCAGAGCAATTGTGAACCCATCAACGATGTAGAGGCACAGAATACTGACCCAGTACCACGCAATGATGAGGAAGGCTCCGACCCAGGCGGTTTTCTTCGTCCGCCTCGCTTCGTATGTGCTTCCAATATTGAAAATTCGGATTGTGTGCCGTCCTTGAACACACATCAGCAACAGGAGTAACGAGATTAGCATAATCTCGCCGCCAACTAAGGCGTCTTGTATCGCAGGCCACGGAGCATTGGAGGGCGTCCCAAATACAAACATCCCATCCGTTTGTGGCGTCGGGGTTCCAAACATTTCCTCCGTGAGGGTGTCATATCCGGTCTGCAGACCCTCCATGAAGAGGCCGATCAACCAGTCGACGACCTCTTTGAACCCTTCAAGGACGACGTCGATTAGATCAACCATGGTTACGATTCACTAATCGTTATTTCACAGTTGTCTGCCTCTGTTGAGGCCGAATACTGTATGCTGTAGTTCTTGGTTAGTTGAGCTTCCTCTACTGGCCTCTCGAGGATGAGTTCGAACTGGCCACTCTGCTGTTCGTCCTTACACGAAGTGCCTGAGCCGGGAACAAACGCGAAGGGAGATCGAGAACTGTAAATCGTAACTTGGTCCCCTGCTGCAACGATGACCTCGCTCACCTCGGAATCAGACAGAGGGTCGTAGATTCCGCTAACGTCTTCGTTGTTCGCATAATTTGTTCCTTCCTCGTCAGAGGGATACGGTACGTCACCGAGGAAGAGAAGTTTCGTAATCGCATCTGGGCCGCTACCCTGGTTCTCAACAGTCACGAATGCCTCTTCAGCAATCTCGTCGCTCGAATCGTCCCACATCTTCTCGGGCTGATTCCTGCCAATACCCATCTCTATAATGGTGAGGCTCGGCTGTATGGGGAGAGAGGTCTCCACCACACTCTCCTCCCCTTTCAGAGCGACAACGCGGTACTCTCCTGGCTCGTATGAGGTTCCGATCTCGAACGAGACTTGTTGGGCCCCTGCAGCCACGTCACGCTTTCCGAACAGCTCTCCATTCGGCTGGATGAGGTTGACCTGGTCGACGTCGGCTTCTGCTGAGAGCTCGACGACGATGGTAGTGTCTTCCACGGCAACTCGCTTGAGTGGCCCCTGACTCTCTGAAGTGCCAGTCCCGTCATCGGGGGTTCCGGAGCTTCCACCATTGTTTAGACAGCCAGCCACGCTCGTGAGCGTAGCACCTGCCACTGTTCGGAGAGCGTTTCGTCGACTGATGTGTGGATGGTCTCTGGTCATGGGTTTCGTTGGAAGATGTCTTCTGGGCCGAACATTCGGAGGAGACGGCGTCCTGCGTAGAACATCACGAAGAAGGGGATGAACTGCCAGCCAACCTCAAAAATGAACGCGAACCAGCCGTCGATGGTTCCGAGTGGATGCCACCGGGCGGTCGCCGTATCACTCACGTAGGCCGGGTTGTGTCCGAGCCACGACCCCGGATGATACAGGGCGGTGTAGATGCCGGGTTCAGAAATCGTCACGATAGCTACGCCAGAGACGTTGGTCTCGATCTCTCGGTTGGCGATGGTGATATAGCCATCACGTGGGCTGCCCCCGATGGGATACCGACGGGCGCTGTCGTTGAGGACTATCGGTGCGCCTGTCTGGTCGTCACGCAGTTCGATTCGGAGCGTCGCCTGTGACTGGTTCTGTTGAAGAACCTCCACCGTGAGGTTACTGCGACGAAGCTGCCGTTCGGAACCGGCGTCGGGTTCGACGATAGACGCGTTCACACCGCGAACGATGCCCGCGACGTGGAGTGCCTCTCTGTCGACGTTCTCGGCACGGACGGCGACACCGTACGTCGTCTCGTAGGACTGGTTGACGACCTCGATGTTGACGTTTTCGCCGATGGTCCCCAGCGGAGAGGGCCGTTCCGTGCCCCAGGTGTCGATGATTTCCGGGCCGTCGCGAACGGGTTCCGCACGCGGTCCGATTCGGGACGGATACGCGTGGACGTACACGGGGATCGCATCGGACTTGACTTCGGTGCTGTCGGTTCGATCCGACCTGACGAGCGTGTCCCAGTTGGTGTTACGGGCGGTGTAGAACCGCCAGACACCGCGCATACTCGCGTTCCCCTCGTCGGTGAGAGTGTAGCCTTGCCACGGCCGAGACTGGAAGATGGCTACGCCAGCATCGCCGTTGGGGTACTCCGCGTAGTAGGGGTACGCAGAGAGGTCGTAGATCTCGACGTCGATCGAGTCCGAGACGTTTCGCGTCTCCTCACGGTAGACGACGTCGACGTCAGTGCTGTTCCCCACGCCGGTCCGTATGGTCTTCTTCAGTCGGACGTGGATCTCTGCTTCAAGCGTGAGGGTTGCACTCCAGTCGTCGTCGATCTGGTAGTCGATGGCCAGCGTGTGCGACCCATCGGTCCTCGCGATGGTTTCCCCGTCTTTCTGCAGCCGAACTTCCTCGATCTCGTGGTTCGTAAGCGACCAATCGACGGTTCTGTTCCCAGAGGAACTCCCGTTTGGAACACGGACGCGGTAATCGACGGACCCGCGCATCGTCCCATTTGGTGCGATATAGAGTGGGGTTTGGCCGGATTCGAGGTGGCCCCGAGTCGACGGCTGAACCGCGAATACGGTTGTGTGGGCGTCCTCGATGAATACGCCATCTTCGAGCGATGCGTGGGGCGGGTGAACGGACGTGTCCGAGTCACCGGTGTCGAGGTCCTCGAAATCGTTCCGGGTCCACGTTGCGGCAGTCGCGGGCGGTCGCTTGAATGTGATGTCCGTCCCGTTTGCAAGCTGCTCGATTGCCGGTCGCTCCCCGTTGTAGTTTCTGTCGTACTCACTCTGAGGGAGATATTCGTCGGTATCGCGTGACCAGAGACTTGCCGTTTCGTTTTCAGTAAGCCCATTCCGTTCTGTGGAATCACGAGGCGTACTGGCGGTCGCAGCCCCTAATCCAGCAACAGCTACGAGAAAGATGATCACCAGTGTAGAGGTCCGGAACTCCATCAGCGGGGCGGTGTGATAGCTACGTTACCAGGGGGTTAGATCGACACAATTTGCTAACGGGAGGCCCATCAGTGAGCCGGCCACTGTGTAAAGCGGGCCTAGTACCACAAGAATAACCGCTGATCGCATGGCCGATCGCTTGTGGCGCTTGAGGGCCTTCTTTTGCTCTGGGTTGAGGGTGAAGATGTCGATGAGTGAATCGGCCTGCCAGACGACGGCGAGGCCAACGATTCCGAGCCCAGTGCTCAACTGGAAGAAACCCTCAATCATGCCGGGGAGTTTGTCTGCACTGCAAACCGCGTTTCCTTGGGCAAGGGCTGGTTCAGCAGCGAACACGCAGACCCCAACGATAACGAGCCCAAGTCGCGAAACGAGCTTGTGGCTACTTCTATGCGGGTTGGATTCGTCACTACGCTTCGTCATGTGAATCCTGTAGGGGGACTACTTTGTGTCGTTTGACTGCACTTTGCGTCATATAATATCGAATTTGATATGGGGGGATGATAATACTTGTCTAATGAATATCTAATTTGATAACGAACTACATCCATTTGGAATCACTTATTCCACAGGAACTCTCGATAGGAGTTGGTCCAGACCTAGTCGACCCACAGGAGGTACATTCCCAAGTGGAAAGTCCATTTATTGAGGTGTTCAAATATCCACTAAATCGATGGGTTGTAACCATTGTACCGCGATCACAAACCAAGGGTGTATGAGCATCAATAACTGTTGATCCCTTCAATGGCCAATTTGGCATTTTCGAGTTCATTTTCAGACCTCATGGGGTCTGGCCTCGTTTTTATATATAAAGTCCAGTGTTGATACTATAGAATTTGATAGAGGTAGTTGCACCCATTTGAGGATATTAGCTAGTCAACATCGTTACCGATCACAGAACTGAGTTCGTGGATGACTCAAAGAATCGGTTACTTCGCGTCTGTTTCAATTTCGTCAGCACTCTTCGATTGGAATAAGTTCAGTGGTTTACGCGGGGAACTGAACAAGCTCAAGTCGTCACGCGTCGCTAGGTCCCTGACGGCCGACGCCCTGAAATCCGGCGCTCCATCAATACGGTCAAATTCTCTTGGAATTCCTGGCACAACAATTAGGCGAAGTGCTTCGCATGGTCAGCGGTCACCTACCTTTGAAATCATGAGAAAAAAGGTCGCCGTTCTCGGCTATCACACCGAACAGACACGTCTTCTCTCCTTGACCGGACTAAGCAGCTGACGGTTGCTATTCGGAAAAACATGCGGTACACGGCTCGGTATTCTCGGATTGCTTGCTTTTGTCCATGCACACCACGGTAGCATTCATTTTCGACGCTTGATTCAGCTCATTGTGCACCCCTTGACATACTCTTGTCAGCCTCTGTGGCGGTACATCGAGATTTTGGAACAGGAATCAGCTTTCATTAACAGTAGCCACAACTCAGCCGCGAATATTCGATATTGAAGGTTCTATCGAGAACCCTGACAGGGGTGCCGGCGTAGACGCCGGCGCGTCGATCCCTCCTTTTGCCGGTGGTTCGTGATGATACATTTCTAACTTAATCTGTTCTTCTTTGGTGACTCTGCGTGGTCTGACTAGGCGATAGTGGCTACCTGCGGGGCGGTAGTTCAACCGGCTAATTCTGCCGCAAATCGCTGTGACCAAGCATAGATAACTATTATCGTCTATCCCCCTCAAACGTGGTCGACAAGCGTTGAAGCGGGACTGATTGGTGTTGGGGTTCAGACTCAGATTGAGATGTGAAATCTCCTCCTCGAGTTCCAACTGTATGTGTACCTAACCTTGGACAGTCCGTCACTTTTGGTCAATGGTCGGAATAAACCCTGTGTTAGCTACAGGCGATGGTGCGATCGCGTTGGATGCTCTCGTGATACTCGAATCAGTGTAAGGTTGTTACTACGGTACAGGATACGCTAATAGGGAGGTGTGGAGTAGCCTTCGAAGGCGATTTAGTTATCTACTGCCCTCGTCCGTGTTGATCTCTGACAAATGGGACCTGCGCAACGGTGGCTTGGATCTCCGTCGGCTCATGTGATTCGATGGCCGGGTTTTGCGTTTTTCTAGACTCCCCCCAAACCACGGACACCTCCGTTCCTGGTTCAACGTAGTCCTGTTCCAGTATTGCGAGGGAGAGCACCGAACGCTCGTTATACGTGTATCCCGCGAACTTCGAGACTCCAACAGTATCACTGTCGTGTGTTACATCGTCGAAATACGACAGCGTGGTCCAGAGTTCTGGGAAGTCCATATATCGATTCGTTGGGCCCTCCCCGAATAGTGACTGATACACCTCAACGACATCTTCATCATTCCAAACCAGGGTTACCTTCTGTCGTCTCGGTTCGTCATTTTTGCGCTCCAGCGCCTCTTTACCCATGAAGTCGTGGCCAAAATCGACCAGACGTCCGTAGCCGATCTCGGCAGGCTCGATGTAATAATCATCGATCGAATTAGAAGTAAAACTGCCGCCCGGGGACCAGACTCGTTTGAACGTTCGTGCATCAATCCACTCGCGGTATCCTTTCAACCGCTCATCGTCTCCAAAGATCGCTGGAAGCACACCTGCGATCCAACCAGTCTCCACTGCCATACATTGGTAGCTTCGGTTACCTAAACATCGAAGTCCGAATTCTTCACCAGCGTCGACGACTGTGTTCCAGATCTCATCGGCATATTCGAACGAACCCCAGAACTCGAATCCTTTCTCCCCTGCCATTCCATGGTGAAATAGGGTAACCGCCTTCCCATTTATTGTTACGTCGTCGAACCTGAAGAATGGTACCGACGGAAGCGATCCGTCAACCGCCTCCTGCATCACATTAACCGCGTTGGGACCCTGGATGGAATACCGGAAGAAGTCTCTTTGATTCAATTTTGCTGATTGACGATACGCATCGTCAAAATTGGCCGTTGCCTCATAATCTCCAGCTTCCAGGTTATAACGGAGCCAGTTTGCTACTTCAGGGATCCCGGTTAGCCCGTACCGATCATCGCCTAATCTGAAGAGAATACTGTCGCCAATAAGATAGCCATCAGGATTACATGCTACATATTGTTTTGCCTGACCGATGCTGAAATCAGTGAGGTCGTTAACTCCGAAGTCAGTGAGCAGTTTGAGCGCGTCTGGGCCTTCGAAGCGGAAGGTGTGGTTAGCGGGCGTATGATTCCGGAGAGCACAAGTTTCGCGCCAAGAACGCTGTTCTTCAATCCAATTAGTGTATTCGCCCGGTTCGCTCGGCCAGGGGAACGACCGCACAGTTGTAAGAGCTTCACGCGGGCCACCAGCAGCTTCTATTGCCTCTTCCAAGCTCTGCGTCGACATTACATCCGTGGGGTCAAACTGGTACAATATAAATTTATTGCATGATAACTGAGGAAAGTCTTTTCAGTTTCCTATCCCCCAGTTCATCTGTACCATGAAGGTCTCGATAGTCGGGGGCGGCCCAGGCGGAGCATTCGCTGCACTCCTCATGAAGAATGCCAACCCAGATTGGACGATTGACGTCTATGAGCGATACCCCCCAGCAACTACATACGGCTGGGCTATCGTCCTTCCAGAGAAAATTTACCCAGTTCTTCGGGAGGCAGACGAGCCAACGGTCGAACGAATTCGCGATGTCTCAGTGAGCTGGGACCCCATTGTGTCGATTCATCGTGATGAACGGATCAAATGTGGTGGTCATCCTTACACGAGTGTAATGCGCAACGAACTTCTCGAAATCCTCCAGGAGCGCTGCCGAGAACTCGGGGTCAACCTGAATTTTGAGATAGAAGCCAACCCGGTCGAGCTTGCAGAATCATCTAATTTGCTAATCGGGGCCGATGGCCTAGGAAGTACGACGAGAGAGGCTTTCGCCGAGGAATTTGATCCCACCTTGATTGAACGGAAAAACAAGTACTCCTGGTTCGGTACAGACCAGCGCTTTGACGCACTCACACACATTTACAAAGAAAACGAGCATGGGGTCTGGCACGGTGCAGCTTACCCTGCTCGGTCGGTCAGTACGTTCGCAATTTCGACCGATCCGAAGACGTGGGAAAATGCTGGCATGGTGAATGCCACTGAGGCGGAGTACCTCGACTACTTGGAGGACCTCTTTGCAGAGTACCTAGACGGCCATGGACTCCGGTCGAAGGAGGATCGGTGGCGAAACTTCCTTACCGTGAAGAACGGCAATTGGCATCACGAGAACGTTGTCCTCCTCGGAGACGCTGCCCATACTGCTCATTTCACCATTGGTTCGGGAACGCGAATGGCGATGGAAGACGCGATTACACTTACTGACGCGCTGGATCGCTACCCTAACGACACAGATACTGCTTTCCAGTGGTACGAGAACCAACGAAAACCGCATATCGAGGCACTCCAAGGGGCAGCGGATCTGAGCGTGGACCATTTCGAGAACCTCCACCGATTCATCCATGCCGATCCAGAACAACTCGCGTTCCTCTACCTAACTCGGACGGGGTGGAATTCCTATGAAACACTCCGGGACCGGGATTCCTCATTCATTGATCAGATCAATCGGTGGTTCGCTGACCGTTCCGGCGGTGATCCTGACGCGGCTCCAGCCAATCAACCCTTCTCGCTACGGGAGGTCACCCTCAAGAATAGGATCGTTACCCCGATCGACTCGATTGATACGGCAACCGAGGGCGTTCCCTCTGATTCCTACCTCCAGCACCTGATCGAACGGAGTCAGAATCACGCAGGAATGGTCATCACTGATCCAGTCGCGGTAGAGGCCGACGGACGAATCACTTCGGGTACGCCCGGGCTTTACGAGGATGACCAGGTGGATGTATGGTCACGAGTTGTGGACCGCGTCCATGATCACGGAACACAGGCGGGGATCACGTTGGTTCATGCCGGCCGTCGAGGCGCTGCACAGCCAAATTCGTACTTAGAGCCACGTCCCCTCCCCAGGAACGATGCTTGGGAGCTGCTAGCACCGTCGCCACTCCCCTATGATGACGGCTGGCCAACGCCGACTGGGATGGATGAAGACGATTTAGATCGTGTAAAAGACGAGTTCTTCACTTCTGCAGAAAGAGCGGACGAGGCAGGGTTCGATCTCCTCTCGATACATGCAGGCCATGGCTTCTTGCTTGGGAGCTTCCTATCCCCATTGACCAACAACAGGAATGACGAGTACGGTGGCGATCTCTCAGCTCGGGTCACGTATCCGAAGGAGATAGTCGCAACAGTGCGGGAGGCGTGGCCGGATTCGAAACCTCTCTCCATAACCCTTCAAGCAACCGACTGGGTGGATGAGGGATTAAATATCGACGACGCAGTTACCGTTGCGCGGGTCTTCAAGGAAACTGGGTGCGACGTCGCCATAGTTGTCGCCGGCGGAACTATCCCTGAGGAAACCCCCCTAACTGACCCTAGCTGGCACCGGCGTTATAGCCAAAGAATCCGGATGGAAACGGAATTAGCGACGATCTCCACAACCCATATCACGAACCAGGACCAAATTAATACGATGGTCGCTGGGGGACGGGCGGATCTTTGCTATCTCTACGACAGCAAGTAGTGCGCTGATGGTTTCCCCCAGTCTGTCCTTGTTTTTCTGTTTTCAGATCGGCTTCCTTCAGCGTCGAGGACGGTTTTTCCAGAAATCGTTTCGTTTTAGATCGGCTAGTGCCGTTAATTCTGATCACTTTTCGATTAACCAGTGAGAGTCGCTTCGATTCATTTGGCCATGGGTCATTCAATTGGACATCTAGAGAATCCTGTTTTGACCCCGATGACCGTCGGCACCTTGTTACCGCGAGGTGATATCGATTCAACCATAGGGCACCACCCATACCCGGCGGTGCAGGCGTTATGAATGGTCGGGCACGCGGAAAGCCAAATCTACAGTTCGGCGAGAAGGATCCTCAAGCGCCCAGTTAATTCGTCCATCTCAAGTACTCCGGTATTAACGGAACGTTGTAGCTGAGCCTACAAAGGAAACATGACACGGTGTTTCCTTGCCTTGACTGATGGATGTAGTGAGATAACGTACACTAAACAACAAGCTAGCACGGGTTGGTGCATTACTGTCCCATAATTGTAAAGAATACACCGGTGAGAACTCTATTACAGTACTATAGATGTAAAGACATTCGATAATTCCCCCTGCACCGCTATGCGAGGTCGCGGAGGACTAGTCCCTCAGAAGGTGCTAATCGCGTCGTCGTCCGTATCGATAGTTGATTGCAGCTACATTCGCAGCTTCAAGGACTGCATCTATGAGCCTGTCCGTCTTCCCTTCATTTAGGACTCTTCGCGTTGGGAGAACCGCTGATATTGCGCCGGCAATATCGGAACCATCCTCAACGAGTATAGGTGCGGCGACGATCGCCATACCGTCGACCTGTTCATCGTAGTCAATGGCGTAACCATCTTGCTGTATCTGTTCTAATTGGTCAAATAATTCTTCTTTGTCGGTTATTGTTTTTCTCGTTCGTTGGATAAGGCCTCTCTCCTTGATGATATCCTCTACAGTATGCCGTTCAAGATAGGCTAGGATGACTTTCCCCCCTGCATGGCTATGGAGAGGTGTTCTCATTCCCGGGAAACCTCCAAAGTGATGCGCTTGGTCACCGGCTTCCATGTGGAGTATGACGCTATACCCCCTTTCTTCAATCGTAAGGCAGGCAAGCTCTCCGGAGATTTCGGCAAGAGTGGCTAACTCCGATTTAGCGGCTTGAAAGAGGCGTTTTCGATGTTTAACTCTGCCACCGACCTCAAGGAATTTTGTACTGAGTTCATATCCATCATCACCTTGTATTACGTACCCTGTTCGTTTGAGTGAAATAAGGTAATCTGACGCAGTGCTCGTTGACATGCCTAAACGGGTAGAGACTTCCGTCATACTTGCACCGTCTAATTGATCCAACAAGGCAATTACCTCAAAGAGTTTCCCAACTGTTTGAATCGGTGGATTGCTCATAGCTACTTCATTGATTGATCATCGTAAATACGTTCCGGCCATGGCGGAACATTCTCAACCAGTCATTGGGGAACGTAGGGCGTTGAGGACTATTTTTGTAGAATATAGTACCATCAGCCATGATCGCGACCAACTTGATTAGATTGCGGTATTACGTGATCGTTGCGCAGACCCCTTGAGGAAGAGCTGAAGTATAGTCTCTCATGGAACCGCCGTCGATCTACGTTACAGGTCATACCTGCCGTTGATCCTGATGTTAATTGCGTTGTCTTGACACATTCTCGCCGCGCCATCCATGGATGCGAGAGATTTCAGAGAGCGTTTAGTGACCTGCTTTAAGGAGTAAACATACCACCCAGATGTATACTGGTCGTAATGGAATGACCCAACTCTGAATTTGCCGACGTTCCGAAACGTTTGTTCGGTAGGGCAGAGTAATTGTCAAATTATAAATGAATATATTTAATACCACCCATCCATCAGCCCATTACATGCGGAGACGAACTTACCTGAAAGCTGTTGGTGCGGGAGGCATCGCCGGGATAGCCGGTTGTAGCGGAACCGACGGAGAGAGCAACGACGGTGGAGGTGGTAGCGATGGAGGTAGCGAAGGCAGTGGCGGTGACGGTGGAAGCACTGATGGCAGCAACGGCGGAAGCGACACCGGCACCACGACCGGTTCAACCGACGACGCCTCGCCGTACGTTCTCGGCGCGCTCGAACCGCAGGGGTTCGCCCCGTTCAAGCCCTGGGCCGACGCCCACATCCGAGGCCTCCGGATCGGCGTCGACGAACTCAACCAGAGTGACATGCTGGACCGCGAGGTGGAACTCCAGGTCGTTGATTCACAGGGTGACCCAGCTGCCGCTGACAGTGGCTTTCGGCGACTCGTCGAGAACGAGGGCGCAGTGGCAATCACCGGCCCAGTGTCGAGCGACGTCGGCATCCGCACCGCACAGACGGCAGCGGAACTGGAGGTCCCGAATCTGCTCCACATGGCGGGGTCGTCGCAGATCCTTTCGCGGGACACCCGCTATACGTTCCGCGTTGGCTGGCCTCCCTCTCGGTCGCACGCTCGCGCTGATGCTGACTACGTCGCCCAGAACGATGTGGGCTCAATGGGCGCTGTCGTAGCTGACTACGCGTGGGGACGTTCGATCGAGTCGGCGCTTCAAGAGTTTGTCTCCGACGACGTCGACCTCCATATCGAGGTCGCGCCCCTCAGCACCGACGACTTCACGCCGTTCCTTCGCCGCATTCCCGACGACGTCGAACTGATGAACTTCGTTGGGCACCCCTCGGGGTCAATCACGGCGGTGCAGAACATGTTCGGCCTCGGGATGGATCAACCAGTACTTGGCGTCGACCCGCCGCAGGCCGCGCTGATCAACATCCTCGGGGATGCGGTGACGAACGACGTCATTACACGCCATCTAGCGGTCCCCGGCACTGAAGGATACAATGCCCTCGGCCAGAAGGTGGCCGATCGGTTCGACGTCCCCATGTACGCCTACGAGCCGATCGCCTATATGACGGCGCAGATGTTCGGTCAGGCCGTCGCTGAGGTCGGCGCCGATCCCGCTGGCATCGCCGACTTCATCCGAAACGGCTCGTTCGATATGCTGTACGACGGACCGCTCGAGTACACCGAGTGGGGCGAGTTCAAGAATCCGATCTTACTGTACAGCCGGTTCGTCGAGGGGTCGCCGTCGTACTACCCCGACGCGAACTACGACCTAGAGGTCGTTGCCAGGACTGACGAGCTACCTGTTCCCGAGCCCGAGGCATAAACCAGCCTCCTTTTCGAACAATTTTTCGGACAGAGGACGCCTCTGGGCCGAAGACATTGCCCAATGACTATCTCAGCAAGATATGCTCTCACTATCATTGTAATCCATTCCAACCAGAGACATGATGTCGGTGGCTGCTAGCTAACCGATCCTTCGCTAGCCAATCGAGTTGCCACGATATTCCACCGCACAGTAGGCCAGGATTTGATTAGGTAGCTAAGATCGGCTGGGTGCTTGGCACCGTGGCATGAGTAATCGAAACACATACCTATTGGTCCGTTTCACTACGGGTAACATGGTGACAGCCAGCACTCTCGTGGCCATTGGTGTCAACGGCTTGGCCTACGGCGTTGTCCTAGCACTCTTGGGGGTAAGCATCACGCTGGTGTTCGGCCTCGGCGAAGTATTGAACTTAGCGACTGGCGTGTTCTCGGTCGTCGCGGTTCTGGTCGCCACCACTCTCACAGGCATGGGGACCCACGTGGCGTTCGCAGGCCTCATCGCGCTCGTCGTCGTCGGTATCGTTGGTATCATGATCGACCAATCGCTATTCCATGTGGTGTATAAATCAGAGGGCGAGGAACGCATCCTCCTCGGAATCTTCGTGACCCTTGGTCTGGCGGTGTTCCTCCAAGGCGTCCTCACGAACCTCTTCCCGTCGCAGTACTTCCTGCCCGTCGACGTCGGGCAGGTCCCAGTGGGGACCACCACCATCAGCGGCGGCTCGCTGGTCACCATCGCGGCCGGAGGTCTGCTCCTCGCGTCCGTGTTCGCGTTCCTCCAGTACACCTTCTTGGGCAAGGCGACCCGGACCATCTTCCAGGACGAGAAGGGCGCGCAACTGGTCGGCGTGAAACCCCGCAAGATCCGCACGCTCATCTTCGTGCTGTCGGCCGGCGTTGCGGGGTTCGCGGGGCTCGTGTACACAATCGGCTCGACGATCACCGTCGCCAGCGGGTTCCAGCTCACGACCTTCGCGCTCATCGTCTCAATCGTCGGCGGCGTCCGCTCCGTTCAGGGGGCGGTCGTCGCGGGCGTCCTCCTCGGGACGGTCAACCAGTTCGCCAACTTCTTCGTCGGTTCGTACCTCGCCGTGGTGATCCTGTTCTCGACGGCAATCGTCGCCATCCTCGTCAAGCCGGAGGTGCTCGCGTGACCTCACTCCCCCGCCCGGAGCTTCGGAACGTCGGGCTCGTCGTGGCGATCCTCGCGCTCGCCCCGCTCCCCGTCCTCGGGGCGACCTACTATCAGGGGCTGCTGGTCCACATCCTCGTCGTCGCGCTGTTCGCCGCCGGGCTCAACGTCGTGTTCGGCCACACCGACCAGCTGTTCCTGTTCACCGGCGGAATCGCAGGGGTGGGCGCCTACGGCACCGCCCTGCTCGCCGACTGGCTCGGCGTCACCGCCTGGGTCACCCTCGTGCTCGCCGCGCTCATCGCGGGGCTGATCGGCCTCGCCGTGAGCTGGATCTCCGCGAAGCGCAACCTCACGGTCGTCCTCATTGCGATCCTCACCCTCAACCTTCAGATCGTCCTCCACGAGATCTTCGTCGGCGCGCGCGACCTCACCGGCGGGTCGACGGGGTTCGCCTACGACTACCTCTCGATCGGTTCGATGGCCGAGGTCGCCGGCGTCGGGAAGAAGGTGGTCGTCTACTACCTCCTGCTCGTCCTCCTGCTTGTCGTGTTAGTCGGTTACATCTCCCTAATCCGCTCGAAGGCGGGCGTCGCCTTCGAGGCGATCCGCGAGGACGAACTGGCCGCCGAGTCCATCGGCGTCGACGTGGTCCGCTACAAGTCGCTCGCGGGCTTCCTCGCGGCCTTCGTCATCGGGTTCACCGGCCCCTTCGTCGCCGCCGGTTCGGGCTACCTCCTGCCGGGCGAGTTCAGCTTCCTGGCCGTCGACGTCCTCGTGCTGATCGTGCTCGTGATCGGCGGCCTCCGGACGACGCTCGGCCCCATCGTCGGCGCCGTGGTCATCGTCGTCGTCGAGGAGTTCCTGGCGACCGTCGCCTCCAACTGGCAGTCGGCCATCTTCGGCGCCCTCCTGATCCTCCTCTTTCTCTACTTCCAGGATGGGATCGTCCGGGCACTCCGGCACCGCTTCGACGAATTGGGCATCGGCTCGGCCACGGAGACGGCCGACTGAGGCTACCCTCTCGACCACTCACCCGGTTTCCCGCGACAGAGGGACGCTGCGCTGACGCGTCGACGCCAGTGATTGACGAAGCCGGTCGGCACTACAGGTACGCCTGCTGGACACGGTCGCTCTCCAAGAGCGCCTGGCCGGTGTCCTCGGCAACGAACTCGCCGTTCTCGATGAGGTAGGCGCGGTCGGCGAGTTCGAGCGCCCGGTGGACGTGTTGTTCGACGAGCAACACCGTCACCTCCTCGCTGATCTCCTCGATCTTCTCGAAGACGCGCTCGGTCAACTGGGGGGCGAGCCCCTCGCTCGGCTCGTCGAGCGCGAGGATCTTCGGGCGAGCCATCAGCCCCCGCCCGAGGGCGAGCATCTGCTGTTGTCCGCCGCTCATCGACCCCGCGCGCTGGTCGGCGCGCTCCTCCAGGACCGGAAAGAGATCGAACACCTCCTCCAGGGTCTCCGCCAGGGTGTCGCGTTTCGTGTAGGCGCCCATCTCGAGGTTCTCGCGGACCGTCATCTGGCCGAAGAGGTTTCGCTCCTCGGAGACGTGGACGAACCCGCGCTCGACGATCTGCGCGGAGTCGAGCGTCGCCACGTCGTCGCCCCAGGCGGTGACCGTGCCGGCGTCGACGGGGTGGAGTCCGGAGAGCACGTCGAGCAGCGTCGACTTGCCGGCGCCGTTCGGACCCACGAGGGCCACGACGCCGTCGTCCTCCGAGACGTGCATCGAGAGGTCCCACAGCACCTGCACCTTGCCGTAGGAGGCGTCGACGTACTTCGCCTCGATCATGCCGACGTCCCCAGGTAGGCCTCGATCACGGTGTCGTCTCCGCGGATCTCCGCGGGCGTGGCGTCGGCGATCTTCCGCCCGCTGTTCAGCACGATGATGCGGTCGGCAACCCCCATGATCGCGTCCATGATGTGCTCGATCCAGAAGATCGATACCCCGCGCTCGTCGCGGATCCGCCGGATCGTCTCCGTCAGTTCGGACACCTCGTTGGGGGTCAACCCGCTCGCGATCTCGTCGAGCAGGAGGAGCTTCGGGTCGGAGGCGAGCGCGCGCGCCAGTTCGAGTTGCTTCTGCGCCGCGACGGGGAGGCTTCCGGCCTCGACGCCAGCCCGGTCGGCGAGGCCCACGAACTCCAAGATCTCGTGGGCGCGCTCCTCGGCGACCTCGCGGGACGGCCCGTCATCGCTGCCGAACAGGGCGCCCGCGGCGGTGTTCTCGAGGACGGTCATCTCGTCGAAGACGCGCACGATCTGGAACGTCCGGACCACGCCGGCCCGGGCGATGTCGTGGGTCTTCAGCCCAGTGAGGTCCCGCCCGTCGAAAGATATCGACCCGCCCGGCTCCGGCCGGTAGATGCCGGTGATGGTGTTGAACAGCGTCGTCTTTCCCGCGCCGTTCGGGCCGATGAGCCCGACGATCTCGCCGTCGCCGACCTCGAAGTCGACCGACTCGACGGCGACCAGGCCCCCGAACTGCTTTGTGACAGAAGAAACCTCTAGCATCCCTACTCCGTTGAGGGATAGTTCTGATAATAAGGGTTGTCACTCTGAAACAGAATCAGTACATCACAAAGCCGGTTAGTTGAGACGTCTGCTTGCAGAAGGTGTGTTCAAAACCCAGCAAGCAGACGATGAAATCCACGAGGACCAGCTCCTTAACTTCCTCGTCAACTCCCTTGACGAGGAAGTTGCTCTTACACTCGCTGAAAACGCCAAACTCGATGCTGAAGACATCTACGAGGTCCTCGTCGGCGCTTGCGCCGACGGGACCTCGGTCTCAACACTCTGTGAGAGAAGCAAAGATGCACCCCACGAAAACTCGGTTCTCTACCATCTCCGTACCAAGTTCGACCTTGAGACGCTCGAACAAGTTGGCAACACGCTTCTCCAGAAGGACGTTCTCGACGTCCTTCCCCAGCAGGTGGAGGTCGTTTCAGACCTCCACCTGCGGCCCTACTATGGAGACGAAGACGACACGGACGGTCTCTATCACTCCCAAGCAACGCGTGGAACCACCGCGTTCCACGCCTACGCAACACTCTACGCGCGTGTGAAGAACAAACGCTACACGCTGGCGGTGCGCCGTCTGACCGACGGCGACACCGCCAGCAGTGTCCTCGCTGAGTTTCTTGGTATCCTCGACGGCCTTGACCTCGAAGTCAAGGCCGTCTTTCTTGACCGCGAATTCTACGACAGCAAGTGCTTGACACTGCTTCAGGCACACAACCACGCCTACGTCATGCCGATCGTCCGTTGGGGACGGACGATCAAGCAAGAACTCTCGGAAGGCTGGAGCCGCGCGATTCAGCACAGTCTGACGGCGAAACTCGACGGTCACAGCTGGACCGTCGAGTTTCCCGTCTACATCGACTGTACCTACCAGAACGGACGGTACGACGAGCATGGGGTGGCGCGTCACGGCTACGCCGCTGACGCGCCGTTCATCGACTCACCACGAGACGCTCGATACCACTACGCGAAACGCTTCGGTATCGAGGTCAGCTACCGACTTTCCGAACAAAGTATTGCGACCACCTCGACACAAAATCCGGTCGTACGGCTGTTGTACGTCGTGGTGAGCTTGCTGTTACAGAACGTCTGGCGGTATCTGCACTGGGAGTACGTGGCGACGCCTCGCCGAGGCGGGCGTCGCCTCTGGCAGTGGTCGTTCAAGGAGTTCATCAACATGATTCGACGGGCAGCGTGGACGGCCCTCGCGGTGCGTCGGGCCGTCCCCGCAAACCGACCACCGGACGACCGGTTTACCCGGTAACCACCGCCCAGACAGCCTCCAGCGGGAGTGGCGACGCTGTCGCGTCGGCGGCAGCCGCCGCCGACAGCGACAGCTCTCCGTCGGTTCACCCAAGATTCTCTCGCCGAGACCGCCAGTACAACCGCTCCGCCACAGAACTCAGGCTTCAGAAACAGCTAGCTGAGGATGCTTTGTGATGTACTGAGAATAGGCCGACAAATGAGACCGCATTGGAAGTCGTTGACGGTCAGTTCTAACATCGAATTCCTCTCTGAAAAGGTAATGCATACGGGGAAAAGGATAAGTAACATCGTTTCGATTGGTGACCCGATGCTCTTCCCACGGTTGTTCAAGCAAGCGGTGGCCAGAACACCAGACCGTACCGCAGTCGTTAATATCGAAACCGGCCGAGAAGCGACCTACGCCGAATTAGCTGAGAAGACCTATTCTATAGCTACAGGACTCCGGGAAAATGGCGTTGAGAAGGGCGACCGCGTTGGGATCTGTATGGGAAATCGAATGGAACACATAACGTTGTTCTTGGCGACTCAGATGATCGGAGCTGTATTTACGTCATTCAATTTTAGAGAGACTACAGAAGGTGTGAAATATCACGTTTCAGACTCGGGAGCAGATATCCTATTTTTCGATGAACTCTCCCAAGAAGCCGTTGAAGGTGCGGAAGATGATTTGGACGTCGAATCTGTTTATGTCGGCAATAATCCACCAGCATTCGCAGAGAAGATCGGTAAATACCAACATCCGTCACCAAACGAACCAGAGATAGTCGTCGATTCGGACGACCTCAGTGTCCTCCAGTATACGTCAGGAACGACCGGGAATCCGAAAGGGGTACCGCTAGATCATAGAGCAACGACCGCAAGGATCATCGTCAACGCCATGGGACAGCGCTACTATCTGGGCGAGACGATGATCGGAGCTATGCCGATTTACCACGGTATTGGATTACACGGTATCCTTTGTAATGTCCTTTCACTAAGTGGGACGTATCTCACGATGCTTGACTACGATCCTGAACAAGCTGTTCGAGCAATTTCCGAGTACAGTGTAACTGCGCTCCACGAAGCCCCAACCATATACAGAAATCTACTCGACACGGATGCGATCGAAGACGTCTCCGTCGATTCAGTCAGTAAAATCTCCTATTCTGGGGCCCCTATGAGTACCTCATTATTCGACGAAGTACTCGACGTCTTTGAACCAGACCACATCTCTAATGCGTACGGGTCGACGGAAGTGTACGGATCGCTTGCCTATATGAATCTAAAAGACATCGGTGATCCGGCAGTGTGTGGCCCTGCGGGTATATTTATCCAAACTCGTATTGTTGAACCAGACTCGGATGACCCAACGGCGGAAGTTCCTTCCGGCGAGGAGGGCGAGTTGATCATCAATACCGATTCACCAGTTGCCTTCGATGAGTACTGGAACAAACCTCAGGAAACAGCGGAGGCAATACACAATGGCTGGTTGTTCACAGGTGATGCGGCGCGAGAAACCGAGAATGGAAACACTATCATTACGGGTCGAACAGATGATATGATCATCTCCGGCGGTGAGAACATCCACCCATCTAACGTTGAAGACATACTTGCCAGCCACCCTAACGTCGTGGATGTCGGTGTCGTAGGAACGCCCGATGAACAGTGGGGTGAAACCGTCACGGCATTCGTCGTGGTTACTGACGACGTTACTGAGGAAGATCTTGACCACTGGTGCCTCAATAGTGATGAACTGCCTGATTTCAAACGACCCCGCAACTACATATTCGTCGACGAGCTTCCGAGGAACCCCAGTGGGAAGGTGCTGAGATACAAGCTCCGAGAAAATTACGACTAATATAGATCGAAATATATCGATTCAAAAACCGATAGCCAGACCATCTCATTGCCGGGAAATTTCGAAACCGGTGCATGTCGTTCAAGCTATTTCGATATAAACACAACCCCGTGGCCTGAGGTGCTGGCTTGAGAGGTAATCAGGAATCTTCAGGAAATTCGTCTTGCTGTTGTAGTTGTTCTGTGATTCGAGACCGTAGGTTTGCCTTTGATATCTTCCCAACTTCCGTGCGCGGGAGTGATCCCATTATCTCAAGTCTCTCTGGTCGTTTGTAGACCGCCATGCCACGCTCATCAAGGAACTCGATTACTTCGGCAAGCGAGAGTGAGTTAGCCTCGTCCTCCAGTTCAACATATGCCATGGGGCGCTCACCGAGTCGCTCATCAGGCATACCGATCACAGCGACGTTCTTGATTTTGGGATGTTCTACGAGTTCGTCTTCAACACCCGGTGCGTAGATGTTTTCGCCTCCCCGAATAATCGTATCCTTGAGCCGCCCATGTACCCGATAATTACCATCATTTCCGAGTTCTAAGACGTCTTCTGTGTAGAACCATCCTTCGTCGTCGAAGTTCTCTGCGTTTTCTTCGGAGTTCCGGAAGTAGCCTGTGAACACGCCTGGACCGCGTGCGGCAAGTTCGCCAGAAGTCTCGACTGAGACTTCTTCTTCCCTTTGTTCATCCACTATCCGAAATTCGTCGGCTCCTGGTGCAACCGGTCGTCCGACCGTCTCAGCTTGCACCTCAACTGGGTCGTCGGGGCGAGTACAGATTAGGGGTCCTTCTGCCATTCCAAAGATGTTTGCAACTCCAATGTCCCATTGCTCGTTCAACTCATAAACCGTCCGTGGACGGACCTTCTGGCCCCCGCTAATTACAGCCGAGACCCCGGAGAGATCATACTCGTCGATGCGCTTGTATTCGAGAATGTCAACCAGTTGCGTCGGTACGGTGAAGAAGAAGTCCACGTCTTCAATGACAGTTCGCTTTAGGAGGCTTTCTGGTTTGAGCGGAGATTCCAGGGCAATCGTCGCCCCTTGCATCACGGCTCCGCCGACGATGGGATTAAGCGAGGCGTTGTGCCCAATGGGGACCCACGGCATCAGCGTCCAGTCGGACTCGATACCAATCACCTCTTCCCAGCGGCCCCATTGAAAGATATAATCGTTGTGCGTCCGGGGAATCCCTTTCGGCATTCCTGTAGTACCCCCAGAGAGGAGCATTATTCCAGGCGCATTCGGGTTCACATCGATAGCCTCAACGAGTTCGCCGTATTCAGTGGTCCAGTCTGTGTTAATAAGTTCCGAGTAACTGATCCAGCCGTCGACACCTTTGCCATCGCCCACCGAGATCAGATGATCCAAGCTGTCCAACTCAGAGGCAATGTCGTCGACCATCGCCATGTAATCAAATCTATCTGCATCGGCCGTATCGAGCGTCACGTACCCCTTTGCATCAGTGAGGTCTACAACGTGGCGGGCCTCTGCTTCTCGGTGACGTGGGAGGATCATCACCGGGACGACGCCGACTCGTGAGCACGCAAAGAGAAACTCTAGAAACTCGACCCGGTTCGTTAGCTGGATAGCCACTATATCAAGCGGCTTGAGACCCAGTTCGCCCACGAGGTAGGCGGCGATCCGCTCTGTATTTTCGATGGCTTCGGCATAGGTAGTCTCCCCGTGTGGACCGACGGCGAACGCCTGTTCTGGATTTCGGTTGCCGGCTTGATCAAGTAGGTCGTGAAACGTGAGATCTTGCCAGTGCCCAGCCTCTTGGTATGCACGCGCACGGATTTCAGGGAACGGGATGTATCCATCGAGATCTGAAATCTTCTCATTGCTCATAGGGGTGAATTGGAAGAAGGCAGTATTAAATTTTCTTTGCAAACAGTGCGTGAATATGTATGCGATACCCGGCCCAGCGAATACAGAGGCGGTATCCGCCAGAGATAAGCCCGCCAAATAGAGCTAGATCCGTAGGTGCATTACGGCTCAGGTGTCGTCTCCCGCTCCACAAATCCCACCTCCGGTGAGTCGTTACCCTCAATCAGGCAGCGCGTTTCTTGCATGGACACCAAGAACTGACGGCCACCTCACTATTTGATCTAATCTAAACACTGGCCCACGGGGGGAACCGAACTAATAACCAACATCCAAAGTCACGGATGTAACGTCAGAGAGTGGAATTCAATCTTAGAGTTCGATCTGTTCAAGCGCCTCCGTGGCAACATTCCCTAACTCACCGGCTTCAATATGAGAATACCGTTCCCGAACCATCTCCTCCGAATTATCAAGATATCGGGCTGCAACCGTATAGCCGAAAGCACGAACGAGCACTTCTCCCATTCCTCGCCGCCCTCCATGAGGCGCGAGATATTCGTGTTTTGGATGGTCGATATCAATCCCTCCGTCAGCAGAAAGCCTTTGGAGAATCGACCGTGCCCCGTCCGTTGTAGTCGATAGCGGTCGAATATCGTCGTCGAGAGCCAACAAGAGGTCACGAGCGTACTCTGATCTCCGGTCGTCAATCGTCGCCGGTCGGAGCCCTCGGTTAGTAAGCTCCTCCCGCACGAACGTTGCGAGCGTCCGTTGGTCGAACGTCGGGAATACTGGCCACTGCTGCGTTGGTGGATCCATCAGCTTTCGATAGCTCCGCAATGGCGAAATCACCGGGTCGGGGAGGCTTGCAGCGTCCCACTGCTGTTTCTTCCGGTAGACGTCCATACTCCCCTCTTTGAGCGAAATCTCCTCCCAGCGGACGCCACGCCGGCGCGGATCATTCGGGTCCCGTAGGAGTTCACCGACGCGGACAGCCGTGTACGCGAGGACGAACACGAGAGCGCGGTCGCGAGCCGCCTTCAGCGCCGCGTAGCGTGCTCGTTGCCTATCGAGGGGATCAGAATTCTCTGAGAGTGCCGTGTACGTCTCGATGGCGTCGTGGGCTTGCTCGTCGACGTGGCGAGTGATGGCGTGGCGCTGCTCGGACGTCCACGCCTGCTGGTCACCGGGCTTGCGGCCGTCGTCCTCAGGGAGCGGCGCCATCGCACTCGCCCGCTGAGCGTAATGGGCTTCGAGATATCCCTCGTTGACACACCACCCGCACCACGCAGAGATATAGCGGTAATAGGTTTGCACCGTGTTCTGCTTGAGTCCCCGATCTCCACTGAGATGCCGGGCGTACTCCCGGAACACGCGTTCGTCGAGATCGTCGAAGGTCGGCTCCCGGTCGACGTCGTCGGAGACGATCCCGGTCCAGTCGTCGTCACCGCGGTCGCCGGCGGCCCACTCGGCGAACCGATTGAGCTCGCGTGCAGCGTTGCGTCGATAGTTCCCGCCGTCGCCACCGCGGCCTTTCCCCTTGTCCTGGAGGTAGCGCTCGAAGGAACTCTCGAGTGACTTATCGGCGCGTTCTCGGGGTGTCATGGTTCCTCGTTCGCGTGCTGGAAGGTCGGACGAACGTGCTCAAGGAGCTCGTCGACGATTTCCCAGAGGATCAGAGAGGGAGTCTCGTGTTCGAATGTGATTCCCCAGCGGTCCTCTTCGTTCCCGGTCGAGTATTGAAAATGCGTCTGGCCGTGATCGGGATGGTCCTCGTCTTGGTGCCAGCCAGCGTGAAAACCCGTGTTCGGGTCGGTGTAATTGATTCGGAACCAATCGTGCGGATCCTGTCGATACCACTTGATGGTCAGTTCCGGCGACTCAGGCCCTGTTTGAGGGGCAAGACGGGCAGGATCAAAACGTGCCCGCAGCTGCTTCGCCACGATATCGTCAGGAACGAACTTGACCGTCGTAATCTGTGGCACACGGTCGAGGACGTCTCGCTTCAGCTGGGCGTAGAGGTTTGCGTTCGGGTCACCACCGGGATGCGGGACCGACATCCGTCAGCTGCTGGCCTGGGCGGGCTCGGTCGTCGGAGTGAGGAAGTCCCATTCACGGATGGCGAAGCCAACGATCTGGATACGCCGCTGAAGGTGCTCCCACTCGCGTGCGATCTCACGGCGACGGTCTTCCTCGTCAGCATCAAGGGACTCGTCAGCGAGCGTCCCGCGAAGTTGGTTCGGTGACTCAACGCCGAATTCATCCTCCCAGTCGCGAATCTGCGTCTTCATATCGGCGAGACGGTCCGTGAGCTCCTCGACCGTGTGCTCGCTGTCTCGAAGACGCATCGCCTCCTGCATCGCTTGGCGGCGATAATCGGGGTAATACGTAGTGTGAGTCCCGCCTTCGTCACGATGGAGGATGCCATCATCGACGAGCCGTTCGAGGACGCGTTTGGTTGGTTCGTGTGACCAGTCCGCTTCGGAGGCGATCCAGTTGGCCGTCCGCGGCTCCGACAGTTGCCGGGCGGTCATCCGCACGCGGTCTTCACCCGTGGTCTGGCGGTCCATCAGGCCCTCGGAGTTCGATTCGTCTTCGGTCATACCACACCGTTCGGCCTGTGTCTTAATATAAGTTGAGGCCATTGTCCCTATATCGAATCCACTTCTTCGCCATCGCTTCGACCTCAGCCTAGGAGATCCAGAGCAATCTTGAACCGCATTCTTGGCGGCTCTACCTGGGGGAGGCACCGTTGTGAGGCGGTTGCAGCATTCGTGCTTCACCGACAGCGTCGGGGTACTTTAATCTGGTCGTGATTACACTGGTAATCACAACCAGTAATGCCAGAAGACTCATATCCAGTTTTCCCTTGGTAGAGGGGTTCTAGTCCTCGAAATGCCGATATAGCATATGTTATAAATCATATACCGCTATACCAAAACCGCGACCGCCGTTCGGATTCAGTTCGGAGAATAATCGCAGGACTGCAGGCAGATATCTTGCTACACAATCTACATAATGCACAATTCGCACAAAATCTAAATGGTGGGGAAAATCAGCTAAATCAAATGTTAGTCGTTCGTAGCTCGCTCGCTCAGCATCTCCACAACTTCCTGGACACGTTCCTCATCAGCTTCGATACCACGCTCTCGAAGGATCTGGAGGGCGACCTCGTCACCGTGGTCCGCAATTACCCGGAGACAGGCATCTTGAAACTCTCTTCCCTCAAATTCGGGAACATCAAACATAGAGCACGCGGCAGTTACCGATGATCGCATCCGAGTAACGCCATTCCACGTCTCCTCCCGGACATAGAAGCCGTGCATATCGGTCTCGTCAAAGGAGAAGGCTGGCCCACCGGTGGATTCGTCCACATCCTCTTCATCCTGCTCAGGAACGGACTCGGTCTCCGACTCTGTCTCCTCAGTAGTTACCTCCTCCGCCTCCGGTTGCGATTCATCCTGGGTGTCAGTACGTTCGTCGTCGTCCGAGTCGACTCCTTCCTCCGTTTGTTTGAGCTGTTCAGCGACGTCCCCGAAACGGTCGTCCTCATTAGGCATGGCTGTGTTCCTCCACGAGGTCCGCTAAGTGGTCGAAATTCGGGATCTGGTCGCAATCTTCGTCGAACTCAGAGACGGGCATCCCTTGCTTGAAGGCGCGAGAAATCGCGGTCCGTTCGCGAATCCCTGGCTTCGGAATACTCCCGACAGTTTGTTCAGCATCATCAAGGGCATCGAAGATCTCCGGGTCGATACGAGCGTACTCGGGGACGAACGAACCGAACTCTCGGTTGAGATTTTCAACGAGAGTCCGATGCTCGTTGTGCTGCCCCATCGTTTCGCGAATCATATTCGGAGTGACTGCGAGGATATCTAGCCCGATATTCTGCCGTATTGGGGAAATCTGGCGTTCAATCATCTTATTGAGGCCGTTGATCGAACCAGCGCGGGGAATCAGCGGGACGATGACGCGCTGGACGGCGATGAGGGCGTTATCGGATAGTTTCCCTCTGCCGCCTGCGGCATCAATTATCACGTAGTCGTATCCGTTTTGAATGAGCGGATCGACGACGTTCCGCCGAAGTTTCACGTCTGCGAACCGTTCGTCCTTCAACCTCGTCTCGACGTTCTCGAGTTCGTTGCTCGACGGGAGGAGGTGAACGCCGAAGTCCGTCTCGATAAGCAGGTCCTCGGGGTCTTCACCGTCAATGAGGGCGTCACCGAGGTTCGCATCTCGGTCGTACGCATCGTCGTACCCAAGCTGGGTCGTCATGTGCCCATCCTTATCCAGATCCAATAGTACCGTCTCATGGCCGCGAGCAGCGAGTCGATCAGCGATGTTGAGTGCGATTGTGGATTTTCCTACGCCCCCCTTAAGCAACGACACAGCTGCTCCAGGAAGTCCTTCAAACTCGTCAGCACTCATGGGTCAGCACCCCCGCGGTAGGTAGATTTTGTATATTTCGTAGGCAACCTACATTGTGTGGATTTTGGAGATTGCGCACATTTCATTGATAATGTGAGTTTTGCCTTGCTCATACGCGGCTAATGAAGTTCGCCCACCTTAATTCTGCGTCAGACAAATTTGGCGCGCTATCGACACAATTTACATTTTGTACATTATTCAAATTGCTGGCACAATCCCAATTTTCCCCTGATCTCTACCAATCAAACGTTATCTACACAATTTGCATTATCTACATTTCGCACATATCCATCACAATTATCGCTACAACCTTCGAGGCCAAGGAACGCAATGTGCGGAATCTCCATTATTCACATTATCTACATTATTCTAATGGTGTGCGATATCGACATTGTCCAGCCATTCCGTTATGAGAAACCGAGGGTGAACTGCCTCGGATTTCGCCAGACTGAGGCACGATAGTCGTTCGACTATCTACACGACCCCAGACAGGAACAGGAGGTGACCGGTGGGACAGTGACGACGACCGCCTGGGTAATCGATGGATCGGTACTCGTAGTAGTGAAGTTCCACGGCAGCCGCGAGACGGATTGCAAAGACGTTCTGATAGTTGCGGAAGAGATCGACCCGATTCAGCAAACCGTGATTGTTGGTTAGCGATATGAAGTGCTAAAACCCAGCAAAAGTTCCGATGGGCATTGGGAACGACACAGACAGAGAACCCTACGACAGCTTACGAATAGGCGTCGTTGAACTCCCGTTCACGGCGCATCAGCTCCTCGACACCGTGCTTGAGAATACCATGCCCCATTGCCGTCGGCCGATAGTACGTGTAAAAACCCTGGCTGTCGGCGGTCCGTCGCTGGCGCTTGTCGACAAGCCCGACATCGACCAGTTCGTCGAGATGGTAGTGGAAATTGTGGGATTCGACGTCGACCGCGGCCTTGAGATCGGCAGCACTCAGTTCGTCGTTGGCGACGAGCGTGCGCAGGATCCGGAACCGCGTCGGGTGGCCGATCGCCTGTTGCATAGCGAGATACTCCTCAAGCGTCAGCCCGCTATCCTCGGGAAGAGGTGGTTCTGGCTGACGAACCTCCTCTGTTGGATGGCGATCGGTTTCGGACATTTGAGGGTGCCTCAGGTCCTACGTTGGGACGCCACGTACTTAGTCGTTCTCGACTAGAATATTCCCGAGAACACCGATATTTATATACTACCGTTCCGAATCGACGAGTCGAATGCGGCAACGGATTATCGACAATCTCCCCCGTGCCGCCGGTGATTCAGCTGCGCTCGCCCCAGTCCGAAGGGAACAGTTTCTCGTCTATCTGATGGGCCCATACCGGACATTCGACGTCGACACGCTGCTGCCGGCGGACGCCGATGTCGAAACCGATGCCCCGTCGTTTGCGACGTGGGACGAGACCAGCGGCGAGTACGCCGAAGACGAGGTGTTGCGGCTCCTGCAGGAAACGCGGGACTGTCTCCGCGACCGCGGGTTTAATGCCTTTCTCGCAATCGATGTCGGGATTCCGCTCGACGAGATGGATGCCGCCACACAGAGTATCGCCTTTGCAACGGCGAGTAATGCAACGATCTTCATCGCTCCACAGGTCGGCGACAACCTCGGTGTTGGGATCGAGATCGGGAGCGTCCTCGAGGATATTCTGTCGACAGCTGGAATGCAGGGGCCGGCAGCCGATGCAACGCCACCTACGCGTGCGCGACGGATTATGGTCGCGACCGAACCATCAGTTCGTAGTGCGATGCTTGGCGCCGTCCACGCGCGTTGGGACGCCAGTGTCCGGACGTTCACCGATGCCGCGGACTGCTGTCGGCTCTGCGCACAGTTCTGTACCCACATTCAGAACGAGGAACTCTATGGCTCGCTTGATCGCCTCGACTGATCGGACTCGCAGTCAGCCCGGAATGTTCGATTGAGAAGCTGTCGCCGCCAGATCTGCTGCGAGCGTTACCCGACAGCGATACTCGTCATTCCTCACTGCACCTCAGAGCCGGTGCGAAAGCTCGTGAGTTCGTCGATCCGGTCTTCCAGGTCCTCGATCTCGCTTCGGAGTGCATCTGCCTCCTCGCTTTCAGTGGTCGCGAGTCGGTCCTTCAATCCCTGCAATCGCGTCGCTTTCACGTCCTCGTTGACGTCGGCCTTCCTGACGTACGCCCGCTCGTCGATATCGTAGACATCCTGCTCGTGGAGGTCAGTCACGTCAAGTGCGTCATCGACCTTGTCCGGATCAACGCCGAGGACACGATCCCGATCGATACCGGCGTCCTCCACCGCGGCGAGGACCTCTGTGTCGTCCTTCAGTGACTTCGACCGGCGCGAAGTTCGCTGGACGGAGCCGTACTGGGCATGAACTGGCTGGTCGTGATCGACTCGATCAAGGAGGGTGTCGGCGATGTCTTTCCGAAGGTCGTTCGCGCCACGTTGCACGTCCGAGAGTAAGGTGTAAAGGTCGATGAGTGTCTCCGTATCCCGGGTGTCCATGCTGGTCGGATCGTGGCGTTCTAATGCGTCGATCAACAGGAGCGCATCAGCATAGACGCCGACATCCGGCTCAGTTCTATCCGCAGTCTCGGTAAGGCCCTCACCAATCACCTGGGTGGCAGTCGGGGCGGCCGATTCAACGAGGATCCCGGCGTCCTCATCAATCTCGAATTGCGGATGAAGCGTGAGCACAGCAGCATAGGGTTCAGCATCCGGGGGAAGACGGTCCAGCTCAAAGCCGCCACTCGCATCCTGAACTCGGCGATAGAGCGTTTCGAACTGGTCGCGCTGGAGCGGCTGAGAATCGTCCGAGTCCAGAATTTCGATGATGACGCGGAATTCCTGTATGTCGGTAATACGAAACTTGGTGTGTGAAAGCGGTGTGATGAGAGTGGCCTCCGGAGAACGCTCCTCGGCTGCTTCGAGGAGCGTGTGCCAGTTCCCGCTGAACGACATATCTATACTCTCGCTGCTGAGAGCTTAAAATCCCCAGTTCGTACGGATTGCAGGATGGACAGAGCTCTCGACAGAAGCTCGTTATACTGCGTCCATTCCAATACGATCCACTCGCCCCAATCAGTTCCATCATACCGTCGTTGTGCGTGACCGCGCAT
>Ga0207718_100497_pt1 | contig 34288 bp, 35 predicted proteins | sample A23M2SouthBayCA_FD_187749 | JGI IMG/M metagenome (GOLD analysis project Ga0207718, IMG submission 187749) | Aerobic enrichment media microbial communities from Eden Landing Ponds, California, USA - A23 M2 (SPAdes) | ecosystem: Environmental > Aquatic > Marine > Unclassified | place: Emeryville... | reverse complement strand
CCCGCGGAACGGCTCGTGCTCTCGCGGTTCGACGACCACTTTCTGGTCGGTGGCGGGCCGGACCGATTTCACGTTCCGTTCGAGCGCTTGGTCGTCCGGATGGCGCCGTCGGACGCGGCGGCAGTCTCACTCGTCACCGACGGGGCCGTGGATGCGACCGGCGATCCGGTCAATCCGAGGGTTCTCGACAGCGTGGCTGAGGAGGGACCGATCGCCGTACACGTCGAGGACTCCCGGTCGTTCTATCACGTCGGGTTCAACGCCCGGCGCGAACCGTTCGGAAACGTCCGCTTCCGGCAGGCCATCGCCCGACTCGTCGACGCCGAGTACGTCGCCGAGACGGTCTTCGACGGCTACGCCAGGCCGGCCGCGACGCCACTGGCCGGCACGTCCTGGGAACCCCCGGAGTTTCGCTGGGCCGAGTCAGACCCGGTCGTCCCGTTCGCCGGGACGGACGGCGAACTCGACGTCTCGACGGCTCGAAACGCGTTTCGCGAGGCAGGGTACGCCTACGACGACGACGGGAGGTTGCTCAAATGACGGTGCCAGTCGCGCTGTTGGTCGTCGTGGTGGCTGTCACTGCTGCCCTGTTGAGTGTCACTGCGACGGCCGTCGTCGGGTGGCGGCGGTTCGCCCGGCTCCGGACCGAGTACCGCTCGACGGCACGAGCGGCTATCCCGTCGGTGGCGGTGCTCGCCGGTGTTCTCGGGATCAACAGCGTCGTCCGGGAAGTCGGCGTCGAGATCTCCTGGCTCATCGGCTGGAACATCACCGGCGAGATCTACGCGATCGAGGGGAATCTCGTCCCGGCGATCCAATCGTTCGCCCATCCGTGGTTGACGACGTACTTCTCGTTGATCTACGTCTACGGGTACGTGTTCCTGCTTACGTTCCCGCTCGTGGCCTATCTCGTTCTCGAGGACATGGAGTGGTTCCGGACGACGGCGATTGCCTACGCGCTCAATTACGCCATCGGGCTGGTGATGTATCTCCTCTTTATCGCCTACGGCCCACGAAACCTCCTGCCGGATCTCACGGAACCACTTCTGTATACGAACTGGCCGAGTTCGCAGTTCCTGGTGAGCGAGGTCAACGCCAACACGAACGTCTTCCCGTCGCTACACACGTCGCTGTCGGTGACGGTCATCGTCCTGGCCTATCGAACACGTCGTGTATACCCGCGCTGGCTTCCGATCGCCACGCTCGTGGGGGGAAGTGTCGTGGTCTCGACGATGTACCTCGCCATTCACTGGGGGCTGGACGTCCTCGCGGGCATCGGTCTCGGCGTTGGAAGCGTCTGGCTCGCCCGGACGTACGCCGGCGCTGACGACGTCGATTCGCTCGCCGAACTCGGCTCGGATCCGTTCGGATCGCTTCGTCGGGCGATATCGCGCCTCTGGAACGCGAGATAGCGATCGCTGATCCGTCTCGAATCGTCGCCGGCACTCACTCGCCTCGAAAGCAGCTCAGCCCGATGCTCGGAATTGACATCCTCCGCCCTCGAGGGGGCTTCCGCTTGCCGTCCGTCACTCTGCTCGAACCGAGTCGGCCGACTCGGCTCCGACGGCTGACCGCTCGCCCAGCGGCGTCCGTTCGACCACCGTCCCATCGACCGTCGGATACTGCTCGACGATCTCGCCCTCCTCGACGTCGCCGTCCTCGATCATCTCCTCTAAGAGCCACCACGCGAGTTCGACGTGCTCGGTCTTCTCGACGTAGTACTCCTCGGGGACGCCCAACTCCTCGAGTCGCTCGGCGTCGACCCAGGTCTTGCCGTAGACCAGGGTGCCGTCGTCGGTGGTTTCGTCGAAGGGACGACGGACGTTCTTTGCCATCCGCTTGAGGCGATTGCGATGCTGGGCGGCGTCCTTGAACACTGACGTACAGAAGTAGACCTTCGGGTGTTTGGCCATCGAGTCCAGGACGTCGTGACTCCCCTCGACGGCGCTCATGTGCCCCTCCTTCAGGTCGAAGCCCTCCTGTTGCATCCGGCGGTAGTTGCCATCGCTCATCTCGAACTCGTTGACGTTGACGAATTCGGCGGCCCCCTCCTCGACGAAGGTGATGAACTCGTCCTCCGGCCGGATGCCGGGGATCTCGAAGGCCGGCGTGAGTCCCTCCTCGCGGGCGATGTAGAGAATGTCCTCCCACTCGGTGCCGTGGAGGTCGCCCCACATCTCCAGCGGCGGGTGAAAGCGAATCTCGTCGAGGCCGGCCTCCGCCAGTCGGCGCATGTTCTCGCGCCCACCGGTGATGCCCGTATACAGGTGAATGTGGTGGTCCTCGCCGAACTCGTCCTTGAGCAGCGAGATGTACCGTGTCGTGCGGTCCATGACCTCCTGGGGTTCGCCACCGGTCAGCGACGATCCCATCGCGTCCATGCGCTTTGCTTCCTCGATGATGTCCTGGTCGTCCTCGACCTTCCGCTCGTTGGCGTAGACGTCGGTGACGTTCTTGCGATTCTCGCCGAGTGGGCAATAGAAGCAATCGCGCTGGTCGCAGTAGCCATAGACGAAAATGACCATCTTCCCGCCCTTGGCACACTGCTCACAGCCCTCTGAGATCATTGCGTAGCCACACATACCCCGTTCAGGCCTAAAAGGCGTGCGACTCGTGCAAGCCCGGCCGGTTGCCTCTCGTGAGATCGTTGACGCGTCCGTCGTCCACGTCTGGACTGCCCTCGAGCGGCCCAACGCCCGGCCGATGGCATCCCAACACACACATCATGTGGTTATATGTCATTATATTCTCCGTACGATTAATACTTAACGATAGCGGCCCGATATTGAGGGGATGCCACACAACCAAGACGTCGAGAACGACACCGCGGACGTGACCTCGCAGTTCGAGTGCATGGGGTGTGGGACGATCGTCGAGGCCGAGACTCACCCTGGCGAGTGCTCGGAGTGCGGTGGGGAGTTCCAGAATCGGGCGAAGTCACTCGAGTAACGATATTCGGCGTCGCCTTCTAGTCCCGATTGACTCACGACCGATCGAGCACGTGAACGTACCGATCGAGCGAGCGGTGGACGCGGCGCTGGAACTGTGCCGAGACGGTCCAGCCCGCCTCTCGAGCCACGGCAGCCCAGGGTCGGTCTCCGACGACGACGGCCCGCGGCGCGACCCGGCGGGCTTCGGCGAGTGCATCTTCGAGCAACACCGCTAGCGAACCAGCCGAGATCTTCGTCTGCCGACCATACGGCGCGTCGACGACGACGGCGTCGAACGAATCGGCCGCGAACGGCAATCGTCTGGCGTCGCCCCGGCAGACGTCGAATGCGTCAGCCCGGGCGGCCACTACGTTCTCGCGCGTCCCGTGAACCATCTTCTCCAGTGCGTCGACGCCGACGACTGACGAACCGACGCGGCCAGCTTCAAGCAGCAGGCCGCCGGTCCCGCACATCGGATCGAGGATGCGCACGCCGGCGCGACCTCCGGCGACGTTGACCAGCGCACGGGCGAGGGCTGGATCCATGCTCCCCGGCTGGAAGAACGGACGATCGGTGGGCGCTCTGTCGGTAAAGTCACGCTCGGGTTCGACCGCGAGCCAGCCGAGCGCGCAGATCCCGTCGTCGCCAGCATCAGGCGCGATCTCGATGCCGTCGCCCGCCCACTCGGTCGTCGACGGCGTTCCAGCGAACACCGCCCGGAGTTCGTGATCGGGGTCGTCGAGATCGACCGTGAATCCCCGATCGACGAGAATCGACCCGAGCGCGCGCTCGACGGCCTGCGTGCTCACGCCGGTCGCGCCGCGGACGTCCCGCGCCCGGACCGCAACCGACCCGGCGCGGTCGATGCTGACTGCTTCCAGCAGCGCGCGTGCGCTGTCGAGATCCGGTGCGGTCGTGCCGAGCAGTTCGCTCACCCGGTGGGTCAGCGCCAGTTGTGACACCCGATCGGTGATCCCGCGGGCGGTCGCGACACCCCCGCCGCGGACGGTGACCCGACTGGCCGCACTCGCCGCCTCGTAGGCAGCGAAAGCGTCGTCAGTCCCGGCGAGTTCCAGCAGGTACACGCGTCTCAGCAACGGGCCGCGAGGCTTGGTTCTGGCGATCGCATTTCGACGATTCGATCGCGGTGACCGCTGAGAACCTTCCCGCCACGACGGTCTTCCGGTTCGTACTGATCCCCGAAACCGGCCGTCCGCCGCTGAAACCCACCGTACCCGAATAGAAGGGTACTTATAAACGTTAAATACCAACCTTTATAAACCTTAAATACGACTTATAGTTCGAGTCATGGTTGACCCCAAGGAAACAATCAACATCGAAAACGTCGTCGCCTCGACCGGCATCGGCCAGGAGCTCGATCTGCAGAGCGTGGCGATGGACCTCGAAGGGGCCGATTACGACCCCGAACAGTTCCCCGGCCTCGTCTATCGGACCCAGGAACCCAAGTCGGCGGCGCTGATCTTCCGGTCGGGCAAGATCGTCTGTACCGGCGCGAAGAGCACTGACGACGTCCACGAGAGTCTCCGGATCGTCTTCGGGAAGCTTCGGGACCTGGAGATCCAGGTCGACGAGGACCCCGAGATCGTCGTCCAGAACATCGTTACGTCTGCCGACCTGGGCCGGAACCTCAACCTGAACGCGATCGCGATCGGGCTGGGCCTGGAGAACATCGAGTACGAACCCGAGCAGTTCCCCGGGCTCGTCTATCGCCTCGACGACCCCGACGTCGTCGCGCTGCTCTTTGGCTCCGGGAAGCTCGTCATCACGGGCGGCAAGGAGCCAGTCGACGCCGAGAAGGCCGTCGACAAGATCGTCTCCCGGCTCGAAGAACTCGGCCTGCTCGAATAACAACCCACAAACGACTGCTACTCGAATCGCGAGTATGTGGACGGTCTCCCCGGATTTCTCTCTCGGTCCGCTCGCCGGAGCACCAGCACAGTCACTCGCGTCGATCCCCCTTCAGAGTGGCCCATTCGGCAGCGCCCTCGTTACGCTCGTCGTGACGTTCGTGGGCGCGTGGGTGTTCTACGCCGTGACGCTCCACCTGGCGGCGACGTTCTTCATCGGCGAGGTTCGCTCCCAGCGTGCAGCCTACGCCGGCGCAGTTCCGGCGGTCGTCTCCCTGCTGCTCGAACGGTACGGCGTGGCGAGTGTCGGGTTCGTCTCACCGGCATTGGGCGTCGGGATCGTCGTCGTCGCGACCGTTCTCGCCGACGCCGCCGCGATCTCGGCAGTCTATGACCTGCCGCGACGAGCGACCGCCGCGCTGACGCTGCTCCACGTCGCGTTCGCGACGGTGCTCGGCATCGCACTGATCAATCTCTTCGGCATGGTGTGAGAAGGACTTCGGCATGGTGTGAGACGGGATCGGCGACATCTGCTCATCAGTCCTGCAATATTGTGCACACACTGTTGACTGTTCCCAACCGATAATATTCCGCAAAACATGACTATTCATGCAGAATTCAGCGTTTCCCTGTCCTGAAGCGAGTCGTTTATACGCGACGGTATTGTACTATAAACACACAATGGCTGACGTAGCGATCATCGGTGGCGGCCCGGCCGGCCTGGCCGCAGCCGTCTACACGGCACGCGCAGATCAGGAAACGCTCGTCTTCGACAAGGGCGGTGGCACGACCAGGGACGTCGACTGGATGGAGAACGTCTACGGGTTCCCGGAGGGCGCGAGCGGTCCCGAACTCGTCGACGTGGGTCAGGCGCAGGCGACGAAGTTCGGCGCGAAAATTGTCGAGGAAGAGGTCGTCCAGGTCGGCGAGGACGGCGACGGCTACCGCATCGAGACCGAGGTCGACGAGTACGAGGTCAAGGGAATCATCCTCGCGACCGGCGCGTCCTACGAGACGCCGGCGATCCCCCACGTCGACGACTACGAGGGCGGCGGCGTCTCCTACTGTGTCGAGTGTGACGCCTTCTTCTACCGTGACAAGCCGGTGGCGGTCGTCGGCGCGGGCAACTACGCCGCAAAGGAGGCGATGATGCTGCTGGATTACACCGACGACGTCCGCGTCCTCACCAACGGCAACGACCTCGAGATGGACGACGCGCTGCTCGAGCAACTCGACAGCGAGGGCATTGAAGTCATCGAGGAGTCGGTCGATCACATCGTCGGCGAAGAGGTCGTCGAGGGCGTCGAACTCGATTCCGGCGAACAACTCGACGTCGAAGGCGTCTTCATCGCGCTCGGCGCGGCGGGCGGGACCGACATCGCCGACATGCTGGGCATCGCGCGTGACGGCTCGTATCTCGACGTCGACGAGGACCAGTACACGGGCGTCGATCGTGTCTACGCCGCGGGCGACCTGACTGGCGGGCAACGCCAGGTCAACGTCTCGGTCGGCGAGGGGACGACGGCGGCGATCAACCTGCTCGAGGACTTCCGGGGCGGCGAGTACATCGACTACAAGAAGATCGAAGCCTGAGACGGCCGATCGGGGCCTCATTCTGCGGGCGACCTCCGAAGCGTGCATCCCACGCCGGAGACAGCAGACTAAAGACCGTGCCCCTTCGCAGTACGCCCAATGACGAGTCTGGGCACGGCGAGCGCCGATCCCGGCGAGATCGCCACCGGGCGATTGCACGTCGGCGAGACACGGGACGGGAGTGACGTTGGCCTGCCGGTGGCGGTCGTCAACGGTGCCAAGGATGGGAAAACACTGTACGTCCAGGCCGCGAGCGACGGCGACGAACTCAACGGCGTCGGTGTGATCCAGCGGCTCGTGCCGCGGCTCGATCCGACGGAAATCAGCGGCACGATCCTGGTCGTCGGGATCGTCAACTACCACGCCTTCCAGGTGGCCGAGCACCGTAACCCGATCGACGACACGAAGATGAACCGGGCCTACCCCGGCGAGGAGACGGGAACGACCAGCGAGCGCATCGCGGCGGCCACCTTCGAAGCGGCGATGCGGGCCGACCTCGTGATCGACCTCCACCAGGGCTCGACCAGCCGGATGATCGACGAGACGCGGGTACGATGTGGCACCCGCCATCGCCTCCACGACGAATGTCTCGAACTCGCGAAGGCCTTCGGCTGCGGGACCGTCCTCGACAAGAAGGGGCCCGACGGCCAGCTCGCACGGGCGGCCCCCGACGAGGGCGTGCCGACGATCGACCCTGAACTCGGCGGCGCGGTCGGGTGGGACGACGAGTCGATCAAGATCGGCGTCACGGGTGTCCGGAACGTGCTCAGATACTACGATTTCCTCGATGGCAACGCCCCGATGGACCCCCAGACCCGGGCGAGTTCCTTCGACCAGTACGGCGCACCGGCCGGCGGGCTCGTCGACTTCGAACCCGACCTGGGCGAGCGCGTCGACCGCGGCGAGACGCTGTTTACCGTCACCGACGTCTTCGGGACGGTCAAGGAGCGGGTGACCGCCGACTCGACGGGCATCTTCTGGCGGACCCGCCGACTCCCGCAGGTGGCGACCGGCGAGTACGTCTGCTCGGTCGGCACCGATATCGACTCGTACTGACGTGCCCTATCACACCTCGCCAGCGATCGGCCAGCTTGCAGGCTCGCGGGGTGAATCCGGAAGTCGTTCCCCGAGACAGTGCACGCGATCCAACGGAAACATGTCTCTGAAGGTGGAAAAAGTTATGTTGCTTTAGATAGAACAGAACCCCATGAAAAGACGCGAATTGGTCCTCGCGAGCGGAGGCGCACTGACGGCGTCGCTCTCCGGCTGTAGCCAGCTCGAGGGCGTTCTCGGCGGCGATTCCGCGGACGGACCGGTGGCCGATACCTGGGGGGCGTACAGAGGTGACGGGGCGCGGACGGGGCGGATCGCCGCCGAGGCGGGGCCCGGCGAATCGCTGTCGGTCGCGTGGCAACTGACGATCGAGGATCTCGTCGACGAGTTCGAGAGCGGCGTCGCGACGGACGGGATCGGGTTTTCCGTCACAAGTCGAACATGGTCGTACGGGCCGGCCCTCACTGCGGACCACGTGCTCTGGACGACGAGGTACACCTGGGAGGTCGACGGCAATGAGCGCGACCGCCATCGCATTATCGGGCTGGAGCCGTCCGGCTCGATCGTGTGGTCCCACGAGTTGCCGATCACGGCCGACGATCGCGTGTATTCCGGCCCCACACTGGACGGCGGGCTGCTCTACCAACGGACCAACTTCGAGCAGACGCCGGGTTCGAAGGCGGCGGGGTCCACTGGCGATGCGGAGGGGACCACCGGATCCGTCGGCGTCACCGTTTTCGATCCGGCAACCGGCGATGTCGAACGCGAACTCGACCTCGGCCTGCCGACGTCTGCGATGCTGGTCGTCGATGACGGGACGGTCTTCGCCACCGCGACATCCGACGGTACCCGATACATATATGCCTTCGACGCAGCGTCCGGCTCGGAACAGTGGTCGGTCGAGGCGACCCCGACACCCTACCTCGACCGGCCGTTCTGCGCACGGACGGGTGAGAGAATCGTATACGCCAGCTATGAAGCGGAGTCCACAGCGCTCGTCGCCCGGCGCGTCGAGGACGGGAGCGTCTCGTGGCGAACGCCGATCGACCAGGAGAACAGCTCCCGGCAGTTGATTCTGGCGTCCCCGACCGTTGTCGGGGACATCTACACTGCGGGCTATGAAGACCTGTTACTGGATCGATCCGGGGCACCACTCGTGTCCGTCAGCGTCGACGACGGCACCATCGGGACCCAGTACAAACCACCGGACATCGAGGACCCGGACAACCCGCGATTCGATTCCTGGGACGAGAATGACATCGAGGAACGGGCGGGGTATTCCGGGCTGTACGGGATGCCTCTCCCGCTGGACGACCTGGTGGTCGCGACGGGCTACGGGGCCGTCGGGAACTATGAAACCTGGGACGCACCGATGTGTATGGGAATCAAAGACGGGTCGGTCGCCTGGTCGGTCGATACCGGCTTTGGCCTCGCGCCTGTCGCTGCCGGGGACGTGATCTACCTCAACGCGATGAGCGGCGTGTGGGCGATCTCGACCGACGGCGAACCCCTCGACTCGATCGACGGGGTGGAATTCGGGTCACTGTCCGGGGTCCATCCGCCGGCTATCGGACACGGACGGCTGTACGTCCCGACCGCCAGCGGGCTCGCCGCGATCGAATAGCGTCGACGGGGCGGCGTCCCGCCGTAGACAGTCGCGATCCGGTCCCCGCCGCTTCGACAAGACTTTCATCGCCTGCGGTTGAACCAGGCGAGGAAGACACATGATCGTACTCCACGCCTCCTTCCCGATCAAGCCCGAGAAACGCGAGCGAGCCATCGAACTCACCGACGACCTCGTCGAGGGGACCAACCAGGAGCCGGGTGCCATCGAGTACCGGGCCACGGTCGACCTCCAGGACGAGAACGTGATCCGGTTCATCGAGCGCTACGAGGACGCCGCGGCCCTGGAGGCGCACGCCGAGACTGAGCATTACCAGGCCTTCGGCGAGCACCTCCCGGACCTGCTGGACGGCGAACCCGAGGTGCTGCGCTTCGACGTCGAGTCGATGGAAGCACTCGAACTCTGAGGGCGTCCACTCTGAATACCCAATGCAACGCGTCTGCACTGACTGCGGACGGACGTACCCGGGAGAGGGACCGTGGCGGTGTGCGTGCGGGAGCCCCCTCGACCTGCAGGGCCTCCCCGAACTGCCCACGGAACCGCCGGCGCTCGATCGAGACGCCGGACTCTGGGCCTGCGAGGACTTCCTTCCCGTCGAGCCCCAAGTGACGCTCGGTGAAGGGTGGACGCCGCTGATCGACGCCGAGGAAGACGATGTCGCGTACAAACTCGAACACCTGTTTCCGACGGGGAGCTTCAAGGATCGCGGTGCCGCCGTCGTCATCTCTCACGCCGTCGAGCGCGGGGCCGACCGGGTGCTCGAAGATTCCTCGGGAAACGCGGGGCTGGCGATCGCGACCTACGCTGCCCGCGCCGGGATCGACGCCACGATCTTCGTCCCCGCCGACGCCAAACCGGGCAAACTTCGGGCGATCGAGCGGACGGGAGCCGACCTGCGACAGGTCGACGGCTCCCGAGCAGACGTGACCGCAGCCTGCATCGAGGCGGTCGAGGCTGGCGACGGCTACTACGCTAGCCACGCCTGGGAGCCCCTGTTTCTGGCCGGGACGGCGACGTTCGCCCTCGAAGTCGCCGCCCAGCGCGGTTGGGATGCTCCCGACGCCGTGGTGACGCCGCTGGGTCACGGGACGCTGTTTCTGGGTGCTGCCAGGGGGTTCGATCGACTGAGCGCGGCCGGCTGGATCGACGACGTCCCCCGACTCTTCGGCGTCCAGGCGAGCGGCGTCGCACCGATCGCCGCTGCCTGCGGGAACGACCGCGACGCGGGCCGCAACGATGTGGCCGACGGCATTCAAATCGCCGAACCGGTCCGACGGGACGGGATTCTCGACGCGATCGAGGCGAGCAGCGGCGACGCGATTGCGGTCACGGCCGGGGAGACCGAGCAGGCTCACGATCGACTCGCCGCCCGTGGCCTGTCGGTCGAACCCACCAGCGCGACGGTGGTCGCCGGCCTGGATCGGCTTCGCGAGCGGGGCGTTGTTGGGGCGGACGCGGATACGCTGATCCCGTTAACCGGCCACAATAGCAGCGATAACCCCTGCTCTCGACCGTAAACGCACCCAGAAACCGAGTTCTCAATAGTCAATAATGTCTGTGGATGTTTAAGTGAGGGGGAGAACACATCCGCGTCATGACACGTATGTCCTCCCGAACGTCGGTCGACGAAGGCGACGAGCCGGCTGATCGAGACGACGAGACCGATCGATTGATCGACCGGGGTGTGCTCGATTCGCTCGTGGCAGACTGTCCGATCTCGCTTTTCGCTATCGATGGCGACGGACGGGTGATCCGCTGGAACCAGGGGATGGCGGCGTACTTCGGACGGGCGGAGGCGGCTGCGCTGGGAAAGTCGATCGGAGACGTCTTTCCTGATGTCCGACACGACGTGGGCGAGAAACCACTGGCGGAGATCGCCCTCGAAACCGGGGAAGACCGCTACAACATCGATGTAGAGACGACAGTCGACGGCGAGCAATGCCACTACGTGGCCAGCGCGGCGCGTATCGAAGACGAGGACGGGACTGTCCAGGCTGTCGCCGAGACGATCAAGGACGTCACCGAACTGAAGGAGACTGTCGAGCGCGTCACGGGCACCCTCGACGCAGTGGCCGGCGGAGATCTCAGTGCCAGGATGGACGATACGGGGCTATCTGGGGATCACAGACGCCTCGCGACCGCAGTCAACGAAACGATTGCGGCGCTGGACGAGGCACTCAACGAGATCGAACGAGCGGTCGATAGTGTCGATGAAGCGGCCGCGACTGTCGCGAACACGGCCGCACACCTCGATGGCGCATCTGGCGACGTTTCGTCGTCGGTCAGCGATATCGTCGACGGGGCCAGCGTTCAGTCGGACCTGACGACCGACCTCGCGAACGAGATTCAGTCGGCAGCGGCCAACGCCGAGGAGTCGGCCGCAAGCACTGATGAGATCGCGACGTTCGCCGGCGACGTCTCGGAAGAGGCCGAAGAAGCCGGTGCGGCCGCGAGCACTGCCGAGGACGCGATCGAGGAATCCCAGGCCGTCCTGGCGGCGGCGACAGAGAGCGCCAGGACGCTGGAGTCCCATTCCGCGGACATGGCCGAGATCGTGGGGACGATCGCCGACATCGCCGAACAGACCAACATCCTCGCGTTGAACGCTTCAATCGAGGCCGCACGCGCCGGCGAGGACGGTGAGGGGTTCGCGGTCGTCGCTGACGAGGTGAAGAGCCTCGCGGCGGAGACCCAGGAGGAGACGGCGGCCATCCGTAACGTGATCGAGAGTGCACGCGAGGAGATCGAGACGGTGACGACCCACGTCGGTGAGGCTGCCGAGGCCGTCGACACGGCCGAGACAGTCGTCGAAACCAACAGCGAGACGTTCGAGACGATCGACAGCCGGACCGACGAAGTCACCGACTCCATTCGTGAAGCCTCAGACGCGATCGACGAACTGGCCGACACGATGCAAGAAGCTGCGTCCGACGTCGATCACATCGACGAGATCACCACCGACACGCGCGAACGCGCCCGATCGTCGGCTGAGGCCGCGGAGCAACTCGCGGCCTCGATCGACAATCTCTCAAGTTCTGCCCAACAGCTCACAGATCTCTCGACGGAACTCGCCGGACTGGTAAACGAATACGAGACGACAGCGGAGTGAGCCACGACAGCAAGGCTTTACCGCCGCCGTAGCATATCAGCGACAAATGGTACTCGACGACCTGGGATCGTCCCTGCGGGGGGCACTCGACGGCCTCCGGGGGAAGTCCCGCATCAGTGAAGAGGACGTCCAGGCGGTCGTCAAGGAGATCCAGCGATCGCTACTTCAGGCCGACGTCGACGTCGACCTGGTGATGGACCTCTCCGACAGCATCGAGACCCGCGCCCTGGAGGAGGAGCCGCCGGCCGGCACCTCCGCGCGGGACTGGGTGCTGCGCATCGTCTACGAGGAACTCGTCGACCTGGTCGGCGAATCGACCGAACTCCCCCTGGAGCCACAGACGATCGTGCTGGCGGGCCTCCAGGGATCGGGGAAGACCACCTCCGCGGCGAAGATCGCGTGGTGGTTCTCCAAGAAAGGACTTCGGCCGGCGGTAATCCAGACTGACACCTGGCGGCCCGGGGCTTACGAGCAGGCCGAGCAGATGGCCGAGCGAGCGGAAGTCGACTTCTACGGCGATCCGGAGGAGGACGATGCGGTCAAGATCGCCCGCGACGGCCTCGAGGCGACCGCGGACGCCGACGTCCAGATCGTCGACACGGCGGGCCGACACGCCCTGGAAGAGGGGCTCATCGACGAACTCGAGGACATCGAGTCGGTCGCCGACCCCGACCACAACCTGCTGGTGCTCGACGCCGCGATCGGTCAGGAAGCCAAAGAGCAGGCCCGACGCTTCGAGGACGCGGTCGGCATCGACGGCGTCGTGATCACCAAACTCGACGGGACGGCGAAGGGTGGCGGCGCACTCGCGGCCGTCAACGAGACCGACTCGACCATCGCGTTCCTGGGCACCGGCGAGACCGTCAAGGACGTCGAACGCTTCGAGCCCTCGGGGTTCATCTCCCGATTGCTTGGGATGGGCGATCTCAAGCAACTCACCGAGCGCGTCGAGCGCGCGATGGAGGAAACCCAGGAAGAAGAAGGTGACTGGGGCCCGGAGGACATGCTCGAGGGTGAGTTCACCCTCAAGGACATGCGCAAGCAGATGGCGGCGATGAACAAGATGGGGCCACTGGATCAGGTCATGGACATGATCCCCGGCCTCGGCGGCGGGATGATGGATCAACTCCCGGACGACGCCATGGACGTCACCCAGGAGCGCATGCGTGACTTCGAGGTCATCATGGACTCGATGACCGAGGACGAACTCGAGAACCCGCGCCAGATCGGTCGCAGCCGGACCGAACGCATCGCGCGCGGCTCGGGCAAACCCAAGGAACGCATCCGGGAACTCCTAGAGCAGCACAAGATGATGGACCGGACGCTCAATCAGTTCCAGGGCATGGGCGACGCCGACATGGAACGCATGATGAAGCAGATGGACCAGGGCGACATGGGTGACATGGGCGGCATGGGCGGCGGTGGGATGGGCGGCAACCCGTTCTGAGCGGCGCGGTTGACGGGTCGTCCCCCGCTCCTATTCGAAGCACGGAAGTAATTCATCACCATTTATTCGATGGTCTTTTCTCCGGGCAAGCCTTCGAGCCAGGCGAATGAGCATCGATCTCGACGACGACGAGGTGTTCGAGGACGTCCGCGATCGGGCGGACCGGCCGATGCGCCGGCTGTTTTCCGAGTACGGCGGGAGGTACTCTTTCCCGTTCGTGATCGGGTTCGTCAGCAGCGTCGCCGCCCGGATCCTCGACCTCCTCCCGCCCCTCCTGCTGGGGATCGCCATCGACGCGATCTTCAACCAGTCCAACGAGTACAGTCTCTGGTTGGTCCCACAGTCGATCATCCCGCCGGATCGAGCCGACCAGGTGTGGTTTACCGTCGGCATCATCGCCGCGACGTTCCTGATCGGCGCGGCTTTCCACTGGACGCGCAACTGGGGGTGGAACACCTTCGCCCAGAACATCCAACACGACGTCAGGACCGACACGTACGACAAGATGCAGCGGCTGAACATGGACTTCTTCGCCGACAAGCAGACTGGGGAACTCATGTCCATCCTCTCGAACGACGTCAACCGGCTCGAACGCTTTCTCAACGAAGGGATGAACGCGTTCTTCCGGCTGACGATCATGGTGCTCGGGATCTCCGTGATCCTCTTTACGCTGAACTGGAAGCTCGCGCTGATCGCGCTGGTTCCCGTCCCCGTGATCGCCTTCTTCACGAAGAAGTTCATCGACATCATCCAGCCGAAATACGCCGACGTCCGCTCGTCTGTCGGCCAGCTCAACTCCCGGCTGGAGAACAACCTCGGCGGCATCCAGGTGATCAAGGCCGCCAACACCGAGACCTTCGAGTCCGACCGCGTCGAGGGCGTCTCCGAGGATTACTTCGACGCCAACTGGGACGCCATCGACACCCGGATCAAGTTCTTCCCCGGCCTCCGGCTGATCGCCGGGTTCGGGTTCGTCCTGACGTTCATCGTCGGTGGGCTGTGGGTGATCGGGGAACCGTTCGGGCCGCTTTCCGGAAATGTTAATGCCGGCGTGTTCGTCACGTTCATCCTCTACACCCAGCGGTTCATCTGGCCGATGGCGCAGTTCGGACAGATCATCAACATGTACCAGCGGGCCCACGCCTCCAGCGAGCGCATCTTCGGGCTGATGGACACGCCCAGCCGGATCGTCGAGGACCCCGATGCCGAACCCCTCGACGTTACCGACGGCCACGTCGAGTTCGACAACGTGACGTTTGGCTACGATGACGAGGAAGCCATCGTCGAGGACATCGACTTCGCGGTCGAAGGCGGCGATACCGTCGCCCTGGTCGGCCCGACGGGTGCCGGCAAGTCGACCGTGATGAAACTCCTCCTCCGGATGTACGATGTCGACGAAGGAGCCATCGAAATCGACGGGACGGACCTCCGCGAGGCGACGATCCCGAGTCTGCGGCAGGCCCTGGGATACGTCAGCCAGGAGACGTTCCTGTTCTACGGGACGGTCCGTGAGAACATCGAGTACGGTACCTTCGACGCCGAGAAGGAAGAAGTCGTCGAGGCGGCGAAGATGGCCGAAGCCCACCGCTTCATCCAGAACCTTCCCGACGGCTACGACACGAAGGTCGGCGAGCGCGGCGTGAAGCTCTCGGGCGGCCAGCGCCAGCGGATCGCCCTCGCGCGAGCGATCCTCAAGGACCCCGAGATCCTCGTCTTAGACGAGGCGACCTCCGACGTCGACACCGAGACGGAGATGCTGATCCAGCGCTCGCTCGACAAACTCACCGCCGATCGGACGACCTTCGCCATCGCTCACCGACTCTCGACGATCAAGGACGCCGAAAAGATCGTCGTGATCGAGGACGGGCGGATCGTCGAACGCGGCACCCACGAGGAACTGCTCGCCGCGGACGGCCTCTACGCCAAGCTCTGGGCGGTCCAGGCGGGCGAGATCGACGAACTCCCCCAGGAGTTCATCGAGCGGGCCGCCGAACGCCGCGCCCAGACGGAGTCGGAAGCCGACGACTGACTGGGGAATTCACGACTCTTCATGACTGAACGCGCCATCGACCACCTCAAACAACTCGATCACTGGGCGTTTCTCGTCGCGCTCGGCCTGGCGGCGATCGACGCCGCCCGGACGCGCCGCCGACTTCCCGTAGTTGTCACCGGATTCCTTACGGTCGCCTTCCTCTACGACGCCTACGAGTTCATCCAAGAAGACGACTGAAAAGCCGACGGGGACAGCCTGGGAACTCGAATGCAAGCCGCTACTCGACCACGTGACGCGTGTCGTAGGAGCCGAGGCGCTTGACCCAGCCTTCGCTCGCCAAGTCCTCGATCTCCGCGAGGGCGTCCTGGAGGCGCTGTTCGTAGAGGCCGGCCTCGACGTCGATGTGGAAGACGTAATCCCCGAGTCGTTCACCGCTTGGCCGGGATTCCAGTCGCGAGAGGTTGACGTCCCGCTCGGCGAACGGTTCGAGGAGTTCGAGCAGGAGGCCGGGATAGTCGACGTTCGGGTAGACGATCAGCGACGTGTTCCCGCCCTCGATCGAGCGCTCCTCGGGCCCGGCGATCGCGAAGAAACGCGTCGCGTTCGAGGACCGGTCCTGGATGTCCTCGGCGAGGACCGAGAGGTCCGCCCCCGCGTTGTCCGGATGGGCGATCGCAGCGACCGTTGAGTCTTCACGGGCACGCTCGACGCCGCGTGCCGTGCTCGCAACGGCCTCCAAGTCGGCGTCGGGATACTCCGCTTCGAGGTAGCTCCGGCATTGGGCCAGTGCCTGGGCGTGACTCGCAACGGTCTCGAAGTCCGGTCCCTGGGAGAGGAGTGCGTGGCGGATCGGCGTGATGATCTCCGCGACCACGGCGACCTCGGAGTTCGAAAGCGCGTCCAGGGACTCGGTGACGCTTCCCTCGATGCTGTTCTCGATGGGGATGACGCCCCGGTCGTACTCGCCGTCGGCGACCGCCTCGACGATCGCCGTGACGGACTCGGTGAACTCGACGGATTCCGAAAGCGCCGACGCGGCCCGGTGGGAGTAGGTTCCCGACGGGCCGAGCGTGATCGTTCGCATACAGATCGCTTCGGCGCAGTGGCCCAAAAACACCCCGGTCGTCCCCTGCAGATCGCCGGGCGTGTGACGACCGTCTGACTGAGGTTCTTGGTGGCTGACCCGGATAGGTTTCCCCAATGGGAACTGAGACCGGTGGCGGGACCGACGACACCCGTCGCGCGGCCGAACCCGACCCGGAGGACGTCCTCTCCCTCGTCCTCCCGTCGGTTCTCGACGGCCTGGCCGCCGAGGCCCGCCGGGCGCGCGTCAGCGCCGCCTGGACGGCCTGCCGGCTGGCCGACGAGCGCCCGCAACTCGGGGCCGAACTCGCCGCCCGTCTCGTTCGATCCGCCGGGGAGGCCCACCGGGAAGCCCTGGTTCGGACACTCGCGAGCCTCCACGAGCGCCATCCCGAGCCTGTCGGTGACGCGCTCCGCGCGTTCGACGGGACCGTCGTCCGGGCCGTCCGCAAGGCCGGCAGCTGGGACTTCGACGCGGAGTTGCGGGCCGACGGTGGGGCGACGACGGCTTCCGGCACTCAACAGATCGTCGAGACCTCCCAGCCGGGCGTCTCCGTCTACCAACGATCGCTGCCCGACGAGCCGGTCGAACCCGAACCACCGGACCGGATCGTCGACGACGCGGTCGAAACCGAACCCGAGCCCGAACCGTCGCCGGACGTCGACGGCAACGTCCCCGACGAACCGGGGACGCCGGAGCACGTCGAGGAGCGACGTCGGCGCATCCAGGCCGCCGAGAACTCCGAGGCCTTCGCCGCCGTCCAGCTGGTGAGTGCCTTCGACGAGATCAGCGTGATCGACCCGCCCGAGCGCGGTCGCTACGGCCACGTCCTGCCCTCGCGGGCTCGCATGGACCAGGCCGAATACGGCGTCGATCTCCTCTTTTTCGACGAGCCGGGCGAAGACGCCCGGAACTTCGGCTCGGCCGTCCACGAACGCCTCCACCAGTGGTACTGCGCCGACGAGGCGACGGGGATCGTCGCCGTCGCCGACTACGGCGACCACCCTCGACCGTGGGTCGCGACGCCGCGGGCCGAACACACGCTCGCCGATCGCGGCCCCGCCGATCTCGACGTCGCACTCCGAGACGCCCGGGACCTCGCCGCCGGCCTCGCGGCCGTCAACGAGCGCGGGCTGGTCCACGGTGGGATCGACCCCCACGACGTGGTCTACCCCTCGGTCGGTTTCGAGGAGAACCCCTCGCCCAGCCTCGCGAACCTCGGCGTCATGACCGTCTTCCGGCGGCACTTCCAGCCTGTCGAGTACGTCGACCCCCGCTACGCCGCCCCGGAGTACTTCGACGACCGGTACGGCACGGTCGACCACGCGACCGACGTCTATCACTTCGGGACCGTCCTGTTCCGGCTGCTCACCGGCGAGGCCCCCTACCGCGGGGAGTACGACGACGTCCGGGCCGCCATCCTCGACGACGAGACACCGGTCCCCAGCGACGTGCGCCCGGACGTGCCCGACCCCGTCGACGAGATCGTCGCCAAGGCGATGGCCCCCCGAAAGCTCACCCGCTTCGAGACGGCGGCCCAGCTCCACCGACAGCTCGACCAACTCGTGTGAGTGGGACGGGACGGATCGTCGGGAAGAATAACACGGATGGGTTTCAAAGCATACTTCGTTCGCGGTGATTCGCTCACAACATATGGGAACACTCCGCTCAGTAGGTGGGCGAATGTCGTGTAAGGAGTCGTGGTACCTCGACCCTCGGAAGGGTTATCCCTCATCCAACCCTCTGTCTGTGTGTAATGGCAAACGGTAAGGTTGATTTCTTCAACGACACTGGCGGCTACGGTTTCATTTCGACTGACGACGGCGACCTCGACGACGACGAAGACGTTTTCTTCCACATGGAAGACGTCGGCGGCGAAGACCTCACGGAAGGTACCGAGGTCGAGTTCGACATCGAGTCCTCGCCCAAGGGACCTCGTGCGGCCAACGTCGTCCGGCAGTAACACGCAGAACAACTGTCGTTCACAGCGACAGACACCAATCCCGGTCTTTCAGACGGTTACACGTTCGAGCTAACGCTACCGGCACTCCATCTGAGCGATTTTCGGTCCACAAAACGCACGGCAACCGCTCGCTGAGACGCTGATAACAACCGACGGACTTCGTCGAATACGGTCGTGCACGTCCACAACAAAAGCGGACGGCGAGCGACGCCGTCAGGCGGTGGCCGAGGTGAGGGACTCTATGAAATCGCTGATCGATTTCGCCTCGCGGGTCGTTCCGCCTCTCACGTGTCGCTTCGCTCCACGTTCGAGCAATCGAGGCCTCACTCCGTTCGCTCCCGCTCGTTGACCAAGCGGTCGCTCCCGGAGGTCGCGACCGCTCCTACATCGCGCCGCCCATGCCACCCATACCGCCCATGCCGCCCATGCCGCCGCCCATGCCGCCAGGGCCGCCTGCGGGCGGGCCGCCGTCGTCGCCGTCGTCAGTGCCGCCGCCTTTGAGGTCGCCGGCAGCGATCACGTCGTCGATCCGGAGGATCATCACGGCGGCCTCCGTCGCGCTCTCGACGGCCTGGGTCTTCACGCGTAGCGGCTCGTAGACGCCCTCCTCGGTCATGTCGACGATGTCGCCGGAGTAGGCGTCGAGTCCAACGCCGATGTCGCCGGCGTCGTGCTGACTGCGGAGGTCGACCAGGGAGTCGATCGGATCGTGACCCGCGTTCTCGGCAAGCGTGCGCGGGACGACATCGATCGCGTCGGCGAAGGCCTCGACGGCAAGCTGCTCGCGGCCGCCGACGGAGTCGGCGTGGTCACGCAGTCCCAGGGCGAGTTCGGCCTCCGGGGCCCCGCCGCCGGGCAGGACCTTGCCGTCCTCGAGCGTGACGCGAACGACGCCCAGCGAGTCCTCGATGGCGCGCTCGACCTCGTCGACGACGTGCTCGGTGCCGCCCCGCAGGATGAGGGTGACGGCCTTGGCGTCCTCGACGTCCTCGACGAAGATGCGCTGGTCGCCCGCGACGTCGCGCTGGGCGACGCTGCCGGCGAAGCCGAGGTCGTCCTCGGTGATGTCGTCGATGTTCGAGACGACGCGTGCGCCCGTGGCTCGCGAGAGCGCCTTGACGTCGGACTTCTTCGCGCGGCGGACTGCGAGAATGCCCTCCTGGGCGAGGTAGTGCTGGGCCATGTCGTCGATGCCCTTCTGACAGAAGACGGCGTCGGCACCGACCTCGGCGAGTTGATCAACCATCTCCTGGAGTTGGGCCTCTTCCTGATCGAGGAACTCCTGCAGCTGGTCGGGGTCCGTGACGTTGACCTCGGCGTCGATCTCGGTCTCCTGGACCTCGATCGCGGTGTCGAGCAGTGCGACGTTGGCGTCCTCGACGGCGTAGGGCATGTTGTCGTGGACGCGCTCCTTGTCGATGATGACGCCCTCGACGAGTTCGGAGTCGTCGGTCGCGCCGCCGACCACGGTCTCGACTTTGACGTTGTCCGTGTCGATGTCGTCACCGTTGGCGACGGATTGAACGGCTCGCACGACCAGTTCCGCGAGCGTCTCCTTGGAACTCTCCGCACCCTTGCCGGTCATCGCGGTCGCGGCGATCTGTTCGAGGATCTCGTCGTCCTCGGGGGTGACCTCGATGGCGTTCTCCTCGAGAATCTCCTTTGCCTGCTCGGCTGCCTGGCGATACCCCTGTGCGAGGATCGTGGCGTGGATGTCCTGCTCTAAGAGGTCCTCGGCCTTGCTGAGGAGTTCACCGGCGATGATGACGGCGGTCGTCGTCCCGTCGCCGACCTCGTCCTCCTGAGTCTCGGCGACCTCGACGATCATGTTCGCCGCGGGGTGCTCGATGTCCATCTCCTCGAGAATGGTGACGCCGTCGTTCGTGACGACGACGTTGCCCGTCGAGTCGACGAGCATCTTGTCCATCCCCTTCGGTCCCAGCGTCGTCCGAACGGACTCGGCGACGGCGGTTCCGGCGGTGATGTTCATCGACTGCGCGTCCTTTCCGGAGGTCCGCTGGCTGTCCTCCGAAAGTACGATGAGGGGCTGGTTACCCATCTGTTGAGCCATAGTCAGGCAAGGATTGAATGTCCTTCTATATAAATGTATTGTTGATGGGCGAGTAACGGGCGACGTCCCCCCTCACGCAACGTATGTGAACGAGTAACGTGTGACGGTTTAAGTGGGGGACAGACACCGATCGGACGAGCTGCGCCGGGAGATGCGAACACCTACCGAATCCGTGGCTGGTCGATCAGGGTTGGGATCGGGATTGGTGCACGGCACCTTAATTTTTAATCATGGAGGAGAATACATCACTGATGCAACTATCAGGACAGATCGGCATCTGGACGGATTACGCACCGCTCGACCGTGGGGAAGTACTAGACGTCGTCGAGACGGTCGGTCACAGCGAGGTTACTGGCGTCGAAATCTTCGCCGAACACCTCGCGTACTTTCGGGACGATCCCGCGGACCTGGCTCGGGTGCTCGATACGGCGGGTCTGGATCTTTCGGGGGTGTACTTCAACGTCGATCACCGTGACCCGGAGACCTACATCGACCAGGCAGGGGCGCTCGCCGACACGATGGCAACGATCGGGGGCGACGTTCTCGTCGTCGGGGCCGGTCGGGAGTACGAGGACGACGAGGAACGCCTCCCCGCGGCCTTCGAGGCGATGGCCGCGATGCTCGACGGTATCGCCGCGGCCGCAGCCGACCACGGCGTAGATACGGTCGTCCATCCTCATAGAGGGCAGCTTGTCGAGACGCCGGCGGACCTCGAAGCGTTACTCGACGCCGGTCTGGATCGGGACGCAATCGGCCTCTGTCCACACGCCACCCACCAGTACGCCGTCGGGGCCGATCCGTATACGATCTACGAGGACTACTCCGACTGGGTTCGGTACTTGCACCTTAGCGACGCCACCCCCGACGGCGACGGCGAACTGCTAGACGTGGGAGTTCTCGACCAGCATCGCCTGCACGATCCGATTTTCGAGGCGGGCTACGACGGCTGGATCGTCGTCGAGGGACGGACGGACCACGTCTCGACCGAAGAGTACGTTTCACACGTCCGGTCGTTCGTCGAGACCGAGTTCCTCGGCGAGGAGGGCTGGGCGTGAGCGACCGGTCCTACGGCGTGGGTGTCATCGGCCCCGGCGTCATCTGGGACCGCGGGCACTGGCCGGCGATTCAGCAACTCGACAGCCTCACCGTCGAAGCCGTCTACGACATCGACGACGAGCGCAAACGCGAAGTCGCGACAGAGACTGACGCAACACCCGTCGAAGACGCCGAAACGATCTTCGACGACGAAGCTGTCGACATCGTCGCAATCCTGACGCCGCCGTTCGCCCGTTTGGAGTACGTTGAAGCCGCCACTGCGGCGGGGAAACATCTCATGCTGGAGAAGCCACTCGCCCGCACCCTCGAAGACGCGCTGGCGATTCACGATGCCATCACCGACAGCGGCGTGGAATGTTTCGTCCCCTTCGCACGCACATCGAGCGCGCTGATGACCGACGCAATCGACATCGTCGAGTCGGGCTTGCTCGGCGAGCCACAGGTGTTCTCCCATAGCAGCCTCTCAACGCCGTACAGCTGGGTGCCGCTGGATCACTGGATGCACCGGATGGAACAGAGCGGTGGTCCGATCTTCGACTACTCGATTCACTTTATTGACTTTGCGCGGGCGTGCATGAAGACGGAGGCCGAGTCAGTGAGCTATGCCGGACGGCAAACGACTGGTCGGGTAGACAGCGACGATCACGCGACGCTGTCGATCTTCTACGAGGACGGTTCGCTCGGGGAGTTCACGAAGTCCTGGGCCTATCCGCCGGGCGTCGACCGATGGAAACAGGGGACAGAAGTGATCTGTGAGGATGGTGTCGTCGTCCTCGGCGACGAACTCACCGTCCACACGCCTGCGGGCACCTGGCAGTTCGAGGCGACTGACGACGAGCGTGGTGGGCGCGTCCGAACCTACCGGAACCTGCTCGCCGGGATCGAGGAGGGCGAGCCGTTGGCTGCCGACGAGACGGACGGACTGCGAGCGATCGAGATCCTCGACGCAGCACTGATCTCCCGCGAGCGCGGCGAACGCGTCGACGTCGATCTCCACCGGACTGACACCTGAGCCGAACCGAGGAGGCGCAGTCCCACCGGAGTGGTCATCCCGATCCGACGTGATGAAAACGACCACACGAAAACAGAACGCCGTCCTCACCCGGTGAACTGGTGGTACTCCAGGCCCTGGTGTTTCATCTCGTTGTGGCGGCGTTCGAGGAACGAGTAGACCGAGCCGTGGGGGGCACCGTCGAGGATCATCTCGGTCGCTTCCCGAACGGCGTCGACCTGCTCGGGGCCGCCGATGATCGACAGCGTCGAGCCGTAGATCGCGACAGCCGCGCCGGTGAGATCCTCCATCAACTCGCGGGTGCGACCGTTCTCGCCGATGAGTCGGCCCTTGAGACGCTTGAGATCGTTCGGGTTGCGCGCGACCGCGTCGATGTCGATCACGTCGAACATCATCATGTCGTCATCGAGCAATCGGAGAGCGTCATCGGGAGCGAAACCGCGGCCGATCGCCTTGACGATATCCGGCCCTTTCAGTCCCGTGACGGGGTCGCCGACGGACTCGACCGCGACCGCGCCCGTCTCGCTATCGATGTCGAGACGGACTTCGGCCTGCTGCTCGATCTCCCGCATCGTCTCACCACCCTCGCCGATCACCACACCGATCCGGTCCTGCGGAATCTTCACGTGTTGCATATGCGCCATATAGCGGCCGCGTTCAGTTAAGTATCTCGCACTGCCGATTCGGCGGGGACACGCCCTCGAGCGCCCGAGACCTTACTCCGCCATCAGGCCGCCACCTTCGACGCGCATGACGCCCTCGCCATCGGGCAGGTTCGGCGCGTCGACCAGGCGGACGATCCGCTTGTCACCCTTCGATTTCCGGAGGTACAGCCGGAACGTCGAGGTGTGCCCGAGGATGTTCCCGCCGATGGGCTGGGTCGGGTCCCCGAAGAAGGAGTCGGGGTTGGCGGCGACCTGGTTGGTGACGACGACGGCCGTGTTGTTGAGATCGCCGACCCGCATGAGGTCGTGGAGGTGCTTGTTGAGCTTCTGCTGGCGGTCGGCGAGTTCACCACGGCCGACGTACTCCGCCCGGAAGTGAGCGGTCAACGAGTCGACGGCGAGCAGCCGGACGGGGAACTCTTCGTCCTGGCCCTCACTGGCGAGTTCCTGGGCCTTCTCGGCGAGCAGGATCTGGTGGTTGGAGTTGAACGCCTTCGCGACGTGGATCTTGTCGAGGATCGACTCGACGAGGTCGTCGAAGAGGTCGTCGTCACTGGGGTCGGCCTCCCCCTCCTCGGCGACGCCGTGGAGTCCCATCGTGTCCGCGATCACGTCGTCTTCGAGTCCCTCGACCATCTGCTCGATGCGCTCGGGCCGGAACGTGTCCTCGCTGTCGATGAAGATCGCACTGCCTTCGAGGCCGCCGTGCTCGGCCGGGAGCTGGACGTTGACCGCCAGCTGGTGGGTGACCTGGGACTTGCCGGCCCCGAACTCGCCGTAGACCTCGGTGATCGACTGGGTCTCGACGCCGCCGCCGAGCAGCTCGTCGACCTCCTCGACGCCCCAGGTGAGCTTGCCGATCTGTTCGCGGCGTTCGAGCACTTCGGCCCCGCTCTCGAACCCACCGATGTCGGCGGCCTCACGGGCGGCCTGGATGATGTCCGCCGCGCTGGACTCGCCGACGTCGGCGGTGTTGGATAACTCGCCGGGACTCGCGACGGCGATGCCCTGATACGAGTCGTAGCCGTTCTCGGTGAGCTTCTCTGCGGTCGCCGGACCCACGCCCGGCAGGTCTTCGAGGTCTTCGGTTGCTGCCATACCAGTCGGTTTACCCGCCCTGCCATATAAAGCCTCGTTAACACCGGAGTGAAAGTGAAGAGAGGGAGCGGAAACCGGGAGACTGAACGGAGCGGTGGTAGTGATCGTCTCGTGTCGAAATCCGCCGATGGCCGGTTCGATCAGGAACGATCCGCAGGTTCGGGTAACTCGACGTTTGCCGGATCGGGCATCCAGAAGTAATCGATCGTCAGCCCGAGCGTGAGCGGGCCGACGATGGTCACGCCGAGGACGGCCCCGCGACTGTCGAGGTTCGGACCGAGTCCGAGAAACCCGGCCAGTATCAGCGTCATGACGAACAGCGCGAGCGTGCCAAATATCACCGCATAGAGCAGCCCGCCCCAGCGGGTGTGCAGCCGGACGCGGAAAAAGCGGGTCGCGAGTGCAACGATCGCAGTGTTGACCAGGACGATCACCGCGAGCCCGATGGCGTCAGCCACGCCAGACATATCACCACCAACGCGGGCCAGCCTTTTCGAGCTATCGTTGCCGGCAGCCGTCTTCGATCGGCCGCGTCGCTCATCACCACCTCGATCGGTCGCGGCCGTCACTCCAGACAGATGTACGACCGGGTGTCAGTGACGCCGTCGAGGTCACGGATGCCGCTGGCCACCGACTCCATGATCTCGTAGACGGAGTCCCGTTCGGCCTCGACGACGAGGTCGTACTGTCCAGCCACGACGTGGGCCTCCTCGACGCCGATCGCCGTCCGGGCCTCCCCGAGGAGTCGTTCTGCCGTCCCCGCGGCCGTCTTTACCAGAATGAACGCTCTGACCATCGCAAATCATGTTACGTATTAACATGACATGAAGCTTTCCCTCCGGAGGCTCACCCCTCGGTTGGCTGAAGGCGTGCCGGTTTCGCCGGCGAGGATAGCTTTATTCGTTCGCACGTGAATAGCACACATATGCGATTCGTTATCGTGGGTGCCGGTCGGGTCGGGCTCCGGACGGCCCGGGCGCTTCGGGAGAGCGGCCACGACGTCGTGCTCGTCGAGGCCGACCCCAAGACGGCCGACCGGGCACAAGAGGAAGGCTTCGAGGTGATTCACGGGGACGGGTCGCTCGAGTCCGTTCTCGAACAGACTGACCTCGCATCGGCGGACGTCGTCGGTGCGCTTACCGGTGACCTCAACGCCAACTTCGCGACGTGTTTGATCGCCAGCGAGCACGGGTGTCGGACGGTATTGCGCATCGACGAGGACTACCGCGAGGACATCTACCGGCAGTACGCCGATGCCGTCGACGAGGTGATCTACCCGGAGCGACTCGGCGCGATCGCGACCAAGAACGCCCTGCTGGGCGGTAACAGCGTTGCCATCGCGGACATCGCCCAGCACCTCCAGTTGATCCAGTTTACGGTCACTGCCGACGCGCCGGTCAACGGATACAGCCTGAGCGAACTCGAACTCCCGGCGAAGGCACGACTGCTCGCCTTCGGCAAGCAGGACAGTCCGGTCGACGTGCCGAACGTCGACGCGTCCTTAGAGGTCGGCGACCGACTGGTCGTCCTCGCGGACTTCACTGTCCTCGGCGACGTTCGGCAGTTGATCGTGGGCGAACAGGCAGCACAGCCAGCACTCGGAGGGGCCTGACATGGTGAAAGCGTACGTTATGGTCAAAGCACATACGAGCGAGGCGGACCGACTCAAGAACACGATCGAGGCCATCGACGGCGTAGTGAGCGCTCACGTCGTCGCCGGCGACGTCGACCTCATCGCGAAGGTCGACGTTCCCTCACCGGCCGACGTCAAGGACATCGCGGCCACACAGATCCAAGACATCGACGGCATCGAAGACACCCAGACCTACGTCGCGATGGATTGAGGAGCGCGTCGCCGCGAACCGCTCCCCGGTGCCTCGAGCGGCATCGCTACGCTCGCCTCACAGCGGAGTGCCACCACGCTCGTTGTCGCCGGCCGTTTTCGCGTTCCCTAGCAGATCAGTCACCGGCGCTCGATAGTCGTACCCCGGCACGATCCCCTCGACGTAGGTCCCCTCGACGTACTCGACGAGCGTCTTGGCTATCTCAGCGGCCCGTGTCGGGTCGCCATACGAGAAGACCAACGTCGCGACCGCCTGCCCGCCGTCCTCGACGAGCCGGTGCTCGTCGAGTTCGACCCGCGCCCGCGTGGCTCCAGCCGCGTCTTCGAGTCGGCGTTCGAAGGTCTCGAACCAGCCGTCCTCGACGGCCGGGCCGACGGCTTCGCCGGCGACGGCCTCGCCGAGCATCGGCGTCCGGACGGTCACCGTATATTCGTGACCGACCCCCTCGGCGTCGGTCGCCGTCACCGTCGCGTCGAAGACGGTCGTCGTCACGCGATACCCCTCTTCGCTCGCTTCGAAGGCGTCGTGGTCGTCGAACGCTTCTGTAACCGCATCCGGCGTCGGTTCTGTCATTAGTGGCCGTAGGATCGACGACGAGAAAGGTCTCCCGTTCCCCGAAGGTTCGGTAGTCGGCTCGATTCCCAGTCAGTCGTGGATATCAGACGTCTCGGTCATTCCCGTTCTGATACATGAGAATGCCAGACCAAATTTATAACCCCGCGGTCGACGAGTGGTTGATGTGCCGCTGACGCCCTTCCATCTCGGGCCTGCCGTGTTGCTCGGCGCGTTGGCAAGGCGACGGCTCGACCTCCCGGCGATCTGTCTCGGGAGCATCGTGATCGACGTCCGTGCCGCGCTGGTCCTGTTCGGCCCGCTGGAGTCCCCGATACACGGTCCGCTCACGACGCTACTTGGCGGCGCTTTCGTCGCTGTCGCCGTCGCGATCGCCGTCCTCGCTGGGTACGAACTGGTAGGCTCCTCGCTCGAACGACACAGCCTTGACGTCCGCTGGTCTCGATCGAATATCGCTGCCGGTGCGCTCGTCGGCACCTGGTCGCACGTCGTCCTGGACGCGATGCTGTACACTGACGCCCGACCGCTGGCTCCGCTCACCGGGAACCCGCTGCTCGGCCTGCTCTCTCCCGCGACCGTCTACGCGGGGTGTGTCCTGGCTGGCGTTGTGGGAATCGGCCTCTACTGGCTCCAGTCAGATCGAGGAGCGGCAGGCGTGTGGACCTGATACAAGGATCTCGAATGCGTCGCTGCCGGTAGCAATCGCCGTGGCGCAACTTTGCCGAGACCTCTCTACGGTCGGCCTCGCTACTCACGGCTCGCTCTCTCATTCGAATCCCGCTCGCATCGCTCCTCACGTCCGTTCGACCGCGCTACTCACGGCTCGCTCCGCTCGCCGTTCGTAATAATCGAGACGTTCGCTTCGCTCACGTCTCGCTATGCGAGGGAGGGGATTCGAACCACGGTCGCTCCCGTTCGCTCGTTGCACTCGCTCACCTCCCGCTCTCTGATTCGAATCCCGCTCGCATCGCTCCTCACGTCCGTTCGTCGCAGATGCGAGGGAGGGGATTCGAACCCCTGGACCCCTTCGGGAGCGGGTCTTAAGCCCGCCGCCTTTGGCCGCTCAGCCACCCTCGCGCATCTACCCGTCCGGCACTCAGCGGAAAATCGGTTTCGGTCACGACCGGTGAGCGACCACGCCTCCCGAACGCACCCGTCCCGACACGCTTAAGTTGTTGTACGGAGTTGTACATCACAACACGGAATAGTACATCTATGTCCACAATACAGTCACACATCGAACGCGTCACCGAGGGTGCGGATCTGACCGTCGAACAGGCCAAAGAAGCGTCGAGTGCGGTCTTCGAGGACGCGACGGAGGCCCAGATCGGCGCGCTCCTGAGCGCGCTCCGAGCGAAAGGCGAGACCGAGGCCGAGATAGCGGGCTTCGCCCAGGGGATGCGCGAGGCCGCCCGGACGATCGAGCCCGACCGCGAGCCGCTGGTCGACACCTGCGGGACGGGTGGCGATGACTACAATACGATCAACGTCTCGACGACGAGTGCCATCGTCGCCGCGGGCGCGGGCGTCCCGATCGCCAAACACGGCAACTATTCGGTCTCCTCCTCCTCGGGCAGCGCCGACGTCTTAGAGGAGGTCGGCGTCACCGTCGACGCCGAACCGCCGGCCGTCGAAGACGCCATCGAGCGCGAGGGGATCGGGTTCATGCTCGCGCCGGTGTTCCACCCGGCGATGAAGGCCGTCATCGGCCCGCGGAAGGAACTCGGCATGCGGACGATCTTCAACGTCCTCGGCCCGCTCACGAACCCCGCCGGCGCTGACGCGCAGGTCCTGGGCGTCTACGACCCCGAGCTGGTCCCGCTCATCGCGCGCTCGCTCGCACACATGCCTGTCGAGCACGCCCTGGTCGTCCACGGGAGCGGCCTCGACGAGATCGCCATCCACGACGAGACGACCGTCGCCGAAGTGCAGGGCGACTCCGTCGAGGAGTACACCCTCTCTCCGAGCGACATGGGCCTCGACAGCCACGAAATCACCGACGTCGCGGGCGGGACACCCGAAGAGAACGCCACAGCTCTCCGCGGGATCGTCCGCGGCGAGGCCAACGGCGCGAAGCGGGACATCATCCTCGCGAACGCCGGCGCGGCGATCTACGTCGCGGGCGAGGCCGACTCCCTCGAGGACGGTGTCGACGTCGCGCGCCAGGCCATCGACTCGGGGGCGGCCGGCGAGAAGCTCGCCGGACTTCGCGGCGTGGTCGCATGACGCGCGTGAAGATCTGTGGGCACACCCGAGTCGAAGACGTCCGGGCGAGCGTCAAGGCTGGCGTGGACGGCGTCGGCGTTATTAGCGGCGTACCTGTCGATACGCCGCGGGAAGTCCCCGGGGAGCGAGCCGCCGACCTGCTCGACTCCGTGCCGCCACTCGTCTCTGGCATCCTTGTGACGATGCCCGAAACGGTCGAGGACGCCCGTGAACTCGTCGCGGAAACCCAGCCGGATGCCATCCAGGTGCACGGGACGCTCGACCCTGACGAGGTCGAGGAACTCGCGGCGGCGATCCCCCAGTCAGTCCTGGTCGCGCTCGATCACGACGCCGACCTGGACGCCTACGCCGCGGTCGCCGACGGACTCGTCATCGACTCACTGGACGAGGCTGGCGGCGGCGGGACCGGCCGGACCCACGACTGGGACCGAACGGCCGAGGTGGTCGAGCGCCTCGACGTCCCGGTCCTGCTGGCCGGCGGTCTCACGCCCGAGAACGTCGCTGAGGCCGTCGAGACCGTCCGGCCGTTCGGCGTCGACACCGCAAGCGGCGTCGAGCGTGAGGGCGGGATCAAAGATCACGACGCCGTCGAGGAGTTCGTCGATCGGGCCGATAGCGGCCAGGTGGTCGTATGACTGGCGAGCCGTCGCTGTCCCGCGAGGCGTTCGTAGACCTCGCCGACGCCGACGAACCGGGCGTGATCCGGGTCGCCGTCGAACTCGACGCCGAGGTCGATCCACTCGCGGCTTACGCGGCGATAACCGGTCGCGGGACCGATGCCGACACTGGCGACGCCGGTACTGACGACGACACCGACGCTGGCGAGTACGCGTTCCTGCTCGAAAGCGCCGAGAAGGTCGCCTCCAGCGATCCCAACGGCGCGTTCGCGCCCTCGACCGACGACCGCCACGCCCGGTACTCCTTCGTGGGCTACGATCCAGTCGCGGTCGCGACTGTCGAACCCGACGCGACGGACCTCGACATCCTCGACGACCGCTATGGTGCCCTGCTCGAAACCAACGGCGGTGACGTCCTCGATGACCTCCGGGCGACGCTGCCCGATGTCGAGCGTCGTGGGTTCCCCGAGCACGACCGCCAGACGCTCTCGGGCGGCCTCGTCGGGTTTCTGGCCTACGAGGCCGTCTACGACCTCTGGCTCGACGAGGTGGGGGTCGATCGGCCGGATTCACGATTCCCGGATGCCCAGTTCGTGCTCGCGACGAAGACGCTCGTGTTCGATCACGTCGAGGAAACGGTCTCGCTGGTGTTCACGCCGGTCGTCCGGTCGGACGAGGACACCGACGCGCGGTACGACGAGTTGCTGGCAGAGGCTGAGCGGGTCGAGACGGCGTTAGTCGACGCCGGCGATCCTGAGACCGGCGGATTCGATCAGGTCCACGAGGACGCCGGCCCACAGGACGAGTACGAGGACGCCGTCGAGCGCGCCAAGGAACACGTCCTCGACGGCGACATCTACCAGGGCGTTATCTCCCGAAAGCGAGAACTCTACGGCGACGTCGATCCGCTCGCGCTGTACGACTCGCTGCGCTCGATCAACCCCTCACCGTACATGTACTTGCTGGGGTACGACGACCTGACTATCGTCGGCGCGAGCCCGGAGACGCTCGTCTCGGTGGGGGGCGACCTGATCACGTCGAACCCGATCGCGGGCACGTCAACGCGCGGGACCAGTCCCGTCGAGGACCGCCGGCTGGCCGGCGAGATGCTCGCCGACGAGAAGGAGCGCGCCGAACACACGATGCTGGTCGATCTGGCACGCAACGACGTCCGCCGCGTGGCCGAGCCGGGCAGCGTCCGCGTCGAGGAGTTCATGAACGTCCTGAAGTACAGCCACGTCCAGCACATCGAGTCGACCGTGACGGGCACGCTCGCTGACGATGCGGACGCCTTCGACGCGACGCGGGCGGCCTTTCCGGCGGGGACGCTCTCGGGCGCGCCGAAGATCCGCGCGATGGAGATCATCGACGACCTCGAAGCCGACCCCCGCGGCATATACGGCGGCGGTGTGGGCTACTTCTCCTGGAACGGTGACGCCGACTTCGCGATCGTCATCCGGTCGGCGGCGATCGAACACGGCGTCGACGCCGTCGACGGGAGCGACGAGGGCCGAGAGCACGACCGGATCACCGTCCAGGCCGGGGCCGGGATCGTCGCCGACAGCGACCCGGCAAGCGAGTACCGGGAGACCGAACAGAAGATGGGCGGCGTGATCGACGCGCTCGAACGGATCGAGTCGGCGGACGTGGACGCCGAAGCGCCGGTCGAGGAGGTGTCACAATGAGCGAGTCCGCAACGGCCGTCGACGGTGACACGGCGACCGAGACGGCCACCGACGAACTCGAGGTGTTGTTCGTGGACAACTTCGACTCGTTCACGTACAACCTGGTGGAATATGTCTCCGAACACGCCAACACGACCGTCGTGAAGAACACGGCCTCGCTTTCGGACGTGCGGGCAGCTGACCCGGACGCCATCATCATCAGCCCGGGGCCGGGCCATCCGAGAAACGACCGCGACGTCGGGGTATCGACCGACGTCCTCCGGGAGATCAGCCCGGAGGTGCCGACGCTGGGCGTCTGTCTGGGCCTCGAAGCGGCGGTCTACGAATACGGCGGCACGGTCGGCCACGCACCCGAACCGATCCACGGGAAGGCGGCCTCGATCGAGCACGACGGCGAGGGCGTCTTTGCAGGGCTCGACCAGGGATTCCAGGGCGGGCGGTACCACTCCCTGGTCGCCAGCGACGTTCCCGACTGTTTCGACGTGACCGCGACGACTGAAGCCGACGATGGAACGGAACTCGTCATGGGCATTCGCCACCGCGCCCACCCCATCGAGGCCGTCCAGTTCCACCCCGAGTCCGTGCTGACGGCCGTCGGCCACGACGTGATCCGCAACTTCCTGGCTGACGTCTAGTCGCACATTCGAGGGATTGGATTCGTTCTGTCCGGGATCGCTCTCGAAACCACCCCGTGTCCTGCCGGAATCCTAACTCTTAATGGTCGATCAACTGACTCGAATCCCATGTCAACAGACGAAGGGGTTGTCTGGCGGGGATTTCACCACGCCTGGCGGTACAACCACCGGCTGAACCGACTCGCGAGTTACCTCGCGCGGGACGGCGAGGACTGGGAGTGCGTCCACGCCGCGGCGTCGGGCACGGGACCGGACACGGCCCAGTTCTGTGACCGATACACGCTGATCGAGGACCCGGACGTGGCCTTTCAATCGGTGACCGAACCGTTCGACGTCACCGGCGACGAGAACGTCTCGCATACCATCTCCCGAACGCGAACCGTCGACCTGGAGCGCGATCTCCAGGGCCGGGACACGATCGAGGTGGTGCTGAATGGCTTCGACATCGCCGCCGCAAGTGACGCCGACAAGCTTCAGGAACTCTCGCTGTCGGTCGGCGAGGCGACCGAATCGGCCGACGGGACGTCCCTCGACGTTCCTTGCGAGGTCACCTTTCAGGGGGACTGTGGCACGCCCGAATGTCGCGAGGACGGCGTCGACTACAGGGTTGAGGTACGCTACCTCGTCGTGGCGGGCGACGATTCGACCGTTCGCTCGGGATCGACGGTCAGCGCGGGATCGGACTATTCCTGGGATCGCTCACAGGAACCCGATCACAAGGCCGACGGCCTCGCCCGGGCGTCGATCACCGATCCGGACCGCTGGACGGGCGATGGCGTCGAGAACGCGCTGGGGTTCACCGAGTTACGTGTCGACCTGACGAAAACCGGCGATCCGGCGCTCATCGCCGCCGTCGGCGAACTGGCCGACCACGCCGAGGGGATGCACTTCCTGGAACTCGACGCGTCGATCGAATCGATCACGGCGGACAACGGGAATCTCGAGGCGGCGTTTCTGCTGTTCTACAAGAACTGGGCGCACGGCATGAAACAGCTCGTCCCGCCGGATTTCCTCCAGACGATCACTGACTTCATCCCGGACGACACCGAGTCCGCGATCCGGAACGACCCCGACCTCTCCTGGACGGACCTGATCGACGCCTCGATCCTCGCACACCGGAGTGCGGGCCGGGCCGACATCGACGCCACCGCCCGCCTGCTCCAGTTCGACGATCCGGAACGGTTCCACCACAACGCCGTCCCCGGCGACGTCGACTGGGCGGGCGAGAACGCCGATCCGAACAGCAGCGACGCCGTCCAGCGAACGCTCATCGGCTGACCGAACCACGCCAACCCATGATCCAGAGCCACTCCCAGCACCGTTCGATCGTATCGACCGACCAGGACGCGACCACGTCGACCGACCAGTGCGCGGCTACATCGACCCAGTACCATCGTGACTCGGCACCTGCCGGGGGTGCGTCGCGATGACTCACGAGTTCGACGTCGCCGCAGACTTGCCGGGCGTGAGCCGCGAGACGGTCGCCAGGAAACTCCGCCGGACCGAACTCAGCGAGGACCACTACTTCGACGCGGTCGAAGTGAGCATGAAGCGCGACCGGGCGGAGGGCCGGGAGGTTCTCGATGGCCTCTTGCGGACCAAACCGGCTGCTCGCGTGGGTCAGCGCGTCCTCAAGGACGCCTGCGCCCGCGGCGACGACCAGGTTCGCCGGGACGTGGTCGCGGCGTTCCGTGAGACCCGCCGGGAAGACGCGCTGGTGACCGGTGCGGGCCTGCTCACCGTCGAGGACGCGACGCAGGTGTTCAAAGACTACTTCGCGGCCGGTGGCGACACGCGCCCGATCGCGGAGTGGCTGTCGGCCATCGGCCCGGGCTATCGCCGCGAGAAGCGCCGTGGCAACGTCGATCCCACGTACGACGGCTGGTTCAGCGACGCCTGGGACACGATCAAGGACGCGGGCAAGACCGTCGCCGAGACGGTCAAGACGGTCGTCGACTCGGTCGTCGAGGCGGGCAAGTCCTTCGCCGAGGTCGTCAGCGACGTCGTCGACTACGCCCAGCGGCGGGTCAACGCGATCGTCGAGTCCCTGCTCGACGCCGGCAAGACGGTCGCGAACATCGTCTCGGGGCTGGCTCAGGAGGCCTACGCGACGATCAAGAAGATCGTCAAGGCGATCATCTC
>Ga0207718_100496_pt1 | contig 34330 bp, 31 predicted proteins | sample A23M2SouthBayCA_FD_187749 | JGI IMG/M metagenome (GOLD analysis project Ga0207718, IMG submission 187749) | Aerobic enrichment media microbial communities from Eden Landing Ponds, California, USA - A23 M2 (SPAdes) | ecosystem: Environmental > Aquatic > Marine > Unclassified | place: Emeryville... | reverse complement strand
TCGAGCCTGTCGAACGAGAGCGCAGCGACGGACGTGTCCACTACGGGCACGACCCCGTCGACGCGAGCACCGCGATGGATCGAATCTCCACGCCGATCGATCGCGCTTCTGGGGGTGCACGTGAGGCGATCGAGCAGGGGACTGTCGGCACGACCGACGAGATTCGGGACGCGAACGAACTGATCCAAGTCGACGGCGAGTACTACGTCGTCGACCGCACCAGCTACGAGTCGGCAGGTGACGATGGCGCGTGGGTGACGCTTCTCATCCGGTGGCTTCCCGGTCTTCTCGGATTCGGTCTCCTCCTCGTCGGACACTACCTCCAGGTCGCGACCGATGTGCAGCGCGTTCGACAACAGTGAAACCCTCCACCTCATCCGACTCCGAACTCCTCAAATATCCCGATCCCATATCCGTATTCGTGTCACAGCAGGTCGCCCAGGTGGACACGCTGTTCCTCCACGAGCAGGGTGCAAACTTTCAGGTCGCCGTCCAGCGCGACGGCCAGCGCGTGCTCCACGCGATCCTCGAACTCAAAGAGACGAGTGCTGGCCCTCGACCCGCGAGATTGCGGGTCAAACAGGGATCCAGCGAGGAGCTACGCAGTCCCGACCAGTTCGTCGATATCGCCCGCCGGGCGACCCGCATTCGCATTTCAGAACAGACCTCCGAACGCGGTCGCAGGCGCGTTCGGGAGATGCTCGACGGCTACCAACTGGACGCCAAAGTCGTCCGGACTTGCCGGTACTGTGCCTCGGCTGGCGAGTACTCGCCGATCACGAGCGAGACGGCAATCGAAGCCGACAACGAGTCCATCTGCCCGGACTGCGCCATTGCGGAACTGGAGCGCGAACTCGCCTATCACGGCGACGTGACCGGCAGCGCCAGAGACCGTCTCGAAGAACTGCTGCTCGAAGTCCAGGACCTCGATCGCATCACAAACCTCCTCTCGGGCGACCTCGATCCCGACCTCACGAAGTTCGACGAGATCTCGGCAACCGTGGACGAGGTCGACCCAGTCCGGACGGACTCGCTCAGTCTGCACCCCGGCATCCAGAACAAACTCGAAGATCGCTTCGATACTCTTCTTCCTGTGCAGAGTCTGGCCGTCGAGAACGGCGCAACCGAGGGTCGCGATCAGCTCGTGGTCTCGGCGACGGCCACAGGCAAAACGCTTGTCGGTGAGATGGCCGGTATCGATCGTGTCCTGAACAACAGGGGCAAGATGCTGTTTCTGGTTCCCCTCGTGGCGCTCGCGAATCAGAAGTACAACGACTTCAAGGACGAATATGGCGACATTTGCGACGTCTCGCTGCGCGTTGGATCGAGTCGGATCAGCGGCGACGACAATCGCTTCGACCCGAGCGCGGACATCATCGTTGGGACCTACGAAGGAATCGACCACGCTCTCCGCACAGGGAAGGACCTCGGGACGATCGGCACGGTCGTCATCGACGAGGTTCACACGCTCGGCGAGGGTGAGCGTGGCCATCGACTCGACGGCCTCATCTCCCGGCTGAAGTACTACTGTGAGGTCCGGCGGACGGTCGCCCAGAAACACGACGGCCGAGCGGGTTCGCACGGTCACGGCGACACCCAGTGGATCTACCTCTCTGCCACGGTCGGAAACACGTCCGAACTGGCCGAAACACTTGGCGCGCAACTCATCGAGTTCGAGGAGCGGCCCGTCCCGATCGAACGCCACGTCACCTTCGCCGACGGCTACGAGAAACTCGATCTGGAGGACAAGCTGGTCAAGCGCGCGTTCGACACCAAATCCTCGAAGGGATACCGGGGCCAGACGATTATCTTCACGAACTCCCGGCGACGCTGTCACGAGATCTCCCGGAAATTGCAGTATGCCTCTGCGCCGTATCACGCCGGCCTGGATAACAGGCGTCGCAAGCGCGTCGAGACACAGTTCGCCGACCAGGATCTCGCGGCTGTTGTCACCACCGCTGCCCTCGCGGCAGGGGTCGACTTTCCGGCTTCGCAGGTGATCTTCGACTCGCTGGCGATGGGGATCGAGTGGCTCACAGTGCAGGAGTTTCACCAGATGCTCGGGCGGGCCGGGCGGCCGGACTACCACGACAAGGGGACGGTGTACCTCCTGGTCGAGCCCGACTGTGCGTATCACAACAGTCAGGAGATGACCGAGGACGAAGTAGCGTTCAAGCTTCTCAAAGGTGAGATGGAGTCGGTGATGACTCGCTACGACGAGAACGCTGCCGTCGAGGAGACACTGGCGAATCTCGTCGTCGCCGGACCGCAGGCGAAACGACTCAACGCCCGGATGCTGGGCGAGATTCCGACCAAACACGCCATCGGAAAACTGCTGGAGTACGAGTACATCGACGGGCTCGATCCGACTGATCTGGGCCGGGCGGTCTGCCGGCACTTCCTCTCGCCGACGGAGGCCTTCTTGATTCTGGATCACGTTCGAAAGGGCGCTGCTCCCTACGAGGTCGTCGCGGAACTGGAGTTGCGGGAAAACGAAGCGGCCTGATCAGGTCGAGACGAAGTTGTCGATCGAGAAGGTCGTCGCAGCGGCGGCCGCGGCGGTCACGGCTCCGACGACGACGCTATTGATGAGCAATTTCAGGAACCGGACGGAGCCGAGCCCGGTCGAGATACCTTCGGCCTCGAATTGTTGTGTGACCGCCGATCCCATTCCCTCAGGCACAAACGCCGCGATATCGGGAATCGACAGCGACGCAATGACCGTCGCGAGAATCATGAACAGGATTCCGCCGATGAACGTTCCTGCCGCCGCAGTCTGTACTTTCGACCCGCCGTCCATCTGGAAGGCGACGACCGCTCCGAATATCGGAGCCATCAAAAACGCGAGGAACGGCGCGATGAGGCTCACGAGGTAGCCGTTGACCGTCTTGTAGGTACTTGACTCGACTTTGTCGATGTAGTCGGAACTCACCTGTGAACTGGCCGGGACATCTGTGTCGGACGCCTGCTGTTCGATATCCTGTCTGGCGTCGTCGTACGCCCCGGGAAGGACGGTGAAGCCACCGACCATCCCGAGCAAAAAGACCAGTACACCCAGCAGAATGCCGACCGTCGCCATCGTCGAAATGATCCCCTTGAGGAACTTGTTTGGCTCGCCGTCGCCGAGTGAATCGAGCGCGTTCCCCCCGCCTCCCGGCGGCTGTCGACGTTGCTGGCCGCGGGGCGTTTGCTGTGTGGATCGTCGGCCCTGATTCGGCCCTGTACTCTGTTGGGACTGCCTACCGGGATTCGACTGTTGTCGCCCCTGATTCGGGCCCGTGTTCTGTCGGGACTGTCCACCGCGATTCGGCTGTCCACCCTGATTCGGATCGTTGGATCCTGACATCGGCCGAAGTGACATATTCGGGACTAATAAAATCCAAGGAATGTCACCCGCCCTCGGGAACCGGGACGAAACCCCTATCTGACACGCCTGCGACCCTCCAGATATGGGGCTGCTCGATGCGATCCGGTCGGCACTCGGCGGGAGCAGCGACGCCGAGGAGTCAGCCGACGAAGACGAGGAGATGACGACCGCGGACGACAGAGCAGCAGCGACCGAATCTACGGACGCCACCGATAGCACGGATTCGACGGCGAGCGGCGACGCCGAGGTGACCACTCGGGAGGCGAGCCAGGTTTCTGACAGCGATGCCGCGACACCGTCGGCCGACGAGACGGCGTCGCCGACGACTGCGTACGCAGATCGAGACGACGAATCGACCGCCGAGGGAGAAGCAGCCGATGCTGGCGAGACGTTGTCCGGGGAGGGAAGCACAGACACCAGTGACTCGCTGACGGACGAGGACGAACCAGGCGAGTCGGAATTGACCGCCGAAGACGAACCGATCGAGTCGGAATCGCTGACTGCGGACGACGAGTCAGGGTTCGACCACCTGACTACCAAGGAGGTCAGTGACGGCCCGGACATGGCCGAAGAGGCAACCGCGTTCATTACCGAGGCCGAAGACTCGGAGGAGGAAGGAGACGACGCTGGGGCCGACAGAATCGAGAATATCCCCGAGGACGACCCGCGGGCGGAGTTCGTCGCCCAGGCCGAGGATCTCGTGGATTTCTGGGGCGAGTACGATCTCGATTACTCGCTTGAGTCACTCACCAATCTCGACGACCTCGTGGGCGAGCAGTGGGATCCCGAGCGCTTCGCGGACGTCGAGTTCGGCGGCGACGATTACGACTCGCAGGTCTTTACTGATACTGTGACCCAGCTAGGGAGCTACTTCGGGGAAGTGCTGGTCCGCAAACAGGACGCGACCTGGCAGCAGGAGACCGGCGTCGGCTGGACCATTACTGTGCCCTCCGGTCCCGAGAGCGAGGCCGCCGGCGCGACGGTGACGGTCTTTCAGGTCGCCGAGGACTGCCTGACCGGCCCCTCGACGTTCACCGGGATGCACGACGCGCTGGCCGACCGGCTAAATCTCGACGGGCGAGCAGGTGACGGCGACACGCCGGTAGACCTGGATCGGGCGGACATCGAGACGGTCGCCAGCGACGAAGAGATCGACGACGCCGCCCAGCGCCTGCGCGAGGGCGCGGAGGATCTGGCCGACCGCTGGCCGGGTTACGATCTGGATTTCTCGATCGAGTCCCTGGAGCGACTGGAGGACCTGCTGGAAGCGGAGGTCGACCGCGAGCGCTTCGAGGGGGTCGAGCTGGGCGATGAGACCGATCAGGAATCGATGCTTCTCACTGCCCACGTCGTCGGCGTCGCGGGGTATCTTGCGGAGGTGCTGCGTCGCCAGTCCGGCGCGGAGTGGGCCGACCAGGGCCGGATGGTGCTGGTCGTCGAGCACGGCGACTCCCGGACGCGGATCGATCCTATCGAGGTCGCCATCGCCAGTGTTCGTGGGACTGGGTCGCTGACGACGGCCGTGCCTGATCTGTAGACCGAGCCGCTCGTAGCGGCAGCCACCGAGATGCACGAACTGGGCCACCCGCCCCAGTCCCATCCTCGAAAGCTAATTGAACCCGGCGCTACTCCACCCCGTCAGTGGCACTGTTCGGACTCTCGGCTGGCGTCCTCGTCGTCTTCACCATCATCCTCGTAGCGCTGGTGCTGTTCGCGACTGAGGTCGTCCCGGTCGATATCACCGCCATTGGGGTGATGGTCACCCTGCTGCTCGTCCAGCCCATCACCGAGCAACTCGCGACGTGGGGCCTGCTGGAGGGGCCGGTCTACGTCCTGACCGAACCGGGCAGCGACGTCAGCGCGACCGCCCAGGGCCTGTCGGGGTTCGCGAGCACGGCGACGATCACCGTGCTGGCGATGTTCATCCTCAGTGCAGGCGTCCGGCGGACGGGCGTCATCCAGATTCTGGGCTCGAAGGTCGCCGCCTACACACGTGAGGACGAAACCAGGCAACTGGGAGCGACGATCGGGCTGGTGAGTCCGATCTCGGGCTTTATCAACAACACCGCCGCAGTCGCGATCTTGCTGCCGATGGTCACTGATCTCGCCCAGAAGGGCAAGACTTCGCCCTCGAAGTTGCTGATGCCCCTCTCGTTTGCGTCGATGTTCGGCGGGACGCTGACACTCATTGGAACGTCGACGAACATCCTCGCCAGCGATATTACGGGGCGGCTCGGCCGCGAGCTGGGGATCGCCTACCTCGACGAATTTTCGATGTTCGAGTTCACCAGTCTGGGACTCATCGTGATGACAGTCGGAATCGTCTACCTGATGACCGTCGGCCGGTGGCTGACGCCGGCGCGGATCAAGCCCGCCGAGGACCTCACCGAGGAGTTCGAGATGGCCGATTACCTGACCGAGGTCGTCGTCCGGGAGGACTCCCCCATCATCGGACAGACCGTTCAGAGGGCGCTTCAGGAGACGGATCTGGATGTCGACCTCGTGCAGTTGATCCGCGGCGAGGACGTCTTTCTCGAACCACTCGGGCCGAAAGTGATCCAGGCCGGCGATGTCTTCGCGGTTCGGACCGATCGGGATACGCTGGTCGAGTTGATGGATGTCGACGGCCTTGACCTGCTGCCGGAAGTCGACGTGACCGAGGACGAACTGGAAGCTGCCGAGAGTGGTCAGAACCTCGTCGAAGTCGTGATCGCACCCGGGTCGACACTCGTGGGCGAGACACTCGCGAGCACGAACTTCCGCCAGCGCTACGACGCGACTGTTCTGGCGCTGCGTCGCGGTGGGGAACTCGTCCGCAAGCGGATGGACAACACGCAGCTCCGGGTTGGGGACACCTTGCTGGTTGAAGCGACGACTGACAGCATCGACCGGCTCAACAACAACCGTAATTTCATCGTCGCCCAGAAAGTCGACCGTCCGGACTACCGTCAGTCGAAGATTCCCGTCGCCGTGGGGATCGTCGCTGCCGTCGTGGGGCTGGCCGCACTGACCCCAATCGATATCGCAAGCGCCGCGCTGGCGGGCTCGCTCGGGATGGTGCTGACGGGCTGTCTCAAGCCCACTGAGATCTACGACTCGGTGCAGTGGGACGTCATCTTCCTGCTTGCGGGGGTCATCCCGCTGGGGATCGCGCTGGAAGTCACCGGCGGTGCAGCGCTGATCGCCGACGGGATCGTCGCGCTCGCGCCGTCGCTGCCGCCGATCGTCGTCCTTGGGCTCATGTACGTCGTCACCGCGCTGCTGACGAACGTCATCTCGAACAACGCCTCCGTCGTGCTGATGATCCCCGTCGCTGTCGAGGTTGCAACTCAGCTCGGTGTGAATGCCTTTGCGTTTGTGCTCGCCGTCACCTTCGCGGCCTCGACGGCGTTCATGACGCCGATCGGCTACCAGACTAATCTCTTCGTCTACGGCCCTGGTGGCTATCGATTTACCGACTACATTCGCGTCGGTGCGCCGTTACAGGCGTTGTTGGCCGTCGTCACGACACTCGGGATCGCGTTCATCTGGGGGCTGCAGCCGCCGGCCTAGACGAAGGCGAGTGCGGCGACGAACGCGACGTCGAGATACGAGAGCAGGATCACCAGCAGCGCTCCCGGGACGCCGGCGATCGCGACCACGAGGACCGTCAGCGGCTCGATAGCGACCGACAATCCCAGGAGGACCTCCGCCAGCAACAGGACGACCAGCCCGACGATCGCGTTCCAGACGAACGGTTTGACTGTCTTGACGATCTTGTACGCGCCGAAGACGGCTGCGAGTACTATGAGGACGAGGGCGACTTCGAGTCCAGTGACCATGTCTGGGGAGTGGTCGGGGACAGGTATGGTTCTTCGGGGCGCAACGAAACGCTTTACCACCCCTCCCTACTACGATGAGGTGCGGGGTCGTGGGGTAGCTTGGTATCCTTGCGGCCTTGGGTGCCGTTGACCCCGGTTCAAATCCGGGCGACCCCATTTGCTGTCGCGAGCAAATCCGCGAGCGACAGCAACAGGAAAAGCATGGATTTGAGCCCTAGAAGACGAACGGAGTGAGTCTTCTATTGGTTCAAATCCGGGCGACCCCATCGCGTTTCTGCGACGAACGGACGTGAGGAGCGACGCGTAGAAGAGCACGGATTTGAACGAGACGGCGGCGAGCAGCGCGAGCCGACGGCGTAGTTCATACTCCGGGCGACCCCATTATTATTGCGCGCTCACATTTCGTGAGCGCGCTATATCATGAAAGAGCGCGGATTTGAACGAGACGAGTCGCAGCGCTGAGCGTAGCGAAGCGACCGTCTCGGCGTAGTTCACAATCCGGACAATCCGGGGCGACCCCATCGTGTTGCGCCGAAATATCCGTGAGAATAACTCTGTCCTGTAACGGACTTATCATTCCCAAACCGGCTGCCTGATCACCTCTCTCGACGACTCCGACCTGAGTGTGTGGGTCAGCGAAACATCTATTCTCCCACCGTACACACTGTATACACATGAGTACGATCCGAGTATCCGACGAGGTCAAAGATCGCCTTCGAGATCTGAAACGAGACGACGAATCGTTCAACGACCTACTGGACCGCCTCAGTCGACAGGAGAAGGATGTCGAGGAGATTGCGGGGAGTCTCGCTTTCCTTGATGAAGACGGCGATCTCGAAGCAAAGATGAACGAAGCTCACGAGGAACTGAACGAATCGCTGGAGAACCGAATCGAATGATCGTTCTCGATAGAGATATTCTGGCGAGAATCACCGGCAGGGACCCCGATCAAGTTATTTTCACCCACCTACAGCAATATAGCCGGGAAGAGTGGACGATTCCGGCGGTCGTCGCCTGGGAGGCGTACAAAGCCGCTTCGGGGCGCTCTCAGATGTTGCGAACACAGCGCGTTCTCAAAGAGACGCTCGACAGAACTCTCGATCTGACTGACGACATCGCGCTCGAAGCCGCCTACCTCGACGAAAAACTCGGCGATCAGGACGTATCTCTTGATACGGCCGACCTCTTCAACCTCGCCACTGCGCACGAGGCTGGTGCGACGTTCGTTACTCACAATAGAAACGATTTCGACAAATCTCCGATTCACGAACTTACTGACATCGACATCGTCGTTTCCTGACTTTTCCCGACTGCCTCCCTGAGCGCTGCGGTCGAACCCCTCAAGTAGCCACTCGACGAAACCACGAGCATGCGCGCGTTCCGGGTCGCCTACGACGGCCGTCCGTTTCACGGCTTTCAGCGCCAGCCCGACGTTTCGACGGTATCTGACGCGATCATCGACGCCCTCCGGGATCTTGGTGTCTCCTTCGACGGTGATACCCCACCCGGCTACGCGGCCGCGGGGCGGACTGATGCCGGCGTCTCGGCGCTCGCCCAGACCGTTGCCTGCGAGGCTCCCGACTGGCTCTCCCCTGCCGCGTTCAACAGCGAACTCCCGGCGAGCGTTCGGGCATGGGCCGTTGCGGACACGCCCGACGATTTCCACGCGACACACCACGCCACAGAACGCGGGTATACCTACTACTGCTACGCGCCCGAAGCCGAGTTAGGTCGCGCTCGCGAAGCGGCCAGTGCTCTCTCGGGCGAGCACGATTTTCACAACCTCACGCCGGACGAGACGGGGACAGTTCGGGATCTTTCGATCAGTGTTGAGCGCGAGGCTGCGTTTCTGGTCTGGCAGTTCCGGGCAGGCGGGTTCGCACGGCAACTGGTCAGGCGGCTCGTGACCGTGCTGGAGGGCGTGGCGACTGGGAGAAGTGAACTCGACTGGATCGACCGCGTGCTCGACCCAGAACCGCTGGATGGCCCCGAGGGTGTTGCCCCGGCGTCAGCGTATCCGCTCGTACTGACTGACGTCGTCTACCCCGACTGCACCTTCGAGGTCGACGCGGACGCGGCCGCGAGTGCACGTGAGGTGTTCGACCAGCGCCACCGCGAGTGGGCAGGCTGCGCTCGCGTCGCAGGTTCGATTCGCGACGGGATCTGAACAGGTACAAGTCGATCCAGCCCCGAGAGACGGGTAATGGACCGATCTCAGATGTTCACGGGCGGGTTGATCCTGGCGGCGATGGTGCTCGTTCCCGGGGTCACGAAGTACGTGCTCACCGAACTCGGTTACGCGACCCTCGGGACGATGATCTGGTACGGCGGCTACGCAACAGGCGTCCTCCTGATCTGGGCGAGGTGGATCCGCCCGCTCGATCTCTCGGGCCCGACCGACCCGGACCATCCCGGAGAGTGACTTTTCCGCGCGGGTGTTGTTCTGTCTCGTATGGACGCCGAAACAGACGACACGGTTCGAGTCTGGCTCGTCGAACGCACCTACTCTGACGACGAGCAAAACCTGATCATCCTCGTCTATGCGACCCCCGACGGCGAGCGCTACTTCCGCAAGGAGCGGGCGCTGACGAGCTTCTCGGGCGATCGGCGAGAGACGCAGGCGGCCCTCGACGTCGAACCGCAGCAACTCGGGACCGTCGACCCAGACGACCGCGAGCAGTACGCCACAGAGGCCCGGCGGATAGCCGAGAGTCACGATCCCGCCGATCCGATCTGATCGGGCCACGGTCCAGTGTACATCCGAGCGGACCGCAACGGCCTTTTTCGCCCAGCCCCGAGGGGCGGGTATGTCAGAGCGTGGGATCTCGCGCCGAGAGTTCGCCAAGGCCGCGGTTGCGATCGGAGGAGCCAGTGCGCTTTCGGCGTGCATGGACCGTGAGGGAAGCGGGACGACAGTCGACGTTCCGCGAGGGCCCGACGACCTTTCGTCGATGCCGGCCCGCCAGCACGCCTGGGACGGCGTCCTGGCGAGCGACGACCACGGGAACACGCTCAACGCACGCCATCACGTCCTCCTGTATCTCGACTACGCTGGCGACGGCACGCCGACGGCCGCCGATCGAACGACAGTCGAAGACACCCTCCAGAGTCTCGAACACGCCTACGAACGCTCCAATGAGGGACTGCTCTTCACGATCAGCTACTCACGAGCGTACTTCGAGCGCTACGATGCCGCGCTCGACGAGGCTGTCGACCTCCCCCGGCCCGAAGCGCTGGCGGATTTCGAAGAGATCGAGCCTGACGAACCCGATGCAGTCGTCCATCTGGCGAGCCATCACGCACAGGTCGTCCTCGAAGCCGAAGAGGCGTTGCGGGGCAACCGCGAGCAGGCAAACGGGCGATCGATGGACGCCGATCTTTCGAGTGTGTTCGAGGTCACTGATCGACGCACGGGCTTTGTCGGTGCTGGCCTCCCGGCCGACCACGACGATGTCGACGGAATCCCCGAGGGCGAGGTCGACGAGGACGCACCCCTCTATATGGGTTTCAAATCGGGGTTCAAGAAGAACCAGGCCAGCGAGGATCGGGTGACGATCCAGTCAGGTCCATTCGAAGGCGGGACGACCCAGCACGTTTCGAAGATCCGGTTGCATCTCGATCAGTGGTACGAGCAGGATGACCGCTACCAGCGTGTCGGCAAGATGTTCTGTCCGGCCCACGCCGAGAACGGGACGGTTGAGGGCGTCGGCGACAATCTGGGAACCGACAGCGGGATGGACGAGTGCCCCGCACACGTTGAGGACGACGCCCGCGAATATTCGTTCGTCGGCCACTCCCAGAAAAACGCGCAGGCTCGTGAGGACGACAAACCGGTGATCCTCCGGCGGGACTTCGACTCGACCGACGACGGGAAGGCCGGCCTGCACTTTCTGGCGCTACAACGCGAGATCAGTGACTTCGTGAAGACTCGTGAGGCGATGAATGGAAGCGACGCCGCCGATGCAGGTGGGGTCGGAACGCGACAAAACAACGGTATCTTGCGGTATATGACCGTCCTCCGGCGGGGGAACTACCTGTTGCCACCACGCGAGCGACGGTCTCTTCCGCGGCCGGCCTAACGATTGCTCAGCGGCGGGTCGGTGGTGTGATACTGGACGTTGACGATGAATCCGGTGAACAGCGCCGCTGCGGCGAGATACAGACTCGTGAGGATGAGAATGACGCCGCTGAGGACGCCGTAGATCGAGAACTGTCCGGCGTTGAGCGCGTAGAACTGGATCCCGGTGTGGATGATGGTCCAGCAGAGTGCCGTCGCCGCCGCACCGGGAAGCGCCGCTCGTGGCCCGGAGACGACCGTCGAGGGGAGGGTGTATAGCGGAACGAAGCCGACCGTGAGCAGCAGCCACAGCGTTGCGAACGCAACCACGAAGTCGAGCGGGCCGCCGGGCGTGTAGGCGAACAGGATCGTCGTCGCTACGATGGCGACGATAGCGATACCAACACTCCCGAGAATGCCGACTGCGTCGTGTGCCCAGACTTTGACTCCGGTCCGGGCCGTGCCTTCGATCCGCTCGACGACGGCTCGAACGTCGCCGACGACGTTCACGCTACTCCAGAGCAATACGAGGACGGCGAGTAGTCCTGCACTGACCCGGTGGGTTGCCGTCCGCACAGATTGGTCGATCAGATCGCTAACTTCCGGGGTGAGAAACGTCGGCGAGACCCGAGCGAGCTGGGTCGCGAGCTGGTCGCCCAGGACGGCGACCAGCAAGAGCAACAGCGGGACGAACGAGACGAAACCGTAATACGCGAGTGCGGCCGCAGGATAGCGAATCTCCTCGTGGTAGGCGGTCAGGGCGACGGCTTTGAGCAAGGAGACGATGTCGCCGACCAGTCCCATGGCTGTGGTAGGTTGTCACAGGGTAAAAAGTTCGATGGCCAGAGTCACCGACGGAAGTCGACTGTGAGAACACGCTCGCGCTCGTGTGCAAGGCTGAGCGAACCGCATCGCTATTGTCTCTCCGGCCCCGAGGGCCGCTCATGAGACGTCGAACTTTCCTTGGCGGGTGTGCGACTGGCGTTGCGGCCGGATTGGCGGGTTGTGGCGACCTACTCGAAGACCGATCGACAGACGGGAGTGGGAATCCGTCCGTCCTTGAAGATCGACCCGACGCGGTCTACCATCCGACCCATATCGAGGGTATGGACATGATCGGCACGCAGACTGTTGGCGACCGAACAGTTGGGTTGTTCTACTCCTACGCCCACCGGTTCTGGACCGTCACCGGGACCCGGACCAATCTGGCCGAGATCCAGGACGGACAGGACATCCACCTGATGGCCTCGACATGGGAGCCCGAGAGCCAGACTGTGATCCCCGTGCTCGACCAGCCGACGTTCACCATCACCCAGGATGGCGAGGAAGTCGACAGCAAACGCGCCTGGCCGATGCTCAGTCAGAACATGGGTTTTCACTTCGGCGAGAACATGGCACTGTCCGGCGATGGGACCTACACCGTCGCCGTCGACGTTCCAGCTGTCGGAGTCACCACTGTCGGTGACTTCGAGGGCAAGTTCGGGGAGTCGATCACCGCCGAGTTCACGTTCGAGTTTGCCCAGAGCGACCTCACCGAAGACAACATCAAATTCGAGCAGTTCCCGGACAAGCAGGGATCGCGCGCGGCCGTCTCGCCAATGGAGATGGGGATGTTGCCCCTCGCCTACGCGCCCGAGATGTCCGCGATGCCGGGATCGCCCGTTACGGTCGGGAGCGTCGGCGACGCGACGATGATAGCGACAGTCGAGGACTCGACACTGCTCGTCTCGCCGCGGACGCCCTACAACCGCTTTTCGATCCCCGGCTTCTCGCTGTCGGCGACGATCGACGGGGTTGGCTTCGACGGCCAGTTGACCGATGCGATCGACCCCGATCTGGGTGCGCATTATCGCGCAGACCTTCCGGAAACCCCGTCGAACGGCGACGAAATCACAGTTTCAGTCGACGGGCCGTGCTCGCTGTCGCGTCACGAGGGGTACGAGACGGCGTTCCTCGAACGCGGCTCGATCTCGGCGACGCTGTAGACGCCCCTGTATCGTCCTGATCCGTCAGACTAGTGTCAGTCGCTATGTGCATGTCTGACGTAGGTTTATGCAGACGGGGGAAAGGGTAGTGAGTATGTGCGGCAACCGCGTCGAGGAACTGGAAGAGCAGGTGAATCAGCTACAGGCGACCGTCGACGGCCTGACGGACGAACTCGTCGAATGCAAGGTCCGGATCCGCGAACTGGAGAACGCGGTCGACGACGACAACGGGTTCAGTCCGGACGGCGAGCCCGATCCCGAGTCCCAGATCGAAGACGCGGGGTCGGAGCCGGCCGAAGAAGCTAACAGTGAGGAACCCGACGCCACTGACGACGAACAGAGCGAGAGCGAATCGGACATCATCATCGCGTGACGCCACCGGGTGCCCACCTGGCGTCAGCGAATAGTTGATCCCCCATGCACATCACAGAGCTCGTACTCGACAATTTCAAGAGCTTCGGTCGGAAGACGCGAATCCCCTTCTACGAAGACTTTACCACCATCAGCGGCCCGAACGGCTCGGGCAAGTCGAACATCATCGACGCCGTGCTGTTCGCGCTTGGACTGGCCCGAACCTCGGGTATCCGCGCGGAGAAGCTGACGGATCTCATCTACAACCCCGGCCACGCTGACGAGGAGGTTGAGTCGGCCGGCGAGCGCCAGGCCAGCGTTGAGGTCGTGCTCGACAACTCCGACGGCACGCTGGAGCGCTCACAGGTCGTCAACGCCGCCGGTACCGAGAAGGTCGGCGATGTCGACGAGATCACGATCAAACGCCGCGTCAAAGAGACCGACGACAACTACTACTCCTATTACTACATCAACGGTCGCTCGGTCAATCTCGGCGACATTCAGGACCTCCTCGCGCAGGCGGGCATCACACCCGAGGGGTACAACGTCGTCATGCAGGGTGACGTGACCGAGATCATCAACATGACACCGTACGCTCGTCGGCAGATCATCGACGAGATCGCGGGTGTCGCGGAGTTCGACGCGAAAAAAGAGGACGCCTTCGAGGAACTGGAAGTCGTCGAGGACCGCATCGAGGAGGCCGACCTCCGAATCGAGGAGAAGCAAGATCGGCTCGACCAGCTGGAGGACGAACGCGAGACGGCGCTGGAATATCAGGATCTTCGCGAGCAAAAAGAGGAGTACGAGGGGTATCGCAAGGCCGCAGAGTTAGAGGACAAGCGCGAGGATCTCGACGGTGTTCGCGAGAAGATTGACGGGAGAGAGGAGAAACTGGCGGAGCTACAGACCGAACTCGACGAGCGCCAGGGCAAGGTCGTTCGGCTAGAGGATGAACTGGCCGAGCTCAACCGCGAGATCGAACGCAAAGGCGAGGACGAGCAACTTCAGCTCAAGCGCGAGATCGAGGAAGTCAAAGGTGAGATCTCTCGGCTGGAGGACAAAATCGGCAACGCCGAGGAGAAACTCGAAGACGCCGAGAACGAGCGTCGCCAGTCGTTCGTCGAGATCGACCGCAAGCAGGAGACAATCGACGATCTGGACGGCGAGATCCGCGAGATCAAGGTCACGAAGTCCTCGCTGATGGCCGAGATCCAGGAGAAAGAGGCGGAGTTAGAGCGGGTCGAGGCCGAAATCGACGCGCTTGGCGAGGAGTTCGAGGATGTCCGCGAGGAACTCGAATCCCGGAAAGAGGACCTCGCGCAAGCCAAATCAGAACGCAACGACCTCCAGCACGAGCAGGATCGCCTGCTCGACGAAGCCCGGCGACGATCGAACGCCCAGCAAGAGAAAGAAGCGGCAATCGAGGAGGCCGAACAGCGGATTCCGGAGATCGAAGCCGAACTCGAAGACCTGCAGGCGGAACTCGAAAAGGCACAGAAGAACCGCGAGACGATCACCGAGGTCGTCGAAGATCTCACGCAGGAGAAACGCGAACTCCAGTCAGATCTCGAATCCATCGAGGACGAGATCAGCGCCAGACAGCAGGAGTACGCCCAGCTGGAGGCGAAAGCCGACGACTCGGGTGACAGTTCCTACGGGCGCGCGGTGACGACGATCCTCAACTCGGGCAAAGACGGCGTCCACGGGACAGTCGCCCAGCTCGGTAGCGTCAGCGGGCAGTACTCCGTCGCCTGTGAGACCGCTGCAGGCGGGCGAATGGCCCACGTCGTCGTCGACGACGACAGTGTCGGCCAGCGCTGCATCGAGTACCTCAAGTCACGGAATGCGGGCCGGGCGACGTTCCTGCCGATCACGAAGATGCAACACCGGTCACTGCCCAGCAAGCCCGACCATCCGGGTGTCGTCGACTTCGCGTATAATCTCGTGGACTTCGACAGCGAGTACAGTTCGGTCTTCTCGTACGTGCTCGGCGATACCCTCGTGGTCGAGGACATGCAGACCGCCCGCGATCTGATGGGCGAGTTCCGCCTCGTCACGCTCGACGGCGACCTCGTCGAGAAGAGCGGCGCGATGACCGGTGGGTCCCAGAGCGGTTCTCGCTATTCGTTCGCCGGCAGCGAGGGCAAACTGGAGCGGGTCGCCCAGCAGATCAACGACCTCGAAGACCAGCGCCAGGACATCCGCAGCGACATCCGCGACGTCGAGGGCCGGCTGGAAGATGCCCGCGACCGCAAGTCCGATGCCGCAGAGCAGGTCCGAGACATCGAGAACGAGATCGAGAAGCGCGAGAGCGAGCGCGAGCAGGTTCGTGAGGAGATCGCGGATCTCGAAGATGACCTCGCGGAAATCGAAGCCGATCGCGAGGAAGTCTCCGATCGGATGGACGAGATAGAGGCCGAGATCGACGCCAAGGCGGCCGAGATCCAGGAGATAGAGGCCGAGATCGATGACCTGGAAACCGAGATCGAAGACTCGGAGTTGCCGGACCTGACCGATGAGGCCGAGACGATTCAGGAGGGGATCGACGACCTCCAGCGCAAGGTCGACGACCTCGACGCCGAGTTGAACGAGAAACAGCTCGAAAAGGAGTACGCCGAGGACGCCATCGACGACCTCCACGAGAAGATCGAGACCGCGCAGAACCGGAAGGCCGATCTCCAGAAGGAGATCGCCGAACTCGAATCGAAGGTCGAAGAGCAAGAAGAGACTCTGGCGGACAAAGAGGCGGCTGTCGAGGAACTCGAAGACGAACTGGCCGAGCTCAAAGGCGAGCGTGAGGATCTCCGCGAGGAATTGAAAGAGGCGAAAGGCGAGCGCGACGAGCAGAAAGAGGCCGTCGAGCGCGTCCAGAGCAAACTCGATTCCCTGGAGGAGACTGCAGAGCGGCTGGACTGGGAGATCGACGAACTCGAAGCCGAAGTCGGCGACTACGATCCCGAAGAGATCCCCGACCACCACACTGTCGAGTCACAGATCGGACGCCTGGAGAGCGAGATGGAGGCACTCGAACCGGTCAACATGCTCGCTATCGAGGAGTACGACGACGTACAGGCTGATCTGGAAGATCTCGAAGGGAAACGTGCGACCCTTCAGGAGGAGGCCGACGGGATTCGCGAACGGATCGAGTCCTACGAGGCCAAGAAAAAGGAGACCTTCATGGAGGCGTTCGACGCGATCAACAACTACTTCCAGGACATTTTCGAGCGTCTCTCGAACGGGACGGGTCATCTCCACCTCGAAAACGAGGACGACCCCTTCGACGGCGGATTGACGATGAAAGCCCAGCCGGGCGACAAGCCGATTCAGCGACTGAACGCGATGAGCGGCGGCGAAAAGTCCCTGACAGCGCTTGCCTTTATCTTCGCGATCCAGCGACACAATCCCGCACCGTTCTACGCGCTGGACGAGGTCGACGCGTTCCTCGACGCCCACAACGCCGATCTCGTCGGTGAGATGGTCGACGAACTGGCAGGTGACGCCCAGTTCGTCGTCGTCAGCCATCGCTCGGCGTTGCTGGAGCGATCCGAACGGGCGATCGGCGTGACGATGCAACAGGACAACGTCTCTGCTGTAACTGGGATCGACCTGAGTGCGGGAGGTGTTCCGGCTGATGACTAGCGCTGCCCGCAGCGAAGCGAGGGCAGCGGGGACACGAGCGGCGACAGCCGCGAGCAGGGAAACGCGAACGGTAGTGAGCGTCTCCGACAGTCGAGCGGAGAACGAAGTGACCCGCGAGACCAGCGCGGTTCTGAGGGGAGCGAAGAACTGCGGGAAGCGAGCAGAGGTGAGTCATGACTGACGACGATATCCCGCTGAACATCAGTGGGCACGACGAACGAGAACGGCCCGAAGACGACGGCGAGAAGGGACGCAGCCTCCCGGACGGCGGGACGAGCATCGTCGCGGGGGGCGAGGGCGGTCCAGGTGGCCCGCCGGGGCCGGAGAGCCCGGGTGACGAGCAGGAAGTCGAGCCGGTCGAAGTGCTCGTTCAGCTGGCAGAAGATGGCGAGATCGATCCGTGGGACATCGACGTCGTCCGGGTGACAGACAAGTTCCTCGACGCCCTGGAGGAAGCAGACCTGCGGACCTCGGGACGGGCACTGTTCTACGCGAGCGTCCTCGTCCGGATGAAGAGCGACGCGATGCTCGAAGACGACGCTCCCGAAGAAGACGCCTTCGAGGAGGCCGACCCGTGGCAGGAGCCACTGGGCGACGACGAGCTAGACGTCGATCCGTTCGACCAACTGGACGCCGAGATGGATCGACGACTCGAACGCAAGCGCGCCCGCGGGATGCCCCAGACGCTGGACGAACTGGTCCACGAACTCAGAGACGCGGAGCGGGGGAACTGGTGGAAAGAGTCCCGCGAGTACGACACCAGCGACTCGCCGCACGGCTACTCCCGCGGGACTCAGGAACTCGATTATCGAAGCGGCGACGACCTGCGGATGGACGACGAACCCACCGCAGCGGACGTGACGGGGACGGCCCACGCCGAGAACATCGACGAGATCATCGACGAGGTCTACAGCGCAGTGTCCGAGCACTACGACGCCGGTCGCGCCGAAGTGCTCTATCGGGAAGTGTCCGACTCGGGCGGCACTCGCGTCGAGACGTTCCTTGGACTGCTGTTTCTCTCACACCGCGGCGACATCGTCCTCCGGCAGGACGACCTCTTTGGAGACCTCTGGATTCGAAACCCCGACGCAGACGCTGCCGGCGAAGAAGTCGCCGCGGACTGATTCTGCTCCCGGGGCTCTCTCGCCGACAGCCTTGCGGGAAAGAACTATCATCATCTATCACAAACATTCTAGTATGACACCAGACCGTGTCCGCGAGCGACTCAAGCAACTCGAAGGTCGTGTCGACCGAGATCAGTATTATCGAGCGCTAGAGTACGTTCACGATGACGGACGTCGATCACAGGATATAGCCGCCCTGGAGTAACGCGATCAGCACCGTCAGCGTCGGGATCGACAGCAGCGTCGAGGTGAACACGACCGTCGAGACGTAGGACTCGGGTTCGATCCCGTCGATATCCCCGGTAGAGAACTCACCGACGAGGATCAGTGACGTCACCGCTGCAGGGGTCGCACATTCGAGGACGAACACACGGGCGACAGTCGCGTCTGGCTCGGCGAGGCCGATCCACTCGAAGGCGGTCGTCGCGACGAGTGCGATACCGACCGCGACCAGCGGTGCCGCGGCCATCTTGAGCGCGTTCGCTCGGACGACGCTGCCGAGTGCAGCCCCGAAGTTCGTCCCCGCAAGCTGGATCCCCAGCAGGAGCAACATCACGGGAATCGACGCGTTGCCGACCGTCTGAATCGTGGACATCGCGGCCGAACCGTCTGCTGGCAGCACGCCGAACCACTGGGCGGCCAGTCCGGCGACGACGGCGTAGACGAGTGGGATCGTGAAGACGCGTCTGACCCCTGACAGGGGGCTCTTCTCTGGTCCTCTGGCCGCGACGTAGACCCCGATCGTGTACATGAGCACGCTCTGGACGACGATGTAGAGGACGGCCGTCTGGCGGCCGACGGTTCCGAAGGCAAAATCCGAGAGTGGAATTCCGTAGTTGCCGGCGTTGCTGAACGTGGTCGTGAGGACGAACGCCCCCAGAAGTGGTTCGGTATCGCCGGCCAGTCGGCCAACCCCTTCCGCGAGGACGACCATCGCGATCGTGAACGCGACGACGGCGATCGCAAGCCACGCGACGGTCGCTCCACTCAGCGACGCCGTCGCGACGCTGTGAAAGACCAGCGCAGGGACGAGCACGTACACGGTAATCGTGTTCAGCGGCCCCGGATCGACCGCTTTGACGCGCCCGAGGACGAAGCCTGCGGCGGCGACAGCCACGATGGGGAGAATCGCCGTCGCAAAGATCGATAGCAGGTCCGAGTCCAGCAGTGCCACGCTCTGTCCTCTGACTGCCGGGCGTTTGGGGGTTGCGAATCGATCTTCTTTTTGTTCCGTGCGCTCTCACGGCTGCACATGGCAAAGCAGCCGCACCTGCTCGTCGAAGAAGGCGACGTCCACGACCTGGCCCTCGTCCCGGGCGATCCGGGTCGTGTCGATCGGATCGCGAGTCACTGCGAGGACGCAGAAACTGTCGCAGAGAACCGCGAATACAAACTCGTCAACGCGACCTACGAGGGCCGGGAGCTGACGATCTGTTCGACCGGAATCGGCAGCCCCTCGGCGGCTATCGCGGTCGAGGAACTCGCGGCGGTCGGCGTCGAGACGCTCGTGCGCGTCGGGACGACCGGCGCACTTCAGGAAGGGATCGAGATCGGCGATATGATCGTCGCGACCGGTGCGGCCAAAGACGAGGGGACGACCAGACGCTACGAGGCAGATACTGTCCCCGCTGTTCCGGACTACAGCGTTCTCTCCGGGCTCGTGGACGCTGCGAAAGCAAACGACGAGGACGTCCACGTCGGCCCGATCGCGACCGACGATGCCTTCTACGCCGAGACCGACGAATACGTCGACAACTGGGAGGCTGCGGGCCTTCTGGCCGTCGAGATGGAGGCGGCCGCGCTCTTTACCCTCACCCGACGGAAGGGGCTGGAGGCCGGTGCGATCTGCACCGTCGACGGCAACCTCGTGGAAGGAACCCAGAAGGGCGAGACGGACGACGAGGAGTTGCCAGAGAAGGCCAAAAACAACGTCGAGCGAGCAATCGAAATCGCCCTCGACGCAGCGACGTCGCTCTGATTCGATCGCTGTCGACTTTCGCCCGCCGTTTCGATCCGCTGTTGCGCCGATACCACAGGGACTTTTTGTGTACGTAGTGGGATTGACCGGATAGCGACGATGTTCCAGCGAGCCCGCGAACGCGTTCGAGGTGTGCGGACGCGACTGCGCCGATTCGAGCGCCGGGAGATTCGGGCGTTTCGCCGGTGGATCGAGAACACGCACAACCTCGTGCACCTCTCGATCTTGATCGCGTTACCGATCCTGCTCGGCATCGTCACCGCACTCTCGAACGCGATCGAGATCCTCCCGTTTCTGCTCTTTCCGCCGCTGGCGTCGGGTTCGTACACGCTCTTTGCCAACCCCGAGAGCCGGGCATCCTCGCCGCGGCGGTTCGTCGGCGGACTCACCGCTGGCGCACTGTGTGGCTGGGTCGCCCTCGCGGTGACGGCTCGCTACTGGTACGGAACGCCACCGACGGCCTTCGAGGTCAATCCCGGAGCCGTCGCGCTCGGGTTATTTCTGACCGGTGCCGTCACCTGGCTACTCGACGTTCAGGAAGCGTCGGCGTTCTCGACGGCGCTCCTGGTCCACGTGACGGGGACGACCCAGATCGCCTACGTCGGCAGCGTCGCCGTTTCGAGCACGCTCGTCGCCAGTGCGTTCGTCCTCTGGCGGGACAACGTCTACAAACAGCGCGCGAAGTTCCTCTACGAGTCGACCAAGGGCGACGACCACGTGTTGGTCCCGATGCGCGGCAAGCGCGACGACGCGACAACCATGCTGGCCGCGAGACTCGCAGCCGCCCACGACGCAGGGAAAGTCGTCTTGCTGGACGTCGTCGAGGACGAAGACCTCGCTGCCGCCGAGGCAGCAGTACTCGAAGACGAACACCTGGCGACCGACAGCGAATCCGACCGTCCACGACGGCGTCTGGAGGTACCCCACGTCGATCCTGACGGCGTCCACCCGGCCGACATTCACGAGAACTGGGCGGCCTTCGAGGAGTCGCCACCCGAGCGCGGACCCGGAGCCGTCGAGGCCGGCGACGTCAGTCAGGACTGGGTTGCCTACGACGAGAGCGAACTCCACGAACTTGCCCGTGAGCGTGCTGTCTCGGCTGCCGCCGAGACGCTCGAAGAGCGGGCCGACCGGATCGAGACTGTCACTGGCGTCCCCTGCCAGGTCGTCGTCGCCGTCGGCGGCGGCTCGCTCGCCCGGACGATCGTCCAGACTGCTCAGGAAGCCAACTGTGATCTCATCGCCACTCCCTACGAGACCGCGGACGATCGACTCGCGCCGTACATCCGCGACCTCTTCCGGGGGCCTGTCGACGTCCTCGTCCACCGGTCGTACGACGGGCGGACGCGCTGGTCACGCGTGCTCGTCCCGGTCAGGCGAGCGGGTGACGTCGCTCACAGCATGATCGACTTCGCGACACGACTCACGGGGACGGCAGGCACGGTCAGCGTCTGTCACTGTATCGACAGCGAGGGCGACCGACGTCGTGCCGAGGAGATGCTCGCGAACCTGACTGAGACTGCCAACGGCTCACTGGAGACGCGAGTTCCACGCGCGCAGATCGAATCGTTCATCGCCCAGAGCGCTTCCCAGTACGATCTGGTCGTCCTGGGATCGAGTCAGGATCGCAGCACGGCTTCCCGGTTCGTCTCTCGACCGACGTTCGAACGGCTCGGCGATGTCGAGACGGACGTCGCGATCGTCGACCGTAACTACTGATCGCCTGGATCGCTCGCCGGCGATTCGTCCTCGGCCATCTCGTCGACTTCTTCGGCTATCTCCTCTACTTCCTCGCCGCTGGTCCCGAGAATTCGGTCTGCGACTGACTCGACGCCCTGTTGGCCAAGTGCGGATTGTACGATCAGGTGGCCACCGATGACGGCCGGGCTTATCACCGTATCCGCGCCGGCACGACGGAGTTTCGCTGTGTTCTGGCGATCGGTTGCGGCCGCGACGATCCGAACGTCGGGGTTGAGTTCACGCGCGGTAAGGATTGCCAGTGCGTCCTCGGCGTCGTTGTTCGTCGCCGCGACGACTCCGATCGCACGCTCGATCCCGGCGTCGTGTAACGGCGTCTCGTCGCTTGGATCGGCGGTCAGAACATTGATGTCCCGATTGCGTAACGCGCTCGCCTTCTCGCTGTTCGGCGTGATGACGATGAACGGGATATTACTGTCTTCGAGTTCGTCGAGAATCGGTTCGGTCAGTTCGCCATAGCCCATGACGATGATGTGGTTTTCGAGCATGCTGAGTTGTGCCTCCGTCATCTGGCCGAGTGCGGCCGCAAAGCGCGCCTCGATCGCCGGCCCGAGCAGTGTCCCGGCGGCCACACCGAAGCTGGCGACGCCGATTACGAGCACGGACAGGCTGAACAGCCGGCCGATCTGCGTGCTTGCGGTGATGTCGCCGAAGCCGACGGTTGAGGCCGTCACGAGCGTGAAATAAAACGCGTCGAGCAGCGTGTTCACCGCTGGAAACTCCTCACGCAGCGCGTAGGTCCCGACCGTCCCGTAGATTTGTGCGCCGATCAGCGCAGACAGGGCTGCCAACTGGGTCGTCGAGATCGCCCACTGATCGTCGAAGCGGTCGCGATTGATCGCGACCAGCGGCATCGAGACGAGCGAGAGGGCCACCAGCGGCAACGAGACTGGCACCGAAATGTCCACCATTGGCAGTCCGATCGCGCCGGACTGGACCACGCCCTGCACCGCGGTCACGGGCAACAGTAACATCGTTGAGTACCACGCGGCGCGCAGTCCTTTCCGGAGCCCGAACGCGCTCATCAACATCAGGAAGCCGGTCATCGCGCCCGTGAATCCAGCGAGGCGCTGGGCCGACTCCGGGATGTATTCCCCGAAGAAGATGACGTCCTGGGAGGCGATGTTGATCACGCCCACCGCAAAGGAGAGCACCGAGACGACGGTGACCAGCCAGATCGTCGCCCGGATGCTCAGCCAGCCCCGTCGGTTCATACTCTCTTTTCACTGGGGGATTCGTATAAACGTCACCGTCCGGGATGGTGAGGTGATGTCGACCTGTGGCCTACTGACGAACGGCGCCCGCCGAAGACTTTTCTTGTAAGGGTTGTAAGGATTGCACACGAAGGCTCATGTCTAACGCCAGCAAGCGAATTCCGGTGACGGAGGAACGGTGGAAGGAACTGAACGAAATCAAGGAGGCAGGTGAGACGTACGACGACCTGCTCGGGGAGTTGATTCAGGAATACCAGCGGCGACAGCTCGCCGAGCGAGCGAACGCAGTCCGCGAAGCAGACAGCGAGGATTTGATGCCACTCGATGAGCTATGAGGTCCTCCTCGCGGAGCAGGCCCGCGAGTACGTCGCCGCGTTAGACGAGAAGAGCACCCGAATCGTCAAAGACAACCTCCGCACGCTGGCGGACGATCCGTATCCCAGACCCAATTCCGGTGCTGGTGACAAGGAGAAACTGGTCGTTGACGGCGAGGAGCTCTACCGGCTGCATGTTGGCCGCACTTACACCGCGTTCTACGACGTTCTCGACGCAGACAACGAAGTCCGCATCATCGAAATCATGGACATCGAAGACGCTCACAAACGCTACGGGTTCGACTGAAAAGTGTCGTTGCTGCTTGACGGAGAGAGCTTCGATTGGTGGTTTTCAAGCCCGGGGCGCGGCGGGATTTGAACCCGATGGCGAGACTCACTGCGTTCGTCTCGCGTGATTCAAATCCCGCTTGCCGCTTCGCTCGTCGCGTCTGCTCCTCGCAGAAGCGGGCGCGGCGGGATTTGAACCCACGACCATCGGATTAGAAGTCCGATGCTCTGTCCGGACTGAGCTACGCGCCCTCGTCCACCCGTTACCAACCCATTTTAAAAACAGTAGTGATCCACACCGCCAAACCGAACTCTTCTTTAGGGTGGCCTAAAACAACACGAGTAATGAGATCGACGCTGTGGACACTTCGATGTCGGATCGACCGTCTGGCGAGCGAGGAGGGGAGCTATCGGATCGTCTGTGCCCACAGCGGCCTCTCACCGGCTCCAGCCGCCGATGCTCGATTTCCAGATCAACGGACGGCTCGGCTGGCGCTCGAACTCTGCCGAGCCTACCGGCGCGCGCTCCGCCAGCGCGATCCGCGGGCTCCCCGATACGACCTGATCGTCGAGCCGACGCCTGAGCACGCACCGCTCGCCGAACACCAGCCCGTTTCTCGGAGGGGGTCGCTATGAGCGTCGAAACTGATGTCAGGCGGGCACGCGAGCGCGTCGCCGACGAGCGCGAGTGGACCGCAGAGAAACACCGGGCATTCGAGCGATTCGAAACCGCAGTCACGGAGATCGACGCCGGATCTCCAGGTGGATCGACCACTTTCGGTGGGCCGACGGTCGTGGCCACTTCGAGCAACTCATCCACCGGCGTCTCGGCAGTGTTGAATGCCTTCGAGGAGCATCTCGGACCCTACAGCGGTGACGCACAGGCGACGCCCGAGACGGTCCATCAGGCGGTCGCGACCGAGTTCTCGACCGAACTGGCACTCTCGCTCTGTGGGGGTGACAGTGCGGGCGTGCTGACCCCACAACTCAAGCAGGTTGTGCAGGCCGAAACCCAGTCGCGGCTGGACGAACTCGACGTGATGGGCCGAGCGCTCGAACGCGAAGCCGACTCTCTGTCGGCTGTTGACGCGGCGGTCACCGACATCTGCGAGTGGTTCGTCGCGCACAATCCCACGCCCCTCGAAGAACTCGGATTCGACCGACTCCGGGCGTGGCACGAGACGCTCGACGATCACCGCGAGCGACTCGACGCCGCGGCGGCCGAGCGCCAGCAGCATCTCGATGCGACCACAGGCGGGAGCGGTGCGGTCGGAATCGAACACCGCGTGCTCGTCGAGTACCTCTACGCCGGCTTCCCGTCGAGCTATCCGGCTCTGGCGACGCTTGCCCGACTCGAAGACGCCTGCCAGGAGGCCCAGCGATCGATCCGTGCCCACCTGGTCGCTCGCGCCTGAACTTACCACCAGTGATCGCTGGTTTTTGGCTCGCCTAAAAACCGAAACGGCTTTCAGTGTTTAGGCAGACCAAAAACACATGGACGGAGACTCACATACCCGACGCACGTTCGTGACAGGTGGACTCGGTGCCGTAGCTGCCGGATTGCTAGCCGGTTGTGGGCAGTCGAGTGGGGGTGGCGGTACGCCGACTTCCAGCGACTCGACGCCTTCGACGACTACCGATGACGGGGCAGACGATGTCGAGACGCCCTACTCGGTGTCGATCGAGCCAGTCGGTGAGGTCACTTTCGAGAGCGTCCCCGAGACATGGGTCGCCAACAACGGTTCCTGGGCGGACATGGGGATCGCGCTCGGGCTCGAACCGCCGAAGGGCGTCTGGCTTACGAATCGCTATCACACCCAGTACTACGACGAGATTCCCGGGCTCTCGGTCGACAAGAGCGACATGGTGTCGCTGTTTCAGGACGGTGTCAGTAAGGAACTGCTCTACGATCTCGACGGCGATGTCTACGTCATGGATCCGAACTTCCTGATGAATCGCTTCAAAGGATGGGAGCGCGAAGACATCGAGGAAATCGCCGAGAACGCCGGTCCGCTGTTCGGCAACTGCATCTACGCCCAGCACTACTCCTGGCACGACGACTATCGTTACTACACGCTCTATGAGGGCTTTGAGAAGCTCGCGCACGTGTTCAAGCGCACCGACCGCTACGAGGCATTCGTCGATATCCACGACGACTTCACGGCGAATCTCGCTCCGCACGTCCCGAACGCCAGCGACGCGCCGGCCGCCGCGGTGCTGTGGGGCGTCGGCGACAATCCCGAGCAGTACTACCCCTACATCATCGGTAGCGGGACGGGATTCAAGCACTTCCGAGATCTGAACGTTCGCGACGCGCTGGCCGAGACCGATATCAAGGACTTCCACGGCAGCCGCGCCGCCATCGACATCGAGACGCTCATCGACGTCGACCCGGAAGTCCTCCTCCTGCGCGGCTACGAGGGCAAGTCCAAACAGGCGTTTCAGAACACCGTCGTCTCGTTCCTCGAAGACAACCCACTGGCGAGCCAGCTAACAGCCGTCCGGAACGGCGACGTCTACCGCGCCGGCGGTCTCTATCAGGGCCCGATCACCAACATGGTCCTGACGGAACGACTCGGCAGCGACCTCTACGGAATCGACGAGGAACTGTTCGACCGCCAGCGCGTCGTCGACGTAGTGAACGGAGCGTTCTGAAATGGCAGCCAGCGACGGATCCGTTCAGTCTGCAGACGGCGCGAACCCGGCCGCCGTCCGAGAGACGCTTCGCCGGACGCGTGAGCGTATCGAAACTGTCGCCGTCGCCGATGGCAACTATGGCGTCGCCTGCAAGGATTCGGGTTACTCGCCTGCACCCGTCACGGACGCGACCTTCGACACCTTCGAGGCGGCCGAACTGGCGTGTCTCTCCGCACGGGCCTACCGGTCGGCACTTCGGCGGCTGGATCCGTCGCTGCCCGCGTACGACCTCGTGGTCTGTGCGGCCGAGGATGGCGCTGTCGAACAGGTGAGCGTCCGCAAGCAGACGCGGGGCCGCCGGGCGAACGGCCTCCCCGAGACGAGTCAGTCGGTGACGATCTCCGGCGGCGCGACCGACGAGTGGCTCCGGGTCGACAACGCGGCTGTCGTCCATCTCAGGGGGAGTGACTCGCTGCTGGACGACGAGTTCGTCACGCGACAGCTCCAGTCGCAACTGGTGGAGGAATCATGAGTAGCGACCACGCCGATGTCGTGATCGTCGGCGGCGGCCCCGCAGGGTCTTCGGCAGCGGTGTTCACGGCGCGATACGGCCTCGACACGCTCGTATTTGACCGCGGAAACGCCGCACTGGAGCGCTGTGGGTATCTCGAAAACTACCTCGGCTTCCCTGCTGGCGTCGAGATCGATACCTTTCAGGATCTGATGGTCGCCCATGTCCACGAGGCGGGAGCCGAGCGCCGCGAGGAACTGGTCGAGTCGGTCACGCGGGCCGCGGACGACTCGGCTACCGACGTCGAGTCACGATTCCGCGTCGAAACCCAGCAAGGATCCAAGGTCGAGACCGGCGCGGTCATCGCAGCCGCGTGGTACGACGGCTCCTACTTGCGGGGACTCGACGAGCCCTCGATGTTCGAGGAACACGAACACCACGGTGAACTCCAGGAACGGTTCGACCCCGACTACGCCGACGCGGATGGCCGGACGCCGATAGACGGCCTCTACGTTGCCTCCCCCTCGGGGGCCCGGAGCGCTCAGGCCATCGTCGCCGCCGGGAACGGGGGCCACGTGGCTCGGACGCTGATCGAGGACCGACGACGCGAGCGCGGCCTCTCGGGAGAAGTTGCGCCCGAGTACGACTGGGTCCGCCCGGAGTCGGAGTATTCCGGCGAGTGGGCCGACCGCGAGCGCTGGGCGGAGTGGTTCGACACCGAAATCGACAGCGAGGGGCTGAGCGACGACCGACTCGCCGAGCTACGGGAAACGTACGTCGACCGGGCATTCGAGACGCGAGTGACTGAATCCGAAGTCGAAGCGAAGGCTGCACGCGGCCGGGAGCGATTGGTCGAGGTAGTCGGGCCGGAGGCGCTGCTTGACGCGATGGACGAGGAGACGATCACGGCGTATGTCGACGAGCGAGACCAGAGAGAAACTCGCGAAGGCGCTCGAACACGTCGCACTCGGTGATCCGAGCCGACTCCGCCATCAGGTCGACCGCCTGGCCCCCCACCTCGACGATGAGCGCGAACTGGTCCGATACCACCTGACGACGGCGCTGGTGGTGATCGGGACAGCACATCCCGCGGAGCTGAGCGTGGCCGAGGAACGGCTGCGGGAGCGACTTGACGACGACGTTCCCCAGATTCAGGGCCGGGCTGCGGCCGCACTGGGTCTACTCGGGAGGTTGGAGGCGACGCTGGCGGAAGCCGAGGCAGTCGAAACAACGTTGCAGTCACTGGCCGACGCGGAGACAGCTTTCGTCACCGAGCGCGCACGGTTCGCGCTCGACGCACTCGGTGCGGAGTTCGGTGATGTCGCAGCTGCCCCAACCGTCGACGCGATTCGGGCCGAAACTGCAGATGTCGTCGCGGATATCCGTGCGCCGGACGGCGACGGCCACTGTCCTCACTGCGGGCTTGAACTGCCGGAGAACGGGCCGCCGATGTGCCCGCGGTGTGGCGGACCGTACTGATTGCCGCTGGTTTTGGCTAGCCTAAAAGTAGAAACACTCAAGTGGTATTAGGCTGACCTAAAAAATATGGTTGAGGAGAACCCCTCGCGAGCGGGACCGACACGCAGAGACTACGTGAAGTACGGCGGCGCAGTCATCGGCGGCGGCTTGCTGGCCGGCTGTGGGAGTAGCGGCGGTGAGGAGACGCCGACCGACACCAGCCAGTCGCCAGGATCGTCGACGGAAACGCCCTCGGAGTCGGGCCCATATTCGGTCACGATGGAACCTGTGGGAACCGTCGAGTTCGATTCCGTCCCGCAGTCCGTAGCACCGTTCACCGCCGACTACATCGACATGATGGTCGCACTGGGTCACGGGGACGCAGCCGAGTCCATCTGGTATCGGGGCCGTTACAAGACGATTCACTACGATGAACTCGACGGCGTCTCGATAGATCTCGACTCACTCACGGAACTGTGGAACGACGGTGTTCCGAAAGAGCCGTTCTACGCGATAGATGCGGACCTCCACCTCATCGATCCCCACGCCCTGACCGACTGGCTCCAGGCATGGGAGCAGGACGACCTTGAAGAGATCAGGGACCAGGTTGCACCGTTCATCGGTAACGTCATCTTCAGACGAACCGACGACTGGCACGACTACCGGTACTATTCGCTGTACGAGGCCTTCGAGAAGGTCGCCGATATCTTCCGGGAACGTGCCCGCTTCGAGGCGATCACATCGATACACGACGATCTGGTCGCGACGGTCCAGTCCCGACTGCCGGCACCGGACGAGCGTCCCAACGCTGCGCTCGTCTTCGGTGGCCAGCAACCAGAAGAGTTCACGCCCTACCGCCTGTCGGGCAACGGGGCCAACAAGGAGCACTTCCGGACGCTGGGACTCTCGGATGCGTTCTCCGGAACGGGTGTCGACGGCCTCTCGACCAGCAATTCTGGGACCATCGATTACGAGACACTGCTGGAAGTCAATCCCGACTCGCTACTGATCAGATACCATCGGACAGGACTGACGCGTCAGGAGTTCGAGGACGAAGTCGTCTCGTACATGCGAGAGCACGCACTCGGGAGCCAACTGACGGCGGTGCAGAACGACCGCGTCTTCCGCGGGGGGCCGATATACAGCGGGCCGCTGCACAACCTGTTCATGATCGAACGCTACGCGAGGGGGTACTTCCCCGAAGTGTTCCCCGAGGAGGAACTGTTCGACCGCGATCGACTCGCAACGATCATCACGGAGGGCGTCGAGCAATGACGGCCGTCGAGGCCTGCGCTGTCGAATATCGGCACGCACGGTTCGAAACCCTTTTTCGTTTTAGGGTGGCCTAAATACATATGCACGAGAAAACTGTGGCGCTGCGGGAGACCACAGATCAAGCGCTCGATTTCGGGATATACAACGGCGGCACGCTGATCGCCTGCCACCGAGCGCCTGACATCGGCAACGGAGCGGTCTGAGATGACAGGCGAAGCAGCGACAGGAAGCGAACGACCGACGAGAGCTTCAGGACTGCACTCCTGGATGGATAGCCGGCTGGCAGCACTGTGTCTGGCCAGTTTCGGGGTCGTGGTCGCCGGGCTGTTGATCCAGGTTCGGTATGGCCCCTACGACATGACCTTCATGCAGGCCTGGCGGGCCACGTTCAATCCGGCGGTGCTGTTCAACGTGGACGCGTGGGATGCGTTCCTCTTCGGTGGTGAGTTCCCCGCCGAGATCGGCACCGATAGCCGTATCGTCTGGGCCGGCCGGCTCCCTCGCGTGTTCGTCGCCGTCCTCGTCGGGATGTGCCTGGCAGTTTCGGGGGCGATCTTCCAGGCTGTCACCCGTAACGAACTCGCCAGCCCGTTCATCCTGGGTGTCTCCTCTGGGGCCGGGTTTACGATCCTCGTGACGCTGGTCTTCCTCGGCAGCATGACGATCACCATCCCGCTCCTCGGGATGGTCGTAACGTTCCAGTCGCTGCTGCCGCTACTGGCGGCGCTCGGCGGTATAATCGCATTTCTGATCGTCTACGCGATTGCCTGGAAGAACGGCACATCACCGGTGCGGCTCGTGCTCGCTGGGGTGATCGTCGGGACTATCTTCCAGAGTCTCGAGAGGGCGGTGTTCATGCAGGTGGATAGTGTCGCGGTCGTCCAGTCGGCGATCCAGTGGACGACTGGGTCGCTGATCGGGACCGACTGGGAGCAGGTGCGGATCGCGCTGCCGTGGACGATCATCTCGGTCGGGCTGGCATTGGTCTGCGCACGACAGTTGAACGTCCTCTTGCTCGGTGAGAGCACAGCCAAGTCCCTGGGGATGAACGTCGAACGAGTCCGTTTCGCGCTGTCCTCGGTCGCGGTGCTGGCTGCTGCCGCCAGCATCGCCGTCGCCGGCATCGTCAGTTTCGTCGGATTGATCGTCCCACACATGGTGCGCAACATCGTCGGTAGCGACTATCGCAAACTGATGATCGGCTGTCTGTTCGTCGGCCCCGCGCTGATGGTCTCGGCCGACGTCATTGCACGACTGGGAATGCTGTTCGTGAACAACGAAATGCAACAGTACCCAGCCGGAATCGTCACCGGCCTGATCGGCGGGCCGTACTTCCTCTATCTGATGCGCAGGCAAGAACAGATGGGTGAGATCTGATGACCGAAAACGATCCGATGATTGACGACGATTCGACACGCGCGGACGGTGGTTCCGGTGAACTGCTACAACGACCAGCCGAGAACTCGGCTGCGGACGAATCTGCGCCGATCGACTCGCCAGATACTGCCGGCGAAGCCAGTGAGTTTGTCGGCGAAGATCTGGTCCTCAGTTATTCTTCGAGCGACGAGCCGGTCATCGACAGGGAATCGATCCACGTTCCGCCAGGCGAGGTGACGGCACTCGTTGGCCCGAACGGCAGCGGCAAGAGCACGCTCCTGAAGGGACTCGCGACCCAGCTCTCGCTCGACGTAGGGCGCGTCCTCATCGACGACGAAGACATCCAGTCGCTGTCGACGAAAGAAATCGCCCGACAGCTCGGCCTGCTCTCCCAGGAGAACGTCTCGCCGGACAGTCTCACCGTCGAGAAACTGGTCGAACACGGCCGCTACCCCCATCGCGGGTTCTTCGAGACGCTGACCGACGCGGATCGGGAGGCCATCGAGTGGGCTATCGAGATGGCCGGTGTCGATCACCTCCGGGAACGGCAGGTCGGCAGTCTCAGCGGCGGGCAGAAACAGCTCGTCTGGATCGCGATGGTCCTGGCCCAGGAGACAGATGTCCTGCTGCTGGACGAACCGACCACGTTCCTCGACCTGCACCATCAGCTAGAGGTGATGGAGATCGTCGAGACGCTGCGGGACGACAGCGAGATCACGATCGTCGTCGTGTTACACGACATCGACCAGGCCGCCCGGTACGCAGACCACATGGTCGCGCTCGACGACGGCGAGATCTACGACCGCGGGCCACCGGAAGACGTCGTGACCGAGGCGCTACTGGCCGATGTCTTCGAGATCGAAGCCCAGGTCGAGATGACCGACCGCGGGCCTGCGATCACGCCACTCCGCCCGCTCCACGACGACGAGTCCGGGGGAACGTAACGCGACGATGGCCAACGACCAGACGACATCTGCGACTGTGCCCGAGGGTGAGCAGCGAGTCGATACCGGAATCCACTCCAGCACTCCGGCAGATATCGCATCGACGGTCAATCTTCTCGGAGGGTCTGTGACTGCCGCTGTGTCTCGTCCGTTGCAAGGACGTCACTGACAGCCCTCGCGAGACGGGGTGCGCCGGCGTCTCTGAGGCGTTCGACGAGTGATTCGTCGAGATCCTGTGGCTGGCCGCCCTCGCTCGCCTGATCAAGTGCGTCCGTGATACGGGTCTCGGCCGCCGAGTAGTCGCCGCGTTCGAGGTCGACGAGTCCGCTGTTCAGCCGGACTGGCAAGAGCAGCGATTGATCTTCCAGTGATTCGGCCAGCGAGAGCGCCTGCTCGAAGTAGCGCTCGGCCTGTTCGTAGTCGTCCTGCAGGTACGCGAGCACGCCCAGATCCTTCAGCAGATCCGCCTCGACAGCGGTCGCGCCGGCGTTGCGGGCCGGTTCGAGGCCGAGCAAGAACTGCTTGCGGGCTGTCGAGCGGTTGCCACGCTCGTTTTCAATCTGACCGAGGTTCCCGTGGACGGCAGCCACGTTCTTGCGGTCATCGACGGCGTCGTACAGCTCCAGACTCCGCTGGAAGGCCTCGGCGGCCGCGTCGTACGCAGAGCGAGCGCGGGCGACGACACCCCGCTGTCGCCACAGCGCCGCCGACAGTCGCGGGGCCGTGACATCTTCGAGGACGGCTTCGCCCGCGTCCAGCGCATCGACTGCCCGGTCGAGATCGCCCTCTTCGATGGCAATCGACGCAAGTTCGAGGTGCGCGCGGACGTCGGGGTCGAACGCCGTCAGGTCGCCAGCCAGTTCGAGGGCCTCGGTCGCGTATTCGCGTGCGGTCTCGAACTCCCCGCGTTTCCGGGAGACACTGGCCAGCCCGAGACGACTCTCGGCTCTGGCTCTGCGTGCTGATCCATCGCCCTTGCCAAACTCCCAGAGTCGCTCGTAGGCGCGCTCTGCTCCCGAGAGGTCGCCCTGTGTTTCGCGCATGACGGCCCGCGCGGCGATCCCGCGGCGTTGTGCACACTTCGTGCACGCTTCGGGAATCTCGATCGCAGTCTCGTCTCCGCGGCCGAACAGCGGGGCCAGTGAGGCGTACGCGCGTCCCACGTCGAAGATCCGGTCGACAGTGTCTTCGGCCCAGGCCGTCGGATCCCGGACGATCCGTTCGAGCAGGGGCGAGTCCGCACCGCAGCGTCGAGCGAGGGCCGCCCGCCGATCGGAATCGTCTGCCAGCGACAGCAACGCCGAGACGCATCGACCGACACGCTCGTGGGCGGCCGCATCGCCGACGGCGTCCACGTGGTGTTCCAGGAAGGTCGCGGCCCAGCTGACGTGTGGGCCCTGGAATCGATCGCCCTCGTCGCCGACCGGAAACAGCGCGATCCCAGTGAGCGCTTCCCGGACGCGTCCCGGAACGTCAGATTCGACGACGTCCGCGACAGCGAGCGATTCGAGGGCAGCGGTTTCGACGGGGCCGCCGGCGACTTCCAGCAATGCGATCAGGATGCCGACGTCCAGCGCGTCAGCCCCCATCTCGGAGAGCCGGGCGTGGACGCGCGCGACATCCTCTTCGAGCGTCGTCGGTGTCGACTCGTAGGCCGACAGCGGCTCGACGTACCGTGCCAGTCGATGACAGGCCAGATAGATCGCGGCCGGTGCGGTCTGTGCGCCCTTGGCGTGGCTGGTTGCGGTTTCGAGCAATTCGTCGACTGGGATTCGGACGTCAGTGTCAGTCTCCTCGGCGAGTCTGTCGATCAGGCGACGACACTCCTGCTCGTCGAATGCGGGCATCGCTACTGCCTCGACGGCGCCGCGGCGGAACGCCTCGACACGGGCGCTGACACTCCCGACGAGGGGCTCTTGCCACTCCGATTCGCGAGCGTCAAGCAGGAAAATCACGTCCTCGCGGTCGGCACAGGTTTCGAGTACCTCGAAGATCCGGCTCGCCTCCCGACGGACGGCGTCCTCGACGACGACTAGCGTCGGTGCGGACGACCGTTCGACGACCTGTTCGAGCACGCCGACGGCGTCGAACGGCTCGGGGTCGGTCGACTCGCGATAGAAGACGGCTCCACGGTCAGATTCGAACCAGCGGCTTGCGACGCGCTTGCAGAGCGTACTCTTTCCGGATCCGGGCGGCCCGAGCACGGCCACGCTCGTCCCCGCCTCTAATCGG
>Ga0207718_100495_pt1 | contig 34410 bp, 30 predicted proteins | sample A23M2SouthBayCA_FD_187749 | JGI IMG/M metagenome (GOLD analysis project Ga0207718, IMG submission 187749) | Aerobic enrichment media microbial communities from Eden Landing Ponds, California, USA - A23 M2 (SPAdes) | ecosystem: Environmental > Aquatic > Marine > Unclassified | place: Emeryville... | reverse complement strand
GCGTCGGCGTCAGGAGTCGACGACGGCATCTTCGGCGTCGGCGTCAGGAGTCGACGACGGCATCTTCGGCGTCGGCGTCAGGAGTCGACGACGGCCTAGTCGCCGTCGGCGTCGGAGGTCAGTGACGGCCTAGTCGCCGTCACCGTCGAGTCGCTCGGCGATGGAGGCCAGCGACTCCTTCGGTCCCTCGACGACCTCGTAGACCACCCGGTCGCCGGGGACGCGGAGGCCGTAGAGCGACCCGGCGACGACCTCGTCGAGTTCGACGGCCTCGTCGGGGCCCCGGTCGTGCTCGCGGCACCACTCGACCAGGCGGTTCTCGCCCTCGCCCGGGTTCCGGGCCAGCCGCCGGTTGTCGTAGGCGCCGCGGAGCAGGAGCCCCCGGGCGTCCTCGTCGACGCAGGCGTGGCGCTCGCGGCCGTCGAGCACCAGGCGAACCAGGTCGCCGGCGGTCACGTCGAGCCCGTCGGGGAGCCGCAGGCAGGGCCGGCGGGTGCCGCCGCTGCGCGCGAGGGAGGCCCGGACGGAAGCCACCGAGGCGTGGTCGCTGGGGACGCGGTCGGGCACGGTGAGTGGGAGAGGAGAGGGGTTACTCGTCGTCGTCGCCCGCGCCGAAGGCGGCGGCGACGTCGCCGTCGCCGGCGACGACCTTCGCGTTGATCTGGGCGGTCGCGTCGCTGATCTCGCGGCCGCGAACCGTGATGCGCTTTCGCTCGCCTTCGCGGGAGGGCTTGTAGCCGACGCCGCCGTCGGAGAGGATCTCCTTGAGGTCGGGGCCGCGGACGTCGGCGCGCAGCGGTCGGCCGGCCTCGTCGGAGCCGCCCGTGAGTTCGAGCGTGAAGCCGTCGAGGCCGACGGCGGCGCCGTCGACCTCGTCGCCCAGTTCCCGCCCGAGGAAGCGGTTCGCGTCCTGTCCGTCAACGTCGGTCTGGTACGTCGCGCCCGAGTCCGGGTCCGCGACGACGACGGTGAAGTCTGCCATAGTGGCCCGAAGAGGGCGGCGAATGAAAAGCACGTCGAATCCCGGCGCGTGGCGGCTCGCCGGTCGGCCTGGGCACCCTCGCGGGGGGAGGTCCCCCGGCCGGGCCTGGCCCTACGTCCGGGGGTGGACGTACGACATCGCCTCACGGATGGAGTCACGGTCGCCGATGACGGTGATCCGGTCGCCGGGCTCGAATTCGAAGTCGGCGCTCGGGACCTGCGTCTCACCGTCGCGGGCGACCAGCGCGATCAGCACGCCCGCGGGGAGTTCGGGGCCGACCTCGCGGACCGACCGGCCGACCAGGTCCTCGGAGGTAACCTCGACCTCCTGGACGTCGCCCGAGCGGCCGAGTTCGCCCATCCAGTTCATCATGGCGGGGCGCTCGATGTAGTTGTCCAGCGCCTGGGCGGTCGCCAGCGTGGTTGAGATGGTGCGCACGCCGAGTTCCTCGAAGGGTTCGACGTTGTCGGGGTTGTTCACCCGTGCGAGAATCGTCTCGGGGGAGAACTTCGAGTTGGTGAGCTGTGCGACCAGCAGGTTCACGTCGTCGTCGCCGGTGGCGGCGACCACGATCTTGGCGTTGGCCACCCCCGCAGAGCGGAGCACGTCCGTGTCGGTGCCGTCGCCGTGGTGGACGGTGAACCCGTTGTTTCTGGCCGTCTCGACCATGTCGATGTCCTCCTCGATGAGGACGACGTTCTCTCCACGATCCTCCAGTCGGGCGGCGAGCGTTCGGCCCACCTTCCCGGCGCCGATGACGAGTACGCGCATTGGTATCACATCCAGGTACTCCGCGATCTGCCGGGCCAGCCCCGCCTCGAAGACGACCGTCAGCAGGATGACCAGGAAGACGGTTCCGACGAGGACGTCGGCGGCCTCGGCGAACCCGTTCGCCCGGAGTTCGATGGCGAACAGGGTGGCGACCGACGCGGGAATGATCCCGCGCGGGCCGACGAAGCTCATGAACAGTTTCTCCGACCGGGTGAACCGACCGCCGCTGGTCGAGACGAACACCAGCAGCGGCCGGATGACGAGGGCGACCGCCGCGACCAGGATCAGGCCGTGGAGCCCGAGCGCGAGCAGGTTCTCGAAGTCGAGCAGCGCCGCCAGCGCGATGAACACGAAGGAGAGGACGAGCAGGGTGATGTCGCCTTTGAACGCCGAGATCTCGTCCTCGTAGGGGATGTCGGCGTTGCCGAGCAGGACCCCGGCGGTGGCGACGGCGGCGATGCCGGCCTCGGTGGCGATGAAGTCCGCGGCGGCGTAGGCGACGAGCGCCCCGGCGAGGACGAGCAGCCGGGCGTTCTGCGGGGCGTTCCCCGGCGAGAGGTCGACGTACCGGAGCAGATAGAAGACGGTCGCCGCGACCAGCGCGCCGATCACGACGCCGACGCCCAGGCGCTCGGCGAACAGCACCAGCAGTTCGTTGGGCTGGCCGACCCCCTCGATGATCGCCTCGAAGATGACGACTGCGAGGATGGCCGCGGTCACGTCGTTGACGATCCCCTCGGTCTCCAGGGCCGCCCCGACGCGGTCGCGGACGGCGACGACCTCCAGGATCGGGGCGATCACCGTCGGCCCGGTGGCGACAAGCAGCGCCCCCACGAGGAAGGCGACCGGCCACCCCGTCCCCAGCAGATAGTACACCGCGACGGCCGTCGCGACGAGCGAGATGACCGCGCCGAGGGTCACCAGCCGGACGGTCGCCGCCGGGGCCTCCCGGAGCTTGTCGATCCGGAGGTGGAAGGCCCCCTCGAAGACGATGATGGCGACCGAGAGGCCGACGATGGCCGCCAGCGCGTTCCCGAACGACCCGGGCGTGACGAACCCCAGCATCTCGGGCCCGAGGACGATCCCCGCGGCGATCAGGAAGACGACGCTCGGGACCCGAAAGCGCGAGGAGAGCACCTGCGAGACGACCCCGATGCCGATGATCGCGGCGACCAGCGGAATGAGGTTCGCCCCCGTCTCGGCGGCCATTCAGTTCGCCTCCATGTAACCCCGTCCAAGTTCGCCGAGGATATAAATGCACACATTTCACCCGACTTTTTCCGGGACAAAAATGGACGAATGTCCAAAAATATGTCGGGGTCTGGATACGACGGCGCGCGGCGGAGTCGCGCTGCTCGTCCCGCTGACGACGGGCGAGCCGCGACGTGCGCGTCAGTCCTCCTCGTACAGCACGTTGACCTGGTCGGCGTACCGTTCGAGGATGGTGCGGCGGCGCTTTTTCATCGTCGGCGTCAGGGTGTCGTTCGCCTCGGAGAACTCCTCGCCGAGGAGGCGGAACCGCTTGATCCGCTCGTGGGGCTCGAACGACTCGTTGACCGCGTCGATCTCCCGCCGGATGCGCGCTCTGACGCGGTCGTCGTTCCGGAGCGCCTCGCGGTCGGCGGGCAGGTCGATCCCCTCGCGGTCGGCCCACTCGCGGAGTCCCTCGACCGAGGGGACCACGAGCGCGCTCACGAATCGGCGGCCGTCCCCGAGGACGAGCACCTGCTCGACGACGGGGCTGGCGGCGAAGGCGTCCTCGATGGGGCCGGGGGGGACCATCTTGCCGGTCGAGAGCTTGATGAGTTGCTTCGCGCGCTCGCGGAAGACGACGTAGCCGTCCGGCCTGATCTCGACGACGTCGCCGGTCCGGAACCAGGGCCCGGACGCGGCCTCGGGAGTCGTCGACCCCCACGTCTCGCCGGGCGACTCGTCGACGAACGCCGCCGCAGTGCGGTCCGGGAGATTCCAGTAGCCCTCCGTGACGTTCGGGCCGCGGACCAGGAGTTCGCCCACCCGGCCGCCGTGTTCGGGGTCGACGTCGCCGGCGACGCCCCGGTCGAGGGCCAGTTCCTGGTCGACGAGCGGCGGCCCGATGGTCCCGATCTCGGGGGCCTCGGGGGGGTTCACCGTCACGACCGGCGCGGTCTCGGTGAGGCCGTACCCCTCGAGGATCGGCAGCCCCATGCCGTGGAACAGCGCACAGAGGTCCGCCGAGAGGCTGCCGCCGCCGCTGATGAAGAAGTCGATCCGTCCCCCGAGGGCCTCGCGCACCTGCGAGAACACCAGTCGGTCGGCCAGTCGGCGCTGGAGCGAGAGCAAGAGTCCAGGAGCGTCGGCCTCGTGGTGGGCGCGGCCGACGTCCACGGCCCACTCGAAGACGCGCGCGCCGACCGCCGACTCGCCGGCCTGCGCCCGGATCGCGTCGTAGAGTTTCTCGTACACGCGCGGGACGCTCGTCCCGAGCGTCGGTCGGACGAGCCCGAAGTCCTCGCGGAGCGTGTCCGGGGACTCGGCGTAGGCGACCGCCGCGCCGGCGCCGAACAGGAGGAAGTGGCCGGCCAGGCGCTCGAAGACGTGGGCGAGGGGCAAAAACGACAGCGACGACGACCCCGGTTCGATCGTCGGGCGGTCGGGGTCGCCGTCGCGGGGGCCAAAGCGCCGGAACGACTGGTCGACGTTCGACTTGAAGTTCCGGTGGGTGAGCCGAACGCCCTTCGGCCGGCCGGTCGTCCCGGACGTGTAGATCAGGCTCGCCAGGTCGTCGGGGTCGCGCTCGTCGAGCCAGGATTCGTACACGGCCTCGTCGAACGCGCGGTCGCCGCGCTCGTAGAGGTCGGCCAGGGTCAGCAGGTCCGATCGATCGCGAACCGCCCCCGCGGCGCCGCTGCCGTCGGGGAGCGCGTCCATCACGACCGCGAAGTCGAGGTCGAGGTCGTCCTCGACGGCGAGCACCCGGCGGAGCAGGTCGGCGTTCTCGACGACGACGCCCCGGGCCCCGGAGTCGGAGAGCAGGTGTTCGACCTGCCGCTCCGAGGAGGCCGTGTAGACGGTCGTGACGGCGCCGCCGGCCGCGAGGGTGGCGAAGTCGACCTGCGCCCACTCCATCCGCGTGTGGGCGAAGATGCCCACCCGGTCGCCCGGTTCGAGTCCGAGGTCGCGCAGTCCCGCGGCCAGTCTCCGGACGATCCGCCGCATCGCCGCGTAGGTCACGTCGGCGTACGCGCCGGCCGGCGCGGCGGGGAGCACGTCCCCGTCGACCAGCGAGCGGTCGTACACCCCGCCCTTGTACCGCTGGGCGATCTGCTCGGCGTTGCGCCCGGCGCTGCTCTCGAACATCTCGGGGAGCGTGTCGTCGCCGAGCAGGGGGTGGTCGAACGACCGCTCCGCCTCCCGCCAGTCCATGGTTTGCATGTGACCGACTAACATATAAACTGGGGTGGAACAACGAACAACCGTTGATGCGTTGTCGAACCGCCGGTGTCGAACGAGGGCACGGCGGTCCGCCGGCCGCGGGGGAGAGGATGCTGGCGGAACGGCGGTAGCTACTCGTCGACGGAATCGAGGTAGGCCAGGACGCCCTTGACGTTGAGGCGCAACTCGCCGCCGGCCTTCCGGCGCCCCCACGCCTCGACGAGATCCGGATCGGGCGACGACTCGAAGTGGTCGAGGACGGCCGCGTCGTCCGGGAGTTCCTCGCGGCGCTGGCGCACCGCCTCGACCCACTCGACCAGCGTCCGTTTGTACGACTCGAGGACCGCGGGGACTCCCCGGCTCACCGGCCCGAAGTGGCCGAAACAGAGGACCTCGGGGTCGAGACCCTCGAGGTGGCGCACGTCGTCGAGGCACTGCTCCAGGTCGAACTGGGGCGGCGGCGTCGTGGGCTGGACCGCGCCGACGGCCGGCGCCCAGATGCCGGCGGCGTCGCCGGTGAAGACGGCGTCGTCGCGGTCGTCGCGGAAGACGACCTGGTGGGGGGCGTGGCCCGGCGCGCGGTGGACCGACAGCGTCCGGTCGCCGAGGTCGACGACGTCGCCGTCGACGAGCGGCGAAATGCGGGCCTCGGGAACCGGTAGCGGCTCGTCGTAGAAGCGCCACTGGTCGTCGACCGCCGCCTTCGTCCCCTCGACCAGCCGCCCGGGGTCGATCAGGTGCGGCACGCCGATCTCGTGGGCGTGGACGTGAGCGTCCTTGTACCGGTCGACGAGGTAGCCGGCGCCGCCGGCGTGATCGAGGTGGACGTGCGTCGGGAGCACGACCGCCAGTCGGCCGTCGAGGTACTCGTCGACCGCGTCGAACACGCGCTGGCGGTCGGCGCCGATCCCCGTGTCGACGATCGCCGGGCGCTCGGCGTCGATCAGGTAGACCGAGCCGTACTCCGCCACGTCGTACATCCCCGTGGCGAGGCAGTAGACGTCCGTACACCCCGGAACCGGCTCCACGTCACCGATGGCCATACCTCGTGAGGGGGGACCGGCGGGAAAAAGCGTTCGCCTGCCCCGTGTCCGTACGGCGATCGCTCACCGGCGGCGAAGGTTTACGTAGGAAGCCGGGACCACCCCGCCCCGTGACCTGACGGTCGCCGCGCGGCGGGCAGCGGGTGTCCAGCGCGTCGTCGTGCGGGCGGGAGCGCTGGCTGTCAGCCTTACCCTCCGCTGTACGGCTCACCAGCCGTCGAGCAGCCCCGGGTAGTCCGCGATCACGCCGTCGACACCCGCCCGCACCAGTCGCGCCGCCTCGATCCAGGTTCGGACCGTCCAGACGTTCACGTCGAGGCCCGCCTCGCGGGCGAGCGCCACCACGTCCGGCGTGCCGTCGACCGGCGGGGGACCGTCCGCCGCGTCGGTCGCCGCGGGCGAAGCCCGGTCTCCGGCCGCGGTCGCCGGTCCCGGCGCCTCCGGGAGCACCGCGTCCACGGGCGGGTGGAGGGCGTCCGCGTCGAGTCGCTCGGCCGTCGACAGCGCGACGAGCGGGTCGTCCGCGAACAGGACCGCGAGCGACGCGTCGGGGTCGAGTTCGCGGGCCGCCGCCAGCGCGGCCGCGTCGAACGCCGAGACGAGCAGGTCGCCGCCGAACCCGGCGACGACGTCGAGTACGCGCTCGACGAACGGTTCCCACCGGCGTCGCCTGACGGCCCGGTCGGCGTCCGTACCGCCCGGGAGCATGGACGTCTCGGGGGTGCCCGGGTGTTTCAGGTCGAGGACCAGGCCGACGTCCGTGGGCGCCGCGTCGAGCGCGCGGACCACCTCGGCGAGCGTCGGGACCGTCTCGCCGCTGTCGAGCACCTCGGCGGCGCGGACGGTCTCGCGGGGCGTCTCCCACACCACACCGGTCGCGTCGGTGATCCCGCGAGCCGCGGCCCCCTCGCCACCGGCGTCGAGTCGCTCGTCGTGAAAGACCACCGGGTCGCCGTCGCCGCAGGGGAGCACGTCCACCTCGACCATCGCCGCCCCGTCCCGAGCGGCCGCTTCGACGGCCGCGACGGTGTTCTCGGGGTATCGACCGGCGAAGCCCCGGTGGGCGATCAGCCGCGGCTCCGTCGCTGTGTCGGCGCTCACGCCGACTCGAAGCCGTCTTCCCACCGGAACGTGCCGTTCCGCTGGATCACCTCGCCGTCGACCTCGAAGCGCGAGTCGCCGGTCACGTCGGCGATCAGGTCGACGTGCACGGCGCTGGCGTTCCCCGTCTCCCCCTCGGGCAGGCAGGCGTCGTAGGCCCGGCCCAGGGCCATGTGGACGGTCCCGCCCATCTTCTCGTCGAAGAGGATGTTGTCGGTGACGCGGTCGATGCCGCGGTTCATCCCGACCCCGAGTTCGCCGAGGCGCCGGGCGCCGTCGTCGGTCTCCAGGACGTCGGCCAGTACGTGGGCGTTCGTTCCCGCCTCGAAGTCGGTCACCTCGCCGTCGGCGAACGTCAGGTGGACGTCCCGGACGCGGTGGCCGTTGATCGTCATGGGGACGTCGAAGAACGCCTCGCCCTCGACCGACTCGGCGACGGGCGCGGTGAACACCTCGCCGCTCGGGAGGTTGTGGGAGTCGTAGGCGACCGAGGCGGCGCTGTTCACGGCGATCCGATCTTCGATCGACATCGTCAGGTCGGTTCGGTCGGCGACGATGTGGACCTCGCTGCCGGCGTCGAGCACGTCCTTGAGCCGGGCCATCTCGTCGGCGAGCGACGCCCAGTCGCGGAGGACCGCCTCGTAGACGAAGTCGCGGTACGCCTCGTATGCCATCCCCGCTTGCTGGGCCAGCGAGCGGGTGGGGTGGACCGTGGACACCCAGTCGGTGTCCATCCGCGCCTCACGCACGCCGCTCCGGGCGCGGCTGTAGGCCGCGCGCACGTCGCCGTCGACGTCGGCGGTGGCGGCCGTGTTGCGGCCGCCGCCGAGAAACAGCGCGACGTCGGCGGACTCGTACAGCGCCAGTTCGTGGGCGGGATCTGCCTCGAAGTCCCCGTCGTGCGCCCGGAGGTAGGCCCGGGTAACCTCGTCGGAGGCGTACGTCGCCACCAGGTTCGCTCCCCGGTCGCCGAGCTCGGCCGCGACGGCGACGGCGAGGTCGTGGGCGTCCTCGGCGACGCTCACCACGACGTCGTCGCCGGCTTCGACGCGGGCACTCCACTCGACGAGAACGCGGGCGTGTTCCCGGACGCGGTCGTCCATACGGGAGCCTCGGCCCGGCCCGGGAAAAAGACACCTCCGCGGCTCGATCCTCGGGCGCCCGGTCGTTCGGCCGGGTCGGTCACCGACCGGCTCAGTCGTCCCGCGAGGCGAGCAGGTCGAGCACGGCCTCCAGTTCACGGCCGAAGTCGACGACGACGTCCTCGACGGCGACGACGCCCGCGAACCCGCCGTCGTCGTCGACGACGACGATCCGGCGCTCGGACGTCGCCGCCAGCAGGGACACGAGGTCGGCGCGGCTGGCCGACGCGCGGATCGTCACCGGGTCGCCGTCGAGCAAGTCGCCCGCGGACTGCGAATCCAGGTCCACGCCGTCGACGAACGCCCGCCCGAGGGTCGCCGGCGTGACCAGTCCCTGGGGGCGCCCCTCGTCCAGCACGGCCACAACCGCCTCACCGCCCCGAAAGGCCCTGGAGAGGTCCGCGACGGCGGTTTCGGGCGCCGCAGTCGTGACGTCCGTGGTGAGGAGGTCGGCCAGTGTCATTGACGGACGTAGGGGGTCGAGACGCGTAAATCCAGCGGCCGCGGGGAGAGTCGGCGAGCGACGGGATTCGGCGGTTCCGACGCGCCGGCGATTCCGTCGCGCCGGCGATTCCGACGCACCGGCGAACCGACGGGGACGCCGGCACGAACCACAACCACTACCACCGCCCGGGGCGACCCGGAGGTATGCATCTTGGCGTCATCGGCCTGGGACGGATGGGACAGATCGTCGTCGAGCGGGTGGTCGCCGCGGGCCACGACGTGGTCGCGTTCGACCTCGACGCCGAGGCGGTCGCGACGGCGGCCGACGCGGGGGCAGCGCCCGCCGAGAGCGTGCCCGACCTCCTCTCGCAACTGCCCGAGGACAAGCGCGTCTGGCTGATGGTGCCCGCGGGCGAAGCGGTCGACGCGACCGTCGACGAACTCGCCGCGCACCTCGACGCGACGGACGTCGTCGTCGACGGCGGCAACTCCCACTTCGAGGCCTCCCGCCGGCGGGCGTCGCGCATCGACGCCGCCTACCTCGACTGCGGCACCAGCGGCGGGCCGGCCGGCGCGGAACTCGGCTTCTCGCTCATGGTGGGCGGTCCCGAGTGGGCCTACGAGGAGCTGACCCCCGCGTTCGACGCCGTCGCCACCGGACCGGACGGCCACGCGCTCATGGGCCCCGCCGGCTCGGGCCACTACGTGAAGATGGTCCACAACGGCGTCGAGTACGCCCTGATGCAGGCGTACGGCGAGGGGTTCGAACTCCTCGCGGAGGGTCGCTACGACCTCGACCTGGAGGCGGTCGCGCGCACGTGGAACAACGGCGCCGTCATCCGGTCGTGGCTGCTGGAGCTCTGCGAGGAGGCCTTCCGCGAGGAGGGCACCGACCTCGGCGACGTCGACGACTTCGTCGCCGGCGGCTCGACCGGGACCTGGACGGTCCAGGAGGCCTTGGAGCGGGAGGTTCCCGTCCCGCTGATCTACCAAGCCCTCGCCGAGCGGTTCGGCTCGCGGAGCGGCGAGGACGGCCGGTTCGCCCGGCGACTGGCCAACCGCCTCCGGTACGGCTTCGGCCGGCACGAGGTGGCCCGCCGGGACGACTGAGGCGGGCCTCGCCAGGGCAACCGGGGCTGAACTCTCCCAGGGTGACCGAGGCGGAACCGATGCGACGCGACTCGCACCTCGAATCGATAGCCGGCGCCGGGGTCGACGTCCTCCGGCAATCACAACGCTGTTAACCCCGCCTTCCGTAGCCGCCATCATGGTCGAGATCAACATGCTCGGGCTGGGTCTCGGTGCGGCCCTCACGGTGGTGGTGGTGGCCCTCCACTACACCAGGGGCACGGGGTGGGAGCCCACCGCCGACATCGCCCAGGAGGTCCTCGAACGGCGGGCCAGCACCGTCGCCGAGACGGACTTCCCCGAGCCGATGAACCGCTCCATCGGCGGAGGCGGCGCCGTGGGCGCCGTCGCCGCGGGCGAGGGCGCCGAACTCGAAGGCGGCGAAGAGGGCGAGGGCGCCGCCGAGGAGTCCGGCCCCTGGGACGTCCCGGACGACGAGGCCGAGTACTTCGAGGTCGAGTTCACGAAGCAGGGCGAGACCATCGAGATCCCCGAGAACAAGACCGTCCTGGAGTCGGGCGAGGACGAGGGCTGGGACCTGCCCTACGCCTGCCGACAGGGGCAGTGTGTCTCCTGTGCCGGCCAGATCACGTCCGGCGGCAACTCCGAGGACTACGTCGTCCACGACGACCAGCAGATGCTCGCCGACCCGGAACTGGACGACGGGTACACCCTCACCTGCGTCGCCTACCCGAAGGCCGACTTCACCATCGAGACCGGCGAGGCGCCCTGAGGCGCCCCCGGTCGAACTTTCTCCCCGGCACGCTGTGACGGAGCGAGGCGACGGCCTCGTCGCCCCCTGACGTCGGTCGGGCCCGGACGCGTCTCGCTACCGACCGCTACGAGAACGCTTTGGCCGTCGGTCCCGAGGGAGTGCCATGCGCGACGCAACACCGGATCGGTGCGGCTACCGACTCGAGGTCGGCGTTCACGACGAACAGCTTCCGAGTGACCCGTGTCGGCGGCCGGTCTGGGAGGATCACGACCGGTGTGTCTGGCACGCCCGGGTCGACGGGAAACCGACCGAGGTTCTGGAGGCACGCCGACCGGAGGGCGGCGACGCCCTCGACGGGGCGTACCTCCGGGAGGCGTCGCTCGTCGGCGTCGAGTGGTTCGCGGGCGCGTCGCTCATCGGCGCGGACTTCACCGGGGCCGACCTGAAGGGCGCCGCGTTCACCGACGCGAATCTGCTCCTGGCGACGTTTACCGACGTTCGCGCGATGGGCGCCGACTTCAGCAGGGCGAATATGGAGGGGGCGATCTGCACCAACGCGGACCTCCGCCGGGCGACGCTCACGGACGCGCGGCTCCACGAGATCGTCCTCACCGACGTGCACGTCGGCGCCGGAACGACGATCGGGGAAGTCGCGTTCTACGACAGGGAAGCGGCGCCGCCCGACCTCGTCGAGGAGCGGCCGCTGGAGGCCGCGGCCTGGGTGTACCGCCAGCTCCAGGCGCTCTACCGGGAGAACTCGCTCCCCACGCTCGCCCGCCGGAGCTACTACCTGGAGAAGGACGCCCGCCGGCGACTGGCGTGGCAGCAGTCCGACTACGCGTCGGCGATCAAGCGGGAGGTATCCCGGTGGGTGATGCGCTACGGCGAGAGCCCGTACCGGGTGCTGGCAACGTCGCTCTTGGTAATCGTGGGGTTCGCCGTCCTGTTTCCGCTCACGGGCGGCATCCAGGAGGTACAGGAGGGCCGGACGATCACGTACGCGATCGACGATCCCGACGACGCCCCGCAGTGGTGGATCGGCCGCGTGCTGTTCAAGAGCCTGTACTTCAGCGTGGTGACGTTCGCGACGCTGGGATACGGCGACATCCAGCCCATCGGGACGTGGGCGCGGCTCCTGGCGGGGACGGAGGCGCTCCTCGGTAGCCTCCTGGCGGCCCTGCTCGTGTTCGTGCTCGCGCGGATCGTGACGTGGTGACGCGACGACGGCGCCGCGCGAGGAACGCCTCGACCTCCGGGGCGACCGTCAGTACCCCAGCGCCGCGCCGTCGCCCCGCGGATCCGCGCCGCCCTCCAGCGTGCCGTCCTCGCGCAGACGGATCGCGCCGGCGTGGCCCATGGTCGTTTGCATACTCCGGAACGGGTATACTCCGCGCCCCGCAATAAGCCCCCAGTGACCGGATCGTCGAGGTCGATCGACCAGGGTGTTCGAGGCGCGTCGGCCGTCGGAGAGGGGGGGACGGCGCGATGAGCGACGCGGACGTCGACTACGGGGCGCGGGCGCGCGACCACCTCGGCTTCTCCCGCTGGTGGCTCGTCGTCGCCGCCGCGGTGAGCATGGGGCTGGTCAGTCCCTACCAGTACGTCTGGTCCTCCATCGAGGGGCCGCTCGCCGCCCGGTTCGGCATCCCGCTCCCCGCCCTCGGCGCGGTGTTCACCCTGTTCGTCGTCTTCCAGGCGGGGTCGCAGTTCCCCGTCGGCTGGTGGCGCGACCGACGCGGGCCGCGGCGGCTCTCGATCCTGGCGGCGATCCTCGCCGGCGGCGGGTACGTCGGCCTGTCGTACGCGACCGCCGTCTGGCAGATCTACGTCCTCTACTCGCTGGGGGCGATCGGCGTCGGCATCGTCTACACCGTCGCCGTCAACACGGCCCTGAAGTGGTTCCCCGACCGCCGGGGGCTCACGACCGGCGTCGGCACGATGGCTTTCGCCGCTGGCAGCGCGCTGGTCGTTCCGTTCGTCCGCGCGAACGCCACCGCGACGTCCTACCCGGTCGTCCTCCGGACGCTCGGGGTCGTCATCGGCCTCGGCGTCTTCCTCGGCGCGTTCGTCCTGCGCGACCCGCCGGCGGACTGGACGGCCGACGACGGCGACGGCGCCGACGGCGACGGCGCCGACGCGTCCACCGAGTCCGACGTCACGGGCCGCCAGTACGAGTGGCGGGAGGTGCTCGGGACGTGGCAGTTCTGGGTGATGTACGGGATGTTCGTCGCCGTCAGCGGGGCGGGCCTGATGCTCACGGCGAAGGTCGTCTCCTTCGCCGATGCCCTCGGTCTCACGGCGCTGACGGCCACGGCCTCCGCCACGGTCCTCCCCGTCGCCGGCGGCGCCGGCCGCCTCCTGCTGGGCGACCTCTCCGACCGCGTCCGCCGCGAGCGGGCGATGGCCGGCTCCTTCTTCCTCTGCGGGCTCGGCCTCGTCGCCGTCGTCTACTTCGCCCGGCGAGGGTCGGCGCTCGGATTCCTGGGCGCCGTCGTGGTGACTACCTTCTTCTGGAGCCCGCAGTACACCCTCTTCCCGAGCGTCGTCGGCGAGTACTACGGCAGCGCCCACTCCTCGGCCAACTACGCGCTGCTCTACTCGGGCAAGATGTGGGGCGGCGTCTTCGGCGGCGCCGTCGCCGGCTGGCTGGTCGCCCGGACCAGCTGGTCGACGGCGTTCCTCGTCGGCGGCGGCCTCGCCATCCTCGCCTCGCTCGCCGCGCTCACACTCCGCCCGCCGACGGCCGGGCAGGCGGATCGGGAGCGGGTGGCCGCAGAGCCCAACGACTGAGTCCGGTTCCGTCGCCGATTCACGTGCCCGACGCCAGCCACAACCGTTAAGCGGTCCACCGGATTACGGAGCAGTGAGGGCCCGTAGCTCAGTGGACAGAGTGCTTGGTTCCGGACCAAGATGTCGCGGGTTCAAATCCCGTCGGGTCCGTTCGCTTCGCTCACTCCCCCGACGTAGTCACGTTCGCTGACGCTCACGTGACTCCCGTCGGGTCCGTCGTGCGAAGTTTACGGTGGCCGAGGCCCGCGTCGAACCTGCCGTACTCAGTGACGCTTCGCGCCGGGAACGGCGCGACGAAACGACACAGGGGCGATCCGCCCGAACGACCATCACCTCGGCCCGCGTACGTGCGGTATGGATCCGAAGCCGGTCCCGGACAGCGGGCGTATCACCGAACCCGGCGAGTACGTGCTGAGGGGCGACAGGCGTATCCAGGGCGTCGTTCCCCCCTCCGAAGCGATGATCCGGATCGAGTCGGGCGACGTGACGCTCGACGGTCGGGGGCACGCCGTCGTCGGCAACGGGGTGTCGGACACGACCGCGATAACGACGCATGGTGGAGCGACGCTCGCGAACGTCGCCGTCGAGAACGTCGCGGTCACGGCGTGGGAGGTGGGACTCGCCCTCCGGAACGTCGAGAGGGCGACGATCCGCGGCTTCGAAGCGACGCGGAACAGTTACGGGATCCGCCTCGAACGCGTCGCGAGGTCGACCGTCGACGACTGCGAGGTTCGAGGGAACCTGATCGGCGTCTCCCTCGACGGGGCGTCTTCGTTCGACCGGCGGAGCAACGAGGTCACCGACAATCGGTTGGCGAACGTCCACCGCGAGAACGACTGCGACTGAGCGTCAGCGGTCGCACGCCCGCTCTTTGATCGGCGCCGCCCACTGCGGCCACGCCCGTCGCTCGCGGAGTCCCTCGACCGAGGGGTCGCCGGACATCGCCTTGATCGCACGGGCGTCGTCGAGGCTCCAGACGGCGCCGTCCTCGTGGAACAGGCCGTTCAGGACGCCGTTACCCCGCATCGGCGGCAGGTAGGCGGGCTTGACCATCAGCGACCAGAAGAAGTTGCCGAACCCCGACTCGTGGACGACGGGCGCGAGCGAGGCGTAGTTCGGGTAGGTGTGGTCGTCGTGTGGCGGACAGGGCCCGAACGGCGGCGACCGAACGCGCTGCCACTCGCTCAGCCAGGCCGGCCCCTCGAACCGATCCGCGAGGGTTCGCATCCGCCGCAGGAACCGCCGGTACCGCTCCCGGGACCGGGGGAAGTTGTAGTGGAACTGGAGCGCGTCGACGCCCCAGTCGAGGTACGTCGCGTTGTTCACCATGCTCGTCGAACCGACCGTGAGCGGGACCGACCCGCGGTTCCGCGCGAGCGTCTCGAACATCGACCGCGCGAACGGCTTGGCCCTCGGGTCCCAGTGCGGTTCGTTCATCACCTCGACGGCGAGCAGTCGGTCGTCGTCGCCGTACCGTCCCGCGAACCACTCCACGAACCGCGCCGCGTCCGTCCACTTCGAGCGGTCGGCGAGGGTCGCGTCCCCCGGCGACCGGACCCCGACGCCGGTGAAGGGGTTCCGATCCGTGAGGTTGCCGTCGGTCGGCCAGACGCCGTTGCCCTCGAAGAGGCTGAACAGCACCGAGATGTCCCGCTCGGCGGCCGCACGCAGGAAGTGGTCGACGCGGCGTTCGTGCGCGTCCGACTCCCGCTTCCAGAACTCGTAGCTCGCCCACACCCGTACGGCGTTGAGGTTCACCCGACGCGCGTAGTCGAGGTCGCGTTCGATCACGCCCTCGTCGTAGTCCGCCCACATCTGGTAGACGGTGAACGCGCGCGCCGGGAGGTACATCGCCCCGCGGACGTCGACGGGGTCCGGCGCTTCCGTCGACGAACCGCCCTCGCAGCGTTCCGCGCCCGGAACGGGTCGGGTGGGGCCGGCGTCGGGGTCGTCCGCGCGACGGCCAGGGGGCCCGTCGCCGCTGGCGCGCCCTGCCCCGACCCCGAGGCCCGTCGCCGTCGCAGCGAGGGCGAGGAACGCCCGGCGTCGACGTGTGAGCGTCATGCCACCACATACCGCGGCGCGGTCGATAAGTCTCCGGGCCGGAGGCGGTCGCTTCGACCGCCCACGAGAGCGTCGGACCTCGGGGCTCGGCCCCGAGACGCGGTCGCCCGTTCGGACGGGTCGACCGATTCGGGGTGTCGGAGACGCCCCCCGGCCGTCACGTCCACCGGCGGACGAGCGGCGTGGACTCGCGCACCAGCGCGTCGACCGCGCTGACGGCCTCGTCGGCCTCCTCCCGGCTGACCCCGCGACCGTAGTGGGCGCGCTCATACGCCCGGGCGACGTCGAGCGCCCGCCCGCGGAGGCCGTCCCGCTGGAGTTCCGCCATGTACGCGCGGGGCGTCTCGCCCGGTCGCCGCGGCCGGTAGCGCCGCGCGAGCAGGTGCTCCAGGCGGCGCCAGGCCCGCTCGACGTCGGCCCGCGGCACCCCGCGCGGCCCCTGGTACCACATTCGGGCGAGCCTGACCGGCCCGTCGGTGGCCCCGAGCCGGCGGGCGCCGGCGACGGCGCCGACGAGCGCGACCAGCCCGAAGGCGACCTGGTCCCGAGAGGGCGTGGGAAGCCCGCCGCCCGAGGACCCGCCCGCGTCCGTCGCCCCCGGCGGCTGGCCGAAGCCGGTTGGCGTGGGCTGCTCCGCGCCGGAGGCGACGACTCCCTCCGTGAGGGTGCCGTTCGTCGGCGTCGCGTTCGACTCGCCGGCCGAGTCCGGGGTCGGCGTCGGCGTGGGCGTCGGTTCGGTCCCGTTGGTGTCGACCCCCTCGGCGCCGGACTGCCTGGCCTCCGCGAGCCGGGCGCGCTCCGCGGACTGGCGGGGACTGGCTGGCGTCGGATCGAAGCGGACCCAGCCGACCTCGGGGAAGTACACCTCGACCCAGGCGTGGGAGTCGAGGCCGCGGACCACGTACCCGTCGTCCCCGGCCCGCTCGCCGGGCGTGTAGCCGACGACGAACCGGGCGGGGACGTCCTGGGCCCGCAGCAACGTCACCATCGTCGTCGCGTAGTAGGTGCAGTAGCCCGCGTCCATCTCGAAGAGGAAGGCGTCCGCGACGTTGCCCTCGGGGCGCTCGACCGACAGCGAGTACCGCTTCTCCGCCTCCAGATACGCCTCGATCGCCACCGCGGCGTCGTAGGGCGTCTCCGCGTCCGCGGTGATCTCGGCGGCGCGGTCGCGGACGCGCCGGGGCGTGCTATCCGGGAGTTGCGTGTAGGCCTCGCGGACCCCCTCGGGGTAGTCGGTGCCGGCCCGCCGGAGCGCGTCGGGCGTGTGCTGGGGGACGCGGCTCCGCACGGTGTAGGCGTCGCCGTCGCCGAGCGGCGCGCCCGGCCGGAGGTTCCCCTGGGGGGTGACCCGGACGCCCTCGCCGGCGCCCTCGATGGCGACGGGCTTCCACGCTGCCGGCAGCACGGACATCCGCGTCTCGGCGGTCACGGTCTGCTCGACCGACAGGGCGCGCCCGGGCGGGCCGCCCAGTTGTCCCTCGTAGGGGCCACCGTCCCCGGTGCGCACCCAGCCGGTGCCGGTGTAGCGATCGAACGCCTGGGTGCTCCAGTAGTGGGCCGTGTCGCTCTCGACGGTGAAGCGCACCTTCGGCGAGAGCCGGATGCTCCCGAGGATCTCGACGGCGTCGTTGGCCTCGACCAGGCTCGCTTCGACGGTCGGCGAGCCCCGGTCCGGCAGTAGCGGCCGGGCGGCCCCACCCGGAACGATCGACACCGACGCCGCCACCACGAGCATCGTCGCCAGCACCACCACCAGGGTATCGACCTGGGCGGTCGAGCCGCCGAGGCGCTCGAACTCGCCGAACCCCACCGCGACCGTCGCGCCCGCGACGCCCGCGAGCGTCGTCGTCGCCGCGGCGTCGCCGGTCAGGACGAACAGCCAGAGCGCCGCGCCGCCGGCGAGGACGCTCCCGACGTACCGCCCCCGGATCGCCAGGTACCACGAGAGGAACACCGGGCCGGGGGCGATGGCGAGCGCCCACACGTCGGCCGCGGTCAGCCGGAGCACCGACAGACCGGTCAGGAGGGCGACCGTGTCCGAGAGCAGTCGCTCGGGCGAGAGCAACTGGAGCTGTGACTGCGGGATCGACAGCAGGTACGCGGCCAGGCCCCCCGCGAGCAACCCGACCGTGAGCACGACCGCGGCCCGCACCCCGACGAACCGGCCGAGCACGAGCGCGAGCGCGAGCGTGGCCGCTACCGTCGCCACGAGCGCCCCCGAGCCGCCGACGACGTCGGTCACCCGATAGAGGACGCTCAGGTACGACACTGTCAGCACGGCGACGCCGGCGAGCGCGCCGGCCCGGAACCCCGCCGCCGAGGTCGCGCGCGCACGGACGGCCCGGAGTCGGTTCGCCGCGCTCACCGCGCTCCACCTCCGCCGTCCGGCGCTCGCGCCCCGTCGTCGGCGCTTTGCGGCCCGTCGTCGGCGCTTTGCGGCCCGTCGTCGGCGCTTTGCGGCCCGTCGTCGGCGTCTCGCGGCCCCTCGTCGTCGAGGCTGCCGTCGGCGGGGCCGCCGTCGGCCGTCAGGCCCTCGGCGTCGCTCGCCCCGTCGCCGGTCGACTCGGCGTCGCCTGCCGACACGGCGTCGCTCCCGCCCCCGCCCTCGGTGCCCGCCGCGGCCGCCCCCCGGCCGGCGGCCGGATCCCGGGCCATCCCCTGGAAGTGCCACTCGACGCCGCCGACGATCACCGTCGCGCCCGCGTCGGTCGCGTCGACGAGCACGTCGGCGTCGACGTCCGGCCGCGGGCCGGCGGCGGCCGCCGCCAGGTGCCGGAGCACCTGCTCGCGGTCGCCGGCGGCGCTGACCGTTCCGGTCGGCGTGGCCAGGCGGACGGGAACGCCGGCGTCCAGCAGCGCCACGCAGATCGAGGCGGCCGCCTCGGCCATGCGGTCGCCGCTCCCGGCGTCAACCGGGTCGCTCGCTCCGTCGCCCCTCTCGGCGACGCCCGCGGCGACCGTGACGGGCCGCCGGTCGGTCCGGGCGGCGAACTCCTTGACGATCAGGTCGTCGCGCTTGGCCGAGGACTTCCAGTGGACGTCGCGCAGGGGGTCGCCCCGGTCGTACCCCCGGAGCCGGTCGAACTCGTCGCGCTCGTGGCTCCGTCCGGGGTCGTGGGCTCCCACGAGGGCCGTGGTCGCGCCGGCCGTCAACTCCCTGACCGGCGGGTAGACCACCAGCCGGTCGGTCCCCTCGGTCGGCAGCCGGCGCGACACCAGCCCCAGGACGTCCCGGCCCACGACCTCGGCGGGCCCGATCTCGTGGTGGCCGCGCGCCCGGTAGGTCACCGGGTAGGCGACGGGGGCGGTTCCGATCGTGGTCTCGACGACCGGGTCGCCGTCGACGCCGGGCGGGAGCACGTCGCGAACGATGCCCGGGAACGGCGAGTCCGTCTCGATCGACAGGGCGACCCGCCCCTCCTCGCCGGGGAAGCCGGCCGGCGGGAGGTCGCGCTCGACGTCGGGTGCGCCGCGCAGGCGGACCTGGACGTAGCCCGCCAGCAGCGCCAGCAGCGCCGGGAGGACGACCGCGTTGATCGACCGGGCGCCGTACCGCCACGCGAGCGCGATGCCGCCGCAGACGACGACGAGCGTCCACGCGCCGCGACGGGTGAGGGCGGTGCCGCTCCCGGTGCGCACGGTCGGAACCGACGGGGCTAGCGACCGGCCCCGGCCGAGCGCCGACCGCAGGCGAGCGAGCCACCCGCGCGGGGAGAGGGAGGGTCGGCGGGGCACGCGCTCACTCCACGGGGACGGTGTCGAGGGCGCGCTCGACGAGCGTCCGCCCGGGGTCGCCGTCGGCGGCGGTGCGGATCCGGTGGCTCCAGACGGAGAGCACCTCCCGCTGGACGTCGTCGGGGATCACGTAGTCGCGGCGGTCGACCGCCGCGCGGGCCTGGGCGGCCCGCACGAGCGCGATCCCGCCCCGGGGACTGACCCCGAGCCGTGCGTGCTCGCGGGTGTACCCCGCGAGCCGGGTGACGTACGAGCGCACTGGCTCGCGAACCTCGACAGCGCTCACCCGCCGCCGGGCCGCGCGGACGTCGTCGCCGGCGGCGACGGGGTCGAGCGACTGGATCGGGTGCTCGCCGGCGACGCGCCCGTACAGCTCCGTCTCGTCGGCCTCGTCGGGGTAGCCGAGCCGCAGTTTCTTCATGAACCGATCGAGTTCGGCCATCGGCAACTCGTAGGTCCGGTTCGGCTCGACGTCGTTCTGGGTGGCGATCACCGTGAAGGGGTCGGGCACGGAGTGGGTCTCGCCGTCGACCGTCACCGTCTCCTCCTCCATCACCTCCAGGAGGGCGGCCTGGGTCTTCGGGGGCGCGCGATTGATCTCGTCGCCGAGGACCACGTTGGCGAACACCGGCCCCGGCTGGAAGTCGAACTCGCGGGTCTTCTGGTTGAACACGTTGACGCCGGTCACGTCCGAGGGGAGGAGGTCGGGCGTGAACTGGACGCGTTTGAACGAGCAGTCGATAGACGTCGACACCGCCCGGGCGAGCATCGTCTTGCCGACGCCGGGGACGTCCTCCAGCAGCAGGTGGCCGCGCGCGAGCATGGCGATCACGATGTGCTCGATCGCGTCACGCTGCCCGACGATCACCCGCTCGACGTTGCCGACGATCCGTTCGGCCAGGTCCGCGACCTGGTCGATCGACACCTCTCGTTCGGCGCCCGTCTCGACCTCCCGGGAGTGTGCGTCAGTCATGGCGAGCGTTGGACCGCGGCTCGGGGACTCCGACCGACCCGGCCGGCTCGCGTGTGCGGGGGGCTCTCACGGTTAGCTGTGGACCCTAGCGACCGGAGCGACGTAACTTTGCTGGCTGCACGGGCCGTCCGGCGCCGGGGATCGGCCGGTCGGTCGGGGAGGCGTTCGGAGGGGAACGGGTGGGAGGGCACACGCGGGCGAGTCGACCAGCGCCGGCATAGGTCTTCTGCCGGACGCACTCGACGGGTCGATTCATACCACCCCCGGGCGAAGGTCCCCCACCGACTCGCATGTCCCCACTGCTCACCTTCGACGGCGAGTTGCGCGCGGGAACGATCGTCGACCGCCCGAACCGCTTCGTCGTCCGCGTCCGCTTCGGCGGCGACCCCGAACGCGCGTTTCTGGGCGATCCCGGCGCGCTCGCGGGGATCGTCGAACCCGGGCGGGAGGTCCTCTGTTCGCCGGTCGAAGACCCCGACAGGGCGACGGACTTCGACGCGATCGCGGTGCTGGTCGACGGGGTGTGGGTCAGCGTCCGGACGGCCCTGGCGAACGACCTCTTCGAGCGGGCGCTCGCCCGCGACGCGCTCCCCCCGTTCGTCGGGTACGCGTGCCGGCGGCGCGAACCGGCGCTGCCGGAGGGCGGCCGAACCGACTTCCTGCTCGACGCGCCGGACGGGAGCGCGGCGTACGTCGAGGTGAAGTCCTGCACGCACGTCGAGGACGGGGTCGCGAAGTTCCCGGATCGGCAGACCGAGCGCGGGCGCCGCCACCTCCGCAGCCTGGAGGCGCTCCGCGAGGACGGCCACGAGGCCCACGTCGCGTTCGTGGTCCAGCGCCCCGACGTCGACCGCTTCCGACCCTTTCGGGCGGTCGACCCGGAGTTCGCCGCGCTGCTGGCGCGCGTCCGCGACGCCGGCGTCGGCGTCCACGCCGTCACCACGGCGTTCGACCCGCCCCACTACCGGCTTCGCGATGACGCGCTCCCCGTCGACCTCGGCGAGTAGTCGTCGGCTGAGCGCCGCGCGCCGTCCAGACGATTTTTAGGCGTCGGACGCGGGGGTGTTCGTATGGACGACGCGGCGACCGGCCCGCCCGCGGCGCTGCTCGACGCCCGCGACGAGTTGACGCCGATGCTGTCGCAGTACCTCGACCTGTGCGAGGCCCACGAGGACTCGCTCGTGATCTTTCAGAACGGCGACTTCTACCAGTCGTACTGCGAGGTGGCCGAGACCGTGGCCCGTGTCTGCGAGGTCACGCTGACCCAGCGCGAGGACTCGACCGGCACCTACGCGATGGCCGGCCTCCCGGTCGACAACGCCGCGAGCTACCTGGAACGCCTGCTCGACGCGGGCTACAGCGTCGCCGTCGCCGAGCAGGTCGAGGACGCCGAGGCGGCGACGGGGCTGGTCGACCGCGCGGTCACGCAGGTCGTCACCCCCGGCACCGTCGTCGAGGACGAACTGCTGGACTCGGGAACCGCGAGGTACGTGGCCGCCGTCACCGCCGCGGGCGACGCGGCCGCGGCCCGGGCGGGTGATCCGGCCGCCGACGCGACGTTCGCGCTCGCGGCCGTCGACGTCTCGACCGGCGACTGCCTGGTGACGAGCGTCGACGCCTGGTCGCGGCTGGTCGAGGAACTCGAACGCCTCGCGCCCGCCGAGGTGCTGTCGCCCGACGTCGCCCTCGACCACGACGCGGTGGAGACGGCGTTCACGCACACCCCGGTCGACGGCGACCGGTTCGCGCGCGAGGCGGCCACGGAGACGCTCTCGGGGTACGTCCACCGGCCGGACGCGGTGGTCGCGAACGACGCCGAGCGCCGGGCGGTCGGGGGGGTGCTCGCCTACGCCGAGTACACGCAGGGCGGGGAGCGCCTCGACTACGTCTCGCGGATCACCCGGTACGACCCCCGCGAGTCCCTGCGGCTGGACGCGACCGCCCTCCGGAGCCTGGAGCTGTTCGAATCGCGGTCCCACCGCACCGGGGAGACGCTCCTGGAGACGCTGGACGAGACGGCCTGCGCGCTCGGCCGACGGCGGCTGTCGACGTGGCTTCGCCGGCCGCTGGTCGACCGAGAGGCCATCGAGGCGCGACACGACGCCGTCGGGGAACTGGCGGACGCGACGCTGACCCGGGAGACCCTCCGCGAGCACCTCCGCGAGGTGTACGACGTCGAGCGACTGATCGGGCGCGTCTCCCGCGGCCGCGCGAACGCGCGAGACCTCCGCTCGCTGGCGACGACGCTCTCGGTGGTGCCGACGCTCCGGGAGGCGCTGGCCGACGCCGAGAGCGAGCGTTTGCGGGCCCTTCGCGAGGACCTCGACCCCCTGGCGGACGTGCGCGACCTGCTCGACCGGGCCATCGTCGCCGACCCGCCCCAGGAACTCACCGAGGGCGGCGTCGTTCGCGAGGGCTTCGACGCCGAACTCGACGACCTCCGGGCGACCGAGCGCGAGGGCCGCGAGTGGGTGTCGGACCTGGAGGCCCGCGAGCGCGAGCGCACGGGCATCGACTCGATCGACGTGGGCTACAACCAGGTCCACGGCTACTACATCGAGGTCACGAACCCGAACCTCGACCACGTTCCGGAGGACTACCAGCGCCGCCAGACGCTGAAGAACTCCGAACGCTTCTACACGCCCGAGCTGAAGCGCCGCGAGGACGAGATCCTCGGCGCCGCCGAGCGAGCCGACAAACTGGAGTACGAACTGTTCGTCGAGGTGCGCGACGAGGTGGCCGCCGAGGCCGAGCGCGTGCAGGCGCTGGCGTCGGCGCTGGCCGAACTCGACGCGCTCGCGTCGTTCGCGGCCGTCGCCGTCGCCCGGGACTACGTGCGCCCGACGCTCGCCGACCGGGAGGGCTCCGACCGGGAGGGCGCCGGAATCCGCGTCGAGGGCGGGCGCCACCCCGTCGTCGAACGGACGCGGGATGCGTTCGTCCCGAACGACGCCGCCCTCGACCGCGGCGAGGTCGCGGTGATCACCGGGCCGAACATGAGCGGGAAGTCGACGTACATGCGCCAGGTCGCGCTGATCGTCGTCCTGGCGCAGGCGGGGAGTTTCGTTCCCGCCGACGCCGCCACGCTCCCGGTCGTCGACCGGGTGTTCACGCGGGTCGGCGCCAGCGACGACATCGCCGGCGGCCAGTCGACGTTCATGCGCGAGATGGCCGAACTCACGGAGATCCTGCACGGCGCGACCGACGACTCGCTGGTCCTGCTCGACGAAGTGGGGAGGGGTACCTCGACGGTCGACGGGCTGGCCATCGCGTGGGCGACCGCGGAGTTCGTCCACGACGAGATCGGCGCGACCACGCTGTTTGCCACGCACTACCACGACCTCACGGCGCTGGCCGAGCGCCGCGAGCGCGTCACGAACCTTCACTTCTCGGCGGTTCGGGAGGACGACGACGTGACGTTCCTCCACCGGGTCGAGTCCGGGCCCTCCTCCTCGTCGTACGGCGTCGAGGTGGCCCGCATGGCCGGCGTCCCGGACGCTGTGGTCGAGCGCGCCCGGACGCTCGTCGCCGAGGGCGTGCCCGTCGAGCGCGCGGGATCGGGGGACCCCGAGGGCGGACCGGCGGCTCGCGAGGCGGGATCGAGCGCCGACCACGAGCGGACGTTGGCCGGCCGCGACGGAGCGCCGACGGCCGGCGACGCCCCCGCCGCCGCGGCGAACGGCCACGCCGAGGGCGACGCCGCGAGCGACGGTCGAACCGGCGTCGACGTTGCCGGCGACGGCCGGGCGACCGAGGAGCCGACGGCCGCCCAGCCCCCGCTCGACGCCTACGCCGACGGGCGGCCCGACCCGGGGTCGCTGGCGGGCGACGGGGCCGAGGACCTCGCGGAAGTGGCGAGCGAGATCCGGGAGTTGAACCTCGCGGAGACCACTCCACTCGAAGCCCTCAATGCGCTCCACGACCTACAGCAGAGACTGGATGACTGACTCTTCGCTCCCCTCCGACGCGGAGAACGTCCCGCCCGAGACGGCGGGGTCTCGCCCCGGCGTCGCCGCCGACTCGGCGGATCGCGAGTCGCCCGCGCCCGCGGGCGTCGCGGTCGATCCGGCCCCGACCGGCGAGTCGAGCGCGGCCGACGCCGGCGCCGTGCGCCGACTCGACGAGGCGACGGTCGAGCGCATCGCCGCCGGGGAGGTGGTCACCCGCCCGGCGGCCGTCGTGCGCGAACTGGTCGAGAACGCCCTCGACGCCGGCGCCTCGCGGATCGAGGTGACCGTCGAGGGGACCGGCACCGACCTCCTCCGGGTCGCCGACGACGGGCGCGGGATGCCCGCCGCGGACGCCGAACTCGCCGTCGAGCGCCACACCACCAGCAAGGTCGCCCCCGGCGACGCCGTCGAGCGCAGCTCGACGGGCAGTCAGACGCAGTCTGACGACGACGCCGTCGAGCACGCGGCGACCCTGGGGTTCCGCGGCGAGGCGCTGCCGAGCATCGCCGCCGTCTCCCGGTTCCGGCTGGTCACGAACGACGGCGACGGCGCGGGCGTCGAGGTCCGGGTCGACGGCGAGGCCCCCGACGCCGACGTGGCGGTCTCGCCCGCGGGTCGCGCCCGCGGGACCACCGCCGAGGTCCGCGACCTCTTCTACAACCGCCCGGCGCGACGGAAGTCGCTGGCCGCGGAGCGCACGGAGTTCGCCCGCGTCTCCGCGGTCGTCCAGCGGTACGCGCTCGTGCGCCCGGACGTGGCGTTCACGCTCGTCCACGACGACCGGGAGACCCTGTCGACGCCCGGGTCGGGTCGGTTCGCCGACGCCGTCCTCGGCGTGTACGACCGGACGGCGGCGAGCAGATCGACCGCCTTCGAGCACGAGACGAACCTCGACCTCGGCGGGGAGACGGTCGAGATGCGCATCGCGGGGCTGCTCGTCTACCCGTCGATCACCCGGGCGCGCCGCGACCACGTCCACGTGGCCGTCAACGGTCGTGCGCTCACCGACGAGCGCCTGCGCCGGGCGGTCGTCGCGGGCTACGGCTCGCTGCTGCCGGCCGGCCGCGCTCCCGTCGCCGTGCTCACGCTCTCGCTCCCGCCCGGGGTGGTGGACGCGAACGTGCATCCCGCCAAGACCGAGGTCGCGTTCGTCGACGGGCCGGCGGTCGCCGACGCCGTCGAGACCGCCGTCGGCGACGCGCTCTCGACCGCCGACCTCCGCCGGAGCGCCCGCGTGGCGACCGATCTGGAGGAGTCGCTCGCGCCGCTGGACGGCGACTCCGTCTTCGCCGACGCCCGCGTTATCGGCCAGTACCGCGAGACCTACCTGCTCGCGGAGGCCGACGGTGACCTGCTCGTGGTCGACCAGCACGCCGCCCACGAGCGGGTGAACTACGAGCGCCTGCGCGAGGCCGTCGGCGACCCCGAGTCGGTCGACCTCGACCCGCCGGAGACGGTGTCGCTGTCGCCCGCCGAGGCCGCGGTGGTCGACGAGGCCGGCGACCTGCTCGCGGCCGTCGGCTTCGACGTGGGCTCCTTCGGCGGCGGCACCTACCGCCTGCGCGCGGTCCCTGCCCCGCTGGGCCGCCCGGCGGACGTCGACGCGCTCCGGGCCGCCATCGACGCGCTCACCGCCGGCGAGGCCCCCGAGGACGCCCGGGACGACCTGCTGACCGACCTCGCCTGTCACCCGTCGCTGAAGGCCGGCGACGAACTCTCGACCGACGAGGCCGAGCGACTGCTCGCCCGCCTGGGCGCCTGCGACCAGCCCTTCGCCTGTCCCCACGGCCGCCCGACCGTGCTCGCGGTCGACGAGGCGACGTTCGCCGAGGGGTTCGAGCGCCACCCGCGCAGCGGCTGATCGTCGCCGGCGCGACCGGCGATGCCCTGCCGTCGCGACGCCCCCGACGCGGCCGCTCACCATTCCTTGCAGTCGCCGCAGACGAACGCGCCGTCGTCCCGCCACCGACGCTCGACGGTCGCCTCGCACCGGGCGCAGACGCCGCCGTCGGGGTCCCACCGGTAGGTCACCGTGGCGGGGTCGGCGGCCTCCCCCATCGTTTCGTCGTCGGCCACCCTTTTGCCGTCGGCCACCCTTTCGTCGCCGTCGGTCTCCGTCGCACCGTCGGTCTCCGTCACGTCGTCGCCCTCGGTCACGCCGGCGCTCGTCGCCCGGTCGCCGGTCGCGGTCCCCTCGTCGGTCGCTCTCTCCTTCTCGCCGGTCCCGTCCCCCTCGTCGGTCGCGGCCCCGCTGGCGTCCGCGCCGGCGGGGACGAACTCGTCGAGCGACCGGTTCTCGCCCATGTCGGGGGGTACCTCGCCAGCCTCTTAGCCGTGCCGGGACACCCCGACCAACCCCGGTCGGCCGGCGACGTTCGGATCGAGACCACCGGTGTCGACCGACGTGACGGTGGTCGCGACCGGGTGGCGGTGGACGTCACCGAACGATCGTGACGGGGACGGGCGCCTGCCGCATCACCCGCTCGGCCACGCTACCGAGGACGAGCCGCGAGACGCCCTCGCGGCCGTGACTGCCCATGACTACGTGGTCGACCCCGTGGGCGTCGACGTACTCCAGGATCGCGCGGGCGGGTCGACCGGTCTCGGTGGCCGTCGCGATATCGCACCCCTCGTCCTCGGCCAGGGCCGTGGCGTCGGCGCATATCTCGTCGGCCCGCTCCCGGGCCCGGTCGTGCCACGAACTCGCCTCTGGCAGCCCCTTCGTCTCGGACTCGTACACCGCGAGCATCGGATCGATCACGTAGAGGACGGTGATCCGGGCGTCGGGGTGCCTGGTGACGGCCCGTTCGAGCGCTCGCCGCGAGAGCGGCGAGCCGTCGTACGGGACGAGGATGTGTTCGGTCACGGGCGCACCATCGCACCGGACGCGGGAAACCGTTACCCCGGTCGATCCGACCGCTGCCCCCCTGGACCCGGTCGCCGCTCCTCTCGGCCCGTTCGCCGCTCCCCTCGACCCGGTCGCTGATGCGTGGTCGACCCGACCGCCCATCCACCGTCGACGGCCTGCTCGTCCGGGGGACGCTCCCCCGGCCCGACGTGCGTGGACGCGCCGGCGCGATGCCGGGGTGCTTTGCCGCGGGCGGCCGACGTACGCCCGAGCGATGATCGAGCAACTCCTCGGAGACGAGGTGGAGTCGTCCGGGCGCTACCTCGCCGAAGTGATCTACGGCGCGAACGACGGCATCGTCACGACCTTCGCCGTCGTGTCGGGCGTCGCCGGCGCCGCCCTGAACCCGTCGATCGTCCTCATCCTGGGGGCGGCGAACCTGTTCGCGGACGGCTTCTCGATGGGCATGAGCAACTACCTCAGCCGCCGGTCGGAACTCGACTACCGGAACTCCCGCCGCGACGCGGATACGGCGCCCCGCGACGACTTCGGCGACGGCAAGTCGCCGCGGCGAACCGCCCTCGTGACGTTCCTCGCGTTCGTCGTCGCCGGGTGGGCGCCCCTGATGCCGTACATCTTCGACCTCGCCCCCGCGTTCCCGTTCTCGATCGGCTTCACCGGCTTCGCCTTCTTCCTCGTCGGCGCGAGCAGGAGCCTGGTGACGGATCGCTCGTGGCTCGTCAACGGCGTCGAGATGTTCGTCGTCGGGATGGCGGCCGCGGTCGTCGCCTACACCGTCGGGAACCTGCTCGGCGGCGTGGCCTGACCGTCCCGTCACCGGACCGAGACGGCTCTCGCCGCCGACGTCGCGGTCGCGTCGCCCGGTCGAACGCGACGCGCGACCGATTCTCCCCGATGATACTCGGAGGCGATGGTTCATTACCCCCGTCTCCCCACGACAGCCCGGATGGATGACGGAACTGCTCGTCCGCGTCGCCTATCACTTCCTGTCGTCGGCGCTTGTGGGATCGCTGGCGTTAGCGTGGATCTCTTCGACGGGATCGCGCTCCTCACGGCCGGCCCGCGGTGGCTTCACCAGCTCGATCTCCTCACGGCAGTGGTGCTCACTGCTGGTCTTGTCGGTCTGGACGCACATCTTCGCCGACGTGCTCGAACACGGGAGCCTCCCGAAGATCGCTGACGGCCTGACCGGCGCGCTCGCCGCGCTACTCGGCCTGCTGTAAGCGGGTCCCGAACGCAGTCGCGGCCCTCGCGGCGATCCGTGTCGGGATCGTAACGCCCTCGCTCCGCGGAACCGCCTCCCCGTCGACGTGAGTCGGCGGCGGGGCGGTTGCCCGATCGGCCGTCGCTTCTGTCGGTCGCTCTGGACTCGACCCATTCGCGACTGTGCGGCCCCACGGAGTGTGTGTCGGACAACTAATTTATAAAACGTCTGAGAAATGTTTACATCGGTCAGTGCCATATGCTAGCTACCCACAGAGGTGGGTGAGATGGCAACTACGACGAAGTACACCGAAGCGAAGGCGGACCTGGAAGAGACGTTCGGGATGGTGCCGGCGCCGCTGGACGGCATCCCCGAGGACGACGCCGTCCAGGAGTGGCCGACGTTCAAGAAGTACACGGTCGGCGAGAGCGAGATCCCGCCGAAGTACCGGGAACTCATCGGACTCGCCGTCGCGGCGAACATCAAGTGTCCCTACTGCGTGCACTTCCATCGTGGCGCGGCGCAGATGCACGGCGCGACCGACGCGGAACTCGAGGAGGCGGTCTCCCTGGCGAGTTTCACCTCTCGCTACAGCGCGATGCTCCACGCACAGGAGTACGACCTCGACCAGTTCAAGGACGAAGTCGCCGACATCGCCGAGCACCTGGAGGCGAACGCCGGGTCGAACGACTGACGATCCGTCCCGGTCGAGACTTTTTGCGCACGTCGAGATCTGTTCGGCACGTCGAAGGCGAGTTCGGCACGGACCCCGAGAGCGCCGTCCCCCGATGCGACACGGTTTTGCCCCGCCCCCCGCAATTCGGAGCAAATGCTGAGCAGGCAGTTCGTCCGGGAGCACCCCGACGTCGTCAGGGAGGCCCTGGAGAAGAAGGGCGTCGACGACGTCGACCTCGACCGGATCCTGGAGGTCGACGCAGAGTGGCGCGAACTCAAGGCGGAGGGCGACGACCTCCGCCACGAGCGAAACGAGGTGTCGCGGGAGATCGGACAGCTCAAACAGGAGGGAAAGGAGGAGGCCGCCGAGGCGGCCATCGAGCGCTCCGGCGAACTCAAGGCCGAACTCGAACGCGTCGAGGAGCGGGCCGACGAACTGGAGACCGAACTGGAGCGATCGCTGCTCGAACTCCCGCAGGTCCCCCACGAGTCGGTCCCCGTCGGCGCCGACGAGACCGAGAACGTCGAGCGGCGGCGCGAGGGGTTCGACGACCTGCGCGAGTTGCCCGACCCGGTCGTCCCCCACTACGACCTCGGCGAGGACCTCGACATCCTCGACTTCGAGCGCGGCGCGAAGGTCACCGGCGGCGGCTTCTACTTCACCAAGGGCGAGGGCGCGATGCTCGAACACGCCCTCATCCAGTTCATGCTCGAGGTGCACCGCGAGCAGGGGTACACCGACCTGTTCCCGCCGATCCCGGTCAAGAGCCGGTCGATGGAGGGCACCGGTCAGTTCCCGAAGTTCACCGAGGACGCCTACCGCGTCGGCGGGTCGAACGAGGAGTCCTACGACGACGACGACCTCTGGCTCTGCCCCACGGCGGAGGTGCCGGTCACGAACATGTACCGCGACGAGATCCTGCTCGACGACGACCTCCCGGTGAAACACCAGGCGTACACGCCGAACTTCCGGCGCGAGGCGGGCGAGCACGGCACCGAGACGCGAGGCATCGTCCGCGTCCACCAGTTCAACAAGGTCGAACTGGTCAACTTCGTCCGGCCCGAGGAGTCCTACGATCGGTTCGAGGGGCTGGTCGACGAGGCCGAGGAGGTACTCCGACGGCTCGACCTCCCCTATCGGATCCTGGAGATGTGCACCGGCGACCTGGGGTTCACCCAGACGAAGAAGTACGACATCGAGGTGTGGGCGCCCGGCGACGACATGGAGGACGGTCCCGACGAGGGCGGCCGCTGGCTCGAAGTGTCCTCCGTCTCGAACTTCGAGGACTTCCAGGCCCGGCGCGCCGGCCTGCGCTACCGCCCCGAGCGCCACGAATCGGCGGAGTACCTCCACACGCTCAACGGGTCCGGCCTCGCGGTCCCGCGGGTGATGGTCGCCATCCTGGAGTACTACCAGAACGACGACGGCACCGTGACCGTCCCCGAGGCGCTCCGGCCGTACATGGGTGACCGCGAGGTCATCGAGGGCCACGATCCGGTCGGCGAGAGCGCCCTCGGCGCCGGGCGGAAGGACTAGACGCCGACCGTTTTCCTCGTCGGGTTCGCGCTTCGCGCGCCGCTTTCCACGGGCGACACACGGGTCACCCGTGGGGGCGCGTACACGGTAGAAATGGTATCCGAACCTGATCTGTTTGAAGTGGAGAGGAAAGGGATAACTGTGTGTGGTGGGTGTTAGTACCCCACATGATGGTGCCCCACAGACATCGTTTCGTCCCTGCCACGACACGGGTGGGCGGACCGGCCGCCAACTCCGGAAGCCGGGCACGCACCCGGACTTCCATCGTTCCATCGCTCCGAGAAAGGGGACGTTTCACCCTCCGGCGCCACGTCACGGGTGAAGGCAGTGTCTTCTGAACCTGACGACGCCTCGGCTGGCTCAGACGCCGAGGAAACGCTGGTCGGTGAAACGTCAGAGGGTCTCCAGGTTGAGCTGTTCCACCCGGACACCGAGCGGAAGCCTGGCGACACGAACGTCGAACGGTGGGGGTTCGACATCCACCCGCGGGTGTTCCCGATCGCCTGCGCGGTGATCGCGCTGTTTATCGGCCTCACGCTGGCGTTCAGATCCGGCTCGGCGGAAGTCTTCGGGACCGGGCAGGTGCTCATCTCCGCGGGTGGCGGGTGGTTTTACGTCCTCGCGGTGAACGTCTTCATCCTCGTCATCCTCTATTTCGCGCTCAGCAAGTACGGAACGATCCGCATCGGCGGCGTCGAGGCGGAAAAGGAGTTCACGGACTTCTCCTGGATGGCGATGCTGTTCAGCGCCGGTATGGGGATCGGCCTGATGTTCTTCAGCGTCGCCGAACCCGTCTCCCACTTCGGGTCCGTGCCGCCCTTTTTCACGGGCGTCGAGGCCGAGACCGAGGCCGCTGGTCCCGCGGGGATGGCGATGACCTACCTCCACTGGGGGATCCACCCCTGGGCGATATACGCGCTCGTCGGGCTCGGACTGGCGTTTTTCTCGTTCAACCGCGGGCTTCCGCTGACCTTCCGATCGATATTCTGGCCGCTGCTCGGCGAGCGGATCTACGGATGGCCGGGCCACCTCATCGACATCGTCTCCGTCATCGCGACGCTGTTCGGTCTCTCGACGTCGCTCGGGATCGGTGTCCAGCAGGTAAACGCCGGCCTCAGCGTCCTCTCGGGCCAGTACCTCGCGACGGCCGTCCCGCAGGCGACGTGGGTACAGGTCGTTCTCATCGCGGGCATCACCGCCATCGCGACGCTGTCGGTCGCCGCGGGTCTCGACGGCGGCGTCCGCCGTCTCAGCGAACTGAACCTGTATCTCATGCTCGGGTTCCTCGCGCTGATGCTCGCCGTCGGCCCGACGCTATACCTCCTCAGAGGGTTCGTCTCGAGCATCGGGACCTACGTCGGCGTCCTGCCGGAACTGGCGTTCTGGACCCAGACCACGAGCGGCGACACCTGGCAGAGTGCCTGGACTATCTTCTACTGGGGGTGGTGGATCTCGTGGGCGCCGTTCGTCGGGATGTTCATCGCCCGCATCTCGAAAGGACGGACTGTCCGCGAGTTCGTGCTGGCCGTTCTCTTCTTACCCTCGCTGTTTTCCTTCTTCTGGATGTCGGTCTTCGGTGGATCGGCGCTGTTCGTCGAACTGGAGACCAGTGGCACCCTCGTCGCGGCGGTCAACGAAAACGTCGCGACGGCGATATTCGAACTGTTCTCGTACTACCCGCTAACCCCGCTGATGTCGATCGTAGGGGTCGTGCTCGTAGTCACCTTCTTCGTCACCTCGTCGGACTCGGGATCGCTGGTGATCGACCACCTGACCTCCGGCGGGAAACACGACGTGCCGGTCACCCAGCGGATCTTCTGGGCGGTCACCGAGGGAGCCGTCGCAGCCGTCCTACTGATCGGCGGCGGACTCGGCGCGCTCCAGACCGCCGCGATCGCCGCCGGCCTCCCCTTCGCGTTCGTTCTCCTGTTGATGTGTTACACCGTCTACCTGGGGCTCGACAGCGAGTACGAGATCATGGCGTCCGACGAGTTCGCCGAGTGGGTAGAGCGGATCGAAGCACGGGAAGACGTCGCCTCGGTCGGGAGCGACGCCGTCGTCGAAAAGCGTGTCGAAAGCGACGACGCGACCAGCCTCGACGGCTGACAGGGAGCCGCGGGCGACACCGAGCTTTGCGCTTTTGTCCCGTTTTGCTCGGTTGGCATCTGTCTCGCTTATCATCTCGGGACGCGTAGAGACGCCTGTGGCAGAGGTCTTCCGGGAGCGGATGGCCGCGGAAATGGACGACGGGTTCGTGATCTACATCAACGGGATGCGGCTCAACAAACTCCGGGCGTTCCCCCAGTGGCTGGTGGCGAACTGGAAAGTCGCGAAGATGTTCAGAGAACTGGAGGCGGATCCGGACAGCGGGTTCCTCGGGTACACGCCGATCTTTCTCGGCCTCCGAAAGGGGGCCGCGATGCAGTACTGGCGGTCGCTTGAGGACCTCCGGCGGTTCGCGACCGACCCGGACGGCTCTCACGTCCCGGCCTGGAAGTGGTACAACGAGGAGGCCGATCCGGACGGAGGTCTCGGATTCTGGGCGGAGCTCTACGTCGTCGACGGCGACGCCTTCGAGACGTTCTTCCGGAACGTCCCGCCCATCGGGATCGGGAAGTTCGCGAGGATGGTTCCGATGCGGGAACACGAGCGACGACTCGGGCTCTCTCCCGACGGGCGCACTCGGAGAGGACGCTCCTCCGACGAATCCGTCGAGAGCTAGACCGGACGCCCTGCCGGTTGCGGTGCGGCCTGGGCTGTCCGGGGGGCTCGGCTGGTTCGACGGCGCGATCGACTCTCGTCGCCCCCGAGCGTCGTCGACGGTTGCCCTGCGAACAGGACCCGGCGCCGAAGACGGTCGCCGCCCCCCGCAGGCGCAGGGTGTCAGATTATGGACGTAGCCCGCACCACACCTCGCATGGAGGGCGTGCTGAACGAGATCACGAACACGGTACACAAGCACCAACCGGGAGGCCCCGAACGGCAGACGGAGTGTGGCGCCACGCTCCACGTCGGTCACGACCGGCTCGAGCGGGTGTCCATCGACCACACCATCGACACCACCAGCGCCAGCAAGTGCGGTCGCTGCTTCTCCGACGGAAACGGGTACTGAACGCGTCCCCCGGGCGCGGCACCCTCGGAAGCGGAGGGCTGCGAGGGGAGCCAAAACGAGCGAGGGACGAGCCACGGACGACCCGGACCCGGTGGGCGCCGTCGTGGCCGTCACGGGGAACCCGGTGTGACCGTCAGGAGGACCCCGGTGTGGCCGTCACGGGAACAGCGGCGTGAACGTCGTCGTGGACGTCCGGGGTGCCGTCGTGGTGGGTGTCGGGGCCGACGTCGTGGTCGTCGGCGTCGGCGGCGGCACAGTACCCGCACCGCCGGAGTCGACCGTTCCGACGAGTTCGACGGACAGCGTCTCGTTCCCGTTCAGGGGAACCAGTCGCCCGTCCTCGCTGGTCGCGTTCAGCGTGTAGTTCCCGGGCGCGAGCCCCACGACGGTCACGTTCTCACCGGGGAAGACCGTCACCGCCCCGAGCGTGCCGGACTCGTTTACGACCGTGACGGAGACGGCCAGCGAGTTCGGGTTCTCGACGCTGAACGTCTCGGCGCCGACGACCACGTCGAGCGATTCGGGCGGTGTCGGGGTCGCCGTCGCGGCGGGCGTCGGAGTCGACGTGGTGGGTGTCGCGGTAGGCGTCGGAGTCGACGTTACGATGGGCGTCGGGATCGACGTCGTGGTGGGTCTCGGCGTTGCCGTGGTGATCGTCGGTGTCGCCGTTGCGGGCGTCGGCGTCGGCGTGGTGGTGGTAGGCGTCGGCGTGGCGGTGGCTGGCGTCGGCGTGGTGGTGGCTGGCGTCGGCGTGGCGGTGG
>Ga0207718_100493_pt1 | contig 34491 bp, 41 predicted proteins | sample A23M2SouthBayCA_FD_187749 | JGI IMG/M metagenome (GOLD analysis project Ga0207718, IMG submission 187749) | Aerobic enrichment media microbial communities from Eden Landing Ponds, California, USA - A23 M2 (SPAdes) | ecosystem: Environmental > Aquatic > Marine > Unclassified | place: Emeryville... | reverse complement strand
GGGCACCACTCGCGGCAAAAACATGGGTGAAAAAGGCCGGACGCGGCGGTCGCTCCGCTCCCTTGCGTCCGGTGAACCGCCTCGCTCCCGGTGGTCGCTCGGCGGATGCTGGGGTGTTATGTCCTCCCTCTGTCGGTATCGGGTACCAGTCAGTACCTCGACCACTGCAGGGATAACTGGGGCCCGACCGGGGGGTTACCCCGCGCTATTCCGGTCCGACACCGGTATTCGACCCGAACTCGACGCGCCGAACGACGAGCACCGCGAGGACGACGACGCCGGCAACTGCGGCGATCGACCCGAGCGGAAGCGACCCGGTGCCCGGACCCGGACCGCTACCGCCCGCCGACCAGTCGGCCGTGAAGACGCCCTGGTAGTAGCCGGCGATCCGTTCGCCCTCCAGCAGGACCATCACCTCGCGGTTCTGGTCGACGGATTCGCTGTTCCAGTTGAGACTCCCGACGAGCGCCTGGTCGCCGTCGACGAGGACGCCCTTGGCGTGGATCTTCTCGTAGCGACCGCCGGGATCGGCGAGTTTCGCCCGGATGGGCAGTCCCTCGCTCTCGGCGCGCTCACGCAATCGTTCGACGAGTCGCCGGTTGTCCTCGCGGACGTACCACGCACTGCTCAGGAGCACCCGGACGTCGACACCGCGCCGGGCCGCACGCACCGTCGCCCGCAGGAACCGGTCGTCGGGACCGTCGATACGCATCTGGACCACGTCGACTGACTCGGTGGCGCTGTCGAGCATCGCGGTGACTGCGCGGCCGGCGTTGTCCGGTGCGACGACCAGTTCGGTCCGTTCGACCGGCAACGTGGCAGGTCCGTGGTTGCGGGGATAGGTGCCGCTGGCAGTCGAGCGCGTCGCGAACGAACGGCCGCGGCGGAACTGTCGCCACTGCTGGACGCCCGCCCAGTCGGCGTCCGCACGGAAGGTGGCCACGAGCCCGGCGACGACGTCGGGCTGGCTGAGACGCACGCCCCACCCGCGACTGGCGTGGCCGCCAGTCCCGGACGGTTTCCAGTTCTCCGTGAGCACCAGCGCCCGGTCGTCGACCACGGCGTACTTCGCGTGGTGGAACGCGTAACGGTCGCGGGGCCCACCCAGCAACTCGACGGAAACACCGTGCTCGACGAGCGAATCGAGGAGTCTCGCCTCGCGTTCGGAGAGGCCGTCGACCGGTTTCCCTTCGAGGAGGACACGCACCGTGACGCCACTAGCGGCCGCCCGTTCGAGTGCACGGGCGATCCGGTGTGAAGTGAAGGTGTACCCCGCGAGCAAGATCCGGTCGTCGGCGTCCCGAACCGTCTCGACGACGATTTCGGGAGCGTCGGGCAGCACGAAGGCAGTGGCGTTTCCGCCGGCACCCGTCACGACCGGGTGGTCCGTCCGACCGATCGCCTCCCAGGTGACGGTCCCGCGGTCGTCGAAGCGGCCGCGCTCGCCCTCGGGGGCGTCGCGGTAGCGCGCGGTCGCGACCGTCTGGCCGTTCCGCCTGAGTCGCAACTGTTCGCCGCCGTTGGCCAGCGGAGGCATGCCGTCGACGCCGACGACGCGGGTGTCGGTCAGGTTACGGACGAGTGCCGGGGCGGCCGTGACGGCAACGCGTCCCGCTACGGAGACGTTGACCGTCTCTTCGCCGTCCCCGAGCCGGTACGTCGCGGTCCCGTTTTCGGTCGGGGCGGGCAGGTCGAGGACGACGAACTCGCCGCGGTCACCGTCCGTGACGGGGTTCGGATAGACGGCGACGATCGCGGCCCTGTCGGTCTCGTTCGCGGACTCACGGGCGACGGGTTCGGGGGCCGCCGTAGAGAGCGTCGAGTTGAGTGTTCCTGGGTCAGCGATACCGACGCTGGGGGCCGTGCCGGCGGTATCGACGCTGGCAGTCGTGCCCGCGGCGCCGCCCCCGGCGGTCACGCCAGCGACAGGCGCGAGTGTGGGGGTGGGAGTGATGGCGAGGGCTGGCGCGAGTGCGAGGACGAGCGCGAGCCCGATTCGGAACGCAGGGCGTGACACGAGCGGGGCTGGTCGTCCGTTCGGATATAAAGCTCAGTATCTGCGTCGAAAACTGACCTGTGGGGTCGACTCAGACTGCTTTGCCGGCTTCGGCCTGGACGATGTAGGCGCGGTCGTCGGTGTAGTCGGCAAGCACTTCCAGCGCCCGCTCGGTACCGATCTGGTTGAGTGCCCACGCGGCGCTCGCCCGCACTTCGTCGGCGTCGTCGTCTTCGAGGACGTCCGCGAGCGGGTCGATGGCTCGCGTGTCGCCGAGCAGGCCGAGTGCCCGCGCGGCGGCGCTACGGACCTCGTAGTTGTCGGCGGCGAGGCGGTTCGCGACGGGCTGGGTCGACTCCTCGCTGCCGATCTCGCCGAGGGCGCGGAGCGTGACCTTCTGGAGCGCGGGGTCGCCGTCGCCGTCGATGAAGTCGTGGAGTGTCTCGCAGGCCCGGTCGTCGCCGATCTTCCCGAGGATCTCCACGCATGTCTTGTCACGCTTCTGGGCGCGCTGGTGGATCGCCTCGAACGCCTCCTCGGGGGCCATCCGGACCAGCGTGTCGAGGATGTTCTCCTCCATGAAGTCGGAGTCGAACGTCTCCAGGCCCAGCAGGATGGGTTCGGGCTCGCCCAGTTTCTCGTAGACCTTGATCGCGTTCCACTCGGGCGGGAAGTCCTTGCGGTTCTCGGAGTCGAGCACGTCGTAGAAGCCCTGGGCGTCGAGTTGCTGGCGCACCGTGAGGTCGTCCCACTCCTCGGCAGCCTCGACGGCGTCGGCGAGTTCGTCGGCAGCGGCAAGCAGCGCTTCGATGGTCTCGGTGTCCTCGTCGGGGTCGAGACCGGCATCGTCGACGGCGCCAGCGGCCTCCTCCAGCGCGGCGGCCAGCGCGTCGGCGTCGCCGCTCTCGGCGGCGAAGGAGTCGTCGAGTTGTTCGGCGGCCGTCCCGAGGAACGCTTCGACGGCGTCGACGACGTCGGGGAGTCCGTCGTCGGTCCAGCGGGTGTCCGCGACCGTCGAACTGGTCTCCTCGATGCTCTCGACGACGTCCTCGGCGTAGGGACCGCGCTGGTCTTCGAGCCGGTCGCGCAGGTCGGCGAGCCGGTCTTCGAACTCGGCGCGCGGGTCTTCGGCGTCTTCGTCGTCCTCGTCCGGTTCGGGCAGGTCCGCCGCCTCGATGTCCTCCTCGAGGGAGTCGAGGTCGGCCTCGACCGCGTCGAGGTCCGCCTCGGTCTCGGCGGCGTCCAGGTCCTCGTCTGCCTGGTTCAGGCGCTCGTCCAGCGTGTCGGCCGAAAGCGCCGTCTCCTCGGACTCGGGTTCGTCTGCGCCGTCGGCGTCGCCCGCCTCGGCATCGTCGTCCCCGTTGCTCATACCAGTGTGTGCGATTCTCCGGGGCAAAGGCGTTTTCATTCGCGGTCCCGTTCTCGGGGCCCGTTCACATCGCCCGACCGCGATTCTCGAAGTGGACGGCCGGGTTCAGGTCCGGGTTACTCCTGTTCGAACTCGCCGGCGAGTTCCGAGAGCCGCTCGATCCGCCGTTCGGGGTCGGGATGGGTCGCCATCACGTCTGCGAGACGCGACCTGGCGTCGGCCGGGACGAGAAAGAGCGCGTTCAATTCGGTGTGTTCGCGCAGGTCGTCTTCGGGGGTGGCGGCTATCCCGCGGGAAATGGTCTCGATAGCCCCCGCCATCGCGCCGGGTTTGCCGGTCAATGCCGCGGCGCCGCGGTCGGCCGCGAACTCGCGCTGGCGGCTGATGAGTCGAGTGAGCAGGTAGCCGCCGACCCACGCCACCAGCGAGACGGCGACGAAGATCAGAAACCACGGCTGACCGCCGTCGCCGCCACCGCCGTCACCGCCGCCGTCGCCGAACCACCAGAAGTTACGGACGACCAGCGCACCGACCGTCACGAGGCCGGTGACGACCGACATCACGAGGGCGTCGCGGTGCTGGACGTGTGCGATCTCGTGGGCGAGCACCGCGTCGAGTTCCTCGCCCTCGACAGTGTCGAGGAGCCCTTCGGTGACGGCGACGACGGCGTGGTCCTGTCCACGGGCCGTCGCGAAGGCGTTCGGCGCCGACTGTGGCGCGACCGCCACGTCCGGTTTGGGGAGGTCGGCCTGACTGGCGAGGCGGCCGACTCGCGCGTGGAGGTCGGGGTAGTCGGCCTCGTCGACGCGCTCGGCGTCGAGTGTCTTCAGCGCCGCTTCGGGCGCGTAGCGGTACTGGCAGTAGACGAGCACGGCCGCGATACTGGCGACGAGCGGGATGCCCGCGTTGCCGAGTTCAGCCGTCGCCCACGTCGCGGCGACGCCGACGAACACGGCGTAGAGCAGGGCCATCCCGCCGAGTGCGGCGACCATGCGCGCCCTGAGGGACCAGTCGGGCGGCAGTCGCATACCCGAGAATCAGTCCCGAGGAAATATAGACGTTACTCCGGGGTCGTCTGCCGGCTCCTGTGTTTCTCGGCACCGATCGTCAGTCCGGCTTTCGCCTGGTCGGCACTGTCCAGTGTCAGGTCCTCGACCGGGACCTCGTGGACGTCGTCGTACTCCTGGACGATGTACGTGTAGTAGTACTGGACCGCCCGTCGGGCGTTCTGTGTCGGACTTCCCTTCAGCACGTCCGTGTTCAGTGCGAGGTGGATAACCTCTGGATACGGGAGTCCCAGCACTTCCTGTGCCGCTGCGATCGCCTCGTGGTCCTCGTCGCGTATCCGAACTGGCTCGGACATACGACGCCCTCACTCACCCACTTACTTATGCGTAACGAACTGTAACGGGAAGTAACGGACTGTTACATCTTGTTACTAATAGCCGAGATCGGGCGGTTCGGTCGAGGGTGGTGCGGACGTACGGTATTCGGGCGTGGATCGAGTGGCATGTTCGGGCGTGGATCGAGTGGCATATGTCGGGAGGGTACCAAGCGCCGGTATGGACCGCCGAGCCTTCCTGGCGACGGGTCTCGGGACCGTCGCGACGACGGCGCTCGCGGGGTGTTCCGTGGGCGGGAGCAGCGGGACGCCGAGCGAGTACGACGTCGGCATGACGACAGCGGATTTCACGCCGGCAGCCATCACGGTCGGCGTCGGTGAGACTGTCGTCTGGCGGAATACGAGTTCACACGCCCACACCGTCACCGCCTACGAGGGCAGCATTCCCGAGGAGGCCGACTTCTTCGCGTCGGGCGGGTTCGACTCACAATCGGCCGCCCAAGACGGCTGGACCAGCGGGACAAAGGGGTCGATAGCCGCCGACGAGGAGTACCGCCACACCTTCGAGGTCCCCGGCGAGTACGGCTACTACTGTATCCCCCACGAACCCTCCGGGATGGTCGGCACTGTGACCGTCACTGAATCGACCGAGACGCCGGAGTAACTGCCGGGCGAAACTGTCGAAGTAAAATACAGGCGAAACGCGTCAGTCGGCGGCTTCGACGTCTTCCTCCTCGACGTCGACGGCCGCTTCCTCTTCGGCGGCGACCTCTTCGGGGCGGGCTTCCAGCGTCGCCTTCTGGATCTCGACGCGGCGAAGCGGGTAGATGGACTTTGCTTCGTTGTAGATAGCCGAGGAGAGGCGTCCCTCGACGACGCTGTCGATGAGGTCGGCGTAGGTGTGTTCGCGGGCCGACTCCTCGACGAGGTCGATCATCGTCCGGCGGATGGCCTTCTCCTGGCTCTCGTCGGCGCTCTTGGTGGTGAGCGCCACCGGCTGGATCTGCACGCGGTAGTCGTCCTGCGTGAGGACGGTGATGTAGGCCTCGACCTTCGAGGACCCCCGCCGGACGAGCGAGCGCAGGTAGTCCCGCGTCAGCTCGTGTTTGATGAACTCCGTGTAGGCCGAGTCCGAAGCCACCTCGTTGACCTTGAAGGTGAGCTTGGTGTTGTTCTCGCTGGCGTCGTCGCGCAGGTCGCCGAGCGTCGTCTCGATGGTCCGGCCGAGGACCTGGTCTGACTCTTCTGCGATGGTCTCACCCAGTTCTTCCCGGTCGAACTGCTCCGGGGCGATGAGGGTGTACCACTGTTTCTGTTCTCTGCGTCGTGAAACTGATCGGTCACTCATGATGTGTCGATGTCGCTGTGTGTCGCGTGTGTGTCGCTGTCGGTTTCGGTCGTGAGCTGTGCTGCCACCGTCGCGTTGACGACGTAGTCGTCCACCGTCGAGCGCAGACCACCCGTCGAGTCGCGCGTGACCGTCGTGACCACGCGGTCGTCCTCGACCCGGGTCGTCATCTCCGCCGTGTTGTCCGGACGGACTGCCGCGGCGACCCGCTCTGCCGTGGCCGCGTCCGCGTGTCTCGTCGTGAGCGTCGCACGCCGACTCCCGGACGCCGGTGTGGCTCCCTCGTCGCCCGTCGCAGTAGGCCGGTCGTCGCCCGTCGAGGGGGTCCGGTCGTCGCCCGTCATGCCAGTGCCTCCCTCGTCGCGGCGACGAACGCGCTGGCTTCGGCGTCGAAGCGCGCACGGCCGGTCGTCCCGGTCGCCTCGCCGGCACCGTCCAGGCGCTGGGCGGCCGTCCGGACGACGGCGTCGAGGTCTCGGTCGTCGGCCACCACGGCGGCGGTCCCGTCGACCGCGACCAGGGTGACTGGCTCGGGCGAGCGATACGCGTGGACCAGTCGCGCGACGGTCCCGACGGGCGCGTCGGACCCGGGCGGTCGGGCGACGAACAGGCCGTCGTATCGGCCAGTGTCTGCCTCCCGGACCGCAGCGTGTGCGCGGTCGGCGTGGTCACGCCAGGCTTCGACCGCGTCGTCGAAGACGTCCTGGCCGAGCGCCAGCGCGATGCCGGTGCCGGGTCGCTCGCGGGCGACGGCGTCGAGCACGTCCGCGTAGCCGCCGACCGTCTCGGCGGGGCCGCCCGCGAACGGGCGACAGAGACGCTCGACGGCTTCGCCACCCCGTGGCGGGACGTCGTCGTCACCCGTCGCCTCGATGGCGACCAGCGACGCGACTCTGCGGCGTGCCTCCTCGTCGAGGCCCGTCGCGTCCGTCGGCAGGTCGAACTCGGCGAGCAGGTCCGCCGCGGCCGCCCGGTCACCCGAGACGGACAGGTGGACCAGCGTCGAGTGCGCCAGGCCGTCGGCGAGGTCGGTCGTCGGCACCGCGAGTCCGGGTCGGCGCTGGAATCCGGCGTCACCCGCGCGCTCGACGACCGGGCTGTCGGCGACCCGACCGTCGGCGTGGACGCCTGCGAGCGCGAGGCCGAGGAGCTTCTCGTTCGGGTCCGGATCCGCCGTTCCCGCGACGCCGAGTTCGCGGGCGACCGCGAAGGCCGTCTCGCTGGCCGGGCGCGCGGTTCCGGGCAGGTGCAGGTCGGCACTCGCGTCGGCGCGTCCGACGGCGACGGTGCAGTCTGCGTCGGTGCCCCGGGCCGCGTCGGCCGCGAGGGGGGCGAGACTCATCTGGAACGGGCGGTCGAGCGCCGCGAGGGTCCGTGCGAGGACCGCACCCGCTGCCAGTCCGTCGCCGGTCGTCGCACCGACGATCCGGACGAATCCGGCGTCGTCGACGCGACCGGCGACGTCACTGGCGGTGGGTTCACCCGCGTCGTTGCGCTCGGGCCCGGTGGTGGACATGCCTTACTCGAGGAGGTCGACGGCGACGTCGTAGCTGTAGGTAAACTCCTCGTCGAGTTCGTCGCCGCGGTAGTAGTCGACGAGTCGGCGGATCTTCGCCTCCGCGTTCTGGAGCGCCCGCTTGTTCTGGTGGTCGCTGGGGTTCTCGTCCATGTGCTCGCGCAGTCGAACGGCCCGCCCCATGAGGTTTCGCAGGTCCTCCGGGATCTCGGGCTCGGCGTCGTTGTCTTCGAGGATCTCGGTGACCTTCTTTCCCGTCGCGAGCGAGACGTCCGGGACGGGCGTCCCGTTGACTCCCTCGTCGCGGAGTTTGACGCCGATCTCGCTGGGGCTGTGACCAGCCTCTGCGAGTTCGACGACTCGCTCTTCGATCGCGTCCTCGTCTACGTCGCTCCACTCCGGTGGTTCCGTTGCCGCCGGCTTGTCCGAGTCGGACGAGCCACGGCGGCGTGTATGCATTCGTGCCATGTGTTGGTTGGAACGCTACGTACCGCTGTCCGCCTGATGGCGGCGCCGCGATGCGCCTCTTCGGCGCGAACACGGCCGCAATCTCGGAGCCCCGCAACCACGGGACGAGTCAGATTTGCGGTCGTGCGTTCCCACCCGAATCTCGGCGTTCGCACATTAAACGGTTTCTACTCCCGTCGCTCGTTCCGGTCGACCGCGGCCGTTGGGCTTCGAGACTACCATAAGTATCAGGGATGATAATCTTTCCAGTCGGTTTATGAGGCGTGCAGTTCAACCGCGAACAGATGAGGCAGACGGCCGATCGCCGGGGGGCGAACGAGAACCGTGGACAGGCAGGTCCGCTGAGTTACGCGCTGGTCTTCGCGATGATTCTGGTCGGAACGACGGTCGTTCTCGCGACCGGCGGGATGGCCCTGAGCGACGCACAGGACAGTGCAGAGGCACAGCGAGCCGAACACACGATGACGCTGTTCGACTCCAGGGCAGCGATGGTCGCACTCGGCGAGTCCAACGCCCAGTCGGTGTCGTTCGGGCAGGACAGCGGGACCTTCGAGACGCGACCGACCGAGGGGTATCTCATGATCAGACACAGCAAGTGGGAGCCCGGCGAGCCGTCCGTCGAGGTGTACAACAAAACGCTCGGCGCGGTGGTCTACGAGAACGGGGAGCGAGAACTGGCCTACCAGGGTGGTGGCGTCTGGCGTCTCGACGCGGAGGGCTCGGCGCGTATCATCTCCCCGCCGGAGTTTCACTACCGCGGCGCGACGCTGACGCTCCCGGTCGTTCGCGTCGACGGCAACGCCAGCGGGTCCGGGAGCGTCACCGCCCGGATCGCCGGTGAGACCCGTGCGGGGAAAGTCTATCCCGACGGCTCCGAGACGTACCCGGCACCGGCGTCGACCCGACAGTACCTGAACCCGATCCGCAACGGGGAGGTCTCGGTGTTCGTCAGGAGCGACTACTACCGCGGCTGGGCGACGTACTTCCGCCAGCGAACCCAGGGGAACGTGACCGTCTTCGACGCCAATCAGACGGTCAAGGTCAAACTGAAATCAATCGGCGGCGCACCCGGAGAGTTCGACATGCCCCTGGAGGGCAACTCGCTACCCGTGGAGGGGTTCGGCGACGACCACCCGATCAACGACTTCAGTCTCACGCTCAAGGCGGACAACAACTTCAACAACGGTCACTGGTCGCTGTACAGCACTGACGACGGTGACGAATTCGAGATGCACATCTGGATGCAGGGCAAGTGTAGCGGCGGTGGGGCCGGCAGCTACAACGACGACATCGATTTCAGCGTCTACTACTACAACGCCTCGACGGGCGAAGTTCGCGAGTGGCAAAACTCCAGCATCGACCCGACGGAACCGGACACCGCCTTCGACGTCTCCTGTGTGAACGAAGAACTCACGGTCGATTTCACCAGCATCGAGACGAACCTCACGTACAAGGACATCGACCTCACGGGGACGAACAACAAGTGGTGTTTCGGCGACCACATCGACAACCGCGACGTGCCGGGATCGGCCACTCTCGACCAGCACTCGGTCGACGGGGGGCAGACCTACACCGAGGACACCGGCAACAACACCATGAAATACGTCGTCAACCACTACATGCAACGGATGGGTGTTGACTACGACCTCACGGTCAAGGACGGTCCGGGCAACAGCGAATGTCTCTCCGGTGGCGGTGGCGGCGGGTCGAGCCGCGTCGACGAGACCCAGTCCTACGGTACGCTCCGCTACGATGAAGCCAGCGGGGCGCAGTACATCACCTACCTGCACGTCACCGACAACGAGGTCAACGTCAGCGTCGATACCTGAGCGAACACTGTCTGTTGGTCCGGTCAGCGGGGTCGGTGGTTCGGTCTGGGACAGTCCGATACCACCTGGTCTGGTCCAGTCAGTTCGTCCCGGTCCGATCTCGTCACATCCGGTCCCGTGTGTCTGTTCTCCTGGAGCGGTCACGCCAGGGGGGCGAACGTGAGCCCACGACTGGTTTGCGGATACCGTACTCTGAGAGGCCCGCAGTGCCCCGACTACCTGCACCTAGTGACGAGTGACCGTCTGACTGCACACGCGCTGGGCGTACCGCTCGGACCGGAGGAGCGACACGCCTTGTCGACCGGAGCGGACGACCGGTACGCCGTACCAACCGGGTCGGACGACCGCCACGCCTGTCGGGGACGTTCTGAGAGACAGCTACCAGCTACCGGCAACCACGACTGCGAGTCGTGACCTGCTCGGGCGGATGACTGACCGGGATGGACCACTCCGTGGCTACGTTGGTCACTCGACGTTCGGTTGTCCGGACCCCACTCCAGAGATGGGTCGACGTCGGCTCAGTTCTCGATCTCGACGTCGATCCGCGTGAGCGTCAGGTAGAAGGCTTCTCGATTGGCGAACTCACAGGAGACAGTCTCTGTCGACTCACCGGGAACGACGCCGACCGAACAGGTGGTGTCGGGGTAGCGCTGGAGGTGTTGTTGCCAGATGTCTGCCCGGGGAGTCGTGACGTTCAACCAGACCTCGTCGTACTTGTCGGTCGGTTCCCGCAACAGGACGTTCGAACTCGCGTGGACCGCTCTGACTCGGACGGTCGTCCCACCGAACTGCGTGGCAGGTGCCCGCGTCTGCACGATGTGGAGGACCGTCCGGTCGGTGTCGTACCGGGACGGCGTCCCCTCGACGACGACGCCACCGTTCGACTGCGCCCGGAGCGTCGCCCCCAGCGAGTAGGCGATCTCCGTGTCGCGTGCACCCTGCCAGACGACTGGTTGGGCCGTCTTTTCGAGCGTGTACTCGTCTCCCGAAGACGTATCTCTCGCGGTGACGTTCACCGTCACCGATCCGGTCGTCCGGAGACTGGCTTCGCTCAAACTGATCTCGGTCCCCCGACTGGGTGCGCCGTCGCCGTAGACGTCGCCGACGTTGTCCGCCAGGACGTCGAACGCCCGCTCGGCGTTGTTCGACTGCTCCGTGTAGCGGGCGTTCTCCAGCGAGGAAAAGCCCGCCACGGAGACGATACCGACGATCGAGACGACCAGGCTGAACACGAGGATGTACCCGACGACGTCGCTGACGCCACGGCGGTCGGAGACACCGGCCTTCGCCCCGATCGGTTTCCTGCCCGTCGGCGGTCCGGCCTCACGCATAGCGGTCACCCGATTCGAGTTCGAGTTCGCCGCTGGCGGTGTAGTTGACCACGACGAGTCCGCCGTTGACGGTCGTCGGGACGAGCGCGGTCTCGTTCGTCAACTCGACGCGGACCTCGACGGGCGCGGAGTGACTCGACAGCACGAGCCAGGGGTCCTCGTCGGCGACCACCTCGATGCTGTAGCCCGACCGCGCGACGGTCGGGGGGAGTGACCGCTTGATCCGGACGTCGCCGCTGGTCGCCGACGCCACGAGTCTGTCGGCGGCCTCGATGTCAGCGGCGAGTTGCTGTCCGACGACGCGCAGCTCCGCCTGCTGGCCCCGGTCGCGCTGGTCGGTGACGTAGTCCCCGCCCGCGATGATGAGCCCCGTTATCAGCAGGAACCCGACACCCAGCCCCAGCGTGTAATCCAGCGCGACCGACTGGCCACGACTGGACTCCCGGTCCCGGCGTCCACTCCGGGCCCAGTTACGCATCGTTCTCCTCCGGTTCGGCCGTGCGGTTGGTCTCGTAGTAGAGCGATCCAGTGTCGTACGTGACGTTGACGGTGGCGTTGTAGATGGCGTGTCTCGTGACCGGCGGCGGGTCCCCAGTGGTGTTGTACGGCGACGAGGTGACGCTGCTCTGGTCTTTGGCAGCCAGCAGCCGGTAGGTCCCGTTCATGTTCCCGCCGTGTTCGAAGTCGACTCGGTCGATGGCGGAGACGCCTTCGCCGAACCTGAGCGCGTTACACTCCTCGCCCGCGAACGTGCCCGCCGAGGCGTTGATCCAAAAGGAGTCCACGCCGTCGTCGACGCTGCAGTATCCCGTGTTCCCGTTCCCGTCGGTGACCTCTGCGACGTAGGAGTCTCCGATCGGGAGTCCGAGGACTCCGGTGTTGTCGTGGTAGACTTCCATCCGCCAGTTGTCCGTCCCGTTCGTCGCGACGACGGTGAAGTTCTCTATCGGGGTGGTCGCGGTGTCGATCTTCTGCAAGTCGTCCGGGTTACTCACGTTGATCCGGAACGCCCGGGCCCCGTCGGCCCCGTCGAACAGCATCCAGTCCTCGTTGAAGTCGTCGTCGGTGAAGTTGCGGCGTCTGTCGGTCTGGTCGATCCAGGTTCCTTTCCGGTAGGAGACGTAGGAAACCGACAAGACTCCGCCCTCGGCGAGTTGTTGTGTTCCGACCAGTCGTTCGATGTCTCCGATTCCACTGACGAGTTCGTCCTCCAGTCTGGTGTAACTGGAGGTGTTGTGGTCGTTGGCGTACCTGATGACACCCTCAGTTCCGGTCGCGGCGTCGTCGGCGATGGCGATGGCGTGGGTGGCCCGTGACCCCTCGCCGCGGGTCGCGAGGTTCTCTGTGTAGATGACGGAGTTCAGCAGGAACGCGAACGCCACGAAGACGGCCGCGAGCGCGAACCCCGCGAGCAGGAGGAGCTGTGCCCGGTCGCGCCGACTCTTGCCACCAGGTCCGGAGTCCGGATCCGGGTCGCCCGGCCTCAGATGCGCCACACGACCACCTCCACGCGGAGCGCGTTGTAGACGCTGCCGTTCGCCACGTCCGGCGCGTAGAAGGCGGTGTCGCCCACGCGGTCACCCGTCTTCTTACTCTCGTGGTCGACGAGTAACGCGTCGTTGGAGACGACGACCGTCCGCGTCGCCCGGACCGCGTTGTCGCTGGGCCTGCCGACGTAGACCATCCGCTGGGTCTGGGTGGCGCTTCCGCTCCCGGCCTGGTACGTGACGTAGACGTTGTAGGCGATCCCGCGCGTCCCGAACGCGCGCTCCAGCGCGTTCCCGAAGTCGTTGTCCGGTGGCCCCCGGCTGTAGTACCGCCCCTCGGTAGCGTTGTAGAACCGTTCTCCGCTCGCGTTCCAGAACAGCACCGCTCGCCGGAGCGCCCCGCTCTCGGCCGCGCCAGCGAGGAGGCCCTCCGCGCTCGCGTGTTCCTGGTTCTCGACGTGCTGACTCGACGTACTCGCCGACAGCGGCGTCACGGACGTCATCTGGAGCGCGAAGATGACGCTCGTCAGCAACAGCATCGCCGCCACGACTCCCTCCAGTGTGTGGACCTGCCCCCTGTCGAGGTCGACCGGCCCCATCTACCACACCTCCACGCGCATCGTCGTGTCCGTCCCGTTTATCGTGACGACTCGGCGCGCGGTCACCGTATCACCGACGCGTGGCGGCGGGGTCGGCCCGATGGTGAACTGCCGGTCACACGCCGCTGCGCCGCGGTCGACGACTCGGTCGTCGGTGTTGTCCCAGCAGACGATCTCCTCGTCCGGGCCGCCGGTCAGGTCCGTCTGCATCGAGACGTTGACCAGTTGCCAGTTCTTGACGCCGACCCGTTCGGTCAGGTTCGACCCGGAGTGTCGGCAGTCACTCGGGCTGTTGTCGGCGAAGAACTCGACCGTACAGGTCGCGTCCAGAACGTGGGGCTCGGCCGGGTCGACCAGCAACCCCTCTGCGAGGCTGTCCGCGACCCGGTCGGCGACGCCGATGTCCTCCTGGGAGCCCTGCGTGAACGGCTCCATCGTCCCCGAGACGAACACCAGGACGCCGATGAGCGCGAGCAAGAACAGGCTCGCCCCCAGCGCGAAATCTAGCGTCGTCTGTCCGCGCTCTCGACTCCGGTCGCGCCCCGATACCTTCGCCGTCATCGGTTGAGGTGGCTGTCCCGTTCCATAGATCGTTCTCGTGCGTGCCTTCCCCCTGGCTTGCAACGTTAGTCGGTCTAACACAGGGTGTTACTTTAGCAGTTGCCCCTCGGTTACAGTATGTGATAACTGTGGTTGTGTCGCGGCCGACGACGGGCTCGAGGTGGCCTTCGCTCTGGCGGTTCGATGGGTTTATCAGAACCGGTCGGCAACTCGAAGTCGCGGGCTCGTAGATCAGAGGTAGATCACTCCCTTGGCATGGGAGAGGCCCCGGGTTCAAATCCCGGCGAGTCCATACACGCTACGCGTGTGGACCGATTGGACAGACGGCGGGCGGTTCCTTATAAAGAAACTACCCTCATAGCACCGCAATTCAGGCCGTCCGAACCCAATCCGAAGTATTCCGTCACGGTGGTACCCCCGGCCACGTATGCCGGTTACAGTAATTGTGTTCCGCGTACTGAAATAAATAGTCTCGGGTGCCGAGGTCGTAGTCAAACGGGGTGTAGGTAAATAGAATAAAAACGTAATTATATACAGCTAAACCGTATTAGAGAACTTACATAAGTGGTCACTTGGGCTAACTATGGAGCGCCCAACCTTCAACGAAGATTGGTTCAATCCAGACGCAGAACTTCCCTATGGAGTTCAGCCGGAAGAAGTTGCGACGGCAATCCGAGAGTTTTACGACTTCTACGGGGACCTAAATAACTTCCTGTTGAGGGAAGACCACGGTCGTATCGAAACCGTCCTTCGCGCCAACAACGCGCTCTCAGATTTCATCGGGAACGTGGCAACCGAGGAACTGGCGCAGGCGTCGGACCAACTGATCATCAACCAGAAGCAAGACGGATTCCCGGACATTCTCCCGGCCGACAAAGATGAATACGAGCAGGAGGACTACGAAATTCACCACGGAGACGAAGGAATAGAAACCAAGTGCAGTAAGTCAAACGGCGGCTGGCAGGCCCATAATAATGAATCAGCGTGGTTTGTCGTCTTTCGCTACGAAAGAGGAGACCCCGAGGAAGAAATCACCGAAATGGCCCCTATCAGACTCACCCAAGTTCTCGCCGCTAATCTCGACGAGGACGACTGGAGTCACTCAGGACGTAGCGGGGACTCACGTCGAACGATAACGAGTAGTATCATATCAAGCGGTATGCACAAACTCAGGTCTAATCCCATCTACGAAAACCCCGAAGCAATCACCGGTCGAGGAGACAAACTGGTGCAATACAAGCAGAACCACGCGCAATTCGATCCCGAGTTTGCCGAGAACAACCCAGAATACGTAACAGAACAGCAGACTTTCGGAGACGATTAAGAATTAGTAATCCGAGAGAGACTTCGATTTAGTCCGGTGGTTTTCTACGTCTCTCCGCTTTTCAACATCCGTCTCAATCTTCGCCAATTCTGGGATCGCTGTTTCAGCCATCTCATAGAACGTTTCATCCAGTTCGATCCCCACCGCGTCATAACCAAGCGCGTGCGCGGCTGAGATTGTAGACCCGCTTCCCATAAATGGATCAAGAATGACCCCCTCCTGAAGCGGTAATGCGGCATGGCACAACTCCCGCATTAGATATTGTGGCTTCAGGTTCGGGTGGGCCTCAGCTTCGTCGCCGTTGTCCGGGTGAGCGTTCTTGGCGATCTCCGTCTCTTGCTTCGGGGTCTTTCCGTTCTCAAGAAGGTCCACGAACGGACGGTCGTCAGATTCCCGACGTAGCCCCCCGGTTTGCCACTCCCCGAGATTATCACGGAGGGGTTTATCGAACGGCTTGCGGTAGAGCAACCACGGTTCCCACCACACTCGGGGCATTGAGGAGACCATATTGTATTCAGGATGATCGTGTGCCCCCTTCGGACGGTCTCCCCCGCGTAGCGTTTTCGATTCCCGAACGAGAACGTCCCGGCGCTCCAACCCGGCTTTGTCCAGTTGCTTCGAGACCTCGTGCATTAGGAGTTGAGTAGTGGCGACAAAGACATGACCCCCCGGACGCAGAACGCGCTCTACAGCCTCACCGAACGTGTAAAAGAAATTCCGTAGTTTCTCTTTATCGTCGTCGCTAAGAACCGTGAATCGGGGTAGCGGCTTTCTTTTGGACCCGTCCATTTCGGGGGGAATACGCCACACACCACCGACTCCATCTCGCATTTTCTCAACGTTCGCTGTTTCAAATTCTATCACTCCATATGGCGGATCTGTCACGACACCGTGGAAATGATTTTCTTCGTATTCTTCCTCCAAAACCTGAAACGCGTTCCCTTGGTGGAGGGTGTAACCCATTATGGTTTCAGTCCTGCTCATAGGTTCTTATGCTCTGCCCTTCCATACTGGCCGGGGGCGTAAGTAGTTTGAGGTAAACTGTAGGTACTATCATTTATTCCCGCGAGTAAACCGAAGTACAATGGGGCAGGTCGAACAAGACGCCGCCTTCGTAATCCGGTCCCCCAATCGGACGCAAGTATTGGGCCGACTCGTTGAGGGCAACGCGATACCTGCCCAAATCCGAGACGACACCGGACAAGAATACTCCAGAATCTCGGAAGCGACAAATGCATTACGAGACCGTGGATTGATCGAACTTGTCGTTCCTGAAGACACCAAGCGGGGAAGACTGTATCAAATAACCGAACGCGGCGAGGATGCTTGGGGATATATGATCGAGAATAATATGGTAGGCGAAAATTGAGAGGGCTTATTTATCCTCAACTAACTTCTCATGAATTTTCTCTACCATTGACGTTCCATACAACTCAGTTGGGTCGAAATTCCGATCCAGTGCCTCCACAAACTCGGCGTCCTCGCTCTCCGGGTTCCACGTCCCCGGCTCAAAGACGTTGCCACAATCGGGGCACTTCGCGTAGGCCCCGAGGATCGAATCCCACCACTGGGCGTGCTGGTGGCGAATGATAGCCGGGCGCTTTCGCTCGTGACACGTCCCACAGACAGCGTTGGGAAGCACGTCTTGGAAACTCATTCGTGCGTCTCCGCGTACTCGACAGTCAGCGTCTTGCCGTGTGTCACCCACTCGTCCTTGTACGGGTGGCGGCGAACGTCGCTGTCGATCCCGACGTAGCACAGGTCAATATCGCCCGTCGATATATCTGCAATCAGGCTCGCCATGAGAACCGTCGCCGTTTCCTCTGGCGACGGGTCCGGGTCCGGGTCTCGTTCAAGCCCCCTCTGCTCGTCGGACTTGAACATCTTGTCCTCGTGACCGAAGTTCATTGGTCGGCCCCCGAGTCGATGATGATACTCGCGCGCCCCTGAATCGCTATGTCCCCTTCCTCGTCTTCCACCTTGACCGCAACGTCGTGGAAACTATCGTATTCGTCGATGATCTGGGTCGTCGCCGTCACTCGGTCGTTGAAATACACCGGCTTCTCGAAGTGTACCTCTTGGTTCACGAATATGACCGTCCCGTCGAACCGGGCCAGCGCCGCACTGATCAGCGACGAGACCAGCGCCCCGTGAACGATAGGCTCACCGAAGCGCGTCTCCGCCGCATACTCTGGATCGAGGTGAAGCGGGTTGCGGTCTTTCGACAGCGCCGCGAACGTCTCCGCGTCCTCGGGGTAGAAGGTTCTGCTCACAGTTCTCTGCTCGCCGATGATGGTGTCTGGTTGGCTCATTGTAATTCCTCGATCAGGTCGGACAGCACGTCGATAACGCGTTCCTCGGTCGTCGGTTCCGGGTTGTAGATTGTGTGGTCAACGTCGATGGCGACAAACTCCAGCCGGTTGCGGTTCAAGTCGCCAACGGCAAGAACCTCCGAGAGTTCGATTCGCCGCTCGCCGTCGTCTCCCGTCACATCCACCGAGAAGGGAATCCCGTCTTCTTTCAGGAAGATACACGACGGGATAGCGTGTCGAATGTGCAACTCCCCGTACACCTCCTTGTGGTAGTTCCCGACGTGTTCAACCACAACCGACAGGTCAGCCCCCGAAAAGGCCGACACGCCGTCAATCTCAATCTCTGCATCCGTCACTTCAAAGGTGGGTTCAATCATACTGTAGTTCGTAGGCCGGGCTGGGGAGGTCGTCGCCCGGTCCCCAGCAGTTCGCGTCCGGGTGTTCCGCCCGGAACGTTTCCTCGTAATCAAGCCGCCGGTTCCGACGCCGGGGACTCCATACCTCCCGGCGCTTGTTCATCCCATACCGGAGGTTCTTGTAGGACCGCCGCAGGCACTCGTAGAAGAACTCGTCTTCTGCCTCGATGGTCTCCCACTTCTTGCCGTTCCAGTAGTCTCCCCACCCGGCGCTCGTCACCGGGACCGACGTGTCGAGGGATTCCACGGGAACGGCGTACTTCAGAATCTCCCGGTGTTTCACGGGCGACCCGCCGAGTAAGTGGACTTGTTCGCACGGCCGGTACTGGGTCCATTTCCACGGCGTCGGCCCGTATCGCTCCTGACAGGGCATACCGACCCGGTACTCCACGGGAACGTCGGTCGGGAGAATCTTCTTTGGAACGACGATCACCGTCTCCGCGTACTCCGCTAACTGTTCCGCCATGTCGAGGGCGTCCCGAACAGGAACCCGCTCGTCAATGTCCGGGGCGACCGCATAGCGGGGCTTCTCAGAGCGCACCACTCGGAGGTGCTTGTCGAACACCTCGCCGTAGTCGTCGTGGTCGTCCAGTTTCGAGAACGGCCAGTCAACGAAATTCACCGGGATGCTGTCCGGCGGGCGGATGTTGAACGACTCCATGCCGATCAGCGCGCCCGTCCGGTGGATCACCTCCGACGCTCGCTTGGAACCGTTGGCGGTGAAGATCACATCACGCTCGTTCTTGTCGTTTCTCGGCTGGCGCTGTGGCTCACCGAGGGTTGTTTGAATACTCATGGTTGGGTAGGACTTCTTACGCTTCTCGAACCAGCCAGCCGCCGTTCCTGTAGGCGTCAAGCAGGGCCTCGGGTGGTTGGGACCCGAAGCACGATATGGCCGATCCGGACGGCGGACTGCCCTCGATCTGCTCCGTCTGTGGGTTGTAGAACTTGATCCGACCCCGGGGGAACCACACGTAGTTGGCGTACTCGGCGATCAAGTCGTGCCACCACGATTTCACGTCGGTCGAATCCGGCGTCATAACGTAGACGCGTTCGACGTTCCCGGACTCGACCTCGGCGACCACCCGCTTCAGCCACGTTACCTTGTCGCTGTAGGGCGGGTTGACGTAGACCACGCCGAACCAGTCAACCGAGAGACCGTCGTCGTAGACCGTCAGATTGTGCTTCCCAAGGCCCGTATCCATCCCCGCGCACGGGTCCAGATCAATCGGGTCGTGTTCCTCGAACTTGTCCGTGACGCGTGGCGGCGTTTGCCAGTCGTCCTTCTCGTTCTGGGCGTAGTGGGGCTGGGCACTCACCGAATCAGTCCCCAGCAGTTGTTACACTCGACAACCCACGTCTCGCCGTCGAAATGTGAGGGGCTAACCTCTTTCTCAATCGGTTCCCGCTCGTCAGGACCGCAGTCACAGTGACTCATAATCGAATAGTGATGATTGTCCGCCGGATTCGGCCGGTTCCTCGGGTTCTGTTCCACCGTCTCGCAGTTCCGGGTGTAGCCGCCGCTCGATGAACGGCCAGCGACAGTCCCAACAGAGGCGTTCCGACCCGCTCCGGCGCTCGAACTGGTTGTAGAAGAACTCCTTAACGTGGTCCGTCCCGGTACATCGCTCGCAACAGGTCGTCACAAGAACGCGCCCAGCCCCGTCTGATTCTGTCCGGAGATAGCGGCGTTCACGTCAACGTCCACGGCGTCGAGCATGGGACCGAGGGGCTTGACGATCAGCGTCGTGGTCATCTTCCCGGCGTCGACCGTCAGCCGGTCGCGGATGGGCTGTAGGTCGCTCTCGGTCTCGTAGGCAATCACGTCGACCTCCTCCTCAAGCGAGTCGAAATACGTCGGCTGGATGTAGCACCGCATGGGCTTGCTACCCTTGCCGTACTCCGTGCCGCACAGGGCGTTGGAATACCCCGCCGCTCGAACGTGAGCAGTCGGGCTTTCGTACTCCGAGAACGCCTTGCGAATCCCGCCGGGAATCCCAATCGCGTCCCAATCGGGGTCTTCCGGGTCGATCTTCACGGCCGCTTCATAGACGATACTACTCACGTCGTCGTTCCTGCCGGTCAGGACCGCGTTGATGATCTTCTTGTCCGTGTCCCGAGTGAGCCGAGAAGCGTCCGACCGTTTCGACGCCGACCCCTTGATGGTCGCCGTGGGGGAATCAATCGTCGCTTCCGGGTCGTCCATCCCCTCTTTCCACGTCGCTCGGTACGCGTACCGCTTCTTTTTACCCCACTGAAAGAACAGCGGAGCGTACATCTCGGGGTCAATCCGCCACTCGCAATCCTCCGACCGAAGGCCCATGCTCTCGGCGAGACCGGGATACACCTCGGCCTCCAGTCGGTCGCAAATCTCGCGGGCGGCCTCGACACAACTTCCCTGCGTCCAGTTGTTCGGGAAACTGATATAGTTGGAGTCGGTGTCACCGTAGATTACCTCTGCCTCCGTGTGGTCGTCCACGAACACCGCCGTATCCTTCAACACGGCCTGTCCCGCCAACGTGACGGCTTCTGCGGTCTCCATGTCGTACAGGAAGAACCGATCCCAGCCGATCACGCCGTAGATCGAGTTGACGATAGTTTTACTTACCTGATATTTCACCTCGTAGATTGCTTCCTCGACGGACCCGGCCGGGGCGTCGTTCTTCAGCGTTCGGAAGCCCTCTTTCAGCTCCAGTGCGTCTTTGACCAGCACGCGGAACAGCCCGTCGCGGTCCAGTCGGAAGCACACGCCGTTGGGGGCCTTGCTGTAGGGAATCCCCTCTGCCTTCGCATAGGCTTCGCCTATTTTGGTGTCCGGAGACGCGTTCAGCATATACATCGTCCACGGGTACAGCGACTCCACGTCGATTCCCATGACGTTCCGGGCCACGCCCTCGTAGGGGTCAACCACGAACCCGCCCTCGTATTCCTCGCCGTCTTCCGGGTTGGCTGTCGGGGCGGCCTCGCCGCGCTCTTTCAGTTTCCGCCGGACCATCATCTCGACAAACTGGTAGTTGTTGACAGTATCCTCAAAGTCAACCCCCACCTGTTTCCGCAGGTTGTCGCGGAACTCGATCACTCCGGCCTTCTCGTTGATACCCACCGTCAGCCGGGTGTCCTTGGCGTTGTAGTTGACCAGCAGTTCCGGGTTCGTCTCGAACATCTCGAAATATCCCTCGTCGTGTTCGATCTTGGACGCTCCCAGTTCCTCGCCAGCCACGTAATCGAGACTGTACGACCGGAGTTCGCCCCACGAATTGTTCTTGTAGGCCCCCAGAAGGTCGTAGATGGAGCGGCCCTTCATCCGCGCCCCCTCCCAGTGGTGAACGTAAGAGTCACCGAGGGGAGACAGCCGGGCGGGGTTCGCGCCGATCTTGTTCATCCGCTCGATAACGTAGGGCGCGTCGAAATCCACGTTCCACGCGGTCAGCAGGTCGGGGTCGCGCTCGGCGATCCAGCACGCCAGCCGGATCAACATCTGCCGCTCGTTGGGTTCGACGTGGAGTTTGTCCACCTCCTCGGGCTTGCCGTCCGGGAACATATCCTGAATCGCCCGGTTGTCCCCGTCGATGAACCCGATGTACTCGTTCTCGTAGTTATCGTGCGCGACGACCGACGTGACCCGCTTCTCACCGGGGTCGGGGAAATCCCCACGGTCGTCAACCTCTATGTCGAACGTCACCGTCCGGGGGTCGGGGTCCACGTCGACGGGAGAGTCTATCGGCTCTATGTCGTCGGCGTCGATAATCTCAGATTCCGGGACGGAGACCCACGCCCGAATGTCTCGGTCGATCCGGACTCGGTTGGTGAAATCCACGTCCGCCCCGTAGGTGCTGGGGAACAGGTCGGCGGCGTCCCGAACGTCGCGGGGCGTTTGCACCACCACTTTCGACACGTCGCCGTGGTCGCCGAAGGACACAAACTCCGTGTCGTGGTCGATAGCGACGACGCCGGACTCACCAAGGTAGTCGCCCTCGCGGTCCAGCACATATGCGGTGTCCACGTAGAAGTGGGGTTGTTCACCACGGACGATCTTGTGGTGGCGTTCTCGGTCGGCGTCCCTGCCGAACAGGTGAACGTCAACCGTCTTGCTGTCGTCGTCGGTAATCGCTTCGCTGTTGGTGATTAAGATTTCTTGCATGAAGGCTCCTTACTGGAACGCCGCGAGACCCGACTGATCGCCCGGCGGGGTTGGCCGCTCGCCACTGAGGTACGCCCGAAGGCTCACCCCGTGGTCGAGACCGATGTTTCGCCACTCCTCGTCGGCTAACTTGCTCGGCCCGGTCGAGACGACGCTATACTCTTTGACCATGTGGGGGTCAAACGCCGTGAACGTCTCGTCGTCGTCATTGTAGAAGACAAGCGGAACGTCGTTCTTGACGGCCCCCTGTACGACCTTCCACATGAACGACGCCAAGTCCTTGTAGGCGTACTGTTTCGAGACCACGACGAACTTCTCGCGGGTCTCCGGCTTCACGAACGCCGTCGCGTGAACACCGTGTTCATCACTCAGCGACGAGATTTGCTGAAGCCCGTACTCGCCCATCAATACATCCGCCGACTTGGTGATTAGTTTCTCACTCATAGGCCGAGTTTCTTCTTGGCGTAGTAGACGTGGTTCGCGTCACAATCCAGCGCCGTTGCTATCTCGTATTCCGAGAAGCCCTGCGCGACCATCTCCCGGGTCTTGTCGGCGTGCTTGAGGGGTTCGCCCCACCGGGACGAACACATATCGTAGTACGCACAGTGGTTGCCGTCGCCCTCGTCCCAGTAGCACAGCGGTTGCTCGTCTATCTCCAAGTGCCCCGGGTCCGTCCCGTTGACAGCCTGCATGGAGTGAACAACCTCCCGGATTTTCGCCCGTCTCGCCGACGACAGTGGCGACACTATCAGGTCGTCGTTCTTGGGGTAGTAGCCCGCGACCTACTCGACTCTGACGCGGCACACGATATTGTGACGCCCGGCTGGGAAGGCGAGGTTCGTGTAATGAACGGCGAGTATGAGGGGCCACAGTCTTACGACCCGCACAACAGCGAAGCCCTCTACAAGTACAGCATGGACGTTGTTTCCACCGGAGAGTTCGAGTACGGAAACCACGGCCACGAAGACGGAATTGTCGACAGCGGTGGCAACTGATGGCCTGTGAGCTTTCCGATGGTGTTCAACTCCATTTTCTCGAATCGGGTATCAAAATACAGGTATTCGACCTAACTACTCGAAAGAACAGCGAGAAGTATAGCCACGCGAAGGCGAAGATCACGCAGGAAGCGGGCGACCTTCTCGCCGATCACGGGATTCATCAAGAGCCGGTCGAACTACAGATCGGCGGCCAGTTTCAGGGGAGATACTTTTTCCCGAAAGACTCGCTCGAACGGTCGGGCGACGACGCGTGGTTGACGGTCTACGACGCCGCGAAGATTCTGGATTACGGTGCGATCAGTCAGCACTACGGCGAGGTAGTTGTTGGCGACGTGGTTGAGTACATCATTTCCCACAGGGACGACCCACATGGGGTCATCACCGGCTGGAGGGCGGTTGATAGGAGTATCGTCGAGGAGGAGCGTCAGAACGTCGAGGAGGACGTGGTTGAGAACATCAACGGCACGGACGCGGACCAAGCGACGGATGGGTGGGGCGGGGCGATCAACGGTACGATCCATACGATTCAGCGGATCTTGGATAACGTGTATAATCGGGACAATTTGTTCACAGTTAACAAATTTCGCGGGGTTGATTTTGACGACGTGTCTCCCGGGGACGCTCTCCGAGAAGTCGAGGGCGTGTTCGGGTTTACGTCGTGGGTTGACGACACTGGAACGCTTTGGATCGGACACCCAGAAGCAATCCCAACCCAGCGACACGCGATCTCGGGGTTGCCAACCGACACGACGTATGCGATGAAGGATTACAACGTGACGATGGGTGCCTCCCCGGTCACGTTTGTCATGCTGAAGGGGCGCTCGCATTTTTACGGCGAGAACGTCGACGGGGAGATTGGAGCTGAACCCGGAGATTTGCTCCACCCGGTCGCACAGTCGTATATCGAAGGCGACGACGGGGAGGTTGCACCGGGACTCTCTATCGTTCCGGATCAGCAGTTGAACATCTGGGAACTGGCGTCACTGGAAGACGCGGCCCGTAATCTGCTGATTCGAGAGTCGATGAAATACCGCAACGGTAACATCTCCTTTAATGGAGCGGCGTCTACGAACAAAGCGAAACTGGCCTCGATGGATGTTGGCGACGTGATCATGGTAAATGATTTCATTAAGAGCCACTGTCAAGGCCACGTCGACGCCGGGTCGTTCATCGTTACGGAGGTCCAGCACAAGATCCGGTCAGGAGACGCGTGGAGTGTGACTGTCGAGGTTGGGTCGGCACCCCCCAACATCGTGAACGAGAGTATGTATTGGAACGCCGGACAGGTCGATCCAATCGCCTATTACGACGACAAATCATGACAAGCGCAAACTACGAACCGCGATTCGGCCGGGTTTCGTCTGTCTTTGTAGACGACGAGAAGGACGAAATCTTTGTCAACGTCGTAACGGCGTTGAATCAAGAACCGAGGCGGATGAAATTCTCGACCCCACAGACGGGGCTGTGGATGGTTCCCAGAGAAGGGGACTTGCTGGAAGTTCACCGGGTGAGCGGGACGTTCATGGCACGCTATCCGATGAAGCCCCCGGACTCGTTTTCGATCCCGGCGCTGGAGCCGGGCGACGTATGTCTGAAGATGAACGCAGAGACGGAGCTACACTTCTCGAACCAGCCGGACGGCACGGTCGACGTGAATCTGGTAAGCGACGGGGACGTGAATCTCACGGTCTCGCAAGGCAACGTCAACCTGACCGCCGAGCAGGGCGACATATCGGCTAACGCCCCGAGTGGGACTATTGAGGCGACCGCCCCGTCTGTCAAACTTGGCGACGGGAGTGGGACCTACAAGCCGGTAGCCCGAGAGGGAGACCCTATTAGCGGGACGGGGAAAGACGGCGCGTCGGTTACTGGGCAGATTGACACCGGTAGTCCCAACGTGGATTCAACTTGAATCCCCCCGCTGTGCTGTAGCGGTAGCGGTGCTGTACGTTGCTGTAGTTGTGTTTCCCCTTTACTGGTCGTTCTCGTCGGTTCCAAGTGGTTCCAAGTTGATGACCGGTAGTTGGATGCCCCAGACTTGTTTACTGGTTTGGGGCACCGAGAAGCCACACCACAACTTAGTTGTGAGGCATATAAAAGGGCGTCGTATTATCTCTTAATATTATTATAATAATGGACATAGGATTAGACGAGAATTTCGATGTGGCGCTGGATCACCGACACGATCTACCGCTTGTCGAGGGCCGAGAGGCGTTTGAACAGCGGGTTGCGGTTCGGGTGACGATCTATTTTCACCGGACGATTGGAAACATCAACCGGGATAACATACTGTCGCTTCTCCGGGTCGAGGCCAAGCGGATTGCGCGGGACGTAGATGAAATCGACTCGATTGTAGATTTTCGAGCGGAGTACGACGCGGAGCAGACGGGGCAAATCAACGTGACAATACTGTACGACACTGGTGACGAGTTCACCTTCTCGGTGACTGAATAATGACGATGAAAAACGGACGGTTCGAGGCCGCAACCGCCGATGATTTCCTCACGATCCTGATGAATAACGCCCGCTCGCAGTTGGGCAACGACCTGAACGACGACGAGGAAGCGGTCATTCGGATGTTCTACGTTCCGGTGGCGAACGTGCTTGCTGACATTCAGCAGGATATTCGCACGGTTCTCAATTCGGCCCAACTCGATTACGCCGAGGGAATGGCTCTCGAACTTCTGACGGCGCTTATCAATGTGTCTCGCCAGCCGGGCCAGAAGGCCAAGGGCGAGATTACGTTCAACCGAGAGTCGGCGGCCAGCGTTGATTACACGATCCCGATTGGGACTGTCGTACAGACGGATTCTAACACGCCGGTCAAGTTCGAGACCACGGAGACGGCGACTCTTTCGGCTGGGGCTACGTCTGTCTCTGGGGTTGCTATCAGCGCGGTCGAGACCGGCCCGGACGGCAACGTAGGACCCACGGCCATCTCGGTGATGACAAGTCCCCCGGCTGGGATTGAAACCGCTGAGAACGCCGCACAGACGAAAGGGGGGCGAGCGACTGAAAACGACGAGAACCTGCGCGCCCGGGCACAGGACGAACTCTCCGATGGGATGCGGGCGACGGCCAAGGGTATTCGCAACGAGTTGAAGAAAACGAAGGACGTGAAATCAGTCACGCTGTTCATCAACGACGGCGAGAACACCGACGCTGACGGCCTGCTCTCTCACCACAACGAGGCGGTCGTGGAGGGCGGGACCGACGCCGACGTGGGTCAGACCCTTTGGGATTCCAAGGGCGCTGGTGACGGCACGCAAGGCGGGATTCACGGCACTCTCGTAGAGTACGACGCGACGGTGGCGAACGGACAGACCCACCCGGTTGAGTTTTCCCGGCCGACCTACGTCCAGATTTACGTCGACATGGACCTGTCGGTCAACGGGGCGTATGGTGGCGACGACGCGGTGAAAGACGCTATCATTCAGTACCTCGGCGGGACGCTTACCTCGGGGAACACCGAGGACGGCGAGCTTCGGGCGGCGGCGGATGTTGTCTACACGAAGGTTCTCGCGGCTATCCTCTCGATTAACGGGATCGAGGACGTTCCGTCGCTGACTGTTGGCACGAGCGCGTCTCCAACGGGAACGACGAACGTGACGATTGCGAATACGGAAGTGGCGACCGGCGACGGGACGGACGGGTCGATCAATATTACGGAGGTCTAAATGTCGGGCAATCCCGATGAACTGTTCCTCGATCACGACACGACCGAGGAGGACCTCGCGGCCCAACTCCCGTCGTTCATGCCCAAGGACGACGAGTCCGGGAACTACAAACTGCTGGCTGGAATCGCCGAACGGGTTGATTTCACAAAAGAGGATCTGGTCGACATAAACGAGGCCATGACCGTCCAGCACGCTAACTCTATTCAGGAGCTTGACCGGCTGGGGCGGCTGGTCGACCTTCCACCCCAGCGAGACGAAACACTGGAACACTACCGAGCGCGGTTGATTGCTGAGTTTCAGTTGGTCACTGGAGAGGGAACGGTCAAGGACCTGCTTATCGGCGCGGCGTCGATTCTCGACACGGATATAGAGTCTATCAAATACACTGAAGAACACACAAGCGGTGCGGCACACTCGCAGTTGGAAGTACCCACGTCGCGGCTGGCCGAGTTACAGTTTAGCAACACCGAGTTTGCTTCAATTCTGAACGAGCTTGTTCCAGCGTCGTATGTGGTTTCTATCCTCCAGCGGGGGACGTTCACGTATTTGAGCGAGGCGGATTACAGTGGGTCGGGTTCGTATAATTCGGCTGACTTGAACAGTGACGCGACTCTCGGGCACGATGGACTCGACGGGAGCGGCGACCCGAAAGACAATGGCGGCACCTACGCTGGCATTGTAGACTAATCACGATTATCTTATGGCAAACTACACTACTTTACTCAATACGTGGGGCGACACCGGGACGGCGTACCCCAGCGGTTACTCCTACCTTGAGGGCGAACAGCCGGTCGACGCGTGGGACAACTTTCTCATTTACAACGTGGTGGACGACCTTCAGTCGCTCATTACGCTGACGAACGACCGAATCGAGACGAGCAAGGGCACGGACACGGGATTCCCGACCAGCCCGGAAGACTCTCACCTGTATCACGATACGGTCAGCGAGGCTCTGCACTTCTACGACGCGGCGGAGAGTTCGTGGCACCGCGTTCTCGCCGCTGACGGGGACGCTCTCGAAGGCGCACTCGACTTTGCGGGCTTTGCCGCCCAGAACGTCGGGACGATGGATCTTTCGGGAACGATGGACGTTGCCGGGCAGGACGTTGTTGACGGCGGGACGACGATCTACGACGCGTCGTCCGGGAGATTTTCGGACGCCGACAAGATCGACGGCAAGGAGGCAACCGAGATTGGAAGCGACGTGCTTGACAGCGGGTCTCTCGTTCTCAATTTCGCCGACCTCGATTTCGATTCCGGCCTGAGTGCGACGGATAACGGAGACGGGTCGGTATCGGTTGATGTTGATCCGACGTACAGCGACGACACCCACACGGCGATCTCAGAAGACGGGTCGCAGATGGTCGGTTCGGTCAACGACATTGATTTCCGGGGCCACCTGAACGTCATTAACGACGGGAACGGCAACATTCGGATCGATCCGGCGCACAATCACGATAGCCGGTACATCAACGACACTGGGGACACCATGTCGGGGGCGCTCACGCTCTCGGATGGGTCGACGGCGGCCAGCCGGTCGTGGGTCAACGGGAACGCTGACGTTCCAAACGCGGACTACGCCGACAACGCCGACAAGGTGGATGGAAGTCACGTTTTCGTGCAGTCGAGTACCCCCAGCGGGTCGAACGGCGACGTTTGGATTAGCCCGTAATCATGCCGACTGAAACATTTAATTCTAACAGCGAAACAACTTGGACGGTTCCTGATACACAGACGCTCACGCTCACTCTCTACGGGGCACGGGGCGGGGCGGGGAACGATGGCAACCCCGGAATGGGCGGCTATATCAAGGTAGAATATGATGCAATCGGCGGTGAAACACTAAGCATTTGGGCCGGGGATAACGGAAAAAGCCCAAATATAGGAAACCCCGGAGAAGGCGGGAGCGGTTGGTACGACGGCGGTCGTGGTGGTGCGAGCCAAAATGACGGGGACGGGGGCGGTGGTGGTGGCTGTACTGCTGTTGTGAAAGAAAACGGAACGCTGATCGCCGCCGCTGACGCCGGAGCCGGTGGAGGCTCTGGGCGCGAGGGCGTGACGAATAATGGAATTGGAGGCGGTGGCGGTGCCCGTGGCGGGCGAGGTGGTGGTGCTGAAGGTAGCCAAGGCCACCACGGAGAGGGTGATGGTAACGGCGGTGACGGGACCCGACACGACGGGGGCGACGGCGGACAAGAGAGAAACCGTGGTACTAAAATTGAGTCCACAGCGGGCGGCGGCCCTGACGGTGCTGGGTATGTTGAAATCTCGTATTCCAATATTAACCCGTCGTCGTCGGTCTCGGCGTCTCCGAACACAGACGCGACGGTAACGGTTTCGTGGACGGACGATTCGGACACTGAAGACAACTACGAAATCTACCGCTCGACAAGCACTCCGGTTACGACGAGCGACGTTCTTGTGGCGACCGTCGCGGCGAATACGACGACGTACACGGACACCCCGCCTGACAGGGGAACGTATTATTACGCGATTCGGACGGTCAACTCGTCTGAGTCGTCAATGAGTACGGACGAGGGAAGCCAGTTCTACGTGTATGTAAATCACCACGATGGTTCTACATGGGTCCGCCGGACGCCCAAGATCCACAACGGGTCGTCGTGGGTGTTCCCCTCCAGTATGTACGTTCATGACGGAAACGGGTGGGAATAATGGCTGAATCAGATTACATCTTCGACACCAAGATCCCGGTACTTGGGCACTTGACCTACAGGGAGGCTCACGCTTTCCAAAATGGCTTCTACGTTGGGTTCACGGCCTACAAGGACAAGAAGCACGAATACACGAAAGAGAAGCACTACTGGCGGATGGGGTTCGTCGCTGGGTGGATTGCGAAGATTGCGATCATTCTCTACGCGGTCCCCCGGCTGGCTCCGGTGGGGCTTCTGTGAGTCTTCGGTTTTCGTTTCTGGCGTGGTTGTTTCCGAATCGGTTTGTCGAACGGAACGACCGCTGGCACGCGTTCTCGTTGTATGACTGGTCGGGCGACGGCTATGAATACCAGAAGGATAGCGCCGGGCTGTGGAACGACACGGTGAAACACCCAGCCGATACGGTAGCGACCGGCGTGGGTGACTGTGAGGATTACGCGCTGGTTGCGGCGTCGTGGGCGGCGTCGAACCGACGAGAAGGCGTCGGTCTTGCTGTCTGTGGACACCGTGTCGGGCCGGTCCCGGTGACGGACCACATGATCGCGTATGACTCTCGGCGGGTCTACTCGTCGGGGTACATTTTCGACCTCTCGGTGGACGAATACCTGAAAAGTTCGGAGTATTCGTGGTGCTGGCGACGTGACCTAAAATAGCCCTATTGTTCACGATTCATCACGCCACAGGGCGGCCCGTGTCGCGCCCCTCGGGTGGCCTGAGAGTGATATTACCTGCATATCAGAATGGCCGTACAGGCCGCAGGACGCTCCCTAACGCGTTCCTCCCCAATCCAGCTGAAACCCCCGAATTGGGGGGTTTAGGGGTTCGGTTGGGACGGATTTCGTGGTCTGGTCGGTGGCCCATCCACCCACTCACCAGACCGGGAAAACACACAGCATTGGCTGTAAAAATACTGTCGGTATTGAGTATTGAATGGGGGTCGGGGTCATCCCGGCCCCCCAGTGCGCTCTATCGGAGGTACTGTTCAAGATCGCGGTCAAACTCCCGCATGGCAATTTCTTCAGATTCAGAGAGTTTACCGTTGTGAAGCACCTCTTGCACTCGCTCTTTTACGAGGGTCGCCGCGTGCGGGCCGGGCTTTAGTGCCATACTATGCTTACCCGTCCGGCGGCCTTATACCTGTCGGTTCGATTATAATTAAACAAGCCCCCTTCTGCGTTGGAAGGGGGCGATTTTTTGCTTTAGAGCTTGTCGGCCCACTCCATCTGTCGGTCTCTCTTTTCTTGGGGCGTCGGGGTATCGTAGTGTTTCCGTAGCACTTCCGAGGTGGCGTCGACGCGATCCCCGATGGTGTCAAAGTCAGCCCCTTTACTTCTCATGTGGGTTACGAATCCTCGCCGGACGGCGTGGGGTGCAACCGAGTCGGGGCACTTGCTGGATTGGTTGTAGCTGGTCCACTCGCACTTGTCGGGGTCTTTGTTTTCGGGGCACTCGGCGTTGATGTAGCAGGGCCGGGTCAGCCCGTAGATGTTTCGCTGGACTGTCGTCTTCTGGGGTCGGCCTTGTTTCGTGGTGAGTAACGGTTCTCGGCCGTTCTCGTCGGTTACATCTGGTCGAAAGTCGTTGATGTAGTCTTGGATCATCTCCCCGGCTTCCTCGGAGATGGGTACTTCTCGTTCTCCCCAGCGGTCGTTTTTGAGTGGGGTTCCGGTTTCGGGTCGGTGATGGAATGAGACGACGGGCCGCCGGTATTGGTCGGGGTAGAAATCCCCGAGGTCGAGCGCCCGGACGCCCCCGGTTCGCGCTCCGGTTTTCCAGAGCAGGACGAACAGGACGTGTTTGAAGCGGGCGTATTCGTATTTGCTTAGGAATTTCAGAATAGCCTCTGCGTGATCCGGGTCGATTTTGACGTGTCGGCTTTGGTCCCCTTTTTTGGCGGTTGGGACTTTCACGTCTTTCGACAGGTCGCGCACGACGGCGTTGATGGTTTCCCATTCCTCGACGGCCAGCCGGAAGGTCCGCATTTCGTTTTCGAGTGTGGTGGGTGCTACCTCGTCTTGCCGGGAGGTGAGGTAGTCCCGGCAGGTGCGGCTGTCGAGGTCGTTGAGATCGTCCACGCCGTTCTCGTCGCACCACTCAAGGAATCTATTGAGGCGGGTTGTATGCTCGTAGAGCGTGGATTGAGCGAGTTCGCTCTCCCGGCTTCGGATGTATGTCTGGACGCCTTTTTCGGGACTCATTGATTCAAGCCCGTGGATTGCTGTCATGGGTTGTCCTGCAACCGGGGCAGAGTCGGGGGAAGGTAGACGCCGTTGTAGACGCACCGTGTTGGTATGTCCCGGGCGGGGAGAGGGGCGTTCCCTCGACACGCCCGGTGGCCCCGGGTTCAAATCCCGGCGAGTCCATCCGAATTTCTCGGCTGTGACCAGGGTTCACGACCGCAAGGTACGGACTCTGAAGCAGCTGGATTCGCCACTTCTGGGCTGAACACCACTCCCTGGCAGAAGGGAGTTCATCAGAATTACAGGCGCGGGTCACCGCTGTCTTGCGATTCTGAGAGGGAACGGAGGGGGTCGACGTGAGCATCCGCGAGGACCGCGTCGACCGCTCACTCCCCATCTGTGAGTTCTGTGGCTGTCCGATCGACCGTCCCGACAAGCGCTGCTCGGCGCTCGAGGACGGGAGGTGTCAGCCGTGACGCGAATGCGAACCGCGAGGGCCGCAAACTGTTCCAAGGCCTCGGCCCTCGACGGCGGCGCGTTCCAAGATTCGGAACCCCGACACAAGGAGGTGGTCGGGCGTGCGTGAAAACGCGCCTACTTCTTTTGAACGTTGTGGCGATACGCGAGACCGAGAGGTCGGTGAGCAGTTCCGCGGGCGGAGGTGTCGCTCGTGACGGGGTACATCGAGCCGGCCCCGCACGAGTTTGCCGCGAACTACCTCTTTGATGAGAAGGGGCTAGCCCCGTTCTTCGCTGCTGACTCGCAAGTGAAAGCGGGCGGGGGCAGTCAGCGCGGCGAGTTCATCCACGACGGCGAGCAGTGGACTGTCACGCTCTACTACCAGAAGAGCAACATCGTCCACCCCGGAACGCGGCTGCCGACGGGAACGGACTGGCAGCTGGAAGAGATGCGGGAGTTCCGCCTGAGTATCTCCCGCCACGAGAAAGAAGATCCCATCGGCGAGCAGAGTTTTAACGTGCACATCACCCCGCGCTGGCAGGGGATGGAGATCGAGCAAAGCGATGGTACCGTGTCGGAGTATTCGGTCCCCGACGGGATCCATGAGGCGGTCAACGTCAAAATTCAGGGCTCGAACATCGAATTCAGTCGGTATCTCGACCTGCTCCAGTCGGCGGTCGCGACGGTTGGTATCCGCGCAGACTACTTCGAGGAACCTCACGAGTACAGCAACATCCAGGACGCAGAGCGGTACGTGCGAGTCCACAAGGACGCGAGCGGGCCAGTTCACGCTCGCGACGGGCCGCTCGTCTCGATGGCCCACCTCCTCGAAACCGACCGAGAGGGATACCGCAAGCTCGTCCAGAACGACGCGGACGAGCACGGTCGGACGCTCCCTGGGTACTACCACACCGTCACGCTCGACCCGCGCCGCATCCGAGAGGCGTTCCCCGACCACGCCTTGCCCAAGGAGGTCAAGCACTACTACGCACGGGAGGCCAAGAACCAGCCGGACGATTCAGCGCTTGCCCATCCGAAGGTCGGAGCGTCCTATCAGGTCAGTCGATGGGACGAGAAACTCGGCGTCAGTCCGGACGACCTCGAACGCCTCGAGGAGGAGCTGGACCAGACGGTACTGTCGGTCCTCGCCGACGCCGGGCTCGACGTAGCACCGACGCAGAGCGCCGGCCCCTTCGTCTCGGACGCTTATTTCGAGGTAGAGACGACCACAGACGGTCCTGACCCCATCGGACTGGACTTGACCAGCATCAGGTCGACCCAGGAGAGCGTCGTCGTGAAGCACCTCTCTGACGGCTTGAGCCCAGTTCAGTGGGAGAGCCTGCAGACCCTAGTCACCGACGGAGGTGAGGTGTCGCCAGCCGACATTGCCGAAGAGAACGACCGTCACGTGGAGAGTGTACGGCGGGCGTTGCGCGGCATCGAGGATCTGGTTGTCCGAGAGTACGCAGACGTGTCTCTCCGGTCCCGCTACGTCGCTGAACTCGTCCACGACGCCGTCCAGGAGGCAGAGGAGGCCGTCAAACGCGCTGCCGAGACTGGTGCCAAGGCGCTGCAGACGGCCGAGCAGGGCATGGAGGAGTCGATGAGTTCCTTCATCGCGTGGGCAGCTCGGCACGATATCGACGTCGACGACGCGCTCGACAAGCGGGAGGCTCGTATGGAAATGCGGATGGGCGAGCCGGATCAAGAGACGCCCCGTCTCCTCCGTGAGGGGCTGCGTATCTGGAAGGACGCCGGGATGCCGGTCGAGCGGTTCCGGACAGCAAAGGTCCGGTTTAGCGACGGGAGCATAGCCGACGCGTGGCGGTATCTGCAGCCCGGGTAGCGGTCGGCTGGTTAGTGGCAACACTACCGAACACCTGAATTTAGCGGATATTTTCGCTCGTAACAGGGGGATCAGTTGCATTTTCTCACCGGCCGACCTCGATCGACTGTGTGATCTCTGGATCCGGCTGGCGCGAAATCCAACCCGGGGGGTTTGATTCTCTGTTAGGGGTGTGCCTAAGGGCACAAAATTAAAACACCCACCTCCGCACTGCAACCACATTCCCACCGATGCAATTGAGGTGAATTCGATTCCTGTACATTCTACGGTTCAGGCTGCTCTATGTTGATACAACAATGCCTTGTTTTGCCGCCGACTGAGGTGGCCTCAGGCGCTCTCACAGGAAGATTCCGTCACTCTAACCCTGAAATGGACGCCGTCTGGCGATATGGCATCGCTCAGACGGCTTGCCTGGATGTGTCGAAAGCTAGCCAAACAGCACGTTGACGAACCGGACGTACCCGCCGCGCCGGACGGCGCGGGCGGGTACGCCAAGTGGGTGCAGATCGCCTTGATTCTCTATCGTGTCGAACTGGAAAAGAGCCTCCGTGAGACGGAAGACTACCTCAACGAGATGCCCGGTGTTCTTGCTGTATTCGATCTTGACGAGGCACCGCACT